>JAABUN010007238.1_pt1 | contig 12150 bp, 14 predicted proteins | sample 5559311 | NCBI WGS metagenome assembly JAABUN01 (sample SAMN10711877, study PRJNA513370) | rock metagenome | isolation source: Antarctica rocks | place: Antarctica: Victoria Land, Siegfried Peak sud | reverse complement strand
GCAGTACAGTCCTGAGCACACCGTGAGCAACACGGCGGCGGTGCGGGTGTACACGGTCCACCGGCATGGCGTCGTCTACGTGGAGTGCCCGAGGTGCCCGGCGTGGCAGCCGAGGGGCTTCCGGCGCGCCGCGGGAAGGGCCGAGGGGGTCCGGGCACTCGTCGCCGAGCACCATCGGCAACATCTGTAGTGCGACATTGCGCCCTCATGGCTCCCCTCTGTGTCAAGACGCGGCTGGGAGCGCGGTCGTAGGCTCGGGCGTGGCGGGTCCGGGAAGTGACTTGTCCGAAGAGCCGGTGTGGGGATGTGAGCCGGTCGCGCTGGACTGCGTAGCCGTTCCCCGGTGTCCTCCCGGGCCCGTCATCGCGCGGACGGCGTCGTCGACCATGTGCCGGTAGACGATGTCGGACAGCCGTCGTTTCAGGCAGCGCATGGCTTCCATCGACGTCTTGCCTGACGCCTTCTTGCGGTCGTAGTAGGCGCGGCCTTCGGTCGGGTTGCGCAGCTGGACGGTCGCCATGATGTGCAGCGTCCGGTTGATCTGTCGGTTGCCGGCGCGCGAGAGCCGGTGCCGGATCTGTTCGCCGGAGGACGCGTCGAGCGGGGCGGTGCCGTTCCAGGAGGCGAAGTGGCCTTTGGTGGGGAACCGGGTGATGTCACCGACGTCGATCAGCAGCCGCGCGGCGCCGGACGGGCCGATGCCGTTCAACGTCAGCAGGGAGGTGCCGGTCGCCTGGATGAGCTCGCGCAGTTCCTTGTCGGCGGCCTTCTTGCGCGCGTAGATCCGCTCGAGGTCGGCGATGAGCTCGGCGGCGACGCGGCGGCGGGCTTTGCCGGCGGCGTCCCGTGGCCGCACCTTCGACAGCAGCGCCCTGGCCTGTGCTGCCGACAGGTCCTTCTTCGCCCCACCGGGGATGAGCTCGAGCAGCAGGTGGTGCAGCTGCGCGACCGTCCGGGTGTGGTCCTCGCCGAGCGCCCGGCGCCGGTCGGCCAGGACCCGCAGCACCGCGAGCTGCTGGTCGTCCACGACCGGACGCAGCCCGGCCATCCGGGTCCCGACAAGAGCGATCGAGTGCGCGTCGGTGGCGTCGGTCTTGCGGCCCTGTCCGGTGGAGAACACGCGCACCCGCGCCGACAGCTTCGGTGGCACGTCCACCACCTGCTCGCCGTCAACCAGCAGTCGCGTAGCGACGTGCCGTCCGATCCCGCTGCAGCCCTCAATGGCCCAGAACCGCTCAGGCCAGTGCCGCGCTCGACGCAGCATCGCGGCGTAGCCGACTGGGTCGGTGGCGTAACGGCCACCGTCGAGCACCGTCTCGTCCGGCGCCATCACCTCGATGGTGACCGACCGCTTATGCGGATCCATACCGATGACCACGCGTGTCATGTGCGTCCTCCCTGCTCAAGCCAGCAACTGGTTGGCGAGCAGGGAGGGCAGCGCTACTTCGAGCCGAACAAACCCCTCTTGAGCCTCTCCCTGCTCAGCAGCGCCCGACCCGCGCAGGCCAAAAGAGAGCCACACGACGGATCGTGAGCAGCCGATGTGAGAGCGACGGGCCGGGCACCTGGACCGAGCCTTGCGCAGGCACCGATCCTGGGTCCATAGAACAAGTAGCCGATGAGCGGACGGGGCGACTGCTCGGGGCTGGGGGGGCGACGGCTAACGGCACCTACCCTTCTCGGGTGCCGCGGGCAGATAGCGGCACTTACCTACCCTCCGCTGACGACCGTCCTTGCCAGCGTCCGCAGGCGGTCAACCACTGCGGGTCTGTCGTCCCAGCCAGCGGTCTCCCACTCTTCAAGGCCGTAGAATAGTTCGACCTCTACGCCTTGGAGCGGCCGCTCCTCGGCAACCTCGTTCACCGCCCCACGGACGGCGTGGCTGAAGTCAAAGACGGAGTGGTCACCGCGCAGGAACGCCTCCGCCAAGGCGACGAACCCGTGGTCCGGGGCGGTAGCCACCAGCCAAGGCTATCGCCGGGCGCCCGACCGGCGGGTCACGGCACATAGCCACGGCTCCGTCGCGGCTCACCAGTCGAGGTTCAGCGTCCCTGCGCGGTGCGAGCGAAGCGTCCACTTCGCAGAGACTGCGTGCAGACTCGTCTCCTGTTCCAGAGCCTCCAGAACCGGTTCGGCGACTTCCGGAGCCCAGGTCAGCGTGTCCGTCGCGGCGGAGAGACGCACAGCGGCCACGGCGTCGTCGAGCAGTCCGGTGATGGCCGTGCGCCCCTCGGCCGACTGCCGCATCTGCTTGGACAGGTCGTGCAGTCGGTCGAACAGCAGGTTCGCGCGGCCCGCTTCCGCTTGGGCCTCGTCCCAGGCCACTACCGCTTCTCGGTACCTGATGCGCATGTCATCGGCGGTCACGACCAGCGACGGTATCGCTGGGAAGGCACGTCGGCGGCTAACGGCGGCACTTACCGTCCGTGAGACGAGGTGCTGTGGGCGTCGTGCCAGGCGTGCGCGTCCTGCTCGCTGGCCAGGGGACCGCTCACGGCTAGGCACGGCGTGCAACGTACATACCAGCCGTCGGCCTCGGACCAGACGTGCGGCTGCCCACGTCCGACCCAACGTGGCTCCCAGCGGAACGCGAAGGCGTAGTCAATCCGCGACGCGACAGCCGACGCCAGGTTGTCCAAGACCTCCTGCGGCAACTGCACGACCTCGCCAGTAGCCGAGCGGACGACGTTGCTCACGGACATCACGCCGAGTTCGTCTTTCACCGCGTCGGCGAGCAGCTCCTGCACGGCGTCACGGTAAGGGCCGTCAGATCTGCTGTCGCTCGTCACCACAGAGCGGAGGCTAACGCCGGACGGCAGCGAGAACGACACATAGCCGCCCGAGGCTCCGGCTGGCATCCTTTCGGGGTGCAACAGGCCATCGACTTGGACGCGGCGAGTGTTTCTCTGGAACGCCGCCTGCCGCTTTGGCGTGCGGCAGGCATGACCGTGGGCCCCCCGACCTGGGCCGACGGCCAGACGACGGTCCACGACGTGACGACCGAGCGCAGTCGAGTGCGAGGCGACTACTCGGTAGGCATCCAAGTCAGCCGGGCTGCCGCAGAGGGCCAATCATCCTCTACGCGGGCGGCTGGTGCGACCTCGAATACTGGTCGGGGACGCCGCTGACGAGCCGTTGTTGGAGGCTCCTGCTTGGGACGAGCCGCTCAACATGCTGGGCTTCGAACGTGTCCTCGACCGCTTCGAGGGCCTCATCCTGCACCACCGGTAGTGCCGGTTGCTGTTCGAGGAACGGCACATAGCATCGGTCCGTGCCTGACTTCGCGACGACCTTCCGTGTCTTGGTTGTCGGCCAAGGCAAGCGAGCACAGGCTTGGCGAGCCGCGATTGAGTCGCACGGTTGGACGGCGACCCTGTCCTCGGGAGGGTCCGTCAAGGAGGACGCCCACGCGCTTCTCCCTCATGCAGCGGTCATAGACGCCACCGAGGTTGACGTGGCTGCACGTGCGGGCCTGGCCGTGCGCTCCTCTGGGACGTACAACGCCATCCTGCTGTTCGTAACGGCGGACGAGCACATGCGAGACAAGCTCCGTTCTCGCGTACCAACTCCTACCTTCGTCACGGACAAGGACTACATGGGCGAACTCTGGAAGATGCCAGCCGCTCGCGAGCACCAGGGCTAGCGGCACCTACTCACCGAGGGCCGGGTCGTACAAGGCGAGCTCGTCGTCATCCGGCGGCTCTAGTGCCGACGCGTACGCCCGCAGGTCGTCCAGCGTGATCGCACGCGACCCGAAGGCGACCTCCATGCCCCGTGCCTGCACCCGCTCGAACAGGACATCCAGACCAGCAGTCAGGTAGCGCAGTTCGACCGACGCTCCGAGTTCCCGCGCCCTTGTCCGAAGTGCATCTCGTTCCGCACGCGCCCAGGTGCCCCACTCGATGAGCACGACCTGGCCGAGAGTCAGCAGCCGCTGCGAGACGTCCCATTGGAGCGCTTCGATGCGGCTACGCCGCCCGCCGTCCCACAGGTCGACATCGAGCGCGACCATCCAATCGTCCGCGCTCATACGGATCGCGTCTAGACGCTCCTCAATTGCCTTGGCGACTGTCGTCTTGCCCGATCCAGGCAGGCCGCAGAGGATAACGAGGCGTCCGCTCACACGCGCAGGCTAGTGCCGGTTGCTGTTCGAGGAACGGCACTTAGGACCCGCCGACGACGGCCTCTCGTATGACCCGCGCCAGCCCATCAGGCGCTTCCAAGGGGGCATAGTGGCCGCTGCCTGGCAGAAGAGCGAAGCGACCGGCGCGAAGTACGCTTGCTTGTAACGCGTCTCGTTTGGGAGCCACGTCGTACTGCCCTGACACGACGGTGACAGGACCAAGCCAAGCCGCCAGGAACGCGCTGCGATCGGGGCGCGAGTGGAAGGCGCGCACCCCGGTCGTCAGGTCATCCGCGCTCTGCGACAGCGCGTTGCGCCGCAGGCGGTCGCGGACCTGATCATCCGCGTCGGGAGCGATCAGCGGCTCCCAGAACGTGGACCAAGCGGCAGCAACACCCTGCACTCGCAGCGTGCTGACCGCCCGCTCGCACAACATTGGTTCCGGACGATGCCCGGCCTTGGCTCCCACCAGTACGAGATGGCGCACCGCGCCAGGCGCAAGCCGCGCCACCTCAAGAGCGCATGATCCGCCAACCGAGTTGCCAACCAGCACGAAGGGCCCCCGCCCTGCCAGGTCTAGGACCCCTTCGGCCCATGCGCGCAAGGAGTCGCCGAGTCTGTACAGCGTTGGGGCAACCACGTCCTCGTCAAGCAGTCCTGCTACGTCGCCCCAACCCGCACCGTCGAGCGGACAGCGCGTGCAGCAGCACGACCTTCACGCCCCGAACCTTATCGCCGGCCCCCCCGACGCATCTGCGGGTGCGTTCTCTGGTGAGAGTGCACCCGTGGATGCGTTGCCTCCCGGTGATCAACGGAGTGACGCGATCCGACCGACGTCGATGACCGCACGGCGGGCAACGTTCGGGCGGCCGTGACTAGGTCGTCTCAGAGTCGGTCGTTCGCATCGCCCTCAATGGCGGCTATCACGTCGTACTAGAGTGCATCTTCCACCGAGCCGGATATGCCGAGATGCTGCACAGGCTTCGTGACGATCACCGGGGCTCCACGCTGGCCTACTACCTCGCCGTCTCGTTCCCGGAGTCGTGCCTGCGGCACAGCATGCGACCGCAGGCGGCAGAGTTCACCGTCGATGACATGCGTGACTGGTACATCGCCGATGACGGCTTGGGCTGGGCAGAGGAGACCGTGATTTCCGCAACGAGTACGGAAGCCGAGACCGTCCACACGATCTTGGCCCGTAGCGACCTCGCACGCGGCTAATGCCGGTTGCCGTTCGAGGAGCGGCACCTAGCCGCCTGCGGATTCTGTCGTCGCGCTAATCGGTCAGCCCGATGACGGCCGAGGTCAGCAGCACCGTCAGTAGCGCGACCACGAGCAAGACGCCGATTACGCCAATGCCGAAGCGGCGCGACACAGTGGCACCCTCTTCGGGTCCGCCGCGCTGCCGCCAGGTACCCAGGAAGTCCTCAGCCACGACATCGGCTTCTGGCGAAGGCATCTCTGTGAGCCGCGCAAGGACGTTGGCCAGTCCCTCATCCTCGTGCGAGCCCCACATGCCCTCGTGCGTAGCCCACCCGTCCTCTCCGAACAGGGTGACCGTGACGAAGGCATGCCGCTCAGACCCAGCAACGTCGAGTTCTGCCATCCCAAGCGGTGTGAGAACCATGCGCTTCATGGCGGGAGGCTAACGCCGGCTCTCGCCGGAGGGTGGGCTAGCGGCACCTACCCTCACCTCTGGGTGCCTAGGCGTATGCGCTGCTGCGAGTGCCCGGCGGGCTGATGATCGCTTTGGCGATGGCTGCTCTCGTTCTTCCGACACACCTTGCGCGGGCCGACGCGCATGCTGCCGGTGGCTGCTGTCTACTTTGGCCTGCTGGTAGCGCGGCGCTCGTGTTGCTGACCGTTCTGCTCATCGTCCCGGCGACCGCCTTCCGGGCGGTCCTGATCGCGGGCCGGGTCGCCGGGACGATGAGCAATCGCTACAGGACGCGGCAGGTCTTCACGGCGTCGACGCCGACGACGGTGACGACGGCGGTCTGGCCGGGCGGGCACTTGGGCGGCGCAGCAGAGGCGACCGCGGCCGTGCCGCCGAGCACGGCGGCGACGAGGGCTGTGGTGAAGATCCGCTTGAGCATCATGAGGACTCCTGACTGGGTGGGGGGCGGCAGACGCCGCTGACTGATACATCGCCTCCTGCGGCTGCAGGGTTACGCCAGCACTGGAGGTTGTCCCGGGTCTGTCGGGTAGGCCGGGCGCATTGCTGCGCCCGGCCCCCCTCAGAACCGGACGTGCGGCTTTCACCGCATCCGGCTCAAGCAAGCCCTGAAGGCTCGCTGGCAGGCAGAAGTGCTGTGCCCCTGCTGACGCCGACGAGTCGGCGTTGGCAGTCGGCGTGTATGAGACGGTGTTTGGTCTCGTCCGGAGTGCCGTCCTCCCGCACAACGATGTACTTCTTGACCAGCGCCTTGCGGGTGGCCGCCAGCCACTGTTCCCACTCGCGCGGGCTTTGGGGCGGGCGGTCGGCAAGCAGCAGAAGTCCCTGGCAGAGGACGCAGCGACCGCCTTGCACCACGAGCAGGTGCAGATTGGTCCTGTCCATCAGCAGGGGTGATCCCTGCCGCCGCCGAGCGGCCCAGTAGTCGGACAAGGCGGGATCGTCTGGGGACGAGGCACCGCCAGCCAACTGGTGCCGGACGATCTTCGTCCAGGCGAACTTGGCGAGGTAGGCGCCGCTTGCGCGATCACCGAACACCCACCTGTCTTGCCGGGACTGATTGAACGCACCGAAGTACCGGCTCACGATCCAGTGCCTCGACTTGTTCGAGTGGCCATGTTTGGCCCACTTGTAGGTGAGCTTCCACATGTAGTCGTCCAGCGCGCCGAAGGCTTTGCTGGACACCACCGTCCGGTAGTAGGCGGACCAGCCCCGAATGATGGGGTTGAGCCGTCTGATCACCGCTTCCGCGTTGGCCCCTCGCAGGGCGCGCATCTCGGTGCGTAGCCGTTCCCGGATCCGTCTCAGCGCCGCCTTGCTCGGTTTGATCAGCAGCTTGCCGGACTGTCGGCGGACGGTGAACCCTAGGAAGTCGAAGCCCTCATCGAGGGAGACGATGCGCGTCTTGTCCTCGTTGAAGACCAGCCCCCTCGGCGCCAGCCATCGGGCGAGCCGCGCCTTGACCTGCATCGCTTCATGTTTGGAGTGACACAAGGCGACGAGATCGTCGGCGTATCTGATCAGCACCGGGGAGGTCCGGGCCGCTTCTCCGGCGAGTTCACCGTTGTTGCGGTAGCGGACCCCGGCGGCGTGTTCCATCCCGTGCAGGGCGATATTCAGCAGCAGTGGGCTGACCACCCCGCCTTGTGGAGTTCCCTCCTCAGTCGGGGCGAACTGACCCTTCTCGACCACGCCCGCCTTCAGCCACCCGGCGATCAGTCCCCTGGCTGGGAACGTGCCGAGTTGGCTGAGGAGGTGCTGGTGGTCGATGCGGTCGAACGCCGCTGCCAGATCAGCGTCGAGGACCCATTGCCGCTGCGGGCTCACACCCTTGGCGACGTTGAAGATCGCTGCGATCGCGTCATGACAGCCACGGCCCGGCCGAAACCCATAGGACTTCGGTTCGAACCGTGCCTCCCACTCGGGTTCGAGCGCGTTGACCACGCGCGCTTGCAGCACGCGATCGACGATCACTGGAATCCCGAGTGGGCGCTGCTTGGCACCCGCCTTCGGGATATACACCCGCCTGACCGGACGGGCCAGCCACGGTTCAGATCGGCGCTGCACCCAGTCGGCCAGTTCAGCCTTGGCTCTGGGGAGTAGCACCACCTCCCCGTCGATACCCGCGGTCTTGCGGCCAGCGTTCTGCTCGGTGACCCGCCGCACGCTAATGAGCGTGTTGGCGCGAGACCGGAGCATCAACTTCTGCAGGTTCCGGACCGTCTTGAGGTCCCCTGCCTGCGATGCCGTGAAGATCCTCTGTCGTAGCCGCCGTACGTCGTCCTCAACGGGCTGCCAGTCGATCGACAGCCAGTCGAGGGTTTCGTCCTCCGGTCCGTTCAGCACCGCGACGATCGACGACGTTGCCGCTGTCGCCGGTGGTGATGTCGTCATGCTGTCCAACTTGTCCTTTGGTTCCGATGGTCGTTGTCAGGGTTCTGCACAGGCTCACCTGACCCGCGTCAGCACCCTTTCGGGTCGGGCAACAGCCCTGTCCGGCCAGTTATCCGAGACCGACCGGCGGAGGGGCCGACCATGCGTCTCGGTTTCCTGCTGCCTTTCGACGACCGGCATTGGCTTCTCGGGTCATCCTGTCCCGCCAGGGAGTTGGGCCTTCCTCACGGTCGGCTTACCGGACACGTCACCGTGCCGGACCCTGACGGGGTTTCCATGTTCCGCACGCGCGAGCTGCGACCGGGGTGGGTGCCTCCTATGCCCCGGGGACGGCGGTGCTCACCCGGCTGACTCCACGTCTCCAGCCGGCGCCTGCCGTTTCCCAACGGCCAGTCCCTGACCCCGCTGACGCATCCCACCGGCAGGGGTCTCAATCACGAGGTATCAACGGAGGTTCACGTCCTTCACCCGTCCGGTCCTCCCCTCGCCTGTGGCTCCCGGATGGAACGGGCGCCCTTGGGCTTCTCCCTGAGCTCCGGACCCCGCCGTTGCCAGCGACGCCCGTCAGGGTAGGGACAGGCCTTGAGCACGAGCCTGGACTTGCGCCAGCCATCACCGCCCTCCAACACGCAGGTCACTCGCAACGTGCGACCTCATGTCGCACCGTAGAACTTGAGGTGGCGGTCCCCCGCTCGGCTCCTGCCGTGAGGTAGGAGTTGGGCGTCCGCCAAGACACCACATCAAGAAGGGGACCGCCGTGAGCAAGACCTACCAGAACAGCAAGATCGACATGCCCGACGCGCTGGAGCCGACCGTGCCCGAGCACGTCAGCGTCGTCATGGTCGAGGTCGCCGCCGACATGCGTGATGGCCTGTTGGCCTTGGCGGTCGGCGCCGACCACGTCGTACGCCGGAAGGCCCAACAGCACGGCGTAGTCCGCGAGCGCCGCCTCGTACTGCGCTGTGGTCAAGGGGTTTCGGGAGAACTCGGTGTATTCGACGAGCGCCTCGCGCGGCGAGGTCGGCAGGACGTAGCCGAAGGCGACCCCGTGCGGCGGCTGCGGCGGCCGGAAGTCCATCAGCCCGGCCACCGCCGGGTCGAAGAAGTCCTCACGGGTGCGGACGAACCAGCCGCGGAAGTGCTGGAGCAGCGCGACCCGGCCGGGCCGGGCCGGCGGGGTCGGCCGGGTGTCGAACACCCAGCGGGCCGTCAGGCCGGCCCCGTGGACGACCGCCCCGGCCGCCGTGTCCTCGATCCCGGAGACCACCGCCTCGATGCGGCGGACGGCCGCACGCGCCAGCCGCGCACCGGCCACCCGCTCGTAGTCGCGCGACCGGATCATCGTGTAGTCCAGCGGCGCCAGGGCGTACGTCCGGGCGATGCCGCCGTGCGGCTGGACGCTCACCCGGTCCCAGCGGGCCGAGACCGCGTCGGCCCAGTAGTCGTCGCTGCCCCAGGAGCACCAGGTGCGCTCGGGCGCGGCGTGCGGACCCGGGGGCGCGGCGACCAGAACGACTCCCTCGGCCCCCTGCTCGCCGAGCCGGCAGGCCAGCGACAGGCCGGCGGCCCCCGCGCCGACGACGACGACCTCCGCGGTGTCCACCTGGACATTCTGCCCGCTGGTGGGCACGCCGGGCATCCTGCCGGGTCGCGCGCCCGGCGCCCGTACCCCTGCGGGCGGGCGCGGCGATGTCCCCCTCGACGGTGTTCGTCGCCGCCGCGACGGAGCATCCGCTCCCGGCCCCGCTACCAAGGAGAAGACCCATGCTCGAGATTCTCACCACCGTGTCGTCCAGGCTGACCTCCCTCGGCGCCGCCGCCAAGGCGACCGCCGGTCTCACCGCCGCCGCTGCCGCCGTGGCCGCCGCCGGCGCCGTCGGGATCCTGCCCGCGTACGCCAACGTCGGCAGCGTGCAGCAGGCGGTGGACGGTTCGGCCGTCGACGCCGTCGACCCGGTCGAGGACGTCGTGCCGGACCCGGTCGAAGACCTCGTGCCGGACCCGGTCGAGGACCTCGTGCCGGACCCGGGCACCGACCCGGTCGAGGACCGCGTGCCGGACCTGGGCACCGACCCCGTCGAGGGCACCGACCCCGTCGAGGGCACCGACCCCGTCGAGGGCACCGACCCCGTCGAGGGCACCGACCCCGTCGAGGGCACCGACCCCGTCGAGGACGTCGTGCCGGACGAGGGCACCGACCCGGTCGAGGGCACCGACCCGGTCGAGGGCACCGACCCCGTGGAGGACGGTGACGACGCCGGCCAGCCTGCGCCGCAGGCCTCCTTCGGTCAGAGCGTCGCTGAGGACGCCCGCGACGGCGGCGTGGAGGGTCGCGAGATCTCCGAGCGCGCCCAGCAGAGGAACGAGGAGCGTCGTGCGGCCCGCGGCGACTCGGGCGAGCCGACGCCGACCGAGGCCCCGCGCCCCCAGAACCGGACGTCCGCGCGTCGCTGATCCAGACCGCTGACCGTCCACCCACCAGCCGACCGCATCCCGGGCCCCCCGCCCGGGGTGCGGTTCTTCTGTGCCGACGTGGTGGGCAGGACAAGGGGATGAGCGCGGTGCACGGCTTCGAGCAGGTGCTGGCCGCCGCCCGGCTCGGCGAGCCGTGGGCGCTGACCGCGTTGTTCCGCAGCTACGCCGGGCCGGTGGCCGGCTACGTCAGGGCACGATCGCCCGCGGAGCCCGACGACCTGGTCAGCGAGATCTTCCACTCGGTGTTCACCAGCCTGGACCGCTTCTCCGGTGGGAAAGCCGACTTCCGGGGCTGGCTGTTCACCATCGCGCAGCGGCGCGTGGTCGACGACCTGCGCAAGCGCTCACGGCAGGTGGACACGACTGCGTACGCGCCGGAGCAGGATCCCCGTCAGGTACCGAGCGCGGAGCAGGACGGGCTCGACCGGATGGGCGAGCAGTGGGTACGCGCGGTGCTCGGCCGCCTCGTGCCCGACCAGCGGGAGGTCCTGCTGCTGCGCATCCTCGGCGATCTGACGGTGGAGCAGGTCGCCGCGCTCGTCGGCAAGAGCCCCGGCGCGGTGAAGGCGCTGCAGCGGCGCGGCCTGGCCGCCGCCGAGAAGATCGTGCGGGCGCAGGGCGTACCCCTGTGAGCCTGCCCGGCGATGCTCCTGACGAGATGACTCCACCGGCCGAGATCGACGACGCGCAGGCCGAACGCCTGCTGCGTCGTCGTGGCGCGCCGCAGGACAACGACGCGGCCGGCCTCTTCGTGGCCGCCGTAGCCGACCTCGGCCAGGCGGTCCCCGCCCCGACCGGCGCGCTCGCCGCCCTGCTCGCCGACGGCTTCGCCCCCGGCGCGGCTCCCGGCTTCGCCCCCGGCGCGGCTCCCGGCGCGGTGGCTGTCGCCGGGGACCGTCGGCTCAGGCGTGCCGGCCGCCGCTCGCTCCGGCCGCGGCTCGCCCAACTTCTCGCCGGGGTGGCTGTCGTCGGCTTCGCCACCGCAGCGGGCGCAGGCGTGCTTCCCGAGACCCTCCAGGACAAGGTCGACGGCCTGCTCGAGGCCACCACGCCCTTCGAGTTCCCCCGCTCCGACAAGCCGGCGCCGGTCCCGCCGCCGGGCGACGTTCCCGGCGGGAAGACCGCCCCCACTGCCCCGGTAGCCCCGTCTGCTTTCCCGGATGCACCGGAGCGCGGACCCGCAGCGGTCGAGCCGTCCAGTCCTGCGCCGGCGCCACCCGCACTCCCGGAGCAGTTCCCCGGGCCGGCGTCGCCCACCGCGCCGGCCACCCCGACTCGGCCCGTTGCGCCGCAGCCGCCGGGTCGGGGCGCGGCCCCGGACGGGGTTCCGGGCCCGAGGGTCGACCCACCGCGACGGGAGACGCCCGGACGGACCGCCGCCCCGACGCCCGCACCCGCGGTGGAGCGGCCGGCGAACCAGGGTGCGGAGCCCGCGGTGGAGCGGCCGGCGAACCAGGGTGCGGAGCCCGCGGTGGAGCGGCCG
>JAABUN010007235.1_pt1 | contig 12155 bp, 12 predicted proteins | sample 5559311 | NCBI WGS metagenome assembly JAABUN01 (sample SAMN10711877, study PRJNA513370) | rock metagenome | isolation source: Antarctica rocks | place: Antarctica: Victoria Land, Siegfried Peak sud | reverse complement strand
CGCGCGGCCGAGGAATTCACCCGCGTCATCGAACTGGCCCCAGACGACGCCGCTGCACACCTCCGGCGCGGCTACGCCCGGTTGGAACTGCTCGATCCGGAGCGGGCCATCGCCGACTTCACACGGGCCATCGAGCTAGAACCGGATGCGGCCCGAGGGTACGCCGCCCGCGCCAACGCCGCCTTGAAGTCCGGCCGACCGACCGACGCCCTGCCAGACGCCCTCCGAGCGACGGAACTCGATGCGGAACGACCGGCCACCTGGTTCCTCCTGGGGCAGGTCCGCTACGAACTCGGCGACGCCGTCACCGCCGTCGCGGACTTCGCCAAAGCCCTCGAACTCGATTCGGATCATCTGCCGGCACTCAACTCGCTGGCCTGGATCCTCGCCACCACAACGACCCACGTGCGTGATCCGGCGCGGGCGCTCGAACTGGCCAACCGCGTCGCCGAGGCCACGGAACACACCCAGGCGGGCCACCTCGATACCCTCGCGGCGGCGAACGCGGCGATGGACCGGTTCTCCACGGCCGTGGATTGGCAACGCAAGGCTTTGGCGATGCTCCCGCCCGAGGACCGCACCGAGTACGCCGAGCGCCTGCGCCTGTACGAAGCGGGCCTGCCCTACCTCGAAGGGCGAAAGGCGTAGGCCGCCGGAACGAAGTACCTTCCGACCTTCACCGAGGCAGCCCATGAATCGCGACACCTGGGACGACGACCGGATCGGCGTGCCGACCCTCGGCGGGCGACCGGCCCAAACACCCGAGCGGCCATCGGAACCGATCTTCCCCACGGACAACGAACCGAGCCTCCGTGCCGGCGAAACCGACCTGGGCCGGCCGCCGCAATTGTCGCCTCACGTCGCCCCCCTGAGCGACGACGACCGCCGCCGGCTCCGCGAAGCCGAGGAACAGCAAGCCCTGCGCGACCTCGCCGAAGCCGAGGAACTCATGGCCTCCGACCCGTCCCTGCGCTGGTTCGGCTGGTTCGCCCACCCGCTCGCGGCCGCGTTCCTGCTCGGCTCGGCCGGGGCGCTCGGGCTGTTCCTCTATTCGCAAGTCCTCAGCATCCTCGCCAACCTCGCCACGCAACCGGAGTGGGTGCGCTACGTCGGCTATGTCGGCCTGTCGCTGTGCGGCGGGGCGGTGTTGTTGGCCATGCTCCGCCTGCTGATCGTGTACGTGAAGCTGCGGCGGAACCGCCAACTGCGCATCGCGGGCCTGGAGGAATTGCATCAACGGACGCGGCTGCGGTGGCTCGCCCATGCGAAGGCGGCCCAGGCGCGGGAGCTGCTCGCTCGCTATTTGCGTGAGTTCCCCATGCAAACGGACAAGCAGCGCAAGAAGCTGCTGGCGATGGGCTTCAGCGACGACGGCCTCGGGGCACTGAGCCAAGCGAGCGCCGAACTGCTCGACCTGGCCCGCTTCAGCAGCACGCCCGAATGGTTGGACCGCTTCCGCCTCGGCTTCCAGTCGCAGCTCGACGCCGTGGCCGAGGCCCGCGTCAAGCACTGGGCGAAGCGCTCGGGCCTGACCACGGCGGTATCGCCGAACGGGATGGTGGACAGCGCGGCCTCGCTCTACTTCGGCTTCGCCATGCTCACCGACCTCTGCCGCATCTACAACCTGCGCGCGGGTCGCACCGGCACGGCCGTGCTGCTGGGCCGCGTCTTTTTCAACTCCTACTTGGCGGGCCAGCTGAACGAGTGGGAGAAGCTGACCGAGGAACAGTTGAACCACCTGATGGCCGCGGGCGGGCCGCTGTACGACCTTACGGCCTCGCGGGTCTTCTCGAAGGCCGGAGCGAAGGTGTCGAGCGGCATCCTCAATTACTTCTTGCTCAACAGGCTCGGCCGCTTCGCCTGCCGGCTGCTGCGGCCGGTGGCGTGAGCCTTGCCATCGCCACCGGACTCGGGGCAAGGCCCAGGGAACCAGCGCTATCTCTTCGCCACGTCCAGGAAGCGCTGGCACTCGATGGGGTATTCCCGCTTCGCTTTCTCGAACAGTTTGAGCGCCGCCTGCCGGTTGCCGGAGAACCATTCGCAGCACGCTGTCACGAATTGCAAACCGGCGTCCCCCGGATTGGCGGCGAGTGCTCCCCGCAACTCCGCGGTGTCGCCGGCCAGGGCCTCGGCCCTTGGACCGTGAAGTTCCTTCAAGTCGAACGGAGATGCCGGCCAGTCCGGTTCCAGCGCCATGCCGTCGCGGATCGCCGCGCCAGCCTCGGCGTATTCGCCGCGGGCCACGTGGACCTGGGCCAACCAGAACCGCAGTTTCGCGTCCTTCGGTTGCAGCGCGATCGCGGCGCGGAGGCGCTCCCCGGCGCGGCCGGCCTGCTCCACCTCGAAGGCGGCACGGGCCTGTTGGACGAGGAAAGCGGCGAGGGCCTTCGGTTCGACCGGCGGTTGGGGAAGCGGAATCGCGGCGGCGGCCGGAACCACCTTCTGCCCCGGCTTCACCACGAGAAAGTCGCCGCGCTTCACGGCGGCGTCCACGCGGGCTGGGGCGTAGTCCTCGATTGTCGGAAGCGGTTCCCGCACCGGAGTGGTCGGTTCGCGGTCCTTGAAGATCACCGGCGGTGGCGGTATCACCACAACCACGATCGGCGGCGGGACCAGGTAGATGGAGTACGGCACGCCGTAGCCGTACACGGGGGCGGCGTACCGGTAGCCGCCGCCAAAGGCGTAGTGATGGTGCCCGCGGTAGCCGTAGGCGAAGAACGCCGAAAAGCCGGCGGGACCAAAGGGGACTTGCGCCGGTGCCGGCGACGTGTCGGCGAGCAGTGCCAAGGCAAGCAGCGGGAGGATGCGGCGAATCATGGCGAAACTCGTCCGTGAAGATTCCACGGACAAGTCTACCGCACCCCGTGGAGGTTGTCACTCCCCGCTCAGCTTCACTTCGACCTCGCGGATCTTGCCTTCGCGGACGTAGAAGACCTTCACCGGATTGAGCGTGGCCAAGTCCTTGTGGTTCAGCACGAACAGGACGTTGTCGAGCGTGAGCGCCTCCCACTGATGGAAGCCGAGCACGATGTCGCCCTTCTGCAAGCCGGCCTTGGCCGCCAGAGTGCCGGCGCCGACTTCAGCGACCCACAAGCCACCCCTCAGAGCCTTGTCGACCTGGACGACGTAGTTGGCTCCGACGGGTTGGAGCCTCAGACCGGTGCGCCCCCAAATGACCTCGGCGGGAGCGACCGCGGCGCGCTCGACGACCGGGGTGCCGCCAGTGCCGACATCGACTTCGAGCGACTCCCCGCTCCGCCTGAGCTTCAACCGCACCTTCGCGGGGCGATCGAGCAAGCCACGTTCAAAGTCGATGGAATGGTTCACCGGCACGTCGCCGATTTTTTCGAGGATGTCGCCGACCTTCACGCCGGCCTCTCCGGCCGTGCTACCGACATCTACCCGTTCGACGACCAAGCTCCGGCGCACCGGTCCGTCTTCGGCGGGGCGCTCGAACTTATCGGCGAAGGCCAAGCCGAGCCGTTGGCCGGCCCGTTTCTTGCCGCTGAGCATGTCGCCGGCCTTGGCGATCATCGTGTCCACGGGGATAGCGAAGGCGATGTTCTGGGCCCCGGCGCGGATGGCGACGTTGACGCCGACGACTTCGCCGAGCTTGTTGAAGAGCGGCCCGCCGCTGTTGCCGGGGTTGATGGGCGTCTGCGTCTGGATCAGCGATTTGTAGGAGATTTCCTTGTTGAGCGTCACGTCGCGCTTGAGGGCCGAGACGGTGCCCACCGTCACGGTGTGCTCGTAGCCGAACGCATTCCCGATTGCGATGACCTTCTCGGCGAGCATCAGATCCTGGGCCGTGCCGAGGGGGACCGTGGCGAGCGGCTTGGGCGGGTCTATCTTCACAAGGGCGAGGTCGGACTCCTTATCCGTGGCGATGACGCGGGCCGGGCAACTCGTGCCATCGCACAATCGGACACGCAAGCTCTGCACGTCGTCGATGACGTGGTAGTTCGTGACGATGTAGCCGCGCGGGTCGAGGACAATGCCGGTGCCCATGCCGTTGACGCGCTGCGGCTGCATCTGGCCGGCACGGAAGGGGTCATCCGCCGCCGGCGCGACCGTACGCTCGGAGTGGATGTTGACGACGGAATTCTTGACGCGATCGACGAGGTTGACGGTGTCGTCGCGTCTGCAAGTCGGGCTACCCAAAGAGATCGGCTCGGCCGCCTCCGCGGAACCGAGCGCGAAGGCCGACAACAAAACGCCGTGGAGAAGGGACTTGCGGGCGCTCGTGGCGAGACCGGGGAATCGGGAGGGCTGAACCATTGGGAAAACCCCGCATCCTGGTGGGGCGGCGAACCGCCACCGGCACAGCATCTTGCCGACAGGGTGTTTGTTCGACCGAGCCGCGAGCGCGCCTCAGTACGGACTTGCAGCCCCGGTCGGAGTTCGTCCAACGGAGGCCGGGTGATGCCGGTGAGGAGAGCGGAGCGTGCCCTGCCAGTTGGAGGGATTTCGGTAATGGTGCGAACTGTAACGCCTATGCGGGTGTTGTCTGTCCGATGGTGCGGGATACGCTGACGGGAAGAGCAGAGTTCGCCGAGGTGGAATCATGATCACAACACCGCGTATGCTGCAAATCGAAGCGATGCTAGCAGAGGATCCCGACGACGAATTCCTCCGCTACGGATTGGCGATGGAACACGCCAACGCCGGCGAGGATGCCGCGGCTGCGACGGTGCTCCAGGAGTTGATCGCACTCCACCCGGCGAAACCGTACATCCCCGCCTTCCTCATGGCCGCGCAAGCCTTGCTGCGGGCCGGCGACGATGTTGCGGCCGCGAGCGTGCTGAAGGCGGGCATCGACGCCAGCACCCGCGCGGCCACGCCGGATGCCCTGCACGCCCGTGGGGAACTACAGGGGTTGTTGAGTACCATCGAATGAGAGGGGTTTGCGATGTTGCGAGCCATCGCCATTTTGTTGCTATGCGTCCCCGTGGGCGCTGCCGAGATCGACCAGAAGCGGCTCGCCCGCATCGACGACGCGGCGAAGTCGGCCATCGAGAAAGGCGAAGTGCCCGGAGCGGTGGTCGTGGTGGTTCACGACGATAAGGTGGTCTTCCCTAAAGCCTACGGTTCGCGGGCCAAAAAGCCGACGGAAGAGGCGATGACGGTCGATACGATTTTCGACCTGGCGTCCCTCACGAAGCCCATAGCCACGGCCACGGCGGTGCTGAAGCTCGTCGAAGACGGCAAGCTGGAAGTGACCGATAAGGTAAGCAAGCACTGGCCCGAGTTCGGTGCGAACGGCAAGGCCGACGTGACCCTCGAGCAATGCCTGCTGCACACGTCGGGCCTGATCGCCGACAACGCCATCGCGGATTACAAGGAGGGCCGCGCGGCCGCCCTGAAAGCCATCGCGGGATTGAAGCTCGAAGCGCCCGCTGGGACACGCTTCCAGTACAGCGATGTCGGTTTCATCGTGCTTGGCGAGATCGTGGGGCGGGTGGCGAAGAAGCCCCTCGACGAGTTCGTGGCGAAGGAGATCTTCACGCCTCTGGGGATGACCGACACGACGTTCCAGCCTTCGGACAAGCTGAAGACGCGGATCGCTCCGACGGGTTTACGCAACAAGGAGATGGTCCGCGGGGAGGTCCACGACCCCCGCGCCCACGCGATGGGCGGTGTCGCCGGGCACGCCGGGCTGTTCGGCACCGCCGACGATCTGGCCCTCTTCGCGCGGATGCTCCTGAACGACGGCAAGGGCAACGGCAAGGCCATCCTCAAGCCGGAGACGGTGAAACTGCTGACCGAGAAGAAAGCCCTGCCGAAGGAAGGGTTCCGCTCGCGCGGCTGGGACGTGGACACCGCGTTCTCTGCCCCGCGCGGCGCCCTCTTCAAGTCGGGCGACGGCTTCGGCCACACCGGGTTCACCGGCACGTCCATCTGGATCGACCCGCCCTCGAAGACGGCGATCATCGTCCTCTCGAACCGAGTCCACCCGGACGACAAGGGCAACGCCACGCCTTTGCGCCGCGCGGTCGGCACCCTCGTCGCCGAGGCGTTGAAGAAGGAGTGACACCGGCATGCCGCTGCACGATTGGACGAAGCTCAAAGGCTGGTCCGGGTTGCACATTTACTGGATGGTCAACATCTGCGACGACATCAAGTCGAAGCTGCCGCCGGGCTTCCGCGCTTACCTCGGGTCGAGTCCCGTCGTCGCCATCGACGACCCGCCCGGCCAGCCGGACGTGTCGGTGCGGCAAACGAATGGGGGCACTCGGGGTACGCTCGAAGCGGGCGAAGCAGATCCGTTCCAGCCCGACTGGGAAGGACAAGTCGCCACCATCGAAACCGACGTGAGCATCTACATCGAGCGCAACGGTCGGCTGGTGGCGGCCGTGGAACTGGTCTCACCGGGCAACAAGGACGGCACGGAGAAGAAGGCGAACTACACGTCGCGCTACCTCGGCTACCTCACGAACAGCGTCCACCTGCTCTTCGTCGATCTGCACCCGCGGCCGCTCGCTTTTTCCTTCGCCGACGAGATCGCCAAGCGATTGCAGCTTCCGGCCCAGGCGTCGCTTCAAGCGCCCTATGCCGTGAGTTACCGCGTCCATTCCGATCCGTCCGCGGATACCACCCTGGCCGTGCGGCGCCTTCCGCTGCGGGTGGGGGACAGGTTGCCGATCGCGCCGTTGGCGCTGGGCTTCCCGGATGTCGTGCCTGTCGATTTGGAAAGGACTTACCAGAAGGCGGCGGAGTCGGCTTATGTGGAGTGAACCCCCGTTTCACTTCCCCGGCCCCTTGGTCACCGGCGGCTTGCCCTGCAATAGCTTATCGAACTCGACGCGCACCTCCTTGGTATCGGCCGCCTTCACGATGGCCGCGTTCGCCTTGGCGAGCAGATCCTTCTCCGTATTCGGCTGGACCGTCTTGAGCAGTTCCAGCAGCGTCTTGCCGATGACCTTGGCCGCCTCGCCGCCGACACCGAGGGTATGTTCGCAGACGAGATCCTTGTACTCCAGGTGAGCCTCGACGACGCGGACGCGGAAGCGGACCGCCGGCAGCACCGAACCGGGCTGGAACTCGACCTTGTCCGTCAGTTCCACGACGCAATTCAACTCGGCCCGGCAGCGGGCGTGCGACTCCCCCGCGTACAGCCGCTTGCCGCCGGTCCACATCTGTTGCTCGTAGACGATTTTGGAATCGAGGCCGATGTGGGCGTCGAAGAGCGTCTTGCCGACCTCGGGCACCCGCACGTTGCTGACCGAAAGCGAAAGCGTCTTTTCTGGTTCCTTGGCGTGGATGTGGACCTTCTGCCAGTGGCCGTCGTTTTTCACGTCGCGCATGACGCTCGGCCGGTAGCGCACCCGACCCTTCTTCTCCCATTGCACGCCGATGGCGACCTCGCGCTGGGTGTCCCAGCCCATGTCCGCCGCGACGAGCGGCTCGGGCAGGTTCGCCAGCAGTAGCGTTCGCAGCGTGGCCGCCAGATCCTTCGTATCGTGCGCCGGCGCCGGCGGAGCCGCGCTGAGGGTCGCGCCAGAGAGCCACAGTCCGACGAGTGCCAGCGACGTTCGACCCAGCATGACGAAGCCCCGAACGGAGTGGAACACGACCCGAAGGATGATCGACGGCGCACGCGGCGGATTGCGCGAAATCCAGTTCGCCGACGAATATTACGCCAACAAACCGGCGCCGCGCAGCACGCCCTTCAACTTCTCCACCTTCTCCGGCGGCAATGGTAAGATCGGCCGGCGGTTCGGGCCGGCCGGTCGGCCAAGCAGCGCCATCGCTTCCTTCACGGCCCCGTTTCCCGTGGCGAGCGTGAGGGCCATGCGCACGGGCGAGAGCCGGGCCTGGAATGTACGGGCGGCCTCCAGGTCGCCGCGCCGGTGCGACTCGTAGATGCCGACGCAGAACTCCGGGGCGATGTTGCAAGTGGCGGGGATAGCCCCCTGCGCGCCGAACATGAGCGCGGGCAACAGAAGAGTGTCGCGCCCCATGAGCACGCCGAAGTCATCGGGCGTCCGCTGGATCAGTTCGAGGGTGTTCTGCAAGTCACCGGAGGAATCCTTGATGCCGACGATGTTGGGGATCTCGGCGAGCCGGGCGACGGTGTCCGGCTCGATGCTTAGCCCGCCGCAGGTCGCCGGATTGTTGTAGAGCACCACTTCCAGGCTCGTGCTCTCGGCGACGCGCCGGAAGTGGTCGAACAATTCGGCCTGCGTCGGCTTGAGGAAGTACGGGGTGATGACCGAAACGCCGCGAACACCCTCTCGCTCGGCCATCTTCGTGAGCCGGAGCACCTCGCGCAACGACTCCGCACCCGTGCCCGCGTACACGGGGCTGCGCCCGCGGCAATGCTCGACCGCCGCGGCCGTCACCGCTTGTTTTTCCGCTTCGTCGAGGGCATAGAACTCGCCGGTGGTGCCGAGGACGAAAATGCCGTGGACCTGATGACCCAAGAGGTAATCGATATGCGCCCGCAGGCCGGGCAAGTCGATCGATTCGTCCGCATGCATCGGCGTGACGACCGGCGGAATGATGCCTTGGAGCATGGAGAGCATCCGGGATGAGGTGGCGGGCCGGTCATTCTAAGGAATCAGGTCGCGGCGATTTCACCGATCCCAAGGAGCGGGTAAACTCGGAAGATGACGCGGTCCGCGCCTGTCGGCAACGCGGGGTTTTGGGCATTTCCTGACGGGTTCCGCTCCACAATCACGATCCAAATTGCACAATTCGTTCAAGTCCGGGACACATCGCGTCGGTGTGCCGGGTCGACCTGCGGAGATCCCTCATGCCGCGCTCCTTGCGTAGCTCGCTTCTGCTGCTCGGCTTTGTGGCCCTCGGTTGCAACCAGTGCGGCGAGCGCCGCTATCTGTTCCCCGGACTGCACGAGCGGTTGTCCGGCGATCACGATTCGTCCTCATCGGGCGAGGCCAAGCGGAGTGGTTCCGGCAAGGATTGCGAAGGAACGGCCGTTTCGCGGAACGGATCTGGCTTCGCCGGGGAAACACTCAGTTACCCTGGCGGCGTCATCTACACCGGCCCGAGCTATCCGTCGGGTCCACCGTACATTGTGCCCGGCGGCTCCCGACCGGATGAATTGCCCGCACCGGGCTACATCGCACCGCCTGGAGTGCCATCAAACCCTTATGCAACGCCCCGGTCGATCGATTCCACGAAGATGCTGCCCAAGATCGGCGGCACCATGACCGGCGACCCGAGGCGCTAGTCGGTCCCCTTACGGATTGGTGAAAGGGCGGTTCGCCGCCGCGGGGGCAGGGACGCCTGGGTAGAGCATCGGCGTGAGGTTGCCAGCATAGTGGTAGTGCATCCCACCGGGCGCCGAGCAGGTGCCGTCCGTAGGACACATGGCATCGCCCATCATCGGTCCGCAGCCTGCTCCCCGGTGGCTGCAGCCCATCCCGCCTAGCCCTAGCACCGAGACCGTCCTGCGGAATATGCTCTTCCGTTCCGCGGGGCTACAGTCGAGCGGTCCGTTGGCCCCAATCGGGGGCGGGGTCACTGGGAAATAGGCCCGCAAGGGAGCCTGGTACGGGGTCGGGACGTGGCTGGCGTGGTTTGGCTCGCAGATGCGGAAGGTCAACCAGTTGCGAAGCCGCTCGCACGCGCTGCCCCGCTCCATGCCAATCGACGACGCGCACGTCGGGCCGACCGCCTGCGGCACGGGGCAGGGGCCGCCCGAAAGCGGAATCTGGTAGCCGCCGGTCCAGTTGGTTGGTTGCGAGATCATCACGGGGGCCGGCATGGAGGCTGTAGCGGGGAGCGCCGATTGGACCACGCTTGGCAACGGGCGGGACAAATCCTGAGCCGACGCGAGCGTGGCTCCGCCGAACGTCAGGGCCAAAGCGAGCATCGATTTCATCGGGCCACTCCGTATGAGGCTGCGCACCTAATCGCGCGGGCACCATCTTCGGCGCCGGCATTGTCGGTATCGGCGTTGCCATCGGAGTGGTCGGTTCGAAGTGCGTCTGGCTGGTTGTGAAGTGAGGTCCGCAGGCCCTGACAATCCGCAAGGATTGCCTAGATCACCCAGCCTGGTCGACCGCGAGGTCAAATAGAGTCGGTTGAGAGATCGTTTTGGCCCGCTCCAGCCCCCGCATCGTGTCGATCCGAAGTTCGCGCGGCACGATGGCGATGGTCGGCGTAGGCTGCCCCTGAGATGCCGCATGGATTTGCGCCCCCGGAGCGGCGGTCGCAGCCGCGAGGAGGGCCAATTCGGGCCGGTTGCAATCGCGGCTGAGATGAAGGGCGATCACCGCTTGCAGGTCGCCCGGTTCGCCCGCGTCCACCCAGGCTTTGAGCACCTGACCCGCCTGGTCGTTCGACAGGTGCCCGCGGTCGGAGAGCACGCGCTGCACGAGGTGCCGCGGTCGCCAGCTGGCGAGTTCCAACCGGAGGCAATGGTTGAATTCGAGGGCGAGCACATCGACGCCGTGGAAGGCTTCCAGTAGTCCCTCGGGGACGCACCCGAGATCGGAGGCGTGGCCGTAACTCCAGGTCCGGCCGTCGGATAGGGTCTGCCCGATGCGGAAGGCGAACGTCGGTTCGGAGTCGTGCGGCACTGGCACCGGTTGGACGCGCAGCACCCCGCCGAGGTGGAACGCGGCCGTCGAATAGTCATGGACGAGCTTGGCCTTCTTCAAAGGGGCGTACTCGTCGCAGCCGCTCAGGGCATCGTGGTGCAGGGCGTGCGCGACGAGCGGGATTCGCAATCGGCGGAGGTATTCGAGCGTGGAGCGGTTCCAGTGGTCGCCGTGCGTGTGTGTGATGAGCACGGCGTTCACGTCCGACCAGCTCAAGCCGACGGTCTGCAAGCGTGCGGCCAGGTCGCGCGGGCCGAACCCGCAGTCGATGAGCAGCCCCCGCCCGGCCACTCGCAGGAGCGTGGCGTTGCCCGAGCTTCCACTGCCGAGCACTGTAACGTGTGCCGCCATGCCAAACCCGTGCGAAATGGGAACCTTGATTTATAACCGACAGCGGCAGGAATGGGAAGCATGGTGGAAGGAACTCGATTCCATCGTTTTAGTACCGATGCGGGGAAAAACGATTCCGGCTACGCGGCCCGAGCGACGGGCACGATCGAAGGCCGGAGCGCCGGGCAGCGGGCACGGAGCCAGCTTTCGATCTCCGCCCGCTTGAGCACTTCGACCAGTCCGACCTTGGCTTCGATCCGCGGAAACCTCCGCGCCACTTCCCACGTCGTCGGCGGTTCCGGCTCGCCGATGAGCAGCACGCGCTCGCCGTTCGTGCGCGGCACGGTGTCGAGCGTCTCGCGGCCCCAGTACCATGTCGCGGAGCCGGCGAAGCCTTCGGGCAGCGTTCCGTCGGGCCGCAGCGCCTCGGGGCGGTGGAAGCGGAAGCGGCTCGTCGCCACGACGCTTTCCGTGTGTCCGGTCCCCCGGTACGCATCGACCGCGTCGAAGGCGGGCCGGGAGCCGGCCAGGAGGCCGCGGCAGGGGTCGCCGGTGAGCCGGTCGGCGAGGAGCACGTGGAGTTGGGCGATGTCGGCCACGCCTTCGAGTGCCACCCGGTAGCCGGCCCGCGCGGCCGGGTGGACGATGAGCCAGACCTCTTCCTCGGGCATCCCCAGGATACCCGCGAGTTCCCCCGCCTGCGGCACGGAGCGGGCGGCCTCGCGTAGGCCGGGCACGGCCCGCGCCATCCGGCGCACGTCTTGCGATTCCCCCATCAGGGCGAGGGCGTCGTCGAGGAGACCGGGCAGGCGGTCCCAGGCGTCGGCGAGTTTCGGAAACGCGGGGGCGAGGAGGCTGAGGAAAGGCTCCGGGAACGCCTGAATCGGGCTTTGGATCGAGCGCCATTCCGCTTGCGCGGCGCGGTCCGAGAAGAAGAGCTTCGGCACGCCCCACGCCCGTTCGTGGCGGGTGCTCCGTTCCTCCATCGCCCGGCACTCGCTCAGCAGTTGGGCCGCGCTCCGCAGCGCTTCGCCCAGGCGCACGAAGAGCGGCCTGGCGAGGAACGCCAGGTCGGGCCTGGCCTCCGGCGGCGAGAGGGGAAGGGGGGTGTCGTCGTCCCGCAACCGAAGGATTCGGGGGGATAGCAATCCAATGGCCATGTGGCGCCCTCCGTGGCGATGGCCGAGATTAACGCAAATCCGCCGGCCGGCCGCAAGCCGAATTCCTGGGTGCAACCAAATTCTCTGGGGGCTCAAG
>JAABUN010007234.1_pt1 | contig 12157 bp, 14 predicted proteins | sample 5559311 | NCBI WGS metagenome assembly JAABUN01 (sample SAMN10711877, study PRJNA513370) | rock metagenome | isolation source: Antarctica rocks | place: Antarctica: Victoria Land, Siegfried Peak sud | reverse complement strand
CGCTCCAGGCGCTTGTGTCGATCAAGACCTCAGCCACCTTGCTCGAGTTCACCTAATTCTGCTGCTTCGAGCTCGTCGTTACTGATGATCTCGACTTTGCCTCTAAGGTCGCGGAAGCGCTCGAGCCCGAAATCTTTTTGTCCTCTCCGCCTTAACCGAGTTGTTTCCCCATCAGTAAACCAAAAGGCGAACCATAAAAACCCTAAAAGAGTGAGCCTCGAGCTAGACAACAGTTAAGCGGATAGCTCGAGGGAGAATAGCTAAGAGGTGGCTCGAGGCCTGAAATAACTAAGCAGGTAACTCGAGGCTTATGTTTGTGGGGATTGCGGTTAATCAGTATGGTATCATATGGGTATGGTCAAGAGTGAACTCTGGGGACCCAGACGTAAGCTCAACGAAGCACAACTGAGTGAGCTCGAGCCTAGAACGTGTTCGAAACCACTTGGTTTTCCCATTGGTAAACCTAGAAGTCAACCGGTGGGTTTTGGGGGCTCGAGGGGGATTAGTGTGGTGAGGGTATCCTGAATAAAAGGGGGGATAGGAATGTCAGGTTACGTCCTCAAAGGAACTTGCCAGCTTGTAGGTCAAGCCAGGCACGCTACTGCTAGAGCTCTAGCAACCGCGCTAGCCCCTCCGCTAGCGGAGTGACCTCGGTTCCCTCAAACGTGCGCCCATAAAGCGCCCCGAAGTGTGCCCGGTCACCGGTAACCAGCAGCTCGGCACCCGCCTCGACTGCCGCCGCTAGAATCGGCGCATCTTTAGCAGGTAAAAAGTCGTGCGCCCAGGCAAGGCGGGTAGGGGTGCCTTCGGGCACCATCCGACACCGATCCAAGAGGTCCTCGAGCCGTTCTAGAGCACCCGGGTATTTGCGTTCAACGTTGCGCCGTGCCTCTTCGGCTGCAAAGCTCGAGGTTATTAGCGTGCCGTAGCCCGCCTCAGCCAGGGCGAAAAGGGCTTGCGCCCGCCCTTCGGGAGATATCGCAGCGGCAAAGACGACATTAGCGTCGAGGAATAGCTGCACCCGTGCGTTACGGCCGACACGCGTTTAGCTTGGCCCGCAGGCGCGTCGCCTCACCGTCACTCAGCCGGTCTTCATCCAGAAACGCCTCTATGCGCGCTTCGCTGTAGGTCTCGAGTGGATAGACGCCAGCAGGCCGCAGGAGTATGCTCCCATCCGCGGTGGTCTCGACCAGGAGCAAACGCTCGCCTTCCAGGCCGAGCTGAGTAAGCACGCCTTTGGGAATCGAGACCTGACCTTTCTTGCCGAGCTTAATAACGTTCATACCCGATTGTACCAGATTCCGGGATGCCGGAAACCGTGATTAGTGGTTGTGTAGGGATGGTTTTTACAATAGGACGAACCGAGTGGTGGTTCCATATCAACCACCACTCGGTTCATGAGTTGCAATGGCGTAACACCCCAATTCGGGAAAGCAACCGTCTGTTTGTCAAGCTCAAAAGTATAGTTATTTAAGCGAACAGGAAACCGACAGACGTAACGAAGTTAGCGTCAAGTAGGCCCAAGTATGAGGTTAAGCATCAGGGGCTCCCACATCCCATCCTGTATCCGACGCCCATCTATCGGCACGCTTGATAATTTCCCAGAAAACTTCATCTTTTGCGTCTGTATAAGCTTGACGGTCAGAACGGTATAGAGCCGCTAACTCTTTTTTTACCCTTTCGTATTTCCGTTGGTCATCTGGGTGCAGTCGGAGATAGTCCCTGAAAAGCAAAGCGAATTGTTCATGCCAACTACCCAGCCTGCGAACGTGAATGTGGATGCGCCTCTGTCCAGGGGATTCTCGAAAGTAGCGTTTGGTCTTTTCTGGATTATCGCTGCGCCACACGTAGGCTAGCGCTTCCATTTGAGGCAAGTAAGCGCTAACTGGCTCAAGTGAAGGCACTGAAATCTGAATATCGATGATGGGTTTAGCAGCAAGCCCCTCGACCGAGGTAGAACCGATATGGTCTATTCTACAAGCCACTTCGGCTAAAGCTTTACGCAAATCTAAGGCTATATTTACAAACTCTTGTTTCCAAAGTGGGTCATATTCATGAATCTCAATCGGCTGAGCCATAGTCGATAAGTGTAGCAAAGGGGGTGATGAGGCCCGGAGGAATTACAAAGGGCTGGTGGCACCGTCGCAGCTCCACGGGAGCTTAAAACGCATGATTGCGTTCAGGATGACCAGCAGCTTACGCATACACGCTACGAGTGCCACCTTCTTCTTTTTGCCCCTAACCAGGAGCCGTTAGTAGAAATCTCGGATGACTGGGTTGCACCTTGTAGCTGCGAGCGCTGCCATATAAAGCGTACCTCTGACACTCGAGCGTCCACCCCAGGTACCCCAGTAGCCTTTCATCCTGCCACTATCACGATTGATGGGTGCAACGCCCGCAAGAGCAGCAATCTGCCTGCTCGATAGCTGACCCAGCTCGGGCAGATCGGCAAGTAATGTGACTGAAAGAACGAGTCCTACACCAGGTACACTTCTGAGCAGTTTAGTCTTCTGATTCCAGTCCGGACGTGCCTTGACGGCTTCAAGCAACGCTTTATCGAGATTGTCACGACACCCTTTGAGATACTTAAGGTGGGCCTGAATACCTTGTTTGATGCTTTTGTCATGACAAGAGGAGAGGCGGTTAACCTCAGCGGTGATCATCTCGACGACCTGCCGCCTACGTGCCAGCACGGCATCTAATGCCCTGGCACTCGAGTCGGGCAACGCCCGGATGGGTGGACGCATCACCTCGGCAAACTGCGCCAGCACCTCGGCGTCGATTCGATCAGTCTTGGCAAGACGACCTGCCGCCTTTGCGAAGTCACGTACCTGCCTAGCATTGGCAACGACGATTTTAAGGCCGCGTTCTGCAAGCGCAATCACTAGCGGTGTTTCGAGACTGCCTGTGGCCTCTAAAACGATTCGTTCAGGGTCAAGCCCTGCTATGCGTTCGACAAGCTCAGAAATGCCGCTTTCATCGTTACTGACGCTAAACACGTCATTGCCCGGCCTGATAGCAATATCCAAACGAGCTTTAGAAACGTCAATGCCAACAAAACAACTATCCACTACGGGGATCTCCTAGGTCATGCGTCTATGCAGCACAAGACGTGTTTCGGTCTCGTCCAACCTTGCAGATGCGAGCGCTATGCTCTGGCAACCGTACGGACTCTGCCGAGGACTCAAGCACAGCGACCTACGCTTTCCCACGGTCTCGAAGACTTTGGCAGATACAGTCTGCTGCGCCTTGTCCCGGTTCTTAAGATACAAGGCAGAATCAAGGCGTAAACGCTTGCGAACGGCGGAGTTGATAAGCAAGGAGGGTAGTGTAAACGTGGAGCACGAAGCCCACGGCTGAGCGGTAGGGTCTATCTGAGAACCCCAAACGATCAAGCACGAAGAAGACCGTCTCGATGATGTGGTGGCCTTGGTAGAGCGTCCGCTCACGTTGGGGTGGCGGGAGCTGGTTGCGTTTGCGAGGCGTCACGAGATCGACAGCACGCTTGGCAACCTCGGCTTTGAGGGTTTGACTGAGGTAGCCCTTGTCGCCGGTAACGATGGTATAGGTCAACCCTTCGAGCAAGCGTGGAGCAGCCTTGACGTCGTGCTCGTTGGCAGGTCGCAAGAGCAGCCACCCGAGCTGTCCACTGTCATCGACTAAGGCGTGGAGCTGACAGGCCCGGAAGGTGCCGCTTTGTCCAAGACGCCGCTGTAGTAGCGGCGCTGCTTTTTTTGGGTCGCTCTATCGGTGTCTCGGTGCTGTCCACGACCACCACGACAAGCTCGTGTTCAGCGGCTTGCGGCGCTTGCCTCTTAGGGAGTGCAAAGTGGCCGGAGGCAGCCAGCACCTCCTCGACCTTGGTGATGATGCGGTTAGCGGTGGACTCATGGATACTGTAAGAAGCAGCGATATGGAACTGGGTGCGGTACTCACGCCAATATGTAAGCGCAAGCAGCAGTTGATCTTCAAGACAGAGTGCAGGGCTGCACCTAAGCTTCTTCTTATCTCGCTCTGCTTTACTTAGAGCTTCGAGCATTGTCTCAAACGTTTCTGGCTTTACACCGCTGTAGCGTTTGAACGCCTTACTAGACATTCCCTTGAGATTCTCATAGGTCATTCCCTACCTCTCAGTATCCAACATACTTTTGCAAGAGGTCTACTTGGTAGAGGTGGTTAGATTAAGGGACATACGCATACCAGTTAAAAGCCGCCACGTCGGCTTCGTCCGCTGAACTATAGGTAGCGATTATGGAGGTCTCGGCAACAGTTTGGATGTCGACCAGTACAAGGTTCCAGCCGTTTAGCAGACTAAGGTTGTAGCGAAGGGTGTTGTCGTATTGACCCGCACACTCCACCTGACCTTGCACGGTTCCCGGCTGATCCGCGTATAGGTAGATTGCTTCCTGAGTAAAGCCCCTGGTGTCGGTCCGCAAAACGAATCCCGCCTCCTGCTCGGCTATCTCCAGCCGCACGCTGGAAACGCGCAAAGCTTCGGGACTCGACACGATGGTGCTGGTCTCGTTTTGGCAGGGCTCAATGTTCCCGAGCGTGTAAAAAGGTGGGCTGGCGGTAACACTGAAGTCGCCTGTAGCATCGATTGAGCCGCTGCCTATAGCTTCATTCGTACCGCCGACTGCGTTTAGCGTCGTGCCGAAAGACGCTTGCCAGTTTTGCACCTGCCCTGAGATAGTCAAGTCCCCGGTGTTGCCGGCAGCTTCACGACTACATCCCACCAGCAAAAGGGAGAAGGAAAAGAATGCCGCGATATATTTCATGTCACCTCTGTGAAGTGTCCGTCGTGATGTAGGCGAAAAGAGCGCTGTAGACCCACAGCGCCCTGGACTAATCGAACGAGAAAGCAGTTTGGGGTTGACGACGTGAACACCCCCAGTTTTACCGGCCGCGCCAGTTGATCTCAGCTCTGCTCCTCACCCGTTCATCGGCGCAACCGTTGGCATTGGTATCGGCGCAGAACACGATGATCTGGCTGCCGGAGATCTCGGAGAGAAACCGGGCATGGTACTCCAAGCTGTCAGGGTCGTAGCCGCTGAGGGTACAGCGATCGTTGAGGCCGTTACCATCGGTATCGGTGGCGGTGGCGGTGGCGGGACCATCCCTATCGGGATCGGGACAGGAGTAGACACCGCCTACGCCGCTCGTCTCGTAGCTGGCAGTCGCGTCTACACGGCTACTGTTGTCGTTTCTGTCGCTGAGCAGACAACCGGCAAGGTGGACGTTGGTGCTGCCGTCACCGAAGCTGCTTACCAATTGGGTGTCAAACATGTCAGGGTTTTCGCAGGACGAGTCGCTGTCCACGTTGGGGTTCGCGGTGGTGAGGTCAGTGTCGGGGTTGATGTACAAGACGGCCCTCCGCGCCACGTCTTGGTCTTGACCGGGCTGATCGGGCTGTTCCGGTTCGTCTGGTCTGTTCTCAAATTCGTTGGGTGAAACCATTATAGATGCTGGCTTCGATTCGTCCACGGCAACGTCAGCAGCGACGCTGCCGCTCGGGGCGAAGAAGACGTCTTCGAAGACGAGCAGTTTGTCCCCGGCCGCTTCCGCCACGCGCGCTTCAGTGCCGTTGAGGATGATGTCCACGGGGTTACCTAAGAAAGTGCCCGGCCCATTGATGATGCGCCCCGGTATCACATCACCGTCCTCGTCGCTGACGTCGTGGATCACATATATGGCACCATCGGTGTCGAAATCCTCTTGATCGGGAATCGTCGCGATCCCGACGTCGGTGACCACCAGCGCGTCCAAATTTGCATTGTAGGCGATGCCGTGGAGGTTGAAAGAGATCTTCTTACCAAAGCGGTCGACAGGCGTCAGGATGGTGTTCGGTCCGTCACTGCCGAAACCGCCCTGGACATATCTGTCGAATACGGCTACGGTGCCGTCGGTCAGGGACACGAACAGTCGGTCGCCCGCTTCGTCGTAGGCAAGGTCCCAGGGTTTTATAGCTAAGTTGGTCGTCGCAACGGGTGCTACGTTGCCGTCGTTTAAAGTATTAAAGACCTTGAGGTTAGCGCTGTTGATGACTTCGCCGTTGTCCGCGACAAAGATATAGCCAGCTTCTTCTGCAATCTCGATACCTTTAGGCTCCACTAAGCGTGTCGCGGAACCTATGATCTCACGATCCCTATCCGGGTCGTACTCACCGTTCGGACGGGTATAAATCTGTGAGATGGCGCGGATGCTGGGGCCGCTATCAGTGCTACCAGCTTGATAGAGATCACCAAAGCGGTCGAGCTCGACTCCCTCGTTATTGCCCACCAAGAAGGTGCTCTGTTGAGCAAAGCCTCCCTCAAAGGCGTCAACCTCACCAGCGTTGTCGGGGCCGTTATTCGACACATAAAAGGTATTGGCTACTGCGCCCTCAGAACTCGGGTCGTAATTGATGATAAGGACGACGACCGTTGTTTCTCCGTCGGCGTTTTCTACCCTAATCTCGATTATGTTCTCGCCTTCAACGACATCGTTGACCGGAAAGGCGTACTCGTTCTCCGCGAACTCCACAGGCCAGACCTGGCCCCTATTGACAACGTAACTCATCGAGGTCACAGCGTCATTGAGCACACCTGTCAGTAGAAAATCCACCTGACTAGTAGTAGCGCCGTTCGACGGGCCAGTAACGTCGATGGTAGGTGCTTGTGCTTCAGTAGGACGCTCAGGAGGAAGGTCGGGGCCGATTGGCGATGTGCTGGAACAAGCTGCAAGAACACTTGTCAGCAAGAGGGCCATAGCGCCTGAACGCCACAGCTTTAGCCGGGATTGAGAAAGTTGTTTCCGCTTCATCAGTTTCTCCCTCTAAGCGTTAAGTATTGAATGTTTGAAAGCCTGCCCTGATGTTGATTCCTCGCTTTTCAGCAGATAAAAACACTTCCTTGACTGACTCGAGAGATAAACATAAACGGCGGTGTGTCGTGTCATAAACGAACTAACCACTGGTGCCTCGTGCCAGCCTTTGTGCAATACCCATGGCAGACTCGATCATGTGTTGCTCAGAGGCGGACGCCCCCCGATAGCTCCTGCCGGTCGAGAACCCAAAGTGCCCTCTTTTGCGAAGGACAAAGGTGTAACGCCCTTCTAGCCTTTTGGGTTTTTGAAACACTACGTTGTAACCGAACCCTTTTATGCCCTTAATGGTCAAATTTTTGTCTGCCCCGCTGACATACCAACGGTTCGATCTCTGTAAATTACCGTCTGTGACATTTTTCATATTTTGCTCTAAAAGCATATCACAAAAGCGTTTCCTTACTAAGCAGGCTGCTTCGTCTTATTGGCTTAAGTATTCTGGTGAAGATTAGGACACCCTGCTGGGATGGGTGTATCCATCCGCCTTACACAGATACAGTTACCCCAAAACAGCTTTGAAGTCTTCGGCAGGAGCGTTCTGCTTTATTATCTGGGAGGTGGTTTTTAGTCGCCACTGCTCTTGAAATTTGGTAGGGCCTCTTCTGTTAACGTCTTTTGAAAGTGGGATCTACGTACTTTACGCATCACCTCTTTTTTGAGGGTAGCGGCGAGAACAAGGAGCATCAAGCCAGTTAGCACAGCAAACATCATGTTTTCCCCTTAAAAAATAGTTAGAGACCATAGCTTCTTGTAAAACTGGACCGGCGCTAAAAACCTGGACAATGTTGCTGCTAAAAGGCTGTAAACCTCTTCTTGCCGAAAAGAGAGCGTGAGGTCTACAAGCCTAGCGACCTAGAAGATTTTGGAAAACGGTTCCTTAGGCTTTTAGGCAGCTCAGGGTCAGCTACGGTCGAGTCTGTTTCTAAAGGCCACTCGAGTTCATCAAGAACACCTTGTAGCGTCCCTGCGAGGTCGTCCCTATTTACGATCTCGGCCAGCTTTTTAAGTCGTCGCAACCGCCCCGCTAATATGCCGAGCGTCAGGACGCTGTCCACGATTTCTGGCACCATCCACCACCCTCCACTCTCCACCCTATGAAACGCGCGCGGTTGAGGTTTGGATGCAAAATAGGGAGCATCGTTAAACCACGATGCTCCCTAATGCTCACAGATGGTTGCTCACACGGCGCTGATCACTCCTGAGCGAGTACCACCGACTCGGGCGCAGTGACGGTCACCGCGCCATTTGGGGAGAGGTCCGTGACCCCCGACAGGTCAAGAACGTCGTCAAAACGCAGGACAAGGTTGGTAGCTTTTTCGGCCACGTACAGGTCATTTCCGTGAAAGGCGACGCCGACCGGGTTGCCCAGCAACGAATTTACTCCGCTTATCTGGGACTTTACCTCGGTGTCGCCCTCGGCCGTGCTGGCGTCCTCGAGGATAAAGAGCTTACCGTCGGTATCGAAACCCGGTTCATCGGCAGTCGTAGCTGCGCCGACATCTGAAAGGATAAGGGCGTCTTGATTGGCTAAGTAACTGATCCCGTGAAGATTGGCTGACGCTTTAGCCCCCTCCACGGTCGGAGCCACAACGCGGTCAGGGCCACCTTTCCCTTGGTTTACCAGGTAGTGATCATAGACGAGCACGGTGCCGTCCGTCGCAGCTACGAAAAGCCTATCGTTGCTGTCGTCGAAGCTCAGGCCCCAGGCTTTACGGGGGTCACCTGCGGTTGTCACGCCGAGCTCCGAGGTGACGAACAGCGGCGCGGTGTCGCCCTCAGCGTCAAGGTCGAACACCTTGATGTCGGCCTCTGCAAAGTCGGCAACGACAAGAATGCCTAGGGAATCCGCAACGGCCAGGTCTCTCGGCCCGGCGAGGCCAGCCTTAGCGCCTGTGATCAGGTAGTCGCGTGAGGCGTAAAATGTTCTGCCCTCGCGCGCTATGAGGTTGTCAATGAAGAGGACGCCGCCGGACCCAGGCACGTCCGTGCCGTCGTGAAAGGTAACGTAGCCGTTGCCCGCGTTGTCGAAGCGGAGGTACTCGAGGCTGAGGGGCACGCCAGCCATACCCGAGGCGTCGAACGTCGGCGCGGCGGACGACAGGTCGTACGGCTGCCTGAAGATAAGGCCCGTAGGGGGGTCGCTAGGTAAGACCGGGGCGGGCGGTTCACTGACCGCAAACACTTGGGGCGCGTCTCCTTGTGCGTTCGCGCTGCCCCATAAGGTGATCCCACCGCCGCATAGCCACCAGCTCAACACAAACTTGGTGACGTAATCTGAGCCTTTACACGTCATGTAGCCCCCTTCGGATCGCATACCATGAGCTAATCCTAAGCAGGCAAGTACAAAGGGTTCTGTCGGGTTGCCTACGTAGACAAGCGAACCGGAAGTGAGCCGGAAAGCGCTAGTCCCCGGTACCGGGCGATAAATAGGTCACGGTTACTGCGTCCGTTACCCGCTGGTCCTCCACCTCCAGCACTGCTGTCACCGTAATGGTGTTTAAACCTTTCTGTAAGCCCGACACGGTAAAGGTAAACCGGTTACCCGCCACACCGGTTCGCTCAGGCTTGTCGCCATTGAGTGTGTAGCTCAGATCGGTGACACCGTCTCCGACCGAACCGCTTACGATCACGCTGTCAGAAGCTAGGGTCTCCCCGTCTACCGGGCCGGCAATCTCCAAAGCTGTAGCGGGAGCCGGTTCGCTCAGCGATACGCGGCTTAGGGGATGTGTGGGTTGCGGACTGCCCTGAGTGGGCTCGAGGCTCAGGTAGAGCGCCGCAAACCCTTGGGTTGGCGCGGTAAACACCTTGTCTTGAGAAACCTTTAGCGAGACCAGGTGTTCACCGCTTCCGGGCTCCCAGTCGTCGCTCGTATGTCCCCACGCTTGATAGGTACGGCCCCGCCCAGGTGCTTGGTCCATCACGAACAGGGCGCGACCCTCCGGCTCGAGCAGCACTCCTCCGATGCCCTGATTGTCGGGGTCGTTCAGAGTAACCTTCTGTACCTGCGGTTCAGAAAGGAACGCCGCAACCAAGAGCGCTTCACCCGCGATTTTCTGATAAGCACTGTAACTGCGAGAACCCCAGAGGAGGCTGCCTGCTGCAATCAGGCAAAAACAGGCTGCCAACTGCCAGCCTAGGTGGATCACAAGGCTAGGCCACTTACGGGGATGAAAAACCGTCACTAAGGGAGAGATGGTTGAACGAGAATCCGCTGACAAGGGCTGTGTATAAAGCTGTGCTTGTATATTGGTCCACACTTCGGCCCTGGGCGCAGCTGACGGCAAAGACTCAGTTAAGGTAACCAGCGACTCCCAAAGTTGCCGTACCTCAGCTCGAGCGTCTGCCGAACGTGCGAGATACGCCTCTACCTCACCTAGTTCCGAAGGCTCGAGGGTACCCAGTACGTACTCTGCTAGGTTGTCCCGGACGCGGGTCACGCGTTCTCCAGGAAACTGCCGCAAGCTGAGCAGTGCCCGCCTCACGCGGCTCTTAACCGTTCCTAGGGGCATGTCAAAGCGCGCCGCCAACTCGCCGTGGCTGTAACCACTGAAAAAGGCTTCTCCCAATAGTTGCTGATCGACAGGCTCGAGCTGGTCTAGCGCTTGCCGGACCTCCACGCTCATGCTCGGGTTCGCCGAGATCGCCCCTAAGCTCGCGTCCGGATCGTGAACGTCCAGGTTCTCGGCCTTATGTGGTCGGGCGCGCTTAGCACGCAGCCGTGACAAGCAGGCGTTGCGCGCTACCGTGTAGATGAAGGCGCGCGCTGAGCCACGCTCGGCTTGGAAGCCGTGAAGGTTTCGGTAAAGCTTCAAAAACGTATCCTGTAGCACCTCCTCAGCCTCCTCACGGCTATGTAACAGCTGAAGCGCCAAGGTGTACACATTGCCGCTTAAGCTTTCGTAAAGCTCGGCAAGTGCCCCCTCGTCGCCTTTTTGCAAGCGCTCTAGTAGCACTGCCTCAGCGTCCATCTACCTCAAGGTACGCAACCAAGCTGGGTTTGGATGCAAAGGTTTAGAGGGAGGAACAACGTAATGACTCCTGTAAACTTTCTATTACGATCTTAGACGCACTATAGATTATCCGTAGTGATCAGGCGTCCTCGGCTTCGGCACTGCGGGTATTTCGTTTACGACGTTATTCATGCGGCTGGCGACACCCCTGTTAACTCTGGTCAGCCTTTTGCATCCAAATGCTGCTGCGGTGCGTTACTTAGTATGGGAGGAGTGAAAAGGAATCAAGAAGAGTAGGTATCGCATCTCGCGGTGTCCGAAAGATGAATCTTCATTTCAATCCTAGAGGAGAATGATAGATGACGAACAAATCTACAAACCAACCTAAGCGCTTCATCACGAGCTTACGCCTGTTAGGTGCTGCGCTCGTGCTGATGATTCTCGCAGCTTGCGGGCAAGCACCTGTTGAACTCACGCCCGAGTACGGTAGCGGTGATTCGCTCAAAGCTGTCTCGTACATCAATGGCGACGCCGGAGTCAACGCTGATGTGAACGCTAACTCGAGCTGCTTCAATCCCGACCGCTACGACCGCCAGCGTTTGAGCGACCCGGCTTCGGGCAATCCCGGCAACCGAAATGTTCACAACGACGCGTGCTTTTTCAGAGATTCTTCCTATGGTGGCTACGGAAACGTTTCTACCCAGTCGCATTATGGTGGCTACAATTCTGACGAGAAGCAAGATGCGCCTGCCTCGTTCCAGTCTACCGGCGTCGGTTACATCAGCGCCTGCTCAGACCCGGACGGTGCCGGTCCTAAACTTGCGATTTTCCAGGATAGAAACGGCGATGGGCGTAAAGACTTCTGCTTCCAGAGTGGTTACCAGGAAAAAGGCATAGCGGGCGACAAAGAGTTCCACGCTCGCATGAACAACAGCAGCACGCCGGGCACACAGAACGTCGTCTGGTGCAAAGATGACGACCGCAACGGCTGCTCCGATGAGAATGTCAAAGACCGCATCACCATCGAGTGGTTCCGCTAGCCGTTTGACAGTAACGATGTTGGTGCTGCTAACGGTCTACTAATAGGCTTTATCAGCAGAGTAGTTGTGTTGAGGAGTAATAAGAGCGCCCTACGGGGCGCTTTTACTTTGAGGACAAGTCCGGGTCCCCAAGCATTTGGATACACAGAAGTGGTTCTAATACCGATTCAGCCTTTTAATTGGGGCTCAGAACTCAGACAGGTGCCGCGCTACCGGGTCGGTCGGGTGTTTTTAGCTGGTGACGCCGCCCACACCCATAGCCCGGCAGGTGGCCAGGGGATGAACACCGGGATTCAAGACGCCTTT
>JAABUN010007233.1_pt1 | contig 12158 bp, 12 predicted proteins | sample 5559311 | NCBI WGS metagenome assembly JAABUN01 (sample SAMN10711877, study PRJNA513370) | rock metagenome | isolation source: Antarctica rocks | place: Antarctica: Victoria Land, Siegfried Peak sud | reverse complement strand
GGTCAGCGAGGTCGACCTGGTGATCACCGACGCGGCGGCCAACACCGAGGTCGTCCGAGGGCTAGCGGAGGCCGGTCCCGAGGTCGCCATCGCCTGACCACCCGTCCGTGCTGGGCTCGCTTTGCCACCCGCATCGAATGCGGGGAGGATTGGCCGGTGGCAGAACAGGAACGGTCCGACCGGCCCCGGCGCGACGGAACGGGACGCCCGCCCGCGGGTGGTGCCGGCCGGAGCGCCCGCCCGGCCGCCGGTGGCGACCGGCGCGGCGCCCCGCCCCGGGGAGGATCCGGGGACCGGCCTGACCGACGACCGGACCGCGGCTCGAACGACCGGACCTCAAACGACCGGGGCTCCAGCGATCGGGGCTCGAGCGACCGGGGTCGGGACACCAGACCACCGCGGGACCGCCCGTACGAACCGCCGCGGCCCGGGCTCGCCCGCAAGCCGGATGAGCCCGACCTGCCCGAGGGGGTTGACACCCGTACGCTGCACCGCGCGGTCCGGGCGGAGCTGCGGGGGCTGCCCAAGGACCTGGCCGAGATCGTCGCCGGACACCTGGTGATGGCCGGTCAGCTGATCGACGACGACCCCGAGCTGGCCTACCGGCACGCCGAGGCGGCCCGCCGGCGAGCCGCGCGGCTGTCCATCGTCCGGGAGGCGGCCGCCGAGACCGCGTACGCCGCAGGCCTGTGGGACGTGGCGCTGAGTGAGTTCCGGGCCCTGCGGCGGATGACCGGGACGCAGGACTACCTGCCGGTGATGGCGGACTGCGAGCGCGCTCTCGGCCGCCCCCAGAACGCCCTCAAGCTGGCCCGGGAGTCCGACCGTCTCGACCTCGACCCGGCGCAGCGGATCGAGATGATCATCGTGGAGGCGGGGGCCCGCCGGGACCTCGGACAGGACCAGGAGTCGCGTCGGATCCTGGAGCGGGCGGTGAGCCAGACCTCGGGTCAGGACCCCCAGCTCCGCGCGCCCCTGGCCCGGCTCCGCTACGCCCTGGCCGACGTCATCCTGGCCGCCGGGAAGGACGCGGAGGCCCGGGCCATGTTCGCCGCGGCCGCCAAGGCGGACGTGGAGAAGGAGACCGACGCGCAGCAGCGTCTGGACGCGCTGGACGGGATGCTGATCGACTTCGACGAAGACGACGACGACGAGACCGAGGACCAGCCCCAGGGTCCGCAGGCCCAGGACCGCCGGTGAGCCAGGTCAGTCCCGAGTCGTCGGACCTTCCGGCCGTCATCGACGTCTACGACGCCGCCCTGTTCGATCTCGACGGCGTGGTCTACCTCGGCTCGGTGGTCGTGCCGGGGGCGGCGGAAGGCATCGCCGCGCTGCGCGAACGGGGCGCCCGGGTCGGTTTCGTCACCAACAACGCGGCTCGCTCCCCGGGCGTGGTCGCCGACCACCTGGTCGAGCTGGGCATCCCGGCCGAGTCCGCGGACGTGGTGACCTCCGCGCAGGCGGCGGCACGGCTGGTCCGGGACCGGTTCGGGGCCGGTGCCCGGGTGCTGGTGGTGGGGGGCGAAGGCGTCCGCGGGGCGCTGGCCGACGCGGGGCTGACGGGGGTCGACTCGGCCGACGACGGGCCGGTCGCGGTGGTCCAGGGGTTTGGACTGGACCTCACCTGGCAGCAGCTGAACGAGGCGGCGGTCGCCATCCACCGGGGCGCGCACTGGGTGGCCACGAACACCGACCCGACCCGCCCCACCGACCGCGGGATCGTGCCGGGCAACGGTGCGGCCGTGGCCGCGGTGCAGATGGCCGTCTCCGCCACCCCGGAGGTGGCGGGCAAGCCGTACCGGCCCCTGCTCGACGACACGGTGGCGCGGTTGGGGGCGGGCCGGTCGATCTTCGTCGGAGACCGGCTGGACACCGACATCGCCGGCGCGATCGCCGCTGGGCTGGACAGCATGCTGGTCCTGTCCGGTTCGCACGGCGCTCCTGAGCTGCTGGCCGCCGACCCGCAGTCCCGGCCCACCCACCTCGGTCGCGACCTGCGGGCCCTCCTCGAGCCGCCGCGGATCGTCCTCGAGGCCGGCGGCGCCTACCGGTGCGGCGGCGCCACCGCGAGGCTGGTGGACGGTCGGATCGAGCTGGAGGGGGCTGCGCCGCCGTTGGTCGACGCCCTGTGGGCCGCCGCCCACCTGGCCTGGACCGCCACCGACCAGGGACACCCGGCCGATCACGCCCCGGCCCTCGCCGCGTTGGCCCAGCTGAGCTGATCCGCCCTGGGGTAGCGTGGCGGCGCCGGGCACTGGTCCGGCGCGCGATCAGGAGGCACCGGTGGGTGACCCATGGCCCGACTACGTGAGCATGGTCAGTGGTCTGTCGAAGGCCACCCGAGCCCGGGCTCGGGCGGCTGCTTGGGCCCTGCTCTCCCAGGCCGGACTCGACGAGCTGGCCACCGACGCGACCGAGCGGATCACCCGGCTCGCCGATGAGATCACCGCAGCGAGCAAGGCCAACCGTGAGCTGCTGGAGAACCTGGTCAACGCCGAGGTCGACAAGGCGGCCACCCGGCTCGGCTTCGTCCGGGCCGATGACCTGAGCCAGATCAGGGCCGACATCGTCGCCCTGCGGGCACAGCTGACCGTGGTTTCCGCGGCCGCAGGCGGCTCGACCGGCACCGCGCCGGCCACGGGCCCCGCCAGCGAGACGACGAGCAAACCGACGTCGGCCACCGGCACCGCGGCCAAGAAGGTCGCGACCAAGGCGACCCCGGCCACGAAGGCGGCGACCAAGGCGGCCCCGGCCAAGAATGCGGCGACCAAGGCGGCCCCGGCCAAGAAGACTGCGGCCAAGGCGGCGCCGGCCACGAAGGCTGCCGTGAAGAAGGCGGCGGTGAAGAAAGCCGGGGTCAAGAAGGCGGCGGTGGCGACGGTGGGGCCGACCACCGCCGGACCCGAGTTGGACACGTGACCGGACCCGCAGACCGCGACGACCTCGACCCTTCGGCAGTCCTAGTCCCCCCGACGACGGGGGAGGCCGTCGTCGACGATGCGCTGCTGGGCCTCGCCGAGCTGGCGTCGGTGCCGCTGGCCGGACATCCGGACCATCTCGCCCGGGCCCACGAGCGCCTGCACCAGGCGCTGCACCGCGACGGGTCCTAGGCGCCCGCGGCTCTGATGTCCAGCCGACGTCTCGACCGCGAGCTCGTCGTACGCGGACTCGCCCGGTCCCGCGGTCAGGCTCAGACGATGATCACCGAGGGCCAGGTCTGGGTGGCGGGCCAGCCGGTGCGCAAACCGGCCGAGCCGGTGACCGGCGACGCCGTGATCGAGGCCAACGGGGACCGCTACGTCTCCCGCGCGGCCCACAAGCTCCTCGGCGTCCTCGACGACCTCGGGATCACGGTCACGGGTCGGGCCCTCGACGCTGGCTCTTCGACCGGTGGGTTCACCCAGGTGCTGCTCGAGCGGGGTGCGACGGAAGTCGTCGCCGTCGACGTGGGGACCGACCAGCTGCACCCCCTGCTGCGCCACGACCCCCGGGTCCGGGTGTGGGAGCAGACCAACCTGCGTGACCTGACGGTGGCCCACGTCCAGGAAAGGCCGGTCGACCTGACCGTCGCGGACGTCTCGTTCATCTCCCTGACCATGCTGCTCGAGCCGCTGGACCGGGTGACGGCGGAATCGGGTTCGATGCTGCTGATGGTCAAGCCCCAGTTCGAGGTCGGACGGAGCCTGCTCGGCAAGGGCGGGGTCGTGCGCTCACCCGAGCTGCAGCGCCAGGCCGTGGGGGCGGTGTTGGACCGGGCGGCCGCGCTCGGATGGCGTCCCCGGGCCGCGGCGCCGAGCCGGTTGCCCGGCCCGGCCGGCAACCGGGAGTTCTTCGTCTGGCTGCGGCGCGACGCCACCCCGCAGCCCCCGGATCTCGACACGCTGGTCCGACCCCTGGGGCCCGGGTCGGCGCCGTCCGGGGGAGCCACCGGCGGGGCTGGCCGCGCTCCCGGGTTCGACGACCCCGGACCCTATGCTGGGCCAGGTGACTGAGTCCGAAGACGTGGTGCGCCGGGTCGGTGTGCTGACCCACATGGGTCGGCCCCCCGCCATCGCGGCGGCGAACCGGCTCGTCGAGGGCCTGGGGGCGGCCGGGGTGATGGCGGCCCTGCCCGCGGAGGACATCCCGTGCATCGACTCCCGGCTCGCCCGGTTCGTCACCCCGCTCTCTGAACCCGTCACCGGTGGGGGCGGGATCGAGCTGATGGTGGTGCTCGGGGGCGACGGCAGCATCCTGCGGGGTGCCGAATGGGTCTTTCCGTACGACATCCCGCTGCTCGGGGTCAACCTCGGGCACGTCGGGTTCCTGGCCGAGGCCGAGTCGTCAGAGATCGACAGCATCGTGTCCCACGTCGTCGACCGCTCCTACTCGGTCGAGGAGCGCTTCACCGTCGAGGTCGTGCTCCGTGACTGCGCCTCCGAGGACGTGATCTGGTCGTCGTACGCGATCAACGAGGTCTCGATCGAGAAGGCTGCCCGGGAGCGGATGCTGGAGGTGCTCGTCGAGGTCGACGGCCGACCGCTCTCCCGGTGGGCCTGCGACGGGATCCTGGTGGCCACCCCGACGGGCTCCACAGCGTACGCGTTCTCCGCCGGTGGGCCGGTGATCTGGCCGGGGGTGAACGCCCTGCTCGTGGTGCCGCTCAGCGCCCACGCGCTGTTCTCCCGGCCGCTCGTGCTGGGTCCGGACTCCCGGGTGGTCGTCGAGGTGGTGGCCAGCTCGCCGACCCACGGGGTGGTCTGGTGCGACGGCCGGCGTGCGGCCGAGCTGCGCACGGGGATGGAGATCGAGGTGCACCAGGGGGCTCACCGGCTGCGGCTGGCCCGACTGTCGAGGGCCCCGTTCACCGACCGGTTGGTGAACAAGTTCGGTCTCCGGGTCGAGGGCTGGCGGGGGGCGGCCGAGGAAGCGGACGGAGCCCAGCCCCAACGACAGGCCTGGGCGGGATGATCACCGAGCTGCGGATCACCGACCTCGGGGTGATCAACGAGGCGACGATCTTGCTCGACCCGGGGTTCACCGTGGTCACCGGTGAGACGGGCGCCGGCAAGACCATGATCGTCACCGGTCTCGGTCTGCTGCTGGGTGGGCGGGCCGACCCCAAGTCCGTCCGCAACCAGGCCGACCGGGCCCGGGTCGAGGGCAGGTTCCAGGTGGACTCCGCGGTGGTTCGCGAGCGGGTCGCCGAGGCCGGGGGTGAGCTGGACGAGGACGAGCTGATCGTCGCCCGGCACATCACCGCGGCCGGCCGCTCCCGGGCGTACGTCGGGGGTGCCCAGGTCCCGGCGTCGGTCTGCTCCCAGATCACCGAGGACCTGCTGGCCATCCACGGCCAGTCCGAGCAGGTCCGGCTGGGGGAGTCCGACCGCCAGCGCGAGCTGCTGGACCGGTTCGCCGGCGCGACCCTGAGCACGACCCTGGACCTCTACCAGGCGCGCTACGCCGAACGACGGCAGGCCGCGACGGAGCTGGCCCGGCTTCGCAGCGAGGCCCAGACCCGAGCCCGCGAGATCGACCTGCTCACCTTCGGGCTGACCGAGATCGAACGGGCCGCCCCGGTGGCGGGCGAGGACGTCGCGCTGAGCGCGGAGGCCAGCCGGCTGCAGGGGGCCGACGACCTGCGGTCCGCGGCCCAGACCGCCCTGCTGGCCGTGGCCGGTGGTGACGACGAGGCGGGTGGCGCCCTGACCGAGGTGGCCCTCGCCCGCAAGGCCCTCGACCAGGCCGCGGACACCGACCCGGAGATCGCCGAGCTCGGACGTCGGATGGCCGAGGTCAGCTATCTGCTGGCCGACGTGGCGGCGGACACCGCCCGCTACGTCGACTCGCTGGACGCGGATCCGGGCCGGTTGGAGTGGATCGCCGAGCGGCGCTCCCAGCTCGCCGGACTGACCCGGAAGTACGGGGCGACCGTCGACGAGGTGCTGGACTGGTCTCAGCAGGCCGCCATGCGCCTCGGTGAGCTGGAGTCCGGTGACGACCGGATTGCCGGGCTCGAGGACCGGGTGGCCGTGCTGGGTGTCGAGCTCGCCGGCCTGGCCGACCAGCTGACGACCAGCCGGCGGGCCGCCGCGACCGAGTTCAGCGCCCAGGTGCTCGGTGAGCTGGCTGCGCTGGCCATGCCGCACGCCCAGCTGAGCTTCGACCTGAGGACCGTCGACCTCGGACCGTACGGCGCCGACCACGTCGACCTGCTCTTCAGCGCCAACCCCGGGAGTGCGCCGCGCAGCCTGGCCAAGGTGGCCTCGGGTGGGGAACTGTCCCGGGTGCGGCTGGGTCTCGAGGTCGTGCTCGCCTCAGCGGGCGGCTCCGGCACCCTGGTCTTCGACGAGGTCGACGCCGGGGTGGGCGGCAAGGTCGCCGTCGAGATCGGTCGCCGGCTGGCCCGGCTGGCTCGGCACGCCCAGGTCGTGGTGGTCACCCACCTGGCCCAGGTGGCGGCCTTCGCCGACCGGCACTACGTCGTGGTCAAGGCCAACGACGGGCAGGTCACGACCAGCGGGGTGGTGGCGGTGGCCGACGAGGACCGGGCCGTCGAGCTGGCGCGGATGATGGCCGGCCTGGAGACCACCGACTCCGCCCTGGCCCACGCCGGGGAGCTGGTCGAGCTGGCCGTGGCCAGCCGGAGCGAGCGCTGAGCCTCAGGCCGGCAGTCGGACGAAGAAGCTGAGCAGGTTTCCGTCCACATCGGTGGTGTGGAACTCGCGGGTCCCGAAGTCCGTCGTCTCGATCTCGTGCGCGCTGACCGGGTGCAGGACCTGGGCGGCGGCGTACGCGGTGTAGAGCGCGTCGAGCTCGGCGACGTCGTCGACCTGGATCCGGCAGTTCGCCGTCCCGGCCAGGAAGGACTCGGCCCCGGACCGGACGGGTGCCGGTCCCAGGCTTGTCCGCGTGGTCCACGAGTCGTCCCCGGCCAACCAGAGGTGCAGCTCGGCGCCGTCGCGGCGCAGCACCGCCATTGCCTCGGCTTCGTGGACCAGGACGAAGCCGAAGCGGTCGACGTAGGCCGCGACGGCGGCTCGCACCTCGCGGACCGGGAGGGCCGGGATGGTCTGGGTCAGGGGCACAGGACCATGCTGGCGCAGCGGTTTCGCTGCCACAACCAGGTGGACCCCGCGTGGGAGGATGACCTCGAGATGAGACTTCCAACCCTGCCCCGGAGAAGGCGCACCGCGCCGGAGATCGGCGGGGTCGTGCGGCTGGACCGGCGGACCAAGAACCTCACCAAGCGGCTCAAGCCGGGGGAGATCGCGGTCATCCACCACAGCGACCTGGACCGGGTCAGTGCCGAGGCCCTGGTCAAGGCCGGGGTCAGTGCGGTGGTCAACGCCGTGCCGTCGGTCTCCGGGCGCTATCCCAATCTGGGCCCAGGGATCGTGCTGGAGGCCGGCATCACCTTGATCGACGGCGTCGGGGAGCCGGTGTTCACCGACATCACCGAGGGTGAGCGGATCACCCTGGACGGCGGTCGTCTGCTGGACGGATCCGGGGCTGTGGTCGCCACCGGGACCCTGGTGACGACCGAGGTGCTGGAGCAGCACCTCGAGCAGGCGCGGCTCGGGCTGTCGGACCAGATCGAGGCGTTCGCGGACAACACCATGACCTATCTGCGGGCCGAGAAGGAGCTGCTGCTCGAGGGTATCGGGGTGCCCGAGGTGCGGACCGTGATCGACGGCCGGCACGTGCTGATCGTCGTCCGGGGGTACGACTACCGCGGCGACCTGGACGTGCTGAGGTCCTACATCTCGGAGTACCGACCGCTCCTGATGGGGGTCGACGGAGGCGCGGACGCCCTATTGGAGGCCGGTTACAAGCCGGACATGATCATCGGGGACATGGACTCCGTCTCCGACGCGACCCTGCGCTGCGGGGCGGAGCTGATCGTGCACGCCTACCGCGACGGCCGGGCCCCGGGACTGGAACGGATCCACGAGCTCGGCCTGGAGGCGGTGATCTTCCCGGCGCTGGGCACCAGCGAGGACGCGGCGATGCTGCTGGCCGACACGAAGGGAGCCCGGTTGCTGGTCGCGGTGGGCACCCACGCTTCGCTCGTCGAGTTCCTGGACAAGGGCCGGGAGGGGATGGCCTCGACCTTCCTGACCCGGCTCCGGGTCGGACCCAAGCTGGTCGACGCCAAGGGGGTCTCCCGGATCTACCGCAGCCAGGTCAAGGGCTGGCACCTCGCCCTGATGGTGCTGGCCGCGTTGCTCGCGCTCAGCACGGCGCTGGCGGTCACCGATGTGGGGGCCGCCTTCGTAAGTGTCATCGGAGCCCGGTTCCGCGACCTGCTCTACTTCGTCAAGGAGCTCTTCACGTGACCGACCGGCAAGATCACCGCGACTCGAAGCCCCTGCGGCGGGCGGTGTCATGATCAACTTCCGCTACCACATCGTCTCGTTGATGGCGGTCTTCCTGGCTCTGGCCGTCGGCATCGCCGTCGGGGTCTCGCTCGGGCCGTCGGTAGACACGGGTCTGCTGCAGCAGGCCGCGCGGGACCGCGACCAGGTGACCGCCCTGCGAGCCCAGCTGGATCAGCGCAACGCCCTCGACCAGTACCGGCAGGCCTTCGAGGCCGAGACCGGCCGGATCGTCACCACCGGTGAGCTCGCCGGGGTCAGGGTCGCCCTGGTCCTGATGCCGGATGCGCCGGCCGCCGTGGCCCAGTCGCTGACGGATGCGGTGATCGAGGCCGGCGGCAGCATGGTCCGCGAGGTCCAGGTCAACGACGAGACCTTCGATCCGGACCGGAGGGCCGACGTCGACGCGGCGCTGCAGGAGCAGGCCGCTCAGCTCAACCTCACCGACGACATGTCGTCGGCCACCAAGGTCGGCACCGCCGTGGCCTACTCCTTCACCGACCTCCAGGTGGCGGACCGGGACGCCTCGGCGGTTGCGGTCGGTCGGGCCCTGACCGGGGCCGGGCTGGTGAACGTGAGTGGGGACACCGCGGCCAAGGCCCAGCTGGTCTTGGTGGTGACGGCCGAGACGGCGACCCCCGCCCTGACCCCGGACGAGCTCACCGCCCACCTGCAGCTGGATCTGGCCCTGCGCACCTCCGCCGGGGTGGTGCTGGCCGGGCCCAACAGCGGGGGGATCCAGGACACCGACGTGCTCGAGGCCCGCACCGACTCCGCAGCGAGCGGTCGGCTCAGCACCGTCGACGTCGCCGACCTGAGCAGCGGGGTCACCACGACCATCCTCGCGGGCAAGGAGCAGCTGCTCGGCCGCCAGGCCCGGCACTACGGGGCGATGGCTCGGGCCGACGCTGTGCTGCCCGAGCTCCCGGTGCGGTAGTGGTCGCCGGACGCCGAGTACCCCAGTTGCCGGGCGTGGCGAGCTCCGCAGCGGTGGCCGCGGGGGTGGCCGCCCTGGGCAACCGGGCTGCCGTACACCGGACGCGCCCGGGCTCGCGCTGGGTCCGCAGCAACCACGCCGGCCGCCTGGTCACCCTGGCCGAGGGACCGGTCGTGGTGGGCGCCCTGGTCGCCGGGGTGGTCACGGACCGGCTGCTGGGCGGCCGGTCGCCTCACCTGGCGATCACCGTCGCCGGTGCCGGAGCCGGGGCGGTCGGGGCGTACGACGACCTGTTCGGTTCCACCCAGGCCAAAGGGTTCCGCGGTCACCTCACGGCCCTCCGGGAGGGCACGGTGACCAGCGGGATGATCAAGATCGTCGGGGTCGGGGCCAGTGCGGCCGCGGCCGCCGGGATCCTGGCTCACGCCCGGTCGGACCGCGGGGTCGCCCGGATCATCGACCTGGGGGTGGACACCGTGCTGATCGCCGGTGCCGCCAACCTGACCAATCTGTTCGACCTGCGGCCGGGCCGGGCGGCCAAGGTCGTGGTACTGCTCGGCAGTGGTCTGGTCGGGTGGGGATCGGCCCCGGCCGTCGGCGCAGCCCTGGGTTGCCTGCCCAGCGACCTCGCCGCCCGTTCCATGATGGGCGACTGCGGCGCCAACGCCCTGGGCGCGGCGGTGGCCACCGCCGCGGCGGGTGCCCTGCCCCGCCCCGCCCGGCTGGCGGCCCTGGCCGTGGTCGTCGGGCTCACCGCCGCCAGTGAGCGGGTCAGCTTCACCGCGGTGATCCGGCGGGTGCCCGCGCTGCGCTGGGCCGACGAGATCGGCCGGCGCCCGACCCGCGCCGCCGAGCCGGCGTGAACCGGACCCTCGGCTCGGTCGCCCTCAACGTCGCGGCGTTGACCCTGGCCGGCCGCGTCCTGGGGTTCGGACGCTCCGTGGTCTTCTCGAAGACCGTCGGTGACACCTGCCTGGGCGACGCCTACAACGCCGCCAACCTCGCGCCGAACGTGCTCTTCGAGGTTGTCGCCGGGGGCGTGCTGGCCGGGGTGGTCATCCCGGTGGTGGCCCGCCACGTCGGCGCCGGGCGGCGGGCCGAGACCGGGCTGACGGTGTCTGCTCTGCTGACCTGGACCCTGCTGGTGCTGACCCCCGCCGGGTTGGCCGCCCTGGTCGGGGCCCGCTTCTACGCCGAGGCGCTGGCCAAGCCCGACTGCGCGAACAGCGCCGCCACCCTCGCCGCCCTGCTGGTGATGTTCGTCCCCCAGATCTGGCTCTACGGGGTGGCCGTGGTCAGCGCCGGGGTGCTGCAGGCCCACCAGCGGTTCGCCGCCGCGGCGGCCGCGCCGCTGCTGTCGAGCGGGGTGGTCATCGTTTCGTACCTCGGGTTCGCCGCGCTGGCCGGTCCGGTGGGCGGCCCGGACCTCACCGGCACCACCCGGGCGGCGCTCGGCGTCCTGGGCTGGGGCACCACGGCCGGGGTCCTCTGCCTGGCTCTGTGCACCGCGGTGCCGCTGACCCGGCTCGGGCTCCGGCTGCGGCCGCGGCTGGGCTTCGCCCCCGGTGACCGCTCGGTGATCGCCCGGATCGCCGCCGCCGGTCTCGTCGGTCTGGTGCTGCAGCAGCTCAGCGTGCTGGTCATCGCCTGGGCGGCACAGCAGAGCCCCGACCCGGGGGCGCTGACCCGCTTCACCTGGGCCAACGCCATCTACCTGCTGCCGTACGCCGTGCTGGCCGCCCCGCTGCTGCAGCTGGTCTTCCCGCGGCTCGCTGCCGCCGCGGAGCAGGGCCAGGACGCGGTGGCCGAGGTGCTGAGGGAGCAGGCCCCGCTGGTGGTGGCCCTGGCCTGGCTCGGTGCCGCGCTGCTGGTGGCGACCTCGGTCCCGGTGGCCCGGGTCTTCGTGCTCGGGCCGGGGTCCGGGCGTACGGAGGCGCTGTCCTGGCCTGTCGCGGCCTTTGCGCCGGCCGTCCTCGGGTTCAGCCTCCTCGGCCTGGCCTCGCGGAGCCTGCTCGCCCAGCACCGGGCCCGCGGGTCGGGTGCGGCCACGTCGACCGCTTGGGTGGCGGTGATCATCGGGGTCCTGGTGGTCCGGCTGACGGTCCCGCCGGGGTGGCTGGTCACCGGTCTGGCCGGGGCTGTCTCGGTCGGCATGCTGCTCGGTGCGCTGACGGGGTGGATCCTGCTGCGCCGTGCCCTCGGGGCCGGTCGGTCCGTGCCGTTGGGCCGGCCGCTGCTCGCGGGGCTGGCGGCCGCGGCCCCGGCGACCGCTCTGACCGGATGGCTGGGTGCTTGGTTGGCCGACGCGACGATCGTGGCCGCCGGGCTCGGCGCGCTGGGGCTGGCCGTGGCCTGTACCGCGCTCTACCTCGTCCTGCTGCGGCTGCTGCACCCCGCCCTTGCGCGCCAGCTCGTCCGGCTGATAGGTGGCCGAGTCCCCGTTGGTCAGGCCTGACGTGCCCACCCCGGAGCGGGCGCTGCGGATCGCCCTGGTGCTCGGCGCCAGCACCGGGGGGATCGGGCGGCACGTGGCCAGCATCGCGCCCCGGCTGGTCCAGCTGGGACACGACGTACGCATCTTCTGCCCGCCCGGCACCGCGGCGGCCCACGACTTCACCGCGGTCGAGGTGCAGCCGCTGGACCGGCTGCACGGCGCCCGGGGGGCTGACGTCCTGCACGCCCACGGCTACCAGGCCGGAGCCCGGAGCCTGCCGTACGCCAAGGCCCGGCGGACCCCGTTGATCGTGACCTGGCACAACGCCGTGCTGGGCCGCGGGTGGCGGGGCTGGCGCGGCCGGGCCGTGCGGCGCCTGGTCGCCCGCGGCGCCGACCTGACCCTGGGGGCGAGCAGCGACCTGGTGACG
>JAABUN010007232.1_pt1 | contig 12161 bp, 11 predicted proteins | sample 5559311 | NCBI WGS metagenome assembly JAABUN01 (sample SAMN10711877, study PRJNA513370) | rock metagenome | isolation source: Antarctica rocks | place: Antarctica: Victoria Land, Siegfried Peak sud | reverse complement strand
TCGTGGCCGGCGCCGGGGCCGAGGTCGATGATCCAGTCGGCGTGCGCCATGACCGCCTGGTGGTGCTCGATGACGATGACCGACTTGCCGGAGTCGACGAGCCGGTCGAGCAGGCCGAGCAGCTGCTCGACGTCGGCGAGGTGGAGACCGGAGGTCGGCTCATCGAGGACGTAGACGTCGCCCCTCTCGCCCATGTGGGTGGCCAGCTTGAGCCGCTGCCGCTCGCCGCCGGACAGCGTGGGGAGCGGCTGGCCGAGGCGGAGGTAACCGAGCCCGACGTCGGCGAGCCGGTCGAGGATGGCGTGCGCAGCCGGCGTGTGCGCCTCGCCGGCGCCGAAGAACTCCTCGGCCTCGGTCACCGACATGGCGAGCACTTCGCTGATGTCGCGACCGCCGAGGTGGTGGTCGAGCACCGATGCTTGGAAGCGCTTCCCCTCGCACACCTCGCAGGTGGTGGCGACGCCCGCCATCATCGCCAGGTCGGTGTAGATGACGCCGGCCCCGTTGCAGTTGGGGCAGGCGCCCTCGGAGTTGGCGCTGAACAGCGCCGACTTCACCCCGTTGGCCCTGGCGAACGCCTTGCGGATCGGATCGAGCAGCCCGGTGTAGGTCGCCGGGTTGCTCCGTCGCGAGCCGCGGATCGCACCCTGGTCGACCGAAACGACACCCTCGCCGGCCGGCCCGGGATGTGAGGACAGCGAGCCGTGGACGAGCGAGCTCTTGCCGGAGCCGGCGACGCCGGTGATCACGCAGAGCACCCCGAGCGGGATGTCCACGTCGACGTCCTGCAGGTTGTGGGTGGTGGCACCCCGGATCTCCAGCGCGCCGGTCGGCGTCCGCACCGATCCCTTGAGCGAGGCCCGGTCGTCGAGGTGGCGGCCGGTGAGGGTGCCGCTGGCCCGCAGCTCCTCGAAGGTGCCCTCGAAGCAGACGGTGCCGCCCGCCGCGCCGGCGCCGGGGCCGAGGTCGACGACGTGGTCGGCGATGGCGATCGTCAGCGGCTTGTGCTCCACGACGAGGACCGTGTTCCCCTTGTCCCGCAGCCGCAGCAGCAGGTCGTTCATCCGCTGGATGTCATGGGGGTGCAGGCCGACGGTCGGCTCGTCGAAGACGTAGGTGACGTCGGTGAGCGAGGAGCCGAGATGGCGGATCATCTTGACGCGCTGGGCCTCGCCGCCCGACAGCGTGCCCGACGGCCGGTCGAGCGAGAGGTAGCCCAGCCCGATCTCCACGAACGAGTCGAGGGTCTGCTCCAGCGTCGTGAGCAGCGGCGCCACCGACGGCTCGTCGAGGCCGCGGACCCATTCGGCCAGGTCGGTGATCTGCATGGCGCAGGCGTCGGCGATGTTGATCTTCTCGATCTCGGAGGACCGGGCGGCCCCGCTGAGCCGGGTGCCGCCGCAGTCGGGGCAGGCGGTGAAGGTGACCGCCCGTTCCACGAACGCCCGGATGTGGGGCTGCAGCGCGTCGACATCCTTGGACAGCATCGACTTCTGGATCTTGGGGATCAGGCCTTCGTAGGTGAGGTTGACGCCGTCGACCTTCACCTTGACCGGCTCCTTGTAGAGGAAGTCGTGGAGCTCCTTCTTGGTATACGCGCGGATCGGCTTGTCCGGGTCGACGAAGCCCGACTCGGCGTAGACCCGCACCGTCCAGAAGCTGTCCGACTTCCAGCCGGGGATGGTGAACGCGCCTTCGGTGAGCGACTTCGAATCGTCGTAGAGCTGGGTGAGGTCGATGTCGGAGACCGTGCCGCGGCCCTCGCAGCGCGGGCACATGCCGCCGGTGATGGTGAAGCTGCGCCGCTCCTTCACGGTCTTGCCGCCGCGCTCGAGGGTGACCGCACCCGCTCCACTGATGGAGGCGACGTTGAAGGAGAACGCCTGGGGCGAGCCGATGTGCGGTTGCCCGAGCCGGCTGAAGAGGATGCGGAGCATGGCGTTGGCGTCGGTGGCGGTGCCGACCGTGGATCGGGCGTCGGCACCCATCCGCTGCTGGTCGACGATGATCGCCGTCGTCAGGCCGTCGAGCACGTCGACCTCGGGCCGCGCCAGCGACGGCATGAAGCCCTGCACGAAGCTGCTGTAGGTCTCGTTGATCATCCGCTGCGACTCGGCGGCGATCGTGGCGAACACCAGCGAGCTCTTGCCCGAGCCGGAGACGCCGGTGAACACCGTCAGCCGGCGCTTCGGGAGCTCGATGCTGACGTCCTTGAGGTTGTTCACGCGCGCGCCGTGCACGCGGATCAGATCGTGGCGGTCGGCGACGTGCAGCGCAGGCGGCTGCGCGCCCCTCCTCGTGGTCTTGCTCATCGTGTCTCCATCCGTCGGGCGGGGCCGCCTTCACAGTCTCCCTCGGCGTCGCGTGGCTCGAGCTGACCAGCTTCGAGCAGGACGTCGGATCGTCCTTCGTCGGCGCGGTCGGGCGACGTCCCGCTGTCTACCTGATGGGCGGGGTCGGCCGGGGTGGCGCGACGCGGAACTCAGAGGGATCGAGCGTGATGTCGGCCCGCTCTGCGTCGTCGAACTCCCACACGTCCTCGCCGAGCACGCGGCAGTGGTCGTCGTCGGGCCGGACCATGCAGATCTGAGCTGGTGAGGTACACGGTCTCCGGGTCGGCATCGATGGCCCCCGGCGGCGGCGGCGACGGTCGCATCGACCCGGCGAGGTCGGGGTCGAGCGGGGGCCCGCCCCGCTGCGAGCGCCGGTCGGTGGCGTGAGGTCGCACGGGGCCACCACCGTGGCCGGGCTCCAGCCCAGGCCGTCGTGGCGGTCGCCACAGGGTTGCTCGCCCTTGTCTTCGCCGGCGCCGTGCTCGACGGCCCCCGCTCGGGCCGAGGTCGAAGCGGCCGACTGAACACGTCGACCCCGCCCGGTGGGATGCTTGCCGACATCCTCCGCTTCGGTGTCTACCTCCCTCCGTTCGGCCCGTTCGGTGACCCCATGGTCCTCGTCGACCTGGCGGTGCGCGCCGAAGCTGCCGGCTGGGACGGCGTCTTCCTGTGGGACCACGTCGTGAGCGATGCGATGCCGATCGTCGACACCTGGACCGCCTTGGGTGCCATCGCCCAGGCCACGGAACACGTGCTGCTGGGCCCGATGGTCACGCCGCTGCCTCGACGCCGTCCCTGGGTGGTCGCCAGGCAGGCATCGACGGTGAGTCGACTGTCCGGCGGACGACTGGTCCTCGGCACCGGCCTGGGTTCCGACGAGTCTGGCGACTTCAGCAGGTTCGGCGAGCCGACCGACCTCACAGCCCGCTCGGCCATCGTGGACGAGGGACTCGACGTCGTCCGCGCGATGTGGTCCGGCCAGCCGATCAACCACGCCGGCCCGCACCATCGGATCAGTCTCGACGCAACGGCGCCGGAGCCGCATGCGATCCCCGTCTGGGTGGCGAGCACCACCGGCAGCCCCCACGTCCTCCGCCGGGCCGCCACCTGCGACGGCATCTTCCCCCTCTCGGACCACACCCCCAGCGCAGATGAGGTGGCCGGCCTGCTCACGGCGGTGGACCGAGCAGGGAGACCCGCGGGACGTCCCTACGACGTCGCCGTCGCCGGCAACGCCAGCCTGGCGTGGGAGGACCCGAACCCGGACGACGTCGACCTCACGGGACTCGCCCAGGCTGGTGCGACCTGGTGGATGGAATCGCTCATCCACTTCGACCCCGTGGAGCTGTCCCTGTACGTCGTCGACGCCGGTCCCCCCCGACCCTGACATCAGGGACATCAGGGCCATCAGGGCCATCAGGGCCGTCAGGTGGCAGTGACCCTCGACGTCCCGGTCGGCGTGGCCTCAGGCGGCTGATCCCGCCTGAGCCCTGATGTTGGCGAGGGTCTCGGCGATGCCGTCCTGCACCTCCTGGTCGCCGTCGGGCACGCGGGTGGTGTGGAGGTGGACCTCGACCTCGCTGCCGTCGCCTGCGGCCCGCACCTGCAGCGAGCCCGAGTACGAGCTCGGCCCCTCGGACCCCCACTCGATGCGCGTGGCCGAGTCGTCCACCCGGAACCACGCCGTGCCCTCCACCTCTCGTCCGTCCTCCAGCGTGGCGGTGGTGTGGACCTCCTCCCCCTCGCCGGACCGGGCGGAGGTGATCCGGGAGAGGTACCGAGGGAGGTTGCCGACCTCCGACAGGGAGTCGAAGAGCGCCTCGGGGTCTGTCGCGACGGCGGTCGTTCCGGTGAGGTCAGCCAGCGAGAAGGCATGACCGATTCCGCCGGGCACTGGGACGCTCAGGCGGCGTCGTCCGCCACCGGGACGGGGCGGGTCGGATCGGCGACCACGACCGGGGCCGGTCTGCCGAGGGCCGCCATGGCCTGGAATCCCTCGAGCAGCTCGACGGGGATGGGGAAGATGATCGTCGAGCTGTTCTCCGCCGAGATCTCGGCCATGGTCTGGAGCTGTCGGAGCTGGAGTGCCCCCGGTGACGCAGCGATGATGCGCGCTGCCTCACCGAGCTTCTGTGCAGCCTGCAGCTCCCCCTCGGCGGCGATGATCTTCGCCCGCCGCTCGCGCTCCGCCTCGGCCTGGCGGGCCATCGCCCGTTGCATCTGCTCGGGCAGGCCGACGTCGCGGATCTCCACCCGGTGCACCTTCACGCCCCAGGACTCGGTCTGGGCGTCGAGCGCCTCCTGCAGCTCGGAGTCGATGCGCTCCCGCTCGCTGAGGAGCTGATCGAGCTCGTGGCGCCCGACGGTGGAGCGCAGGGTGGTCTGGGCCACGAGCTGCGACGAGGAGTACCAGTCGCGGATCTTCACAACCGACGCCACCGGGTCGATCACCTGGAAGTAGGCGACGGCGTCGACCGTGGCGGTCACGTTGTCCCTCGTGATCACGGCCTGGGAGGCAACGGGCACAGCGGCGATCTGCAGGTTCGTGCGCACGATCTTGTCGAGGATCGGGATGATGAAGAAGATCCCGGGTCCCTTGGCGCCGACACAGCGGCCGAGACGGAAGATCACGCCCCGCTCGTACTCCTGGACGATCTTCACGGACGAGGCGAGGAAGAACGCAGCGAGGATGAACACCAGCGCACCGATCGAGACGACTCCCATGGATGCAGACCTCCCTATCGCAGTTCCCCCACGCTACGGCGAGGAGGGTGTCCTCTGGGCCACGTCGAGGGTCATGCCGACGGTGTCGACGACGACCACCTCCGCCCCCGGTCGCAGCGGGGCTGCGCTGGTGGCGTTCCAGAGCGATCCGTCGAGGCGGACGGTGCCCCGCCCTCCAGACCAACGGGTGACGGTGGCGCGGCAGTGGAGCAACGACTCCATCCCGAGCTGGGGCGCCAGGTCCACCAGCTCGTGGGTGGCCCGCAGCAGGGGCCGGAAGCCGACCGGCAGGGCGACCGCTCCGACGGCGGCAAGGACGACCGTGGCAACGCTGCTGGCAAGGGCGCCGTAGGCCACGGCACCGGAGGCGAAGGCGACGGCCGCCACGACCTGGCCCACCGCGTTCGGAACCCATGCCAGCAGCACCGCCGCCCAGATGCCGACGGCGAGCGCGACGAGGAGCAGCGGCCACCACGGATGGCCCTGGTCCACCAGCACTGCGACACCGAAGGCGCCGAGGAGGAGGGCGGCCCCACCTGCGATCCCGAACGTGGGCAGGGCGACCTCGACGACGAGCAGCGCACAGGCGAGCGTGACGGCCAGGAGCACCATCGCCGGAGAATCGGGCACCCAGGCCATCACCGGCCAGGGTACCGAAGGGAGGTGTCGATCCCCGCCGCCCTCGTCTTCGTGCGCGCCGAACCGAGAGTGGCGGTGGCGGGTGGCGCACACCGACCGGGCGCATGGCCCGAGCGCAGCCACGTCGTGCGCAGCGCTTGGCCCGTGCTCGATCATCTGGCGGACCGGAGCGAGCCGCCGGAGCGAGCCGCCGGAGCGCCCACCAGCCGCTGATGACGCCACCGTCCACGTCGGTGCCAGCGGCACGACCGCTCGGTCCCGGTGGGCGAGGACCTCGACGAGCTCGATCCCCGCCGCCACGTGGCGATCGGCCGGCGACGGGGGCGTCAAGGAGAGCGTGGCGCCAGGCGGACCACCGGGATCTCCCTCGGGGTGCGGAGCTGGTAGGCGGTGTAGCCGGGGTACGAGCGGACCGCCACGTGCCAGAGCCGATCGCGCTCGACCCCGGTCACCGTGGTGGCACGAACCGACACCCGCTCACCCCGGACCTCGATGGTCGCGTCGGCGTCCGCCTGCAGGTTGCGGAACCAGTCCGGGTCCCGTGCTGCGCCCCCGTTGGAGGCGATGACGACGAAGTCCTCGCCGTCGGCCGTGAAGGACAGGGGCGTCGAACGCACCGCGCCTGACCTGCGACCCGTCGTGTCGAGGACGAGGAACTCCACACCGCCTGACCGCCGCAGGAACGGCCCCAACGGGGACTGCATGCCGACACGGTGCAGCTGGGTCACGCCCTTCTGCACCTCGACGAGCAACCGGCCGAGCGACGGAACCCGCATCACATCCTCTCCGGACCTCGGGAGGGCCCTGAGCGGACGCTACAGAGAGGTGCCGCGCGACGGCGACACCGAACGCAACGCTTGCCCGAACCCACCTCCCGCACGACGATGGCGGGATGCTCGCTGCCTTCTCCATCACGCCCCTCGGTGCCGGCGAATCCGTCAGCGCCTCGGTGGCCGACGCCGTCCGACTCGTCCGGGAGAGCGGTCTGCCCAATGAGACGAATGCGATGTTCACCAACGTCGAGGGCGAGTGGGACGAGGTGATGGACCTCATCAAGTCGTGTGTGCTCGAGGTGTCGAAGGCCGCTCCCCGCGTGAGCCTGGTCATCAAGGTCGATCATCGGCCGGGAGCGGTGGGCGCCCTGCAGGCGAAGGTCGACGCCGTCGAGGCTCACCTGGCTGCGGGCAGCTGAGCCGCTCCTGGTCAGGCTCCCTCGGCGCGAGCGCCCGCCTGGCGGGTCACCACGTCGATGAGCACGTCCTGGCCGATGTTGGCGTCGAGGAGGTGCAGACCCCACGTGGGGCCGAGCCTCTGCTGGACGAGCCCAGCGACGGGACGGCTGTCGTCGGGATCGGCCAGCGCCACGCCCAGGTAGGTGTAGTCACCGGTCTGCACACAGCTCGTCAGCACCGAGTCGGAGATCGACACGTAGGGCGTGCCGACGTCCTCGAAGCCGGCGATCCCGCCGAGCAGCGAGGGAGTGGAGGGCAGCACAGCGGCGATAGGCCCGTCGACGCCGGCCAGCTCGGCGGGATCCACGCACAGCGCACGCTGGCCCTCGTCCGCTCGCCCGAAGATGGCGCCCTCACCCGGGGGCGCATCCGCCGGGTACGAGGAGTAGGAGATCACGCAGCCGAAGGTGTCGGCGGTCGTGCAGGCCGGGATCTCCTGCAGGTCGCCTCCCACCAGCTCCCCCTCGGGGACCGAGACCGACGTCCCCAGCAGCACCGCAGAGATCAGCAGCGATCGGAGGTCGGCATCGTCGTCGAGCTCCTCGACGAGGAGGCGCCTGAGGTGCCCTGCTCCCTGTGAGTGCCCCAGGAGCACGACCCCCCGGCCGTCGTTGGACTGCACGACGTAGGACTTCCAGGCATCGAGCACGTCGGCGTAAGCCTGCTCCCGCTCGGCCTGGCCGGCGCCCCCGCCCAGCCCGGTGAGCGTCACCTGCCGGTACGCGGGAGCGAAGACGCGGCACTGCGACGCGTACCGAGCGACCTGAGCCTTCACGGTCGAGATCTCGGGGTCGTCCACGATGAGGTCGCTGACCGGGCTCGGGTCGCCCGAGGTCGTCGGGTAGACGTAGAAGCAGTCGAAGGTGGGCTCCTCGGCCGGCTGGAGGTCGTCCAGCCGGCGTGTCCCGTCGGGCTCGACCACCGTCGTGGCCAGGTCCCGGCACTGGTCGTCCTGGAGATCGGGGTGGCAGATCCAGTTCGACGTCGCCGCGTACTGCGCCGGTGCATAGCCCTCGTACCCGGCGTACGGAGCGGTGCCCCCCTCTTCCTCTCCGTCGGGTTCCTCGTCCGCTCCCTCTTCCTCGCCGGGTATGTCGACCTCGCCGGCTGGCTGCTCGTCCAGCGTCGGGGCAGCGACGTCTGCCCCACCGTCCCCGTTGGCGTCACCGCCCGAGCACGCCGACACGAGGAGGAGGGCGACGGCGATCGCGGGGGCGGCCACCGGGCCGGGGCGCGCAGCCGAGCGCCACGGGCGCAGGGATCGGATCATCGGCACATCTTGGCAGCGGTCGCCTGCGGGCCCGCACACCCGGCGGGCTCGGGGTACGAGGCGGGGCGCCGAACCGACAGGCCAACCCGGCGTCGACGACCCCGGACTGGACATGCCTCCTCGGGTCATCGGTAGGTTCGCCCGGGAAGCTGACCAGACGGAGGCGACGCCCGATGCCGAACGAGACTGCAGAGATGATCAGGGCGCTCGTGGCGACGGGGGTCCTCCGACCGATGTCGCCCGCACGCGTGCTCCGCCTCCTCGGGGAAGCGAGGAGGTGGGGGCCGACGGCGGCGGCCGCCGTCGCGACGTCGGCCATCCGCCACCCGCAAGGGTGCGCCGTCGTCGACGAGCGGGGCACGCTCGACTGGGAGACGCTCGACCGCCGCACCAACGCCATCGCGAACGGCCTCCGCTCGCAGGGCGTGGCCGCCCACGACATCGTTGGCGTGCTGTGCCGCAACCACCGAGGCTTCGTCGAGGCGTCGATCGTCGCAGGCAAGCTCGGAGCCGACGCAGTGCTGCTCAACACCGGCTTCTCGGGCCCGCAGCTCGGTGACGTGGCCCGTCGCGAGGGCGTCACCGTCCTCGTCCACGACCAGCACTTCGCCCCCGAGGTCGCCGGCTCCGGACTCGGTGCCGAGGTGCGTCGCGCCGTGACCTGGTCAGGGGGCGAGGCCGGAGGGGACCAGACGTTCGACGAGCTGGCGGCGTCGGGCCACGTCGAGCCGCCGACGGCGCCGGGGCGCCACAGCAACGTCGTCATCCTCAGCTCGGGGACCACCGGCACGCCCAAGGGCACGAGGCGCACGCTCGACCGCTCGTCGGTGCAGGGCGGGGGCTCGAAGGCGTCCCCCCTCGGGATCCTCGCCCGCATCCCGCTGCGGTCGCGCGCCACGACGCTCATCAGCGCTCCGCTGTTCCACAGCTGGGGCCTCAGCCACCTGATGGTGGCAGGGCTGCTGTCGTCGCCGATGGTGCTCCGAGAGCGCTTCGACGCAGAGGACGCCCTCGCCACCATCGAGCGCGAGCGCGTCGACACGTTCATCGCCGTTCCCGCGATGGTGCAGCGGATCCTCGACCTGCCCGGCGAGGTCAGGACCCGCTACGACACCTCGAGCCTCCGCGTCGTCGCCCTCTCGGGGTCGGCGCTCCCGGGTGGCCTCGCCACCCGGTGGATGGACGCCTTCGGGGACAACCTCTACAGCCTGTACGGGTCCACGGAGGTGGCCGGGGTGGCCGTCGCAGGCCCCGCCGACCTCCGCGCTGCCCCTGACACCGCCGGACCGGTCCTGCCCGGCATCGACGTCAGGATCATCCGTGACGACGAGACGGAGGCGGCGACGGGCGAGACGGGCGGCATCTACGTCCGCAGCAGCATGTTGTTCGACGGCTACACCGGTGGCGGCAGCAAGAAGGTCGTCGACGGCTACATGAGCACGGGCGACGTCGGTCGCCTCGACGGCGCCGGGCGCCTGTTCATCGGCGGGCGGGAGGACGACATGATCGTCTCGGGCGGAGAGAACGTCTTCCCCCAAGAGGTCGAAGAGGTCATCCTCCGCCATCCCGGTGTGCGTGAGGCGTGCGTCGTCGGCGTGCCCGACGAGCAGTTCGGCCAGCGCCTCGCAGCGCTCGTGGTGCCCGAGGAGCACGGTGCCCCCACGGAGGACGAGCTGCGCGGGTGGGTCCGGGACAACCTCGCCCGCCACAAGGTCCCGCGGTCGGTCGAGCTGTGCAAGGAGCTCCCCCGCAACCCCACCGGCAAGGTCCTCCGCCGGGTCGTGGTCGACCGCCTGGCGGGACGCACGGACGGCGGTCTCCGGTAGGGAGTGCTTGCTGGAGTTAGCAAACTGCTGCCTCTGGGGTATGGTGGCGTCGTAAGCACATCCCCTCAAGGAGCGTTTCACATGGACACCACCGCTGAGCTCGTCAAGGAGCTCGCCAACCTGCACCGCCTCACGCAGACCGAGATCATGATCGCCGAGACCCGCCGGGCCCAGGCCACGACCGAGGACTTCGAGCGCGAGCTGCGCGAGAACGCCGGCAAGGGTCGGGAGCGGCTGCAGCTGCTCGACGACGCCATCCGCGACTTGGGCGGCCTCCCCGACTACGTCGGCTCGGCCCTGGCCCGTCTGGCTGCGCCCGCGAAGGCGCTGTTCGAGCAGGCCCAGACGTTCGAGGAGGCCCTCTACGGTGACCTCGCCCTCGAGCACCAGCTCCACGACCGCGCCGTGTTCGCCAAGGTCCTGGCCCAGACGGCCAACCGCAGCGATGTCGTCGCCGTGCTCAAGCGCGTCGAGCTGGCCCACGCCGCCACCATCGAGTGGCTCACGACCCGTCTGGCCGAGGTGGCCATGGGTGGCCCCGCCGCCCTCCGCCCCGGCCCGACGCAGGTCGCGCTCGGCGCCGTGCAGCGCGCCACCTACTTCCCCACCCGCGCCTTCACGACCGGCGTGAACCGGGCGGTGGCCTCCCTCGAGGAGCTGCGCAACCGCTTCGGATCCACCGTCGACGCCACGGCCGAGCGGGCCCGCCGCCTGGCCGAGGCGACCGGCGAGGTCGTCGAGGCCGGCGTGAGCGCAAGCCTGAACCGGGCCGAGCGCGAAGCTGACAAGTCGGGTGCCGACCGCACGGCGGCCGTCATCCACGACGCCCGTGAGGGCCTCGGTGTCGTCGACGCCTCGGAGCTGCCGATCAAGTCGTTCGACAACCTCAACAACACCAACGCCGTCGCCGCCATCCGCCGGCTGAAGGACGCCGACGACGTCCGTACGATCCTCGCCTACGAGGCAGCCCACAAGGACCGCAAGTCGGTGCTGCAGGCCACGCAGGCCCGGGTCGAGGAGCTCGCCGCCATGGCGACTGCCTCATAGCTCGCCTCCGCACCACCAGCACCACCCGGAGCCGCCCCCACGGGGCGGCTCCGTCCGTTCTCGGATCGGTCACCGGGTCCACCCCCGGGGCCGGGATAGGGTCCGACATGGCGTTCGAGCCGGTCGGACAACCGACCCCGGCGGGTCGCACGGGCCTCCGGAGGGACGGCGGAGCCTGGGCCCGCCTGGTGGTGGTCGTCGTGGTCGTGCTCCTCGCCGGCGCCTGGTTGTCCGATCTGCTCCCCTCGTTCGGGAACCCGTTCGGGTCCGACACCGTCGACCGCAGCCAACCCACCCTGCTGCAGGCGTTGGACGACCTGAGCGAGTACCGGGCAGCGGTGGGCCAGTTCCAGGTGATCGTCGACGTCGAGGAGGACAGCCGCTTCCTCCCCTCTCTCGTGAGCGGTGAACGCACTGTGTTCCTGGCCGGCGGGAACGTCGCTGCGTCCGTCGACTTCTCCGGGCTGGACGAGGATGCGATCGACGTGAGCGACGACGGCTCCTCCGTTCGCGTCACCTTGCCGCACGCCCGCCTCGCCGACCCGGTGGTGGAGCCCGAGCGCAGCTACGTCGTCAACCGCGAGCGGGGGCTGCTCGACCGCCTCGGATCGATCGTCTCGGACGACCCGACGTCGGAGCGCGACCTCTACCTCCTCGCCGCGGACAAGCTGGAAGTGGCTGCGGCTGACGCCGGGCTGGTCGAGCGGGCGGAGGAGAACACCGAGAAGATGCTCGAAACCCTGCTCGGCTCGCTCGGTTACGAGCACGTGACGGTCGTGTTCAGCGACGACGTCGACCCGAGGGGCTGACCTCCCCACCGAGACCAGCCCCGCCCGGGTCCGGGCGCGGCGATGGCCGCCCCGGAGGGCGGCCATCATCGGTGGTGCCGGGTGTCAGACGGTGCCGCGACCCTCCACGTCACCCTCGACCTCGATCTCCTCGCGAGAGACCGTCTCGTTCACCTGCTGCTCCTCGACCACGACGTCCTTGTCGAGGCGGATGCGCTCCTTGGCGACGACCTCCTTGTCCACCACCACCTGCTCCTCGGTCAGGGTGAGCTCGTGCTCCTCCTCCGACAGGGCGGGCCCGT
>JAABUN010007231.1_pt1 | contig 12164 bp, 10 predicted proteins | sample 5559311 | NCBI WGS metagenome assembly JAABUN01 (sample SAMN10711877, study PRJNA513370) | rock metagenome | isolation source: Antarctica rocks | place: Antarctica: Victoria Land, Siegfried Peak sud | reverse complement strand
CAACGTCGAACCTGCAGCGATCAACACCCAGAACCGGGCCTGCTTCTCGATCAATTCCTTCTTGGACCACACGGCCAACACCTCATATCAGTAGGGGTGTTGCGACGACCGACTGAGCTCAACATCCCGTTGCGGTACACCGCCGACCGTGTCCGTAGGTTACGACCGTGTGCTGGGGCTTTTGTCCCTCGCTCCGCGTAGGTAGATCTCGTCCACCACGTCGGTCCCGGAGGGCTGGGAGCTGAACCGGTCGAACGGCTGGGGAAGGAAGTGTTGGTGAGTGGTATCACGGCACCGAGCGAAATGGTCTCGTCGTCTTCAGGAGGGGGTTCATCAGCTCCGGGAGGTCTCTTCGCCCTTATCGACCCGGTTCCCGATGTCACCCCATCCCCTGGTCGAGTCGACCGCTAACGACCGTCGGTTAGTGCAACCGCGGACGGTGCCAACACTGACCCGCCCGAAAACTTCTGGGGGGCGTGTGTGGCTCGACGAACGTCGCGATTGATCGTGGGGCTGGCCGCTACACGCTGGCCCTCCGACGGAGGCGGTACTGCTGCGGGCTCGCGCCGTGTACTCGCTTAAAGGCCGCGCTGAGGGCGAACGGGGTGCCGTAGCCGACCTGGCGCGCGAAAATGGGCAACCGTGACCGTTATTTCGGAGGGACGCTTCCGTCCCGGGTAGTGGCCCTCACTCCACCACCCGGGACGAGTACGCCCCCGTCCCGGGCCGACCCAGGCGGGTCAGCCTTTCTCGGCTCCAGCGTTGGCGCCTTGGGTGAAGTAGCGCTGGAAAGCGATAAATACCAGCGCCGTGGGGATGGTCATGAGCAGCGCGGCGGCCATGGTGACGGGGTACTTGTTGCCCGAGCCGAGTCCTCCTGAGGTCAGGCCGGCGACTCCACGGGTCAGCGTGTAGAGGTCGGGGTTGTTGGTGGCGATGATGAAGTGGCCGAGTTCGTTCCAGGACCCTTGGAAGGACAGGATCGTAAGGGTGATCAGCGCTGGTTTGGCCATGGGCAGCACCACTGACCAGAAAATCCGGAACGTCCCGGCACCATCGATCCGCGCGGCTTCCTCTACCGAAACGGGGATCGTTTCGAAGAATTGCTTCATGATGAAGATACCGGCAGCGTCGATGAGGATCGGCACGATCAGGGCGGGGTAGGTGTTGTAGATCCCGAGGTATCCCAGCACCAGGAACTTCGGGATAAGTAGCACGATGCCAGGCACTGCCATGACCGCTAGCAGGCCCGTGAAGAGTGCACCTCGGCCTCTGAATTTCAATCGGGCCAGGGCGTACCCGGCCAAGGAACAGAAGAACACCCGGCCCACGGTCACGAACAGGGTCACGACGACGCTGTTGGTGAACCACCGCGCGAATGGGGTGTCGGAGAGTGCGCCCCAAGCTTCGGTGGTGAACGGCTTCGGGATCAGCGACAGCGCATTGGCGTTGGCGTCGCCGTCGGTCTTGAAGGCGGTCGCCAGTTGGATGAAGAACGGGTAGACGTACATCAACGCAAAGAGAATCAGCAGGGCGTAGAAGAAGATCTTCTTGCCGTTGCCGCTCTTGGTCCCCACGGCTTGGACCTCTGGCTCAACCGGCTTGGTGGACTGCTGGGTCGAGGTGCTCATGTGGTCTGCGCCTTCCGCTGCTGTTGCTCGGTGATCTGGGTCTGCTGTTTGCGTTCGCGGCGACGTTGCTGGCGTTCGGCTTTGGCCTGGGCCGCGTCGTCCTTGTCGCGCAGCAGGTAACGCTGGGCCGTGGTGAGCACGAAGATGAGGACAAAGAGGATGAATGCGATCGCCGCGCCTCGCGGGTAGTCGATGTTCTCGAATGCTGCCTGGTAGGACAGGTAGGCCGGGGTCAGCGTGGTTTTGGCCGGTCCGCCTTGAGTCATCACGTACATCTGGTCGAACACTTGCCACGTGCCGATGAAGCCCAGAGTGGCTACCAGCAGGATCGTGGGCCGCAGGTGGGGCACGGTCACGTTTCGGAATCGCTGCCACCGGTTGGCGCCATCGACCATCGCGGCTTCGTCGACTTCGGTGGGCAGGTCCTGCAACGCCGCGAGGAACATCAGCATGAACGTGCCTGCGGTGGTCCAGATGACCTGCAACATGATCGCGGTGAGGGCCACCGAGGGCCCGGAGAACCATTCCCACAGGGACAATCCCAGCACCGAGGGGCTGGTGAGCCAGTCCGGTGGACTGGCGATGCTCCATACCCCCAGACCATCGCCGATGAGGTGGATCAGGCCCCGGGGGTCCTGGAACCAGTTCGGGCCGTTGATACTGAAGAAGGCCAAGATCTTGTTGATGGCCCCAGACCCGGCGAACAGGAACAAGAACAGCAGCGAGATGGCCACCGAAGAAACCACCGAGGGGAAGTAGAACGCGGTGCGGAAGAACGTGCGTCCCTTGAGGAACTTGTTGTTCAGCAACACCGCGAGGGACAGGGCCAGCACCGTCTGCAACGGCACCACCCCGAGGACGTAGTAGAAGGTGTTGCGGAACGAGGTCATCAAGTCCTGCCGGGCCAGCCCCGAGTCGATCAGCAAGTCTCCGTACGTCTCCAACCCCACAAAGCTTGTCGCTCCGCCGAACGGGCTGCCCCGGCCGGTCCAGTCGCTGACCGAGACCCACAGCGCCATCGCGATCGGCACGACCAGGAACAGGCCGAGGATGATGATGGCCGGTGTGACGAACAACCATCCTGCGCCTTGCTGGCGCTGCGGGTCCCCGGCCTTCATTCGCCCAGCACCGAGCCTGCGTTGGTGTCGAAGCCCTCCATCACCTTAGTGATGTCGGCGTTTTGATCCGTTCGAGCTCGGAGTTGAGGTCCGCCACGACCGGAGCCATGTCCGGCGCGTTGATCGGGCCGTGCCCGTAGCCGGCCCCGGCGATGAACGCCTCGTCCTCGGGGAAAGCCGCCTTGAAGTCATCGGCAGCTGCCTGCCGGCTGGGCATCACGCCGAAGGCCTCGGCGAACGTCATCTGCTGCTCCGGCGTGGTCAGGTAGTTCACCAGATCCACCGCCTGGGCCTGTGCGGGCGAGGCGTCTGCGATACCCCAGCACTGGGTGAACAACAGGGTGCCCTTGCCCTCGGAGCCCTCCGGAACCTGCGCCACGGTGAAGTCCACGCCCGGGTAGTCGGCGCTCATCGCGCCTCTGATCCAGTTGCCCTCCATGGTCATCGCCGCGCGCTCGGTGCCGAACGCCTCACCGCCCCAGCCAGCGTCGACATCGCCGGCGTAGGCGAACGACCCGGCAGCCATCTGCTCCTTGACATACTCCAAGGCATTGACAACCGGCTCACTGGTGCCGGTGGCCTCGGTGGCGTCCTCGTTGAGCCACCAACCACCGTTACCGACCACGAACGCACCGGCCCGGTCGATACCCGGGGACAACACGAGCCCGGTCTGGTCCGCAGTGGTCAGCGTCTCCGCGACGGTGGCCAACTCATCGAAAGTCGTCGGGATGTCGTCATCGGTCAGCCCAGCGGCCTCCCAGGAGGCGGTGTTGATCTGCAGCGCCAGGGTGGAGAAGTCCTTGGGGGCGCACCACTGGGTGTCCTCATAGGTGAAGGCTTCACGCAGCGATTCATAGAAATCGTCGTTGTCCTCCGCCTCGTAGGCGAAGAGGTTGCCGGTGCTGGCCTGCTCGGCCACCTGCGCAGCGTCGAGATAGAAGATGTCCGGCGGCGCACCGCCGGCGAAGCCCTGGGCCAACTCCTGGTCCATGCTCGAGGCGACGCGGACGTCCACCTTGTTACCGGACTCGGACGCCCATGCGGACGCTGCCTCCTTGACGGCCTTAGTCTCCGCATCCCCGGAGGAAGCGATGAGCATGACCAGGTTGGCCGGGCCCTCGGCCGAGGCGGGCGCGTCGCCCCCAGCGGCGGGGTCCTCCTCGAACCCTTCACCACCACAGGCGGCCAAGGCCATTGCGCCGGTCATGGCGACAGCTAAAAGTGTTGATCGGCGGCGGGTAGGGAGTGTCATATCGTGCCTTCCTTGCTGGGGTCGGTGCTGTCACCGACCGTGAGGGTGGGAATGAACAAGGCACCCTCGGGGGGTGCCGGGTCGCCGGCCAACTGGTGGTGCACCAGGGCCAGCAGGTGGTCCGCGATCTCATCAAGCGGCTGCGCCATAGTGGTGATGCCGTGCAGCCGTGCAGCAGCCGAACCGTCGAAACCGATAATGCCGATGTCCCGCCCCGGGTGCCAGCCCCGCTGCAACCCGGCCAGCCGCACGCCCAAGGCCAACACGTCAGAGGCACACACCACCGCATCCCCAGGGCTCAAACCATCAAGCAGCTCTGCGGCTCGGTGGACCGCTTCGGGCAGGACCTGAGTGGCCGTGGCCACCGGGCCCCTGGTTACACCTAAGTCGCGCGTGGCGTTTTCCCACCCCAACCGGCGTAGATCGCCAACCGCGTGGTCCGGTGGCCACCCCAAATACCCGATCCGGGCGTAGCCCCGCTCCACCAGGTGCGTCACCGCCAACGCGGTCCCAGCAGCCCCGTCAACGTCAGCCCACGACGTCAAACCTGGGTCGTCGTAAACCCGCCCGAACGCGGCGTACGGGATCCCTTCGTGCCGCAACCATTCAGGCCTGGGGTCACCGGGGTGGGTGTCACTGAGCACGAACGCGTCCACAAGGTTCCGGCGGACCATGTCCTGATACCCAGCCAGGGCCGGGAAGGCCTCACCGGAAGCGAACGGCACCATATGACACGCATGCGCGGACGCCGTCAACGTCAACGCGACCAAAAACGGGTACGCGACATCGCTGGGAGTGTCAGTCACTGCGTTGATCTCGATCCCCACGGCCCCAGCGCGCTTATGACGCAAAGTTCGCGCCGCGCTCGAGGCCCGATACTGCAACCGATCTACCTCAACCAACACACGTTGCAACGTGTCCGGGCTCACCCGATCGGGTTGATTAACGGCGTTGCTCACCGTCTGCCGCGACACCCCCGCAGCGCGAGCAACATCGATGATGGTCGCCCGGGACCGGGCTAGGTTGCTCGACATAGTCATCCTTGACTCCCGGGCGGTTCATGCGGTTGCCTTGTCGTTGATCGTTCATATGAACGATCAAATTTGTGATAAATGACATACTGGACCAGCACCAGATCAAGTGTCAAGACCCTCAGGAGATAAAATGAGCCGACAGCCCTGGCTACACGACCTGCAGATCGCTGTCGACGGCCCGGCCACCGTTCTCACAACCAAGGACGGGTCCATCGGTGGTGGCGCTACCGGCTGGTACGTCGACGACCGTCGGCTCCTGAAGGGCCTTATCCTGACCCTGGATGCCCAACAACCCACACCTGTGGCCGCATCCGCCACTGGAAGCAGATCCCAGTTTTGGGCTGCAGCCCGTCACCTGGGCGATGCAGGCCCGGACCCGACCGTCGAGGTCCACCAACACCTCAGGCTTTGTGGTCACGAACTCAACATCGAGGTAACCATCACCTCACGAGCCCAATCCCCGGTCATAACGGAGCTTTGCCTGGACTTGGTCGCCGACGCAACAAACCTGGCCACGATCAAAGGCGGAGGCGACCCGTGCCCGCCGGTCGACGTCACACTGGAGCAGAACATTGGGTGGGCGGATAACCGGCACAGCACAACAGTGCGGTGCCAACCGACGGCAGCGACTACTGACGGCGATGACCGAGCAGGTATCCGGCTCACCTGGCCACTAAAAATCGACCACGGGCAACATGCCACCATCACCCTTAAAATGCACGCCACCCGCACGAACGAATCCGCGTTCGACGCCGACGCCGGATCGGTCGAGTGCGACTGGAACGACCTCCTGGCAGAGGACGACAACGAATGGGAGGCGCTCGTTCGGACCAATCTCACCGACCTTGCGCACCTGCTACAGCGCGACCCAGAAGCAAGCGAAGACATCTTTGTGGGTGCTGGCACGCCTTGGTACCTGACTTTGTTCGGTCGCGACGCGATCTGAGCGGCACGGATGATGCTTCCCTACTCGCGCCGCCTCGCCGAAGGAACACTCAGAACGTTGGCCCGCCGCCAAGCCAGCACCACCGACCCCCGCAGCGCCGCCGAACCGGGCAAAATCTTGCACGAAGTACGACGCACCGCCTACACCGAAGGCGACCTAATCCTTCCGACGATCTACTACGGCACCGTGGATGCCACCCCCCTATGGGTCGTGCTGCTCCACGAAGCCTGGGGCACCGGGATGCCACTGGCCACTGTTCGCGAGTTACTGCCCCACCTGCACGCAGCTCTGGACTGGATGAGCGAAACAGTTGACCGGTCCCCCGACGGGATGTTGCGCTACCTCGACGCCGACGGGAAAGGTTTGAGCAACCAAGGGTGGAAAGACTCCGGAGACTCCATGCGCCATGCCGACGGGTCCATCGCTACCGCTCCAATCGCGCTCATCGAAGCCCAAGCCTACGCAGTCCAGGCAGCCAACGGCGCCGCCGAACTCTTCGACGCCCTCAACGAGCCGGCAGCGCGCGACTGGCGGGAATGGGCCAACCAACTCAGCCACCGCGTACGAAAGCACTTCTGGGTAGGAGACGGCGACGGGAAGTACTTAGCCATGGCCCTCGATGCCCAAAGCCGTCCCGTCGACGGTGTCGGCAGCAATATGGGTCACGCCCTCGCCACGGGATTGCTCACCAAATCCGAAGAAGCCCAAGTAGCCCAACGCCTGATGCGCCCGGACATGCTGCGCGAGTTCGGGATCGCGACCCTGTCCTGTGACAACCCGGCCTACAACCCCACCGGGTACCACACCGGATCGGTATGGACACACGACAGCGCCATCATCCTGCGCGGTCTCGCCCTAGCCGGTTACACTACCGAAGCCAACCGCGTCCACGAAGCCCTCGTGCGGCTAAGCACCCGCAGCCAACACCGCTTCCCCGAACTCATCGCCGGCGAACCCGTCGGCACCCAACCCGTGCCCTACCCCGCTTCATGCCGCCCACAAGCATGGGCCGCAGCCAGCGCCGCCGTCCTACTCACCCACCGAAGCCCTGCGTAGACACAGCGCGACTGGACCGTACCCGTTTTGGTGGACAGGTGGGAAAGTCGGCAGAGTTCTCTGAGAAAGGGAGAACATCATGGGAAGCACCCGTCGTCGTTTTACTGACGAGTACAAGACCATCGCTGTGGCCGCCCGGCTTCGTAGGCATGAAGCGTCGCACTGAGCGCATACGGGCGGTTGCCTACCCGCTCAGTGACCATGGGTTGTGAGCAGGGTGGCATGCCGCGCGTTCTAGGTGCTGGGGACGAAGCCTTCCGGACCAGCGGTCACTCGGTCAACAGGCGTTCCAGAGTTCGTGCGGCTTGCTGAAAGAAGACGGGATTCGGGTGCTCGTAGTAGTGCAGCCCGCCGATCGCCATCTCGAAGGTCCAACCCCAGGCGCGCTCACGCGCTGCGTCGTCGAGTCCGACTAGTGACAGGAACAGACTCCGTTCGGGTTCTTCGAAGATCACCCAAGCGGGTTGCAGGTCAGCTGCCGGGTCACCGAAAACTGGTGCAGACACATCAATCATTCCACTGAGCTGGCCCGCGGTTGTCAGAAGATTGCCGGGCATGGGGTCTCCGTGGATGTACATGGCCGGGCCACGGTGCGCAGCAGCGTTCAACGCGCGGTCCCACAATCTGGTGCAGGCGGCTGGATCTACGAGATGTGCTGAACGGTCGATGGAATACCTGACCCATTCCGTGTCCGCGAGTGGCTGGCCGCCGCGGCCGGCGCCGTTCCAGGACCGCCCGTTTGTGGGTTGTGCATGAAACGCGCGGATCAGGGTGGCGAGGTCACCGGCCAGCTGTTCAACGTCGCGCACCGGGGTTCGATCTAGTGAGCGCCCCGGAAGCCATGTCCATAGTGACCACCACCCCTGGTAGCCGTCGAAAGGTTCGCCTAAGCCGAGAGGTGTCGGCACCCTGACAGGCAAGCGATTCGATAGAAAATGGGCATGATCGTGTTCCTCTTGCAGTCGCTCTCGCGCTTTTGCTGAGGCGACGGGCACTAGTGGGACCCGGGCGAGCAGGTGGTCACCAATCCGGAAGGGTGCGACGACCGTCCCGGCCGACTCCACCCGTCGGATCGGCAAGCCCGCATGCTGAGGAAATTGTTCTGCGATGGCAGTTGCGAGAGCGGCCAAGGTCGTTTCCACTTGATCTTCGTGCATCACAGCCACGATCATGCCCGCCAAAGACCCGCGGCGCCTTCGCTTTGCCGAGCTAGGGCGGCCTGAACCGCTACGGAGCCGGGCTGCTCACTGACAATCTATTTCGAGCAGGTGCGGTCCATCGCCATTTCGTGCTCGCATCCCGGTCCGAAACGCCATCGATCGCCGGGTTGCGTACGGGCTGGCGCGTTCGGCAGGAAGGGGCATCAACACTCGCAAGTTTATCTGGGGTGGATCGTGGAGTGTGCCTGACGTGATGGCGAATTCAGGCGGTCGTCGCAACACTGGGTGGTTCTGAATCAGATAGTAGTTGTTGCATGGCCTCGGCGGGTGTCATCCAGCCGAGGGTTTTGCGGGGCCGGTCGTTGAGCTCATTCGCCACTTCCATGAGGCGTTCGGGTGAGTGAACGGACAGGTCGGTGCCCTTTGGGAAATACTGCCGCAGCAGCCCCTTGGTGTTTTCGTTGGTACCGCGCTGCCACGGGCTGTACGGGTCGCAGAAGTAGATGACCATCTTCGTGGCCAGGGTGATGTGGGCGTGTTGGGCCATCTCGGTGCCCTGGTCCCAGGTCAGGGTCTTACGAAGGCGCTCAGGCAACGTCTTGATCGTGGCCAGCAACCCATCGCGGACGGAGATCGCGCCGTGACCGTGGGGTAGGTGGACCAACATCGTGAACCGGGTTTGGCGCTCGACCAGGGTCCCGATCGCTGAGCGGCAGTTCGAGCCCAGGATCAGGTCGCCTTCCTTCTGGCGGTTTCGTTCACCAACAGTCCGGCGTTGATCGCGGGTCTGGCGACGGCCTACTCACTGACTCGACTGCTCGTTGCGTTTCCGGTAGGGGTGCACGTTGACCGTCGCGACCGTCGCACCTTGCTCTGGACCGCGAACGTCTGTCGGGGCCTGTTGCTGGTGCTGCTTGGGGTTCTGCTCGTGCTCGGACTGGGGACGATATGGGTGCTGTACGCGGTGTACTGCTTCATCGGGCTATTGGAGAACGTGGCTGACAACGCCGCCGTGTCGATCCTGCCGGACCTGGTACAGCCCTCAGACCTAGATGCAGCCAACAGCCGGATATCGGCAACCCAGCTCGTCGCGGATGAGTTTGTCGGCCCACCACTGGGTGGGTTGTTGTTCGGCCTCGCTTCCGCGGCAGCCGTAGTTGTCACTGGTGTCTTGTACTGCCTGGCAGCTGCGGCTTTCCTGTTCCTCCCGCGCCGTGAGCCGAGAACACATACGGCTGAAACACGCCCGCGCGTGTGGGTTCAAGCCCGCGAAGGACTCAGCTGGATGGCAAAGCATCCGCAGATCAGAACTCTGACCGGTATCGGCGCGCTCACGAATCTCGCCTACATGGTGCCCTTCTCCATCCTGGTGCTGTTCGCCCTCGAGCGGCTCAGTCTCAATGCCACCGGCTACGGGCTGCTTTTGGCCTTCAGCTCACTTGGGGGCCTGGTCGGGGCCGCCGTCGCAGCAGCATTGCGGCAACACTTCAATTACCGCGCCACCTCGGCCTGCAGCCTCGCGCGGGGCTCTGTGACGCTCATCGGCACCGCGTTCACCACCAACGTGATCATCGCCGGAGTCTTGCTAGCGCTTTACATCTTGCACGCGACCGTCTACAACATTGCAGCGATCTCACTTCGACAGCACCTGGTACCGCAGGGCCTTCGCGGCCGCGTTTACGCAGGCTCAGAGTGCTATCGCTTCTAGGTTTAGCCTTCGGTGGTGTAACTGGCGGTGCGTTAGCGCAAAGCGTGTCCTTGACCGCCCCACTGATCCTCGGTGGTTTCGCGTTCGCGTGTGCCGTGCTCTGGGCGACACAACTCGATCCTGGCAAGGGACCGTAAAACGGCCCCTTCACATGAGCGGCGTGCACTGCCGAGCTGGGCTGATGACCCACATCAGCGGCTAGCGGCGGAGGCCTTCGCCAAAAAACTTTGAGCCGACCCGGTGAGGGATCGCTCTGCGGCGTCGTCGTTGGTGACGTGGGGCCGGGCCGAGGGCTTAGGTGGTTTGCCGGTTGAGCTGGAAGGGTTCACCTGGTGCTAGGACGTGGATGCGGGCGGGATTGGTCACCTGGCCAGTCAGGGTGGCGGGGTCGGCGTTGAACGGGGGAAAGTTGGGTGCATCGACGCAGCCATAGTGGTGCAGCAGGAGGGGGTATCGGGGTAGGCGTTGGCCATCTCGATCGCACCGTCGAGGCCGAAGTGCCATTCGCTATCGGAGAAGTCGAACAGCAGGGCATCCGGCGCTGGCATTAGGAGGTGATGGTCACGGATGAGCCAGGAATCTCCTGGGGCCCAGATGGTGCCGTCGGAGGTGTCGATCCAGAACCCGCAACAGTCTTCAGGTTCAAAGTGACGTGGGCTGGCGCCGGGGGTCTGGTTCTGCCAGGCGTGGTCGGCGGGTGTGAGGCGTACTCGTACGGTCCCGACGTCGAACTCCTCACCGATGGCGTGCCCGTGGCCCGGTAGCCCTTGATCGCTTATCAGTGAGGCCACGTATGGGGTCGAGTGGTAGGTGTCGGTGACGGCGGTGAGCTCGCGGCAGGTCGGGGCGCTGTAGTGGTCATTGTCGCTGTGCGTGATGAGCACACCATCCAGCTTCGGCACGTCGGCGGTGGTGATCGGAAACTCGATCAATAGGGGCATATCGAAGCCCGTCAGCAACGGATCGATCATGAGGGCAGTGCCGCGGCTATTCACGAGGAACCCGGCCATCCCCAGCCACCGCAACACAGTGGTGTTCGTCGCAGTGAAGGCCTCGACACCGAATGGCCGAGACAGCGGGGCTGTGGCCTGATGCACCATGACTGGACAATATCGCGACCCGCACCAGTGACTGATCCGTGATCGGGCAACCGCAACGCGCCTCGTGCGAGACTCATGAGGTGGTCGATGGCGGGGTTGCAGTGGTCATAGAACGCGAACTGGCTCTCCTCGCGCCCGAGGTGAGAGGCTCCGCAGACCAGCTCGAGCCAGGCGGCCGACCGAATTCCTGCTTGTTGGCCCGAGACGGCTAAGGCCGGTACCCGGGCGGCCGCGGCTTGTATAGATAGTCGGCGCCGTTCGGATCGACGTGACCATGCGACATCAAGCCTGCTACGCGCACGACAGTTTTGAAGCACCACTTAGCAACAACACCCAAAACGCGTAGCACGCTCATGGCGGTCTCCTTTGTTCGTCAAATGAGTCTCCCACCATCGCTGAGGTCGCGGAAGGCCATCTGGCAGCCGGGGTTCAGACTCGCGGGATTGAGGTTCAGAGTCATGCTGGTCCCGCCATCCACAACCGCCCGATGACCCTAGGGCCACAACAACCGTGAGAAGTATTAGTAAGCCGCGCATTCCCGGGCCTGCAGACGCTACCATGCCACGCTCCTCGAGCATCCGGGCATACGTCGACTTACCCGAGCCCGCTGGCCCGCACATGAATACCACTCGACTCATGGTCGGAGGCTCCCACGGGACACCGTCGCTCTCAACAGCGTTTTTCGGAACTGGCGACTTGGGCGGTGCTCTTGGTCGGTTCTCAGGCGATCTCGGGTCCCCGCGAGCCGAACGCCAAAGGGTTTGAGGACGTCATCGGGCAGGGGTGGCGCCAGCGTCCCGCCGGGGTGGCGCCAGCGTCCCGCCGGGGTGTCGGATGCGGGACAACCGGCGCCGGGTGGCGCATTCGTGTCAGCGCGCAGGTGTCGCCTCGGTGAGGCCAGCCTTGGCCTCGACCTGTTGCCTGTCGATGGCGCGGTAGACGGTGGATCGGCCCACGCCGAAGAGTTCGGCTACCTCGGCGGTGCTGTACTCGCCGGAATGGACGAGTGACACGAGGTGTGCTTCCTGACGGCGGTTGAGTTTGGGCTGCTTGCCCCGCAGCCGGCCCTTGGCCTTGGCCACTTTCATGCCCTCTCGAGTGCGCAGCCGGATCAGGTCGGACTCGAACTCAGCCACCATCGCGAGCACGTTGAACAACA
>JAABUN010007230.1_pt1 | contig 12165 bp, 14 predicted proteins | sample 5559311 | NCBI WGS metagenome assembly JAABUN01 (sample SAMN10711877, study PRJNA513370) | rock metagenome | isolation source: Antarctica rocks | place: Antarctica: Victoria Land, Siegfried Peak sud | reverse complement strand
CGCGTGCAAGGCCACGTCGATCCGGCGACGCGGGTGCAGCAGGGTCGGGAAGAACGAGCCGGTGCGGGTCTTGGCGATCTTCACCGACAGGTCCCCCGGTCGTCGAGACCACCTTCGTGCGGCTCCCGTTGCGTTGCGTGGTGCGGGTGTCGTTCTGCTCGTGCATCCCGGCACCGATGTGCTCGGTGGCCTCGGCGTCGACGAGCGCCTGGAGGATCGTGTGGAGCAAGGTGCGCATCAGCTGGCCGTCATCGGCGCTGCGCATCGCTTCGGTCAACTCGAGCAGGGCAGACTAGTTGAGGGTCATCGTGTGGTCCTTCTTTCGTGAGTTCTTTGGTCGGAATCTCACAAAGACTCACGCGGCGGCCTCCTCAGGTCGGTGACCGACACGGCCACCACGATCAGGAACCCGATCTACACCACTCGGTGGGACTCAATCTGCCCGACTTCCTGCTGCGGACCGAGGCTGGCTTCGCGGTAGTCGATGTCAAGCCCGAGAAGATGCTCACCGATCCGGGTGTGTCGGCCGCCTTGGACTGGGCCGGTCGGTTGTGCGCGGCGAAGGGTTGGCGGTTCGAGGTCTGGTCGGGCGCGGACCCGGTCGTGCTACGCAACGTGCGCTTCCTGGCCTCCGGACGACGCACCGATCCGTACGAGGGCGGTGCTCGTCAAGGTTGCCGAGGGTCTCCGGCCGGGGATGTCGGTGGCTGAGGCTGAGGAAGCCTCGGGGCTAGACCACGTCCCGGAAGGGGAAGGTCCTGCGGATCGCGGTGTGAGTAGAAATGTGCGCGCTCTAGCCTCGTCTGCTGCGCCTGTCAGTATCGCGGCATGGCAGACGACGACTGGGTTGATGATCGCCGTCCCGTGCGACGGGTCGATCGCGCTCCGGAGGCGCCGCAGGCCGTCTCGGGCTGGCCGCTGACGGTGCCGGCCGTTGCGCAGCTGCTCGACGAGGGGCTGGAGTTGGCGAGCGGAGTCACTTTCCTGGTCGGGGAGAACGGGTCGGGGAAGTCGACGCTGGTCGAGGCCGTTGCCGGGGCGTATGGGCTCAACGTCGAGGGCGGCACTCCCTACGGCCGGCACCGGACGCGGGAGTCGGAGTCACCGCTGGCGTCATGGCTGCAGCTGACCCGCGGCGTGGGTGGCGGCCGCTGGGGCTTCTTCCTACGCGCCGAGAGCATGCACGGTTACTACACCTACCTGGAGCGCGAAGTTGCGGGGCCGCGGTACCACGAGATGAGCCACGGCGAGTCGTTCCTCGAGGTGATCGCGGCCAACCTGAACTCCCGCGGGCTGTACTGCCTGGACGAGCCGGAGGCGGCGCTTTCGTTCAGCTCAGTGCTCGCGCTGATCGGGACGCTGGACCAGCTGGCGCGGTCGGGCGCGCAGGTGCTGTGCGCGACCCACTCGCCCGTTCTCTGTTCCCTGCCGGGCGCGCGGATCCTCGAGTTAGGGGAATGGGGACTGCGCGAGGCCCTCTGGGATGACCTGCTGCTGGTCGAGCACTACAGCAGTTTTCTGGCCGCGCCCGGCCGGTACCTTCGGCATGTGCTCGAGGAGGGCTGACTCGACGTCGAAGCCGGTGGCGCGTAGCTCGAACGTCACGGGTCGTAGCGCGCGCCTCCGCGCCTCGCCAAGCCGCTAACTCCGCGTCTGCGCAGCTCTCCTCATCGCCCGCTCCGGGTCGGCCTCAAGCTGCGGCCCGGTAGTGGAACCTTCAACGGTTGTCGAATCGCTCGACGTCAGTGCGCGAATCTGAGCGATCTACGCACCCTCGTTGTCGCCGCGTAAGGAGTGAAACATGCTCTGCAGGATCTTGAACGCGCCCGACTGCTCGTCCTGCGTCATGCCGCCCAGCATCCTGGCCTCGACGGAGCGAACCGCAACGGTCGCCTTCTCAAGGCTCCGTCGACCGCGTGGCGTGAGCCGCGTGGGAAGCACTTTCCCCACAGGGGCCTCGGCAGGCCTAGTCACGTAGCCGTCTCGTTCCAAGGCTTGCAGCAACACGCTCATCGACTGCCGTGTCACGAACGCTCCTCGCGCGAGATCGGAGTTCGACAGGCCCGGGCGTTGTGCGAGCAGCTCGAGGCAGGAGTAGTGCGTCACGGTCATCCCGAGCGGCCGCAGCACTGCCTCCATGGCAGCGCGAAGCGCGCTCGAGGCCTCTTTGAGGAGGTAGCCCAGTGACGTGTCCAGGTCGACACCGACTCCTTCTTGACTCATGTCAGCATTCTGACATAAGTTGATTGGTGTCAGAAGACTGACACAACAAGAAGGAGGCTCAAGCTCAACTATCCCGACCGGCCGGAGATGCAGGTGAGTGCGGAAACCTTCTACCACGATGTTGCGGTGGCGTTCTCGTGGGCCGGCCGTGAGCGGCAGGTGGAGGTTCGGCAACCGGTGGAGACGGTTCGCCACAACGACTTGGCATTGGGGTTCACCGGCCGAACCAGGCCTCAACGACCCAAGTGGGTCTGGCCTAGCTTGCCCGAGTGGGCACGGCTTAGGTTGACATAGCCAGCCGGCTCACCCCGATCGAGTTCGGCTAACCACACCTCGATTGCCCTGCCGCCGGCGCCCTCCTCGACCTCTCAGCTGTGCCCCTGCCGGTGTAGAGCAATGATCAGAAGCTGTGGATGACCCTCGGGCTGGTGACGTGAAGAGACGTACCTTCCCGAGGATGATCTGAAGTCCATGTAGCTCTGATCAGGACCGGCGTTGGCGCGCTGGTTCGGGAAGGTACGTCCATGCTCAAGGTAGTTCAGGAAGGTTCGCAGGCCAAGGAGACCGGCTCGTCGTTACTTGATGAGATCTGCCGCGACGGTGCCCAGCAGATGCTGGCGGCGGCGTTGCTGGCCGAGGTCGCCGCGCACATCCAGGCCCACCGTGGCGAGGTCGATGACCAGGGTCACCGGTTGGTGGTCCGCAACGGCTTCCACGCTGCTCGGGAGGTGACCACGGCGGCGGGTGCGGTGCAGGTCCGTCAGCCGCGGGTCAACGACAAGCGCACCGACGAGGTGACCGGGGAACGGCGCCGGTTCTCCTCGGCGATCCTGCCCGCGTGGTCGCGGAAGTCGCCACGGGTGGCGGAGGTGTTGCCGCTGCTGTACCTGCATGGCCTGTCCAGCTCCGATTTCGGGCCGGCGTTGGAGCAGTTTCTCGGCTCTGATGCTGGCTTGTCGCCGGCCACGATCACCCGACTCACCACGCAGTGGCAGGACGAGGCGCGGGCGTTCAACGCTCGGTCGTTGGCCGACACCGACTACGTGTACTGCTGGGTCGACGGGATCCATCTGAAGGTGCGGCTGCAGCAGGACAAGGTGTGCCTGCTGGTGATCATTGGCGTCCGTGCTGATGGCCGCAAGGAGCTGGTCGCACTGGCGGATGGGTTCCGGGAATCGTCGGAGTCGTGGGCGGACCTGCTGCGGGACTGCAAACGCCGCGGCATGCAGGCGCCTGTGCTGGCGGTCGGTGACGGGGCGCTCGGCTTCTGGAAAGCCGTCCGTGACGTGTTCCCCCAGACGAAGGAGCAGCGCTGCTGGTGGCACAAGTCGGGCAACGTCGTCAACGCCTTGCCGAAGTCGGCGCAGCCAGCCGCGAGGGCCGCCCTGGCTGAGATCTACAACGCCGAAGACAAGACCCACGCCCAGGCGGCGGCGAAGGTGTTCGACGCCGAGTTCGGCACGAAATGGCCGAAGGCGGCCGCGAAGATCACCGACGATCTCGACGTGCTGCTGGCGTTCTACGACTATCCGGCCGAGCACTGGATCCACCTCAGGACCACGAACCCGATCGAGTCGACGTTCGCAACGGTACGGCTCAGAACCCGGGTCACCAAGGGCCCCGGTTCCCGCGCCGCCGGGGTCGCGATGGCGTTCAAGCTGATCGAGTCAGCCCAAACCCGCTGGCGGGCAGTGAACGCACCCCACCTCGTTCCGCTGGTCCGTGCCGGAGCGGCCTTCGTCAACGGGAAGCTCGTCGAACGACCCGACGATCAAGATCAACAAGGAGGTGATCAGCAAGCGGCGTGAAACATGCCGATCCACAGGTCTTGACTATTCCTCGCCGGTGTAGCCGACAGAGACGAAGACGGTTGACTGGACTGCCCACGAGGCGTCTACGTGGTCGGCCTCCAGTGCAGCCAGAACGCTGTTCAACGTGCCCAGGCCCCCCGAAGGCCTTGATGTTGGCAGATTGCGCCCGGAGTGATCGGCCACGGTCGTCCAGAGCCGCCCGAAGTATTCGCGAATACCCTGGTGGGCCACGGGATCCGAGCATGCAGCAAAGCCCTGCAGACTGCAGCAACAGGCCAGGGTGACCGTGCTACGCCCGGGGGCGATTCACGGCCCCTACTCCAGGCATGCTCGTGAGTGGTTCTTCGTCGGACGCGCCCTGGATGCTCGCCCTTTGTCATCCTGGACTACAACGGCGAGAGCCGCTTCCACCCCAGCAGCGTGAGCAATCTTGCCGAGGCCGTGCTCGCCAGTTCCAACCAGCGGGGACAAGCCGTGTTCAGCCTGGTGGACGCCGACTGTCCTACGGTGTCCGAGGTCGGCCAGTACGGGGCCGAGCTGATGGGCCACCAGCGTGCGGAGATCCTGCTACCCGGTCCGCCGGGAGGTGCGGTCGCGCGACTCTCCTTGGGCGGTCGCGACCTACCGGGAGCAGTTGGCCGACGACACCGACTGGCTCTTGAGGGCGACCGCCGGTAGGGACTGGCGGGTTGGTGCTGCCCGGTGGCCCGCCGGCTTCCCAGACACCATCAGGGGCAGGATCGGCGGATGGAGTACAGCGGCTGGGTTGAGTGTCTGATCCAAGCAGCTAGAGACGGGCTTGTCCTCGACCTTGAACCGGACATGGCACTTGATGCGGCTCAGCAGCGGTCAAGGGTTGGTCGAACTCGTCGATGATGTCCTGATCTTTGATCGGCCAGTGGATATCACTGCGATGGCGCCGGCGAAGGCTGGGCAGTAGGTCATGCCGCTGCCTACGGCCGCGTGCCGGCGGCGAGGGCTGCAGCGGTCATCGCCAGCACTGCAATGACGGCGGACATCGCGGGGGCTGGCGGAACACCGATGACTGCGACGCCGACCAGCGACGCCGTCGTCGTCACGAGCTTTTAGAGGACGCGAGGCATTGGAGGTTGTCGAGGTGCCCGCCCGAGCCAGGCCGCGGTCAGATGCGGGTGCAGGTCGAGGCCGGGACGAGCTTCGCCGACGTCATGGTTCGCGCCGGCATGCTCGTCGCCGGCGGCTCGGCGGATGAGCGAGAGCGGTGCGGGCTGGGTGCCGGCTTGGCCGGCACGGTGGACCCCCTAGGCGCCAGGTCGTGGTCGACAAACGGGCGCTGGCCCCTGCTGCCTCGGGCGTCGCCGCGGTGGACGCGCGGTCCTACCCCTGCGGGGATTACGGCGCTGCAGGGCCCTGGACACCCTCGCCCTGCGCCCCGGGGAGTCGCTCCTGGTCACCGGCGACGCCAGGATGGTCGGCGGTTTCGCCGTGCAGCTGAGGGCGTTACGCGGGCTTCGTGTGATCGCCCAGGCCCCGTCCTTCCGACGAGCGGTGGCTTCGGGACGCGGGCGCGGACGCCTGCGTGCCGCGCGAGGCGCACCTTGCCGAGGCCGTGCGGGAGACGGTGCCCGGCGGTGCCCTAAAGCGTAATCGACGCGGCGGACTTGCGTCTGGCCGCGGACGACGCGGTGCGCACCGCCGACGTCGCCTGGCACAGCGATCCCGCCCGCCTATCCACTTTCTCGGCCCTGGCCGGGCAGGGCGCTCTGACGCTGCGGGTGGCGCAAACCTCCCCTGGCTGAGGTCGCGCGGGCGCACGAGGTGCTCGCCGCCGGCGGCACCGTGGTTGGGGGGTGCTGGTGCGTTGAGGGCGTTCGCCAGCGGGTCAGCAGGTGCATGCTGATCTGCTTGAGGTGCTGTTCACCGACGAGGTCGACGCCGTCTGCGCCGCCGCGGACTTTCCGGTCGACGGTGGCTGCGGGGCCGCGCTGACCACCTGGCTGCGCCGCTTTGCGTCCTTCGGGACCGCCAAGCACGCGGTCGCCGCCGAACTGCTGCAGCACACTGACGCCTCCGACCCGTCAACGGCAGCCGCCAGCGGGTGCTCGCCGCGGGAGCGCCCTTGCTGGCAGCCGCCCAGAGCGCCGGCGAGGGGTCGCACCGACGTCACCATCGCGCAGGCGTTGGACCTGTCCGGACCGTGCTTACGATGAAGCTACTCCGCGGGCGAGTCCGAGCAGATCCTGGGCCAGGCCCTGGCCGGGGGACGGCGCGCCGAGGTGGTGCTGTCGGTGAAGTTCGCCTGGGTTCTGGACGACGACCGCAACCACGGCGGGGCGTCGCGGCGCTGGATCACCCAGGCCGTGGAGGGCTCACTGCGTCGCCTGCGCACCGACTGGATCGACGTCTACGAGGTCGGAGTACCCGACGAGGACACCGACCTGGACGAAACCCTCGCAGCTGAGCGACCTGGTGCGCGCAGGCAAGATCCGCTCCTTCGGCACCTCCAAGATGCCCCCGTCACGCCTGGTGGAGGCGCGCGCCCTGGCTGAGCGGCGCGGGCACAGCCTCTTCCGCACCGAGGAGGTCCCCTACTCCATGCTCAACCGTGCCGTCGAGTACGACCTGCTGCCCACCTGCCAGCGCCTGGGCACCGGGGTGTTGGCCTTCAGCGCCCTGAGCGGGGGGTGGCTCTCCGGCCGCCACCGAGACAGTGCGGCCGCCGGCGGTCTCGCTGTCTCCCCGCTCGCCCGCGGCATGGACGCCGCCGCGCCGGGCAACGCCACCAAGCTCGAGGCCGCCCGCTCCCTGGGCGCGCTGGCCGAGCAGGCCGGGCTGAGCGCGGTGCAGCTGGCCACCGCCTTCGTGCTGCGCCACCCCGGCGTGACCTCAGCAGTGATCGGCCCGCGCACCATCGAACACCTGGAGGGCTACCTGGCCGCCGACGGCGTCCACCTGTCCGACGACGTGCTGGACGCCGTCGACGCGATCGTGCCCCCGCGCGGACACTCGGGTCCACCTCATTCGGCAGGGTCCGGGCGGTCGCCGACCTCCCGAGAGCCCCGTCGTCGGTTCGATGTAGGGACTGGTCAGGCGTCCTCTATGTCCAAGCAGACGATGCGAGGGCCCTTGATGCGGAAGACGTAGTGGAAGGTGCCTCTGGAGATAACGGAACCGTCCAGGGACTGGACGACCCGGATGAGCCGGACCGCGACACGCCCGTCGGGGCGTCGGTGGACCGCAGTCGGCTGGTCGTGGGTGCGCGTGCGAGTCCACTGGTCTCTCCAGTAGGCGCGGAGCGCGGCCTTGCCGCGTAGCCGCCCCGAGCCGTTAGGCCAGTCGACGTCGTCGCTGACGAGCGCCAGCAGGCCGTCCGCGTCCTGAGCGTTGTACGCCGAGAAGGCCCGCGTCAGCAGGTCCTGCTCAGTGCTCGTGACGTCCTCCTGCCTCGCGGACGGTCCGCCCGGATCCGCGGCGGCCGGCGTCACAGGCCCAGGACCAGGTTGCGGACTGCCTCGGGCTGGGACAGGAACGGGTGGTGGCCGGCGTCGAGTTCGACGGCGCGGCCGGCGCGTCGGGCGTACTCGCGCTGCAACCGCACCGGGGTGCCCCGGTCCTGAGCGCAGACCAGGTACGTCGAAGGTAGCTGCTGCCACGCCGCCGCCCCGACCGGGTGCCCGATCACCTGCACGCTCTGCCGGGCGAGGTGGCCCGCCGCGTCCGCCTGGACCTCGGGGTCGCAGTCCTGCAGGAACGTGTCCACGAGCAGCTCCGGGCGGACCCCGAAAGTGCCGGCGTCCGGGTCGATGTCGAGGAACGGAGCTGGGCCGCCGTCCCCGAAGTCCGACAGGCTCTGCCCGACCTCCGGCAGATAGCTGGAGATCAGCAGCAGGTGACGCACCGACCCGACCCCCGAAGCGGCCTCGGCGGTAACGATGCCGCCGTAGCTGTGCGCCACCACGACGGTCGGCTCGTCGCCGTCCTGCAGCACCTGGCGTACGACGGCGACGTCCTCGGGCAGCCCAGGGCCGCCGGCGCCACCGGGCTGGCCGGTCTCGCCGCAGCTTGGCAGCGCCGGAGCCACGCTCGACACCCCTCGATCCTGCAGCTGCTCGGCGGTGCGGTGCCACCACCACGACCCGTCCTGCACGCACGCCCCGTGCACGAACACGACCCTCATCGCTACCCCCACGTCGTTCCCGGCTGCCCTCCCGTCCAACGGTAGACGTACACGGCGTTACGTGAAACGCTGTCTACATGGGCAGGCGACCGCAGCCGGACATAAAGGACCGGCTCCTCGATGCCTGCGCCGATCACGCCCTCGCGCACGGCCTGCCCGACCGGCTCGGCCCGCTGGTGGCCGCCACCGGCACGTCAGCCCGGATGCTGATCTACCACTTCGGGACGCGAGACGCCCTGCTGCGGGACGTCCTACGGCGCGCGCGCCAGCGACAGCTGTACCTGTTCGGCGACCTGCTGCGGGCACGGCGCGGCGAGCCCTATACCGCGACCCTCGCGCGCGCCTGGACCTCGATCACCGGACCGGACGGACAGCCGTACCTGCGGATGTTCGGCCAGTGGCGCGACAGCGCGGCCCAGCAACCGTGGCCCGACTTCCGGCGCGCCGCGACGACCGACTGGCTCAGCCCGCTCGAGGACGGGCTACGCAGCCTCGGCCGTCCGGAGCTGGCAACGCTCGTCCTCGCCGTCACCCGTGGCCTGCTCATGGACCTGGACGCCACCGGCGACACCGCCCGCACCACCCGTGCCTTTCACGACTTCCTCAGCGCAATCGAGCCAGCGCAGCCGGAACCAGGCGACGGGGATGAGACCGGCAGCCGCAAGAACAGCACCAACCTCGGGGCCAGGTCGAACGCCAGGGGCGCTTTCGCGTCCCGGTAGCCGACCGCTCAGCGACGTACCGGGAGCCACGCGCGGGGTCTCGACGGACTGCGCGAGGGCGCGTTCCGTAGGACCTGCCCGGTGACATTCCCGTTAGAGGTGCCTACAGCGGTGCAGCTGCGAACGGCGAACGGCGGGCTGACGGGCCGACGGGCCGAGAGGTGAGATGGGCACACGACTCTGAGGAATCCGACAATTTAGTGAGACCGGAGGGCGCCGACGATCTTGTCGTCGCCCTAGTCATCAGCAGATCGCCGCGACAAGATGCTCGAGTTCCTACATGCTCGCGGCGTGTCGCCAGGGGCAAACGCAGGGACGGCTGCGCCGCTCAGGCAGCCACCCAGTCTCTCTGCTCCTGCTGCTGTTTCCCGCGTTCGTCGACCGCGCTGTATTGCCGCCCCGCCGCCACCGCTGCTGTTCTTCCCCTGCCTGCTGCCTTGCCGCCTCTTCCCGCCCGCGCCGCCCTGTTCCCCTAACGCAAGCATCATCCCTTCCGCCGCCATCGCTGCTGTCAAGGGCCAGGAGATTCTGCCCACTGGCGGCCATGAGATCTGCCCGCTGTGGCCTAAGACCGCCAGGTGCGGTCGTTGAAGGCCTCGGCGTAGCTGTCGCTCGCCTGTTCGGCGCGTTGATAGACGCCACCGAACAGGCCCGCCTGCAGCGGTCCCCACGTGAGCGCATGGCCCTTCAATTCGTCCTGGATCTCTTGGAGGGCATTGCTGGAACCCCGGGCTGCCCGATAGGTCGAGCGCCCGAACCACGTCGAACCCCTGGCCCAAGACCGGTCTGGGTTTTGCGCGGCAACGGTCGCGTCTTGGTCCTGAGATAGCAACCCGAGGATGACTTCGGTGCGGTCGAACGCGTGGCTATAGTCAGCGTCGTCGCGGAACTGCTCGGCGAAGATCGGCCGCAGGACCACGTGCAGCCACTCCGCAATCGGCGTGTGGTATTTGCCAAATTGCCGGTTGAGAAGCCCAGCCAGGGCGGCGGCCGGGTCCTCATCGGTGAGGGCGGTTCTGGCCAGGACGTGCGGGGCCAGCTCGGATCCGAACGCCTGCCACGGGTGGACAGCCGCGACTAACGGGACGCTGGTCTGGCTGCTGTAGGGGCTAGCGGGTGCGGTGGTGTCGATCAGCAGGGTTTTCAGGTTGTCCCACCGGGCCTGCCCGACACAGGCTAGAGCGGCGGTGAAGGTCGCGGCCAAACCTGGCACGTACTGAAGCTTAAGCAGAGCGGTGTTGCCTCCCTTCGGCCTGGCCGCCTCGGCGCAGACCGACCGCAAAGCGATCGTCCACGGTGTCAGCGCGGCCGTGTCCGCCGCGAACCGGGCAGCGACTTGCAGCGACCAGCAGAACGGCTCCACCAGCCGCCAGTAGGAGGTGGCAAGCGTCACCAACGAGACCAGCTGCTCGTCCTGTGTCGATCCCGCCAGGTTCTGGGTGGGAAACCGGGTCTCGTCGCGCATTGCGGCCAGCACGCGTCCGGCCTCGTCCGAGACGACGTCGTCCAGCTGGATCCGCTGGGCGGGGTCAAGCAGTAAGTCCTTAGTCATCCGCCGCAGCGCGGCGGGCCGATCTTTGGCCGCCAGCTCTTCGACCGCGACCAATAACGTTGCCTGGGATGGGACTTCTCCGCCCAACGCCTTCGTAATGGTCGCCACCAGCTGAACCGCGCCCACGGCGTGGTCGGCCCCGAACAGGTCGACGTAATTGGTCGCCCAGCACCCGACCGGCACCGAGGTCCCACTCCGGCACCGGCCCGTCGTCGAGCCGGACGGGGATCAGCCACGTCCGCCCCGGCGGCATCTTGCGGTACTCCTCGATCGCCAGCACCAACTCCTCGTTCATGTGCGACCCTCACGGGAACGGGAGGCCTCGGAGAAGCAAGCCAAGAACACAAGCGACCCGGACCGGATCGCGCTGCGGATCTTGTCCTTCCAGGCGTCACCCGGCGCAAGCGAGGTCCGGTCACGCCAGTACGGGATCCCGGCCGCCTCGAGCAGCCGGCACAGCCCGTCGACCTGCTCGGCGTCCTCCCGAACGTAGGACACGAACACCCGCTGCGGCTCCGCTTTCTCAGTCATGGTTGAGAAGACTAGATCGACTGGACCGAAGGCGCTCAGCGTCCCGCAGTCTCGCCCGTATGTAAGGCTCGGCAACTCCCGGCACGACAGCCACATCGGGTTCTCTGCCAACAAGGAGGAGGCCGTCCTCGAAGGAGGCTGGATCCCCTGAGGAATACGACAACAAAGCGAGAACCAGGAGGTCTCGCCAATCTGTCACTCCCCTTGTCAGCGGCACCTCAGCGACGACAGATCGCGCGGGAACCTACATCTCTCCCCCGCCCCTTCTCGGGTCGCGGAAGCCGGAACCTTGACGAGCCGTCCTCGCACCGGTTCAGCGTTGGCCACACTGTCCTCATGGTCACACTGTCTCACCTTCGGGCTGGGTGTCTGGCCAACGATATTTTTACCTCCGCGTCGTTGCTCCCCGACGGCCCCCCGTCGTCCAACTCGCCCTCGTTCTGACCGTGAGCGTGATCGCCGGCGGACGAGGTCAGCCCAGCACGAGAAACGAGCTGTGGCACGGCGGCGCGCCCGGTCGCCGTCCCGGCGATCAGCTGCTGCCGCCGGCGGTGACCGGGCTCCAGCGGACCAGCAGCCAGCTGAGCATGGCCGAGGGCCTGGACGACATCGCCTACCGGTCCGACCGTATCTATCTCAGCACCGACCGCGAGCTCGCCAGGATCTGGGCTGGGCAGTGGACTGACCTTGACGGCCGAGTTGGCTACGGCTGGCTGTACCGGGTCGAAGTCGATGTCGACGCCCTCGAACCGGATGAGGACCTGCTCTCGCTCCCAGGCTTGTCGTATCAGGCCCCGAGGGCCACCGTCAGCAGCCGTCTACGCGCGCGCCATCGCCCCCAACCAGCCGGCGTTCGCGCGCAACCTGCGGCGAGTCCTGCACGACTTGGAGCAGGCCCGCCCGCTGGCCGACTGATCGTGAGTGGCTCACCCCCCACCGTCTCGCCAACTTTGTTGATCGGACGTTGAACGTTGTCGTCAAGGTTGCTCGGCCGATCAGGGTGGCCACGTTGTGCAGGCGCTGGCGGCGCAGGTCAGTTGAGCCCAGTTGCCAGGTGTTATCGGTGTACAGCTTCGTCTCGGCGCGGTGGACGGCGAGGACGCCGTCAGGGTCGGTCCCCGTCCAGATGGTGATGACGTTGACGGGGATCGGTTGTGAAGGGTCGGTGTC
>JAABUN010007228.1_pt1 | contig 12169 bp, 14 predicted proteins | sample 5559311 | NCBI WGS metagenome assembly JAABUN01 (sample SAMN10711877, study PRJNA513370) | rock metagenome | isolation source: Antarctica rocks | place: Antarctica: Victoria Land, Siegfried Peak sud | reverse complement strand
CCAATCGCCGGCGTCGATCCGCCAGCGGAACGGGCTGCGGGCGAACTCGTAGCCGATGCGGGCGTGGACGTGCTGTCGGCCCGCGTCGGGGGTGCGGAAGCCGTACTTCGCCGTCAGCCCGCCGGCCGGCACCTGCTTCGGCACGTCGGCCGGGTCGATGGCCGCGAACAGCCAGGACTTCCCGGACAGCACGTCCCGGCCCCAGCCGGCCTTCTGGAACGTCGCGTCGGCCGACGCCGGCGTCTCGCCTTCGATCCAGACGCCGGCCGGGGCCGGGGCCGGCGGGGCGGCCCCGGTCATGAGAGCGGCGAGCAGGAACGCGGGCATGGGGCGGGGCCTTCTCGGAGGGAAGACCCAGGGATGTTCATCCCTGGGCTTTCGGGGGGCGTTTCTACGCTTCCGGGTAGACCCACGGCTTGCGGTACTCGCGACGGAACAGCGCGTTCGCCTCGGCGTCGCCGTTGACGGTCTGGGTGACGGCGTCGAACTTGAGCGTCCGGCCGGTCGCCAGGGCGACGTTGCCGAGCAGGCAACTGGCCGTCGAGATGTACCCCTCGCCGATGTCGGCGACGGGCTTTTTGCGGCTGCCGACGCAGTCGAGGAAGTTCTTCATGTGGTTCATCCCGGCCGGGACGGTCTGGGCGTCTTGGTCCCGGTCGGCCAGTTCCTTGTTCAGGTCGGCCGTGTCCTTGGCCGGCTTGCCGCCGCCGTGCGGCTCGAACTCCCACTTCGCGACATCGAGCCGCAGCACGCCCTTCTCGCCGTAGAGGCACACCGCCCACGGGTAGCGCGGGTCGTCGGCCGGGCCGTAGGTGCGGTGGTCCCACAGGACCGAAAAGTCCCCGTAATCGAGCGCGATCGACTGGGTGTCCGGGACGTTGGCCTTGGCCTTCCTGTGGACGTACCGGCCGCCGGTCGAGGTGACGGTTTTGGGCCAGTCGAACCCGACGAGATACCGGGCCGTGTCGAGCATGTGGACGAACATGTCGCCGACGATGCCGTTGGCGAACTGGCCGAACCCCCGCCACGTCTTGGGGACGTACACCGGGTTGAACGGCGTCATCGGGGCCGGGCCGACCCACAGGTCCCAGTCGAGCGTCGCCGGGGCCGGGGCGTCCGGCGGGTTGGCGGTGGCGAGCATGTTGTAGTAGCAGCAGGTCGTGACCTGGCCGATCGTCCCGAGCCGGCCCGACCGGACGAACTCCTTGGCCCGGTTGACGTGCGGCGTACTGCGGCGCTGGGTGCCGACCTGGACGACGCGGTTCAGCCTGCGGGCCGTGGCCAGCATCGCCTTACCCTCGTCGATTGTGTGGCAGATCGGCTTCTCACAATACACGTCCGCCCCGGCCTGCATGGCGGAGATGGCGTGGAGGGCGTGCCAGTGGTCGGGGCTACCGACGATGACCACATCGGGCTTGAGTTTCAGCATTTCCCGGTAGTCGGCGAACCCCGCGGGGCGGGTCTGCTTCCAGGTCGCTTCGAGTTCCCCGGCGGCCTTGTCGAGGGCGGCCTTGTCCGGGTCGGCGAAGCCGACGATCTCGACCTTGCGGTTGCCCCTAGTGACCAGGAGTAGGTTGCGGAGGTTGACCATGCCGTACCAGCCGCAGCCGATCAGGCCGACCTTGAGCGGCGTGTCGACTTCGGCCCGCAGCGGCGAGCGGTCGGCGGCGAGGAGGAGGCCGGAGGCGGCGGAGGCGGACAGGAAGTGGCGGCGGTTCATGAGCGTCACCCGGGTGGCCAGGACGGAGAGGGGCCTAGCCGGGAGTGTAGCCGAAGTGTCAGCCGGCGGCGAACGCGGCCGGGACGATCATGCCCGCGGGTCGAGTTCGCGCAGGACTTCGGCGATCGGCCGGCCGGCGTTCGTCCGGATCGCCTCACGCTGTCGCGTGGTGAACAGGTGCTTCAACCGTGCCGGCAGCACCACGGCGTCGAGCGGTAGGAACACCGCGACGACGTTCCCCTCGGGGTCGAGCAACTCCGTCACCTCGCGGGTGTTGCGGAACTGGTCCAGCAGTACGGGGTCGGTGATGGTGATCGACACGGCGGCTCCTGGAGCGGGGGGTGTCTGATTCTACCACGGGCGCGGAAACGAGGCCCGGCCGCGGTGGCCCGCTTTGGGGGCGTTCTTGACGCCCCACCGGGGCCGCCTACTATAACTTCGGGAGACTCCCGTCGTCCGCCCCGGCCGCCCGCCGGGGCCTGTTTTTGCCCCGGCTTGTGAAGAATTTCACTTGCCCCGCGGTTAGGCCCGCGGCCCTCCCCCGAACCCCGGACGTGCGCGTGGCGATTCCGGTTGAGACCGCCGCCGGCATCGAGCCGGCGTTCGACCTGGCGAGCTACTACCCGGTGCTGGCCTACGCCGCCGTCGTCGTCGGCATGGCCGTTAGCATCATCGCGGCCACGCACATGCCGTTCCTGAAGCCGCGCCGCCCCACGGCCACCAAACTGATGCCGTATGAGTCCGGGATGGACCCGATCGGGTCGGCCCGGATGCAGTTCGATGTCAAGTTCTACCTGATCGCGATACTGTTCCTCGTGTTCGACGTGGAACTGCTGTTCCTGTACCCGTGGGCCGTGACGGCCTACGCCGACCACGCCTCGCCGGCCTGGAAAGATGCTTTCGGCCCGGTCGTGTTCGTCGAGATTCTGGTGTTTTTGGCCACGCTCGCCATCGCGTACATCTACGCCTGGCGCAAGGGGGTCTTCCAATGGCGATGAAGCTGGACGAGAACGTGTTCGTCGGCCGACTCGACGCGCTGGCCAGTTGGGTCCGCAAGCACAGCCTGTGGCCGATGCCGTTCGGCACGGCCTGCTGCGCCATCGAACTCATGGCCACGGCGTCGAGCCGGTACGACATCGCGCGGTTCGGTTCGGAGGCCATGCGGTTCAGCCCCCGGCAGTGCGATGTCATGATCGTCGCCGGCCGCGTGGTCATGAAGATGGTCCCGGTCATGCAGCGCATCTGGCTGCAGATGTCCGAGCCGAAGTGGTGCATCAGCATGGGGGCGTGCGCCAGCACCGGGGGGGTGTTCGACACCTACGCCGTGGTGCAGGGGATCGACCGGTTCATCCCCGTCGACGTGTACGTGCCGGGCTGCCCGCCGCGGCCGGAACAGTTGATCCGGGCGGTCATCGACCTGCAAGAAAAGATACAGGCCACCGGGACGATCAACGCCCGCGAGTTCGCCCGGCGGACGGCCTACGAAGGCCCGGCCCCGCTGGCCGCGCAGCTCGACCCGCGGGAACTGGTCGTGGCCCCGGGCGACTATCGGACCGGGACGCGGGTCACCCTGAACTGAGAACGGGGGGCGGGATGGCCGTCGATTTCGACGCACTGCGTTCGGCGTACCCCGAGGGGGCCGTCACGGCGTCCGCCTTCCGGGACAACCGCCGGCTGCTCGTGGCCGCCGGTCACGCCGACGCGGTGTTGCACCCGCTGTTGAAGGCGTTGAAAGAGGCTCACGGGTTCGACATGCTCGCGGACCTGGCCGGCGTCGACTACCTGAACTACCCGGACGCCACGGACCGGTTCGCCGTCGTCTACGCCCTGACCAACACGGCGACCGGCGAACGACTGTTCGTCAAGGCGTTCGCCAACGACCCGGACCCCGAGTTGCCGTCGGTCGTGGACTTATGGCTGGCGGCCGACTGGATGGAGCGCGAGGTGTACGACCTGTTCGGGGTGTCGTTTAGCGGCCACCCGGACCTGCGCCGCATCCTGATGCCGTCGGAGTTCGTCGGGTATCCGCTGCGGAAGGACTACCCGCTGCGGGGGTACGGCGAACGGCACAACTTCCCGGTCGTCAACCGCGCGGACGGTTGACTTATTTCGTGTGAAGGGGTCTCATGCCGCTCGAAGCCGTCTACCCGGTGACCGACGCCGACGCCGGCCCCGACCGGGACTACTTCTACACCCTCAACTACGGCCCGCAGCACCCGGCCACGCACACAACGCTGCGCCTGATCCTTACCCTCGACGGCGAGACGATCGTCAAGGCCGTCCCGGACATCGGTTACCTGCACTCGGGGTTCGAGAAACTGGCCGAAGACCTCGACTTCAACCAGTATGTGACGATCGTCGACCGGATGAATTACATCTCGCCGGTCGCCAACGAGGTCGCCTGGCACCACACGGTCGAGAAGCTACTCGGCATTGAGATCACCCCGCGTTGTAAGTACCTGCGTACCATACTCGCGGAACTGGCGCGGATCAGCGACCACCTGCTGTGCGTCGGGGCGGCGGCGCTCGACCTCGGCGGGCTGACGGCCTTCCTGTATGCGTTCAACGCGCGGGAGAAGGTGTATAACATCTTCGAGAACGCCTCGGGCCAGCGCTACCACCCGAGCTACACCCGCGTCGGCGGGCTGATGGCGGATGTCACCGACGGGTTCGTCGAGCAGGTCCGGGACTTCACCCGGGGGTTCCCGAAGGTCCACGCCGACATCGTGCGGATGCTCAACCGGAACAAGATTTTCGTCGACCGGACCAAGGGCGTCGGGGCACTCACCCGCGAGGAGGCCATCAACCGCGGCTGCTCCGGCCCGGTCGCCCGCGCCGCCGGGGTCGTCCGCGACCTGCGCAAGGACGAGCCGTACCTGGCGTATGGCGAACTGAACGGGGCGTTCAAGATCGTGTGTGCCAAGGGCGGGGATTGTTACAGCCGGTACCTGGTCCGCATGGACGAGATGTTGGAGTCGTGCAAGATCATCGCGGCCGCGGTCGAGAACCTGCCGGCCGGGCCGGTCAACGTGTCGCTCAACGACAAGCTCAACGTCCCGGACAAGTCGGCCACGTATCGCAGCATCGAGGGGTTGATTCAACACTTCGAGTTGTTCATGTGGAACCGGCAGTTCGAGACGCCGGTCGAAGAAGTGTACGGGGCGAACGAGACGGCCAACGGCGAACTCGGCTTCTACCTCGTGGCCGACGGCAGCGCCCGGGCGTTCCGGGCGCGGACCCGGCCGCCGTCGTTCATCCACTTCGCGCTGTTCCCGCACCTGATCGAGGGGCACCAGATTAGCGACGTGCCGGCGGTGTTGGGGAGTTTGAACATCATCGCGGCGGAGTTAGATAGGTAGTGGATGACCAACCCGTCTGGAATTGGGAGAAGATGAAAGCCCGGTTCCCCGTCGGCAGTCGGATCGCGGGCATGGTCAACCACGTCGCCCCATACGGTCTACATATTGATCTCGGCGTGGGATTTCCAGGCTTGATGCGTGTTCCGGAATGCGGTTTGGGACAGAACCAGTTGCCGGAGGACTTGTTCCCAGAGGGGACGTGGTGACGGCAACAGTGCTGTGGCACGACGACCGAAATCAGCAGCTTTCCCTTACTCGGCGGACGCAGGCTCATTAACGGAAGGCATGTATGGGCGTTGTCAGCGAAGCGACGAAGGACCGAATCCGCGCCCTCCTGCCCCGCTACCCGCGGAAGCAGGCGGTCACGCTGCCCGCGCTGCACTTGGTCCACGACGAGTTGCGGTACGTCGGCCCGGAGGCGATTGTCGAGATTGCCGAGTTGCTCGACCTGCACCCGGCCGAGGTGCAGGACACGATGACGTTTTACCAGTTCTTCAAGGACACGGAAGCCGGCAAGCTCGGCCGGAACCGGGTGTGGGTCTGCCGGGGACTGGCATGCATGTTGCGCGGGGCATATGAACTCATCGGGCATTGCGAACACAAGCTCGACGTGCGTTGCGGTCAGACGACGGCCGACGGCAAGATTACATTGGAGTTCGCCGAGTGCATCGGGGCGTGCGACGGGGCACCGGCGGTGCTGTTGAACGACGAGCATGTGATGAACGTGGATGCGGCCAAGGCGGATGAACTGATCGCGACGCTGTCGAAGTGAGGGGCCGGCCATGCAACTGGAGGAGTTCTTCGACTTCAACACCGAGCCGGCGGAACACATCCGGCTCAAGGGGACCCGAATCGACATCGCCCATGTGATCGAGCGGTACCGGCGGGGCGAGTCGGCGGCCGCCATTGCCGACGCGGCCTTCGCCTACCCCCTCGACGTGGCCGTGGTCGCTGCGGCGGTCGAGTATTACCTGACCCACCGCGAGGACATGGATGGGTACATGGCCCGGCGGGACGAGGCCGGGGCGGCCATCGAGGCCGCGGCCCGGTCGCGGCCGCCGACGGACGCCGTGCGGCGGATTCTGGCCGTCAAGGCGGCCCGGGCGGCGGCAGAAGGGTCGTGACCGCGGTCGCCTACCTGCTGGACGAAGACGTGCCGGCCGCAGTCGGCCAAGCCCTTGCGGGGATCGAGCCGGCCCTCCGGTTCTGGCAGGTGGGGGTCGGCGCGGCGGCCCCGCCGAAGCAGACCCCGGACCCGGAAGTGTTAGTTTTCGCCGAAGGGAATGGACTGGCCGTGGTGACGTTCGACAAGCGGACCATGCCGGGCCATGCGGCGGCCCACACCGCCGCCGGCAGCCGGACCCGGGGCGTGTTCGTCTTCCCCGACGGCCACGCTCTGTCGGCGGGACGGATCGCGGAAGAGTTGGTGCTGATCTGGGCGACATCCGCAGCCGAGGAGTGGGCCGACCTGGTGACGTTCTTACCGTTCAAGTCGCCGCGACTGAGAGGGTGAATCCGATGGCGACGACATTCGAGCCGGTCCTACTCGCCCGCGTCGACAAGCCCGACGGCACCCGCCTCGACGGCTACCGGGCCGACGGCGGGTACGCGGCGTTCGAGCGTGCCCTGAAGGATTCGACCCCGGCCGCCGTGACGACGCAGGTCAAGGATTCGGGGCTGCGCGGCCGCGGCGGGGCCGGGTTCCCGACCGGGCTGAAGTGGACGTTCCTGCCGAAGGACCACCCCGGCCCGATCTACCTGTGTGTTAACGCCGACGAGTCGGAGCCGTGTACGTACAACAACCGCATCCTGATGGAACGCGACCCGCACCAGGTTCTCGAAGGGATCATGCTGGCGTGCTATGCGGTGAAGTCCCGGTGCGCGTACTTCTACATCCGCTACGAGTACGGCACGGCGTATCGCACCCTGCAGGCGGCGATTGATGAATGCTATGCGGCGGGGCTGCTGGGCACGAACATCAACGGGTCCGGGTTCGACCTTGATATCTATATGCACCGCGGGGCCGGGGCGTACATCTGCGGCGAGGAGACGGGGTTGATCGAGTCGCTCGAAGGGAAGCGCGCCTGGCCGCGGATCAAGCCGCCGTTCCCGGCCGTCGAGGGGGCGTTCCGCAAGCCGACGATCGTCAACAACGTCGAGACGATGGCCTGCGTCACGCAGATCGTGCGGCGGGGCAACGACTGGTTCAAGTCGCTCGGCGTGCCGCCGGACCCGAAGAACCCGCGGGACGCCGGCAGCTACGGGCCGAAGTTGTACACGATCGCCGGCCACGTCGAGACGCCCCGGTGCGTCGAGTTGCCGATGGGGGTGACGATCCGCGACCTCGTCGAAACGCACGGCGGCGGGGTGTGGAAGGGGCGCAAGGCCAAGGCCGTCAACCCCGGCGGGCTGAGTATGGGGTTCGTCGATGTGAACGCGAAGTTGAAGGAGTCGGACCGGACCGAGTACGACATTCCGCTCGACTTCAACGGCCCCGGGACGGTCGGCTGCCTGGGCCTCGGCACCGCGGCCATCACCGTCGTTGATGACCAGACCAGTATGGTGGACGTGTTGCACAACGTCTGCCAATTCTTCGCCCACGAGTCGTGCGGCCAGTGCACCCCGTGTCGCGAGGGGACCGGGTGGATGCTCAAGATCACGGACCGGCTGCGACGCGGGCAGGGGCGGCGAGAAGACCTCGATATCTTGATTGATGTGGCCGACCGGGTCGGAATCATGCCCGGGACGACCATCTGCGGGCTGGCCGACGGGGCCGGGTGGCCGGTCAAGGCGGTGGTGCGGAAGTTCCGGGCCGAGTTCGAGGCGACGATCCGGGACGGCGGCCGGAGCAAGTATGCGAAGGCGTTAAACCTGATCGGGACACACTAACAGGCGGCGTTCCGATGCGCGTTGCCCTCACCGCCGGCTGTCTGATCCTCGTTCTCGTCGCCCCCGGCGGGTGCAAGAAGAAGGCGGCCACGCCGGCCACGACCCCGCCGACGATGGCCCCGGCCGCCGCACCGCCGTCCGGTGGGAACAGCGGGTACGTCGCCGGGGCCGGGGTGCTGCACAACGTCCGCCAGGCGTCCAAGCGGACGGTCGCCCTCAACGACCTGCACAGCCTCGGCCTCATGATCGAGTTGGGCTACACCGACACGGGCAAGATGCCGGGCGTGAACGAGATCAAGGCGGCCCTCGGCCCGGAGTCGAAGACGCTCAAGGCGGCGATCGACGACGGCAGCATCATCCTCTGCTGGACCACGTCCCACGAGGGCTTGTGGGCCTACGAGATCGACGCCGACACCAAGGGCGGGCTGGCCCTCGTGTCCGGCAACGCCCGCCGGTGCAACGCGGACGAAATCAAACAGCTCCTCGGCCGCAAATAGTTGAGCCACCCTCCCCCGCTGGGGTTTTTCATACATGGCTACGGTTTATGTCAACGACGCGCCGGTCGACATCGGCGACAAGAAAATGAACTGCGTGCAGGCCGCCGAGTTGGCCGGCGTGCATGTGCCGCACTACTGCTACCACCCGGCGCTCTCGATCGTCGCGTCGTGCCGGATGTGCCTGGTGGAAGTCGGCGACCTGAAGGACGGCAAGGTGGCGATGCAGCCGAAGGTCGTCCCGGGCTGCCAGACCTCGGTGAAGGACGGGACCGTCATCGTCACGGGGGATTACGCCCCGAAGCCGGGGGCCACGCCGCTGGCCTACGACGCCGCGTACAAGCCGGGGGACAAGGCGCGGAAGTCCCAGGCCGACACCCTCGAAGGGCTGCTGCTCAACCACCCGCTCGACTGCCCGGTGTGCGACAAGGCCGGCGAGTGCAAGTTGCAGGATTACAGTTACGCCTTCGGCCGGTCCGAGTCGCGGATGGTGGATGTCAAGAACGCCCCGCCGAACAAGCCGCACATTTCGAGCAAAATTACGCTGTTCACCGACCGCTGCATCATGTGTACGCGGTGCGTCCGGTTCACCCGCGAAATCTCGGGGACGGCCGAGCTGACGGTGATCGGCAGGGGCGACCACTCGGAGATCGACGTGTTCCCGGGCCGGCCCCTGGAGAACAAGCTGTCCGGGAACGTCGTCGACCTGTGCCCGGTCGGGGCGTTAGGGTCTAAGGACTTCCTGTATACGCAGCGGGTGTGGTATCTCAAGGAAGTCGACGGCGTCTGCTCGCGGTGCAGCACGGGTTGTAGCACGCATATTGATGTCAATAAAGACATCGTCTACCGGGTTCGTGCCCGGCTGAACCCGGCGGTCAACGGCCACTTCATCTGCGACGACGGCCGGTGGGGGTATCACTTCGCCAATGCGTCGGGCCGGCTCCGCCGCCCCGCGGTCGGCGGTGCCCCGGCCCCGTGGTCGGACCTGCTGCCGAAGCTTAAGGCCGAACTGACCACGGCCGCGTCGTCCGGGCTGACGGTGGCGCTGTCGCCGTTTTTGACCGTCGAGGAAGCCTATTTGTACGCGACGGCGTTCCGATCTCTCGGTGGCAACGTCCGGCTCGTCCTCGGCCCGGTGCCGGTCGTCGGCGGTGACGACGTGTACCCGAAGGACGTGCGCGGCAACCCCGTGGAACCGGCGAAGTTCACCATCCGGGCGGAGAAGTGCCCGAACCGGCGGGGCGTCGAGGCGGTACTCACCCATGTCGCGGGAAGTATCATGCACTTGCGGGACGCGGGGAACGGGCCGCTGGCGTTCCTCGGCGGCTACCCCGATTCGGCCCACGCGACGTTCGGCCTCGGCGACGCCTTCGCCAACGTGCTGCTGGTGCAAGACCTGTTCGCCACGCCGCTGACGGCGGCGGCGAAGTATGTCTTGCCAGCGACGACGGCCTTCGAGAAGGACGGGACGTTCGTCAACCACGCCGGCGTGGCCCAGACGTTCCCGCGGGCGACGGCCCCGCCGAAGGAGGCCCGGACGGAATTGCAACTGGCCAGCGACTTACTGGGCCGGCGCGGGTTGGTCCAGGCGGCGGCAGTCCGCAAAGAGGTGGCGGCCGCGCTGCCGGAGTTCGCGCACCTGGCGGTGAGCCAGCCGCCGCGGACGGGCAAGCGGCTCGAACTCCAAACGGTCTAGCTGCAAGCTGACAGCTAATAGCTGACAGCTACTCCCGAGGGCATCATGGTCGAGATCAACTGGCTCTACACCGGCCTCCTCGTCGCGGCCGTCATCGGCGGCATCATGGGGTACGTCGCGTACCTGATCCTGGCCGAGCGGAAGGTGGCGGCCTGGGTGCAGGACCGGATCGGGCCGAACCGGGTCGGGCCGCTGGGGCTGTTGCAGCCGATCGCCGACGGCGGCAAGATGTTCCTGAAGGAAGACGTGATCCCGGCCCACGTCGACAAGGTCTTCTTCGTGCTCGCGCCGATCGTGGCGTTCAGCACGGCGCTGCTCGCCATCGCCGTGGTCCCGGTCGGCCCGACGACGGCCCCGCCGCCGCCGGCCGCGACCGTGGCGATGTTCGAGCAGAGGCAGGCCGAGTTCGCCTCGCACTACTCGTTCGTGGTCGTGCCGGGGCTGGACATCGGGATTCTGTACACGTTCGCCGTCGGGTCGTTGGCCGTGTACGGCGTCATCCTGGCCGGGTGGTCGGCGAACAACAAATACTCGCTGCTCGGGGCGTTGCGGTCGTCGGCCCAGATCATCAGTTACGAGATTCCCCTCGGCATGTCGGTCGTCGGCGTGCTGCTGTTCGCCGGGTCGCTCAACCTGGAAACCATCATCCACTGGCAGCGGGACCACGGCTGGAACCTGTTCTACCAGCCGCTCGCGTTTCTGTTGTTCATGACCAGCGTGTGTGCCGAGTGCAACCGGCTGCCGTTCGACCTGCCCGAAGCGGAACAAGAACTGGTGGGCGGATACCACACCGAGTACTCGAACAGCATGAAGCTCGGGCTGATGCTCCTCGGCGAGTACGCCCACATGATTACGACCAGCTTCCTCATGGCGATCGTCTTTTGGGGCGGCTGGAGCCTGTTCGGGCTGGAAGACCAGGTGGACCAGGCGACGTATCCCGTTTGGAATGCGGGCGTCAAGGTCGCCATCCTCGGCGGCAAGATGACCGGGTTCGTGATGATGTATTTGCTCATCCGCTGGACCATCCCGCGGTTCCGGTTCGACCAGCTCATGACCCTGGCCTGGAAGGTCATGTTGCCGCTGGCGCTGTTGAATCTTCTAGCTTGTCTGCTGGTCCGCGAGTTCAATCTGTCGCCGTGGGTGATGACCGGCGTGTCGGCGGCGTTGTTCGTCGGGGCCGGGCTGATCGGCGTCCGGGGCGGCGGGCCGGACAACTCGCCGCGGAAATTGAAGCACCCGCTCCCCGCCGGCCTGCCGGCCGGGGTGACCTACGCCCCCGGCCGGGCCAAAACCGACCTGTTGGCCGCACGTACCGACTGACTCACCCCGTGGGGTAATCCGATATGGCCCTCGCCGATGCCGACGTGAAGTGGGTCCAGGAGCCGAAGCTCGGCCTGTTCGAGCAGCTCTATCTACCGGTCGTGTTCGACGGCCTGAAGACCACCGTGACGCACATGTTCTCGAAGAAGGTGACCGAGCAGTACCCCGAGCAGGAGCCGACGCTGCCGCCGAACTACCGGGGGGTCCACCGGCTCAACCGGGACGCCGAGGACCGGGTCAAGTGCGTGGCGTGTTACATGTGCGCGACCGCCTGCCCGGCCCACTGCATTGATATCGTCGCCGCCCCGGCCCCGGCCGGGTGGAAGGACCGGGAGAAGTACCCGGAGACGTTCGTCATCGACGAGTTGCGGTGCATCTATTGCGGCATGTGCGAGGAGGCGTGCCCGGTCGATGCGATCGAATTGACGACGCTGTACGACCTGACCGGGTATAGCCGGGAGCAACTGATCTTCGACAAGGAAAAGTTGCTGAGCGTGTTCGACGCGACCACGCAGGCCGGGACCGACCCAGTGCGGACGCAGGCGGGGCGGTTGGGGCCGGCGTCGGACGCGCCGCCGGTGCCGCCGGCCATCCCCGGCCCGGCCGGCGGCGGGTCGGCAGGGGCGGCGGGGTGAGGTACTCGTCCCGCCTGGTCTTCCTCCCCCTCTCCGTTTCGGAGAGGGGGCCGGGG
>JAABUN010007226.1_pt1 | contig 12171 bp, 12 predicted proteins | sample 5559311 | NCBI WGS metagenome assembly JAABUN01 (sample SAMN10711877, study PRJNA513370) | rock metagenome | isolation source: Antarctica rocks | place: Antarctica: Victoria Land, Siegfried Peak sud | reverse complement strand
AGATCTGTGGCGAGAATAATAAGCGTCGCCTGGTGTGGGCTCGAGTCTAGAATGCGCTGAAACTGAAGCCCATCCGCCGTCTTAGGGGCGGCCGGTAGTGCTCCCCATACCAACACGCCAGTGCCACGGCTAGCAACGGGTCGTCATGTGGTTCTCTCACTACGGCACTCCCACTACGTCTACAAAACCTTCGTTTTATGGACATTCTGGAAATGGGACACGCCATCGTGTTTTTTTAGCCTCATTGTGTCCTAAAACCCGTCTATCAATCTATGTCCAATAAACCCGATTAAAATTTGATTTTGGGACTGCTCGAAGACCGAGATGGTCAGAACGCCAGTTCTCTAAAATTGTAGGTAGTGACTACATCTCGAACATTAAGTTAAGGGATGAAATTCAGCCGATGACGGTGTTTTGCGCAGCTCGGATCAGCCACGTTCCGCCCCGCTTTAGCAAGACCATTGTGATGATGCCGCTGAAGTCTTCGGGCACGCTTTCTTCGGGTGGGTTGAGGCCGGGCCAGCTCCAAGTTACGTGGGCGAGCGCAATCTCAGGTGTGAGAAAGCTGATCTTGGCAACCGTGGCAGCATAGCTCATCGGCTGTGACTGCTCTTCCAACTCGGCGTGAATTGCCTTGTGACCGTCGACGTTTTGCTTGTTCGATTGCCACCAGCCGCTCCTTCGGTTGACGTAGTCAACATCATCAGTAAACAGCTCTCCCCACGCATCCATATCATGCTGGTTCCAGGTTTCGACATAGGTACCAAGCAGTTCGTGGATAGCATCGATATCTGCTTTGGCTTGAGCGGTGTCCGCATACGTTTCCATAAGGGGTGACCTCCGCACTCACCGTACGGCATCGGGGCTAGTCACGATGGTGCTGTGTCGCAGTCAGAATTTAGACAAGCCCTCCACCGTGGCCAAGCATCCAGATCACGCTCGAAGGCCCTGTAGCGTGCCAGTGAAGCTGGCTGCATCTGGAGACGTCAACTTCACAAGACCGCTATCTCGGTGATGTAGCCGATGCGGATATAACGGTGCGCGCTCTTGCCGAGTGTTTTTCCTGTCAGGTATGGCGTCGATCCGGAGTATTCGACCGACTCAGGGGTGACTTTCTCGGTTACGAGCTTACCTTTTGACTTTTTGGTATAGCCATAACGGTCATAGCTTTCTTTTTCCTGATGATAGCGCAGCTCGAGCGACCTACCTTCGCCGATGGTCGCCTGGATCATCACACGCATCTTGCGGGTATCTAGACCGTTCTGCATGATGCTGCTCTGAATCGCCTGCGGTTTGATGTGGGGCACGAAGCCCTCCGAAAGCTTCACGCCGAGGTCGGACAGGCGTTGTTCGAGCCCTTTCTCGTGACCTTCTTTGACCAGATAGCTGGTGTCGTTGAGTTGCTGTTCGAGGTATTGCGCAATCCCTGGATGTTTGACGAGTGCGACAGCGCTCGGGTGCTGAAAGACACTGATTTTTGCTAAAGCAGGCGCGGCACTTCTACCCTCCCAGATGTTCATGAGCGCCTCAAGTTGTGGTGGGAGACCGCCCCGCGCTCTGGCAGTCAACGTATCTCGCGCTGCGGTGTTGAGTGTCCCGGCGCGAATCGCGGCGACATCCAAATGATAGGTTCCGTCAAGGTCTTGCGTGGCGACTTGCGCTAATACCGCTCGGCCCGCCAGGTCGGTTGCCCCCTCGAGCTGGAAGTGTCCTTCGGAATGAAAGCGCAGCGTGCGGGCCGGTGCGAGGTTGTACTGATGGCGCACGTTGACCTTGAGCTGTTCAGGTACGGTTTTCAGCAACAAGAAGCGTTCAGCTACGGCCCTAGCACCCTTGAACGTATTCAAGGCAGCGTCGCGCTCATCTTGGCTGGCGTACTCGAGCAACTTGACCCCTTCCTGAACGTGTAACCGTTCACGGCGTGATGCCCAATCTCTTAGGCTGCGGGCCACGTTATCAGGCACGCCCATGCTGTGCTCCTGCAATAGCTTCAGCAGCGTATCGAGCTCGAGTCCGGCTTCGAGCGCTCGGTAGAGGCTTGAACGAGTGACGGTATAGCTAGCGGTCTGCGCGTCGACACGGGTACAATCCGTACAACTAAGCGCAGTGAGGGCCAGCGGGCTGAATCTATTCAGATATACCAGGATATCGAAGTTCGGCTGAATCAGTAAGCTAGGTTCATTCGGCTTGCCCGTGTCAGGGTCCAGACCCAAGAGCTGGCGAAACTGCTTGACGTCTGGAGGCTGCTTAGCTCTTTGCAGGCGTTGGCCTTGCGCTAGCCAGGTGAGTCCCAGCGCGGGCATCACCGCATACCGGTAGGCAGTATCGCTCTCGGAAGGTGACATGAACCTCGCCACTTTGTCACCCCTCATAACGTGGAGGCCGCCACGGGCAGGTTTATCTGCCACTGGTTTGGCCGCCACATCTGACAGTTCAGCTACCGTGACTAGGCCCAGGTCACGAAACGCGCCTAGCAGCATGTCGGTGAACCAGGTGGGACGTTCCGGTTTAGTAGCATGGTTTGCTTTCCAGTGCTGGGTCCGGGGGCTGAGTACGTGCTTGAGCGCCCGTTGCCAGAGACCCTCGAGCGCCCCCTCCATCGGTACGGGATAGTCTGGTAACACCGCCAAACTCTCTAGCAGCGCCTGCCCCGCGACCGTTTCAGAGATCAAATCTGAGTAGCGCATACCCCATGGGTCATCGTCAGAGATCTCCGCGACGCTCAGGAACGCCTCGACCATGAAGCTATAAGAAATGACCAGCGGCGCATCTTGAAGCTTGCGCAGGCGTAGCAGGTTGACCCGCCAAGGGTCCTTCGTAGAACCGCTCTCAGGCGCGTCCAGCAGCCCTAGCGCAAGAGAGAGCCGTAGCAGACGCTCCAGACGCGGTTCCAACCACGGTCTGCGTTTGATTAGGCGTGACAGCACCCGTTTGTTAGCTGCGCCGCTTTGGGTGATCTGCAAGCCGCCTTCTTCTAGCACGAGCTGCATCACATCGAAGAGCTCGAGCAAGGTCTGCAGCGGATGATGCGAGGTCGGAGTTACGGCATTGAGCGGTTCGAGCTCGAGCGTGGGAAGTAAAGGCGAAGGCTCATCTGGTAATCTGGCTAGGATCCGGGAATCGACAAAAACGAGGTCGTCATCTGCACCATGTTCGCTAGCGTAATAATGTGAGGTCGCAAACCACGATGCGTGGTTGCCAGCGGGTATGAGAAGCCCGTCGCGCAGCAGCACTCCCAAATACCCTATACCGGGCGCGTGGCCGAGATGATTCTTATAGACGCTGATGCCCGGGCGTTCAACCAGCTCGAGGCCGTGCAGCGCTGCGTGAACAATGAGCGCCCAGCCATCCGCCACGCCGCCACGCCTCTTGACCTCACTTAGAAGCACCCGCTCGAGCGGGCTCAGGTCGGCGATCATCTTGTCCAGCAGTGAAGTTTTACTCAGCGCCTGAAGTACGGCTTTTTTGCTCTCTACCATGCGGCCAGCGTTCGCGCTAGCGTTGAAGCGTTTGGCCACTTGCTTGAGCTGATCGGCGTTCATGTGCTCGAGCATGGCGTCGAGTCTGACAGATCCGGCCCTACCCGGCGGCGCGTTTTGCCTGGACGCCACTACATTGAGGCTGGTCGCTTCCTCATTGCCGACACCCACGCCTAGCGTGCGGAGCATTTCGGCCAAGTTGGCGGGTGTCAAGCTCTCCAGATTACCTGTTTCCGTCAGCTCAGCTAGCAGCGCGTCAAGATCCCGCACCTCAGCTAACTTTCGGCGTATGTCCCGCCTTAAGCAGCGCCTTAAGAAAAGTTTGGCTGTGCTGCGGCAGCACCACGGCTTCGGTCGGAGATAACCGCGTCAGGATGAAGTCCTTCAGGCGCGCATCAGCCTGAATAGCGGTGAGGTCAGCCGCCTCCGCGACCTCGATCAGGGTTAGACCTTCGTGCAGCACCACTTCGCCCGCCACCGGAACCGGCTCGAGCTGATCTGCTTGTGAGGATACAGCCGCATTGGTTGATGTGCGCTTGGCTTTTCTGGCTGGCATACAAACTCCTAGACGAGACTTTAAGCCGTGACTCAGTTTAGTGTGCTGCTGTCCCTAGGGGGTGACTGCATCCAATCCGCCTCATCCATAATCTGGTATTGGTAGCCCTGTTCGGTCAGGAAAAGCTGCCGGTGATGCGCAAAGTCTTCCTCCTTGGTCTCCCGCGTTACCAGGCTGTAAAAGCTGGCGCTAATGCCCCCGCGTTTAGGACGAAGCACTCGCCCGAGGCGCTGCGCCTCTTCTTGCCTCGACCCGAACGCCCCCGAGACCTGGATCATCACCCGCGCATCCGGCAGGTCCAGCGCGAAGTTGCCTACCTTTGAAAGCACCAGCGTCTTGAGACGCCCCTCCCGGAAGGCGTTGAACAGGCGCTCCCGCTCGGGTTGGGGTGTCTCGCCGGTGATCAGCGGCGCGTCCAGGTCGGTGGCGATCAGCTCGAGCTGATGCAGGTACTGCCCGATCACTAAACATGGTTCGCCCTGGTGAAGCTCGAGGATCTTCTCGACCAGCTCACGCTTGCGCGGATTCTCGGCGGCGATGCGGAACTTCTGCTGTTCCTCGGCCACCGCGTAGCTGAGCCGTTCCTCTTCGGAGAGGCGGAGACGGACCTCACAACAGTGCGCGTTCGCGATCCAGCCACTCTGCTCGAGCTCTTTCCAGGGCACGTCGAATCGCTTCGGGCCGATCAGGGAGAAGACGTCTCCCTCCCGTCCATCCTCACGAATCAACGTGGCAGTGAGGCCAAGGCGACGGCGCGCCTGCACCTCGGCGGTGAGGCGGAAGATCGGGGCGGGCAGTAAGTGCACCTCGTCGTAGATGATGAGCCCCCAGTCCTGCTGCCGGAATAGCTGCATATGTGGGTAGACCGCGAGCTCTTCTGCAGGCACCTCTCCCTCAACCTTTCGCTGCCGTTTGCGTGTCGTCAGCATTTGGTAGGTGCAGAGGGTCACGGCTGCCATCTTTTTAGAGCGGGGACTGTACTCGGCGATGTCGTCGTGAGTGAGCGTCGTCTTATCGAGCAGTTCCCGCTGCCACTGGCTGACGCTGGTGCGGTTGGTCGTCAGGATGAGCGTGCGCTGGGCGACCATCGTCATCGCAACCAGCCCGACCACCGTCTTGCCCGCGCCTGGTGGTAACACTACTACCCCCGAGCCGCCCTGCCTACTTCCTGCCAGAAAGAACGCCTCTGCGGCTCCCTGCTGATAAGCTCTCACGCTTAGCGAGCTGGCTAACGCTACAGGCAGGTCAAGCCCGTCACTGTAGCCCGCTAAGTCCTCGACCGGCCAGCCGACCTCGAGGAGCTCCTGCTTGATCAGCCCACGGTGCAGGAGCGGTACAGCAAACGACCTTTTGGCTAAGCGTTCCCCTAACAAGGGCGCAACTCGCTTGTGTTTGGAAAGCTCGAGCAGCAGTGCCTCGTCCCCCGGCTGAACCTCGAGCGCCAGCGCGCCGCTCGCCTCCAGCAGCTGAATGCGCCCCCAGCGACCTACCAGTTCTTGGATGTCCGTAACGACATTTTCAGGCACTGGAAACTTGCTGAAGCGCCTGAGGGCCGCGACCATCGTGCCACTCTCTTGACCGCTGCTCGCCGCGTTCCAAAGCGATAGGGGTGTAAGCCGGTAGGTATGCAGATGCTCCGGACTTTTCTCCAGCTCGGCGAAGGGTGAGATGGCTGCTCGTGCTTCTTCCGCGCGTGGACTGAACGTCTCCAGGTAGATCGAGCGGTCGGCCTGAACGATGAGCGGATTGCCGGAGTCTGTCACCCTTTCAGCTTAACAAGTCCGGCATGAAACCGATTTAACGGGCTGTGAATGAAGTTACAGCAACCACCATCTTTGATCTACTCAAGTTCCAAGATTTGCTGAGCTGTAAGTTAGGTCTGTTGGATCGAAGGTCACGCTTGCCGATCAGGCTTTGGTTTAAGGATTACACAAGCTTGAGCATCCTCTACCACCCATTATCAAGAGTGTCGCCGAAGTGTGAAACCCTGTGCTGAAGGGATAATTTCAGGCGGCCAATCGAGAACCTCCGGTCAGCAAGGCGTTTCTCAGGGTTTCGGCGGCACGCTGCTGGGACTGCTTCCAGCTGATGCCGGGTGTTTGTTGCCGTTCTTGTCGCACCAGCTCGAAGGCTCGGTTGACCAGCTCGGCATGTTGCAGGTGGGCGGCGTAAGCCAGACACTGACATGAACCTAACGCCAGGGACTGCTTTCGCAGCCGGTGACTGACTTCCAAACTCCAGCGCGCCGACCACGCCTTAAAGACGTCCTGAATACCGGCCGTGAAGGTGCTGATCAGGGTGGTGAGGTGCCAGCCAAAGCCTTGAGCTTTCCAAACGATCAGCAGTTGGACCACACCCACTTCAGCTAAGACGATCTCGAGCCTTTTGATATAGCGCTGAAGTTTGGGGTACCACCTTGCTTTACCGGGTAGAAAGCGTTTAGCCAAGTCCCGCACACGGGTCTGCTGGGCTTCGAACAGCACTTTGGCGTTGCTCCTGAAGCGACCGACAAACGCCAATGGTAGCTGCTTGAGGGAGCGTAATCCCAGCCGGTTGGTGAACTCAGCGTCTACCAGGAGCGCCTTGACTTTGACTCCGGCGCTCACGACATCGCCAGCTACAGTGAGCATCGCCTCGGTAGCGGTAAGTCTGGGGTAGCGCTCAGTGCTCATCAGCGCCTCGGGAAAGGGGTCGCAGCGTAAGAGATACGGGTCCTCACCCAGCCGCACCAGAGCACTGCTGACCAGCGTATGTCCCCACATCACGCTCTTGCTGTTCGTGTCATAGCAACGCCCGACTCCCTCGATCCGTTCACCCCGGTGTTCGACCTTGAGCAGATCCACAGCCAAGTAAGCACCTTGAGGGGCAGCAGCTAAACGTCGCACCAGAGCTTCTTTGTGAGGGGTCGGGTCCTGCCCTAGAAGCTTGCAGGCATACGACTTGCTAAACGGCAGCAAGCCACGCTCGCTCATGTCGGTCACGCTTTTGCTACCGCAGAGAAGGCCCAGGACGTAATGCGCGTGTAGACTTGCTCTTGCGGTTGTAGACATTCCGCAGATTACCCGTGGTGACCGGACCTTCTCGGTTTCAGCACCGCGGGTATTCGTCTCTCACACTGTTCCTGAAGCTGGCGACGTTCCTGTTAAGACTCAACTGCCCACCGGAACTCACCGTCTTCACCCTTATTCGTGAGGAGGGCTCATAACCTCTCGTCCTCGACGAGGGCAGCTCCGCCCCCTTCAGCCTCGGCTAGAAATGCAGGCGGCGTTTCTGGCGGTGCGGCCAAGAACAAAGCAAAAGCCGGAGCGGCAAGGGTGAGAGGTATCAACTGATAAGACGTTTCATCGCCTTTTCTTACAATGACAAAACATCTGTATCAGGCACCTCAAGACTACCGAACCGTACTCGCCTTGACAATCCAAACTCAACCTGAAGCGTTATACAGACGGTGCCGCTTATGGCGCTTTCCGTCCGTAACACTACTGTTCGGTCGCAGGTTCCTCCTCAGGTACGGCGTCGCTCTCAGCCGGGGTTGCACCTACCGCCTCGAGCCGCTGAGTCAATTCAGTACGTTGGGTACGAAGCTGTTCCATCTGGCGGTCAATCTCTTCGAGCTGAGACTCCAACGTCAGCTCGCGCCGCTGTTCCAAGTTGCGGATACGTGCCTGCGCTTGCTGAAGCCGGGTGGTCCGTGCAGCTAGTTGCTGCTGAATCTGCTCTACCTGCGCGATCTGCGGTTCCTGCTCGGCAAGTTGTGCTTCTAGCTCGCTCACACGCTGCTGTGCGGTTTCCAACTCGCTGGTCTGTGCCTCCACTTGCGACTCAAAACTACCTACTTGGGCCTGAAGTGCTTCAAGCTCTTCGTTGAGCGACGCTTCTTGTTCTGCCCGGTTGTCACACGCCATTAGGATAAGAAGTAGGGCCGAAAGGGCCAAAATGTAGGTGCGTGCGTATTTTAGCTAAGTTGGGCACCTAATTTAGATTCGGTTGGGCAGACACATCTGAGAAGACGTCAGTTTGATAGGTTCTCCTGTGATGAGTGATGTTTTGTCCTGCACGGGGATCGCATTCTATAAAAAGCTCTGAGCGCCCTTGAGGTTTGGCAGATTGAACTTAAAACCCTGTGCCCAACCAAGATAAAAACCCTGCCCAACTTAGCTAAAATACGCAGCCAAAGGCATTTTGTCAACATGGAGCTCGTCGTATCAGAATTTGGGTACAGTTCAAAGTCCCATGTGCAAGCGCAACATTTTACTGTAGTGTCCAAAAAAATGGGACTTTGTTGGCGAAGTCTACAAGTTGGACGTTCGACAAGGACAATTGCGGTGCTATTGCCTTGGAACTTTCTCTAACGCACAGCACCGTGAGGCAGCACGGCGTGAACCCCGCAGACTCCATTGACGACCTGCGTGACGCGCAAGTCGACCACCACACTGGCGAGCGCGAGGGCCTCCTTACGGCTGACCTTCAGAAGTTCACCCATCAGCACGAGCATGTCCGCGAGCGCAAGGCGCATCGCCTCGTTCAGGTCTTGGTGGAAGCCGAAGGTGAGCCACGCCGTCGGCGTTTTCGCCCGCGACGTAGTGAGCCGTAGGTCGTCGCGCAGATTAAAGGTCAGATCAGCCTGCGCCATCGGGCACTCGATGGCACTTCCGCCGACCTCGCCGTCCCCCTGCGCCGCGTGGCCGTCGCCCGCGGAGAAGAGGGCACCGGGAACAGGTACCGGTAGATAGAGGGTGCTCCCAAAGGTAAGCTCCTTGCAGTCGATGTTGCCGCCCCAGACACGGGGCGGGGCGGTGGGGTGGACGCCGGGCTCGGCGGGCGGCATGCCCATCACGCCCAGGAACGGAGACAGGGCGACGCTGTGGCCGGTGCTGCTACGGCCCACCATCGCTTCGGTATCGAGGGACCAGGTCAAACGGTTCCGGCCACCTTCAGCGACACCCAGGTACGTGTTGAGCTCTTCCGGCCACTCTCCGCCCGCCGAGTTGAAACCCCAAGGACCCGGCACAAGCACGCCGATATGGACCTCGAGGGCCATGCCGGGTTCGGCTCCGCGGACTTCGACCGGACCGCAGAGGGCGTGGCCGTCGTCCAGACCTGGTGTGCGTGGTTCAAAGGTTCGACGGGTGGCCTGAGGGGCGCTAAAGGCTTCGAGGCCCCAGTTAGCATCGAGGGTTTTGAACCGTACCGTGTCCCCCGGCTCTACGGTCAGGGCGGCGGGCAGGTCTCTGGAGAAGTGGCCGTGTAGCGTGCGCCGCTCGGGCTCGAGTACGTGTAGTGCCATGCGTGTCTCCTTAGCTCGTAAGGTTGAGCGTGGGCAGCTAGGCTGCGCCGCCTAAGCCAGCGCCCGCCCGGTATTGGCATATGGCGTGGATGGTGTCAGGACGGTGCACGCAACGTGGATAGTCGGCCAGCGCTTCCGGATCGACGCGGTCGCGCCCGTTGCGGAAGTAGTAGGCGTCGGGATATTGCCTTGGCAGAGTTTCTGGCAGCGGGTAGGGCTGCGCCAGAAAGAACCCGTGCCGGTAGTACGCCCTTATTCTTCGTTGCCTGCTGGCAACTCATGCTCGAGTGACAAACCGATTCCTGTGCGCTCGGGAAACCCCTGCCAATAGGAATGCTCTTCAGTGAAGTCGCCCTCTTCGTCGACCGCCCAAACGCCGTCTGCCGCGTTCTCGACGAGGTCCAGATAAGGGGCCATCGTTGCGTCGTTCTTGAGGTACAGATCAAAGTAGGCGGTAGCGAAGTGCTGGGCGATATTGTTCATCCGCACGGTGTCCCACACGGGATCGGAGTAGTGACCGAAGGTGTCGTCTTGCCACACCTCGCGGGGTGCAGGAATGGGCGCGGCCGCGTTGTGGTTCGCGTCCTTAAACGTGAGCAGGTAACGCTCGGCGTTTACGGTCGCCTCGAAGATGGCTTTAGTACCGTTTTCATAACCGGACACGTCATCGGCGCTGCCCGCCATGAAGAAGATCGGCGTCTCGATGCCAGCAAGTCCTTCGGCGTCCCAAAAGCCCGTGTTCATACCCCAGGGACCGATAGCGATAGCGGCCTTGATGCGAGGATCGGCCTCTTCGGGGTAGTTTTCATTGCCCGCTGTCCGTTGCGCCAAGGTGCCGTTGGGCGGTGAGAAGTCGAAGTCTATGCTCGCCTGAGTGAAGCCCCCGCCCAGCAAGTTGACAACCCCAAAACCGCCCATCGAGTACCCGACCATACCGGTCATGTCCGTGTCCACAAGTCCCGACAAGAAGCTGTCACTGCCAGCTTGGGAAAGGCGCGTCACCTCGTTGAGCACGAACAGCTGGTCGAGGGGCCGGTTCAACAGCGTGCTGCCGAATGCACCCTGGTCGCTGTAGGTGCTATCGGTGTGGTCGATAGAGGCCACCACATAACCCTTGCTGGCGAGATTTTCGGCAAGATGGCTGAGCAGGAAGCGGTTACCTGGGTAGCCGTGAGAGATGATGATGAAGGGGTAGGGCGCGCCGTTTCGGGCAGGTGTCGCTTCCCGCACCGCTTGGCCGATGAGCGTGGCCTGCGTGGTGCCGTTCCGGGTGGTGACGGTGTACTCACCGTAAGGCTCGGTTCCGTCTGCCAAGTCGGCGGGATACCAGACCTCCAGGGTGAGGGGACGGTCATAGGTGGGGATCTCTTCGCCGGGTGTGGCGTTCACGATGTCGAGTTGGTCCTCGTGAACAACCTCTAGAGTCCGTACGCCGATGGTCAACGGCCCGCGAGCGGCCAGCTCTGGAGCGTCGGGCCTCAGCAGGTCGATGCGGTTCATGTCCTGCGCCAGCGCAAAGCACCCTAGCAGCAAAGTGAGGGTTGACAGTAATAGAGATCTGTTCATGTAGCGCTCCTTCATTCAAGAACTATGATCATCCGCACCATAACAGATCGTTGCGAAAACGGACCTCGCTAACCGCTGCTGATAACAAGGTAAAGCCTTGCGGTAGTCTGGCACATCTCTTTTGTTGACCTGTGCTGAGCGCTTACTGGAGAAACCTTGCGAACCGAAAGCTGTTTTATGTTCCAGATGTGCCCAACTTGGCCTATATCATCTAATGGTTAGGGTACTGGCCGATAAGACGTTTTATGCATCGCTCCAGCCGCCATTTCTCGTCTTCACGAAGTTCTCTTTGCTTTACCCTGAAGCGTGAACCACGAGAACGCCGTGTCGCTTATCAAACATGGGGTTGAGGCGCCGGGAGAGACTTGGGCTGACCTTGGTGCCGGAGGAGGCACCTTCAGCCTAGCCTTGAGCGAACTTTTAGGCCCGAAGGGATTGGTCATCGCTGTTGACCGCGATCTCCATGCCCTCAGGCGCATCGGGACACCGCCCGCTTCCTGGGCACCCATCAGGACGTACCACGCCGACTTCACCCAACCACTTAAGCTCACGAACCTAGACGGGCTGCTCTTAGCGAACGCGCTGCACTTTGTCGCCCTGCAGGAGAGGGCGTTGCAGCAGCTTATAGGCTACCTGCGGCCGGGTGGACGGGTGCTATTCCTTTAGTATGACATCGAGCAGGTCTCGCCGTGGAATCCGTACCCGTTGCCGCTCGGGGGGCTCCAGCAACTGGCCGTAGCAGCAGGCTTGGAGGCGCCTTACGAGGTCCATCGTCGACCTTCCATATTCGGCGGACGTGAGTTCTATGCGGCCGTCGCACTCAAGTAGCAGCCTTCCCGGCCTTGCGTTAGGCAGAGCCTTGCAGTCGGTGCTAGCGCTCGAGCCTATCTGCTAGACGCCCAAGAAGGTACCTCTCCCCTATCGCCTTGATCAACTCTGCTCCCTCAGCGTTCACGTAGTTGAACGTAGTGCTTAACAAGTAAACCTCGAGCTCGCGAGCCGGATAGGGTTTAGGCAACCCGGTCAGATATATGGGCAACGTCAGGCGTGTTGCGGTCAGCCGGCAGCTGTAGTGGATCTTAAGTCCATTTGCACCGGCATACTCACTCACTGTGAACCAGTTAAGTATTCACGTATTTGAGTGGCTGCGCAAATACTTAACCTGAGTTCGGGGTTTAGATCATTGCCGGTAGCTGGACTAGGTCGGCAGGCAACCGCAAGGACGGCTTCTTAGGCTGATGCGTGTAGGCGATAAGACCGGCCAAGAGGTTGACAGCGAAGTT
>JAABUN010007225.1_pt1 | contig 12173 bp, 11 predicted proteins | sample 5559311 | NCBI WGS metagenome assembly JAABUN01 (sample SAMN10711877, study PRJNA513370) | rock metagenome | isolation source: Antarctica rocks | place: Antarctica: Victoria Land, Siegfried Peak sud | reverse complement strand
TGTCCTTCTCGTACTCGAGCGTGCTGCGGGCCTGGTCCGTGTCCTCCAGGCGCAGGATGAACGTCCCGCCGACATGCCTCGCGTGGAGGTAGTTGAAGAGGGCCGTGCGGGCCGTACCGATATGGAGCGGCCCGGTGGGGCTCGGGGCGATCCGAACGCGCGAGGGCGACGGCGGCGGGCCGCTGCGCTCGGTCATGCCCGGGGCACGACGTGGAACAGGTCCGGGTCCGCCTCGCCCGGCAGCACCCGCACGAGGGCCGCAGGTCGCAGGCCGAGGGTCGCGCGACCCAGCGGGCCGTCCAGTGTGAGTGAGTCGAGCGACTCCGAACGGGCCAGGATCGTGATCGGCGCGCCGGGCTTGAGCGCTCGCGCCTCGAGATAGGACAGGAGACCGGCATCCTCCTCGGCCTCCTCCGTGATCCGGTAGATCGTCGCGCGGGTCCCGGCCTCCATCTCGCTCAGGCGCGTTCCTGGCGGGCGACGACGGGCCGTGTCGGCGTCGATCGGGTTGCCATGCGGGCAGATCTCCGGGTGTCCCAGCATCTCGTCCAGCCGGGCCTCCACGCGTGACGAGATGGCGCCCTGGAGGCGCATCGCCTCCTCGTCCGATTCCGCCCAGCCGAGTCCGATCACGCTGGTCAGCAGCCATTCGAGCAGGGCGTGGCGGCGGAAGATCGCGTCGGCGGCGGCCCGCCCGGCATCGGTCAACCGAAGATCGCGGTCTTCGGCGTGATCGACCAGGCCGTCGGCCACGAGGCGCCGGAACATCTCGCTCGCGGCCTGGGTGGTGACGCCCAGGTGTCGGGCGATGCCTGCCGCCGAGACGCGCCCGCCGTCCGATGCGCCCGCGGAAACCCGCAAAGCAAGCAGGTATTGCTGGGCGGCGGACGAGAGATCGCGCTGGTCAGGTCGTCGGGGCATGCCCTCAGGATACGGGACGGCCCCGTTCCGCCGATGGACGGGTCGCACGCCACACGCCCGTCCCCAGTCCGACGACCCACGCCACGACGAGGACACCGCCCAGGATCTCCCGCCCGAAGATCGTGTCCTCCGAGCCGCCGGTCGCTGACAACAGGAGCGCGCCGGGCACGGCCGCGGCCAGCGTGGCGAGCGTGGCCATGGCGGCGATCGTCGCCAGCCGTGGAGCCAGCAGGAGTGCAGCCAGTACGACGACCAGAACGATCCAGGTCATCGGGGCGGTGCCAGCGTCGCAGCTCGCGGCGAAGCGCGCGCAGCCACTGATCTCGCCGGCCAGCCAGGCGATCCCGAGGGCGAGCGACGCCCAGCCGACGAGCGCCCGCACGACGCGGCCGACCGGACCGGGGCCACCGTCGTCCAGCCACGCAAGCGCCGAGACGAAGGTGCGCCCGCCGGTCTCGGGGCGAGACCCTGCTCCGGGCCAGCGGCGGCTGTCCCGCATCGGCTCCGAGCGCGCCGGTGAGCCTCGCTGGTCGCCTGGTCCTGACGTTTGCCCGCGCGATCGGCCGGGCGCTCGGTCGGGCGCTCGGTCGGGCGCTCGGCCTGTTGATCGCTCCGGATCCGGGCTGGGATCCCCCGTAGGACGTCGAGCGGACGGTCCCGCGGTGGCCTGCCACCACGAGGCCGTGGTGTGAGTGGCCGGTGGCTCGTCGCCAGCGTCCCTTGACGGTGGTACGTCGGATCCGGGCGCGTTGCCGACCGGTTCGGGGGCGTCCTGGTCGAAGCCATCCGGAACGTTGCCAACGCCGGACCCCTTCCCCCGCCGGGCCCGTGCCTGGTACTCCGGTCCGTGCTTGCGCGGGTCGGCATATTCCTTCGGGTTCAGGGTCCAGTACGTGCCCGAGGTCGTCCCGTACCACGAGGCGCCACCCCAGTCCGGCTCGAACGGTTCGGCGTCCGTCCCGTCATAGGAGGTCGAGCCCGGGGTGGCTCGATTGGGCGGACGTGCCGGGCCCGCGGCACCCGTGCCCGGCGCATCGCCGGCCGCGGAACCTCCACCCGGACGAGGCCCCGGACCCGGACCGGGACCGGGCGCCGGGCGAGCACCCGGACGGGCGCGCCGGGTCCGGCCACCGTAGGCGCGATGGGTGGCGCCGGCGCCATCCGGGCCGGACGTCCGTGCGCTGCCGCGTGCTGGGCCACCGCCCGCCGGTCGCGCCGCTGGTCGGTCCGCGCCTGTGCCCCGCACCGGCCGGCCGATCCCGTCGCCGCTGCCATCCGGACCGGCCAGCTGATCGTAGGCCGACTGGATGGCCAGGAATCGTGGCAGCGCGCCTCCCCCCACGGCATCCGGATGATTGGCCTTGGCCAGTCGGCGATAGGCGCGCTTGACCTCGGCCAGAGTCGCGCCTCGGGCCAGCCCGAGAGTTCGGTACGGATCGGCGTCGGATGCCATCGGTCTTGGTGATCGCTCCAGGTGGTCCCGGCGGAGATTCGCCGGAGGGGCGTCAGGCGATCAACTCCCCTACCGGCGCGAGTTCGAATTCGGCGACCGCAGTGGCACCCACGCGTCCGTGCGGGTCGAGGATCGTGGGTGCGTGGTAGCGAGCCAGCATCCTGAGCGCCTGGCCATCGAGCACGCCCGCCTGGCGCAGCGCCTCGATCGATGCGGCCCACGTGCCGCGGTCGTAGCCATCCCCGTCTTCGATCTTGACCGCCAATCCGGATGCCATGACGCCGGTCGTCCCGGTGCGTGCTCCGGGCAGGATCGCGATCCCGCGCAGCGCCTCCATGCCGGCCTTGCTGATCAGCCGGTCCGGGAGGGCCTTCATCAGCGACGTATCGAGCCGATCGTGCCGCCCGGCGATCATCTCCGGGTTCGCCAACATCGCATCCCGGATCGTGGTCAGGGCCGGGGCAAGGGAGTGCCGCCGGTCCGTTTCGGGGACGGCGCCGGGGTCGGCCAGCAGGGCGTACGCCTGGGCGACTTCGCGCAGTCGGAACGCGTATGTCTCGACGCCGCAGCCATCGATCGCCGTGCGCAGCTTGTCCGGGGTCGTGCCGAATGCGCGGGCGACCGCCGATCGATAAGCGGCCTGCGACGGATGACTCGGCTCCCAGTACGTCTCCAGGGGCCAGTCCCGGAGTCGCGACAGCAGCAGCGACACGGCGTGCTGCCCCGAGCACATGTGGCGGATCGGTCCCGGCTTCTCGCCGTCGCGGGCGAGTCGGGCGGCCGTGAGCGGATCCAGCGGCATCCCCTCGTTGCCGCACGCGAGGAGGGACTGGCTGACCCCTGCCCGGCGGAAGACCGACTGGAGCGTCCGCACGTGGAAGTCCTCACCGCTGTGCGAGCTCGCCATCATCGCGATCTCGGCGGGCTCCAGGTCGAACGCCTCGATCCCGCCGGCCTCGATGAGCGCCACGGCGCCGAACGGCTTGACCGTGGATCGAAGCGTGACGAGGCGGTCCGGATCGCCCAGCTGCCGGATGAGCCGACCGGTCACGTCCGCTTCGACGATGTCCCCGCGGTGGACGCTCTCCTCGATCCCGTTGCGGAGCTGCCGCACGAGGATCGGCGTCTCCGAACGTCGTCCGGACCGGCCGCGGGACCGGGCGGGCGCTCCGGCCGGTCGAGTCGATCGAGGCGCGGTAGCGGTCACGTGGTCAGGCTCTCCCGATCTCCTCGTCGGTCGTCAGCGCGAGGAGGGCGAGCATACCGCGGCGGCCCCGGGCCGTCCGGTCGTCAGATCGGGGGCTGGGAATCCCTCCCTGACGGTCCAGGGCTTGACGGATCGATCCGCCCGGCCCTGGACTTACCGGAAGTTGGCCAGGTCAGCTGCCTGTGGCCTGCGCCCACTGTGCGGCGACCGTCGCGTCGTAGGGCTGGGTGAACCCACAGGCCCACGCAAACGCATCTTCGCCGGCCACGAGATACCGTTCACCCACGGCGAGGTTCGGCCCGCCGGCGGAGGTGATCGCCGTGCCGGTCATACCCGTGGCGATCAAGGTGATCGAGTCCGCCTCCGCGCCCTTGAACCGACGCCCGATCTTGAACGTCACCTCGTCGTCCGAGATGGCGGTGACGGTGCCATCGAAGGCGAACGAGCGCTTGGCGAGCGTCTCCGGGCTATACCGCTCGACGCACGACGCCAGGCCGGCGCCGCCGCCCGTGATGGCCGTGGCGGCTGCACCGCCGGTGGAGCCGGTGGCCGCTGCTCCGCCGGTGGCGCCGGTGGCGGCTGCACCGCCGGTGGCGCCAACGGCACCTGGTGTGGCAGCGGGGCCAAGGCCCCGGCCGCCGACAAAGGCGACCAGCGCGATGGCCGCGATGGCGACCCCCGCCGCGGCCGGGATCAGCGTGCGGCGTCGAACGGTCGTGCCCCTGGATGGTTCCATGGTGTCCTCCTGGATCCTCGCGCTGATGCGGGCGAGGCTCGCGGAGGGCAGCCGGTCCGGGTCGACGGGGTTGACGCGTCGGAGTTCGTCGAGGGGATCGGTTCCCACTGGCTCGCTCACTCCATCTGCTCCCGCCGGATCCGGCCGAATGTCCTGCCCTTCACTGGACCAGGTGTCCGGCTCGGGCCGGATCCTTTCCGTCCTTCCTCCTCGAGCGCCTGGACGAACCGACCGCGCGCTCGGTGAACGCGGATCGCGACGGCGTTCACGCTGATTCCCAGCACCAGCGCGATCTGGGGATGACTCAGCTCTTCCCAGGCGACGAGTCTCAGCAACTCCTGATCGCCGGCTCGAAGTCGGGCCAGGGCGGCAAAGGCCGGGCTATCGTCCGGGTCGAACGGGTCCGTCGGGTCGGCCGAAGCCGACGACGGCACCACGGGATCCAGTGGTTGCGCGCGAAGTCGGACTCGGAGGCGTTCCAGGCGGCCCGTGCCACGACGTTGATTGGCAAGCACGCGCCGGGTGATCCCGTACAGCCAGGGCAACGGCTCCAGCGGGGCGGTCTCGAGTCGGCGCCAGGCGATGATGAAGGTCTCGGAAGCCGCATCCTCCGCGTCGGCGGCCGTTCGCGTGCGTCGCAGGGCGAAGGCGAGGACCGCTCGATGGTGCCGCTCGTACAAGCCGTCAAATGAAGCACGGCGCGAGGCGGTATCCGAACGGCTCAAGGACATCCTCGGCGAGACGCGAGTCTCCGCCATCTGGTTCCAGGTTCGATTGGACAGGTTCGTCACGAGGCTGGGACAATACTCCCATCAAGTATCAACGAACGAGGGTCCCGTGGCGGGGCCAGGACCAAGGAGCTTCTCGTGCCTGCTTCCCTTCTCGCGCTCTCCGCGACCGCCGTCCTGGTCATCTCGGCGTGTTCATCTGGTGGGGGCTCGGCGTCCCCGGGCGCCTCGAGGTCGCGCTGACCGATGCCCTCAAGATCGAGCTCGCGTCGTCGTCCGTTCCACTCGGCGTCCCGGTCACTTTCGTGATCAAGAACACCGGCACCGGCGAGCACGAGTTCTATCTAGGCGACGAGGCGGCGCAGTCGGCCCACGAGCAGGAGATGGTGGACTCCGGCATGGCCCACGGCGAGACCGACGGCGTCTCAGTGCCCCCGGGCGAGACGAAGGAATTGACGTACACGTTCACCAAGGGGGGTGAGACGCTGGCCGGCTGTCACGTCGCGGGCCACTACGCCGCCGGGATGAAGGCAGCCATCACCGTCGTTTCGTAGGCGGCACCGCGCCAAACTCAGCGCCGAGGCCCGGATCGACCGATCCGTCAGGCGTCGGCCGGTACCACCCGTCGGCCGGCGGGCCGGACCGGATCCGAGACGCGCGGTGGCTGGAACCGCCGCAGGCGGAGCGCGTTCGAGACGACCGTCACCGACGAGAGGGCCATCGCGGCCGCCGCGAAGATCGGGTCGAGCAGCCAGCCCGTGAACGGGAAGAACACGCCGGCGGCGAGCGGGATCAGGGCCGCGTTGTAGGCGAACGCCCAGAAAAGGTTCTGCTTGATGTTGCGCATGGTGGCTCGCGACAACGCGATGGCGGTCACGAGCGCCCGCAGGTCGCCGCTCATCAACGTCACCGACCCGGACTCGATCGCGACGTCGGTGCCGGTCCCGATGGCGATCCCGACGTCGGCCTGGGCCAGGGCGGGCGCGTCGTTGATCCCGTCCCCGACCATGGCCACGAGCTTGCCCTCGCCCTGGAGCTTGCGGACCTGGGCGGCCTTCTCGTCTGGTCGGACGTCGGCCAGGACACGGTCCACGCCGACCTGGCGGGCGATGGCCTTCGCGGTCGTCTCGTTGTCGCCGGTCAGCATCACGACGTGCAGGCCGAGTCGATGGAGTTCGGCGACCGCCTCCACGGAACCCGTCTTGACCGTGTCGGCGATGGCGATGACCGCCGCGGCTCGACCGTCCACGGCGGCGAAGACCGGGGTCTTGCCGCCGGCGGCGAGATCCTCGGCGGCGACAAGGAGGGAACCGGGATCCATGCCCCGCGCCTCCAGGAACGCCGGCCGGCCGACGAGGACCTGCCGACCGTCGACGACCGCGGCGATCCCCTCGCCCGCGACCGCCTCGAATGTGGTCGCGTCGGACAGCGTCTCTCCGCGCTCGTCGCGCGCGAACCGGACGATCGCCTCGCCCAGGGGATGCTCGGAACCCCGTTCCGCGGCAGCCACGAGGCGCAGCAACTCGTCCTCGGCCGGGGCGCCGTCCGCCCGCACGATATCGGTCACGCGGGGCTTGCCTTCGGTGAGCGTGCCGGTCTTGTCGAGCACCACGGCTCGGACCTTGTGCAGGCGCTCCAGCGCCTCCGCATTGCGGAACAGGACCCCATGCTCGGCGCCCTTGCCGGTCCCGACCATGATCGAGGTCGGCGTCGCGAGGCCCAGGGCACAGGGGCAGGCGATGATCAGGACGGCCACGGTGTTGAGCAGGGCCAGGTTGAAGGCCGGCTCAGGACCGAACACGAACCAGGCGATGAAGGTCAGGGCTGCGATGCCCAGGACGGCCGGCACGAAGTAGCTCGTGACGAGGTCGGCCAGGCGCTGGATGGGTGCCTTGCTGCCCTGTGCGTCCTGGACGAGACGGACGATCTGGGCAAGCACGGTGTCCCGCCCGACCCGGGTCGCCTCGAATCGGAAGCTGCCCGACGTGTTGAGCGTCCCGCCGATGACTTCCTCGCCGGAACCCTTGGTCACTGCCATCGACTCGCCGGTGACCATGCTCTCGTCGACGGCCGATCGGCCGTCGCGGACGATGCCGTCGACCGGGATCTTCTCGCCCGGCCGGACGAGGACGAGGTCGCCGCGCACGACCTCCTCGATCGGAATGTCGACCTCGGCGCCGGCGCGCAGGATCCGGGCGGTCCGTGGCTGGAGGCCGATCAGCTTCTTGATCGCGTCCGAGGTGTGGCTGCGTGCCCGCGCCTCGAGGAAGCGGCCCAGCAGGATCAGGGTGATGATCGCCGCGGCCGTGTCGAAGTAGAGCGGCGGTGCGGCCGCCGCGTCGATCCCGGCCGCCTGGAAGAAGCCCGGGAAGAGGATGGCTGACAGGCTGTAGAAGTAGGCCGCGGACGTGCCCACGGCGATGAGCGTGTTCATGTCCGTGGCGCGGTGCTTGAGGACCTTCCAGGCACCGCGGTAGAAGGGCGCTCCGGCATAGAACTGGACCGGCGTGGCCAGGGCGAGCTGGAGCCATGGGTTCATCAGGAACGCCGGCAGGAAGGGCGCCACGGTCATCGCGGCAAGGCCGAGCAGGAGCGGCGTCGTGAGGATGATGCCCACGATCAGGCGCCGACGCGTGTCGGCGAGATGGCGCTGCTGGAAGCTCGTCTCCGGCGCTCGCGCCGACTCGCGCTGAGCGGCATGTGGCTCGGCGCCTTCGGCGGCTTCCGCTGCCGCCGAGGCGCCATCGGCTGGCGATCGCGATCCGTCCACGAGGAGCTTCGCCTCGTAGCCCGCAGCCTCCACGGCGGCGATCAGCTGATCGACGGTGACCTCGGGCCGGCTGACGATCGAGGCTCGCTCGGTTGCGAGGTTCACGTTGGCCTCGACCACGCCATCGACCTTGCGCAGATAGCGCTCGATGCGATTGACGCAGGAAGCGCAGGTCATGCCCTCGATGTCGAGCGCGAGCGAGCGCGGCCCGGACAGGCCGCCAGCGGGTGCCCGGAAGGCGATCTCGATCGACTCGGTACCGGCCACTCCGGCGACCGTAGGCCCGCCCGAGAACTCGGCGCGCTCGATGCGGGCTTCGTAGCCGGCCGCTTCGACGGCCGAACTCAAGGCGCCGAGGTCGACCAGCGCCGGATCGAAGCGGACGATGGCCGTCTCGGTCGCGAGGTTCACGTTGGCTTCGACCACGCCGTTCGTCTTGCGCAGGTAGCGCTCGATCCGGTTGACGCATGAGGCGCAGGTCATGCCCTCGACGGGAAAGCGGACGCCAGCCGTGGCTTGTTCACTCGTCATGGTCACATCGAAGGCGTGTAGGCGGGGTCCAGGTAGTGCTCCGGATCCTCATCGAATTCGAGCTTGCAACCCTTGCCGCAGAACAAGTGATCCACTCCCTGGTGGAGGCTGTGCAGCCCCTTCGCTCGTGCCGCATCCGGCTCGACCGTCATTCCGCAAACGGGATCGACGACCTCCGCCCCTGCCACCGACGCGTCGGACGACGGGCCGTGGACACTCGGACCCACGAGCCACGCCGCCTCCAGGGACTGCCCCCAGGCAGACTCGAAGCGCTGGAGCTCCGGATGGAAACCGGGTGCCGGCGTCAGGGAACCCGACGCGTCCGGCCCGACCGCAAACTCGTTGCCGCAGCAGCATCCCTCGTGGACGATCTCTGCGTCCCGGGCGTATTCGACGGAGGGTGTGCATCCGCACGGGCAGCTGTAGCCTGCGCGAAGCCCGTTCGTGTCGCTTTGGAGGATCGTCAGTTCCATGGTGACCTCTATCGTGGGTTGGTACTCCCAGGGAGTATACCCGATGGCGCGCTGCGTCGCCATGAGAACGGCCGCGACTCGGCTCGGGCTCGCAATAGGGCCTGGCGAACGAGGAAGTAGGCCACGAGGAACAGCACGAAGGCCAGGCCGTCCACGCCCAGCAGGTCGTTCGTCACGACCGCCCAGCTCATCAGCGCCAGGAACAGGCAGGTGCCGGATTCCAGGAGCTGGGTCGGGATGCGGCGGGCGACCACGCGGCGATCCGAGGAGCGGATCCCGAACCTGGATCGCGTCGGACGGCCGGCACAGCAGCCCGTGAAGAAGCAGCCGAGCCGGCCGATGGACACGGCGACATACATGCCGGGCGTGGCAGAGTCGAGGTAGGTGCCGATCGGGATGGCCAGCACGAGCACTGCGACGATGGCCACGAGTGGAGCGGTGACCAGGAAGCCATCGACCGACCAACCTTGCCGGATGGATTCGCGCCAGGGTCTGGCCTGCAGGACCATGTGCCAGAGCTTCGCGCCGACGATCCCCCCCACGATCGCGAGAAAGGTGGCGAACAGGCCGCCGCCGACCGGCGCGCCGAGCCGGTCAAGGAGCATCGCCTGGACGACGAACGACGCGGCGATGCCCAGCACGGCGAGCGCCGTGAAGCTGCCCGGAACGACGGCCGGGGTGCGCGCCAGCGGGGTGAGGAGGGCCCATCGCGTCGCGACGGCGACTTCGGGCGCCTGGGTCAGCTGCCAACGTCGCCAGGACCACCCGGCGCGGTCGAGGGTCGGGCCGGACGACCGGCCGCGTCCCGATGTCGCCGCATGGCCACGCGGTCCGCGGGTCCGACGAGCGCGGCCTTGACCTGCCACTCACCCGGGTCGATGCCGTAGATCCACGTCGTGACCGCCACGGGGCCGGTCCCGGGGACCACGTCGGCAACCGTCTCCTCGCGGGTGAACGTATCCCGCGGCGAGGCACGAAGCCCGGCCCCGACCCGCTGGCCCTGCAGCCGGATGGTCGCCGTGTACGGTGTGCCGTCGTCACCGGAAGCGAATCGGTGGGTGACCACGAGCGCCTGGGGATCGTCCGGATCAGCCGCCGGCGGCGGCGTCATCGATGCGACCGGGCCGGCCGGTCGGGGTCGTGGTCCCTGGTTGGCCTTCGTTCGTCCGGATCCGCCCGTACGCCTTCGTGCCATGACCGTCTGGACCAACCCTTCTCTGCGTGTGAGTCGAAAGTGGATGAGTCCAGCGAGGGAGGGACTACTACGCTAGTGTAGCAGTGCGGTTCGCGATCCCACACTGGGGCGGCTGCCCAGCCGGCTCCCGACCACCGACTACGATGCGATCGCACGACCACTGGTCGAGCTGCGAACCGAGCCGCCGACCGAGCCGGAAGGGTGGACATGACGGATATCCGGATCGGGCCATGGGGCCCATTCCCGTGGGTGGACCTGGTCCTGCTCGTGTGGTTCGCCCTGACCGCGTTTTCGGTCGCGTACGTCGCCTGGGACGCCTACCGGAACAACCCCGAGATGACCGTCATGAAGTGGGGCTGGGTCCTGGTCACGCTGTTCCTGGGACCGATCTCGCTTGCGCTTTATGTCTTGTCCTGCAAAGAGCCGGCTCCAGGCACGCACGAGGAGTTCATCAAGCCGCTCTGGAAGCAGGCCCTCGGCTCCACGATCCACTGCGTCGCAGGGGACGCGACAGGGATCGTCGCCGCAGCCGCGGTCACCGCCGCCCTTGGTCTGGCGATGCAGATCGACCTCATCGTCGAGTACATCGCGGGATTCTCCTTCGGACTGCTCGTCTTCCAGTCCCTGTTCATGAAGGACATGATGGGCGGCTCCTACCTGAAGGCCGTCCGCCACTCGCTCGTGCCCGAGTGGCTGTCCATGAACTTCATGATGGCCGGCATGTTCCCGACGATGGTCGTCCTGATGATGGGACGTGACATGCGGGCGATGGATCCGACGCAACTGACGTTCTGGGGCGCGATGTCGGCTGCGGTCGGGGTCGGGCTGCTGACCGCCTTTCCGATCAATGTCTGGCTCGTGCAGAAAGGCCTCAAGCACGGGATGGGCACGGTCAGGGCGCTGGGCCAGGGCGGGCACAGCCTGGAGGCCGAGCGGGCGCGCTGGAAGCCGTCGAACGATGCACCAGGTCAGAAGGCTGCGGCGGCCCCGTCGATGCCGACCGGTCACGACATGGGGGCGATGGGATGACCGACCACGCAGGCCACGGCGCAAAGAGGCCCGACGACAAGCCGACCTCGGCCAGGAACCCGGGCTCCCCCAAGAGATCCCGCTCCGCCGAGAACCGGGACGCGGCTCAGGGAGAGAAGACGGACGGGCAGACGGTCGGGATGTCAGGCATGGCCGGCGGCGACGATCTCGCCCTCGCCCATCGTCCGACGGGACCGCAACTCAGGTCGATCGGTCTGGTCTCGGTCGTGATCCTCGCGCTCGCCCTCGTCTTCTCCGCCTCGTACGCGAATCTGAGCCTGTCCGCGCGTGACGTGGCCGGCGCGGTCATGCCGCCGGGCATGGCCATGCCCCGCGACATGCCGGCCGAGGCCATGCGCGACATGGCCGCGGTGAACCCCCGGACGGTGAGCTATCGAGCCCCGGTCGAGGCCCGCGGCGATCAGCCGCTTGAGCCACGGATGGAGCGCGGCGTGAAGATCTTCGACCTGACAGCCTCGGTCATCGAATGGAACATCCTCTCGTATGAGCGGGTGATGGCCTATGCCTTCAACCAGCAGGTCCCCGGGCCGAGGATCCGGATCACGGAGGGTGATCGCATCCGGATCAACGTCACCAACGACCTGCCCGAGTCGACCTCGGTCCACTGGCACGGCCTGATCGTTCCCAACCAGTTCGATGGACCGGCCGAGGTGACCCAGGACCCGATCGAGCCAGGCCAGACCTTCACCTACGAGTTCACGGTCACCCAGGCCGGCACGTACTTCTATCACTCCCACGACCACGCCGACCGGCAGGAAGCCCTGGGCATGTACGGGGCGCTGATCGTCGACCCCAAGGACCCATCAGCCGAGCCGGCCTCGGACCAGGACGTCGTCATCCAGCTCCAGGAGTGGCTGGAGAAGGAGGGCTACACCTTCCCGGCGATGCCGATGGACGGCGGTCAGCCCAACTTCTTCACGATCAACGGCAAGGCCTATCCATCCACCGAGACCGTGCGCGCCCGGGTGGGCGACCGGATCCGCTTCCGCTTCATCGGCACGAACAGCGGGTTCATCCACCCGATGCACATCCACGGCGGTCCGTTCGAGATCGTGGCGACCGATGGCGTCCCGGTGCCACAAAGCGCGCGGATCCAGAAGGACACCGTC
>JAABUN010007224.1_pt1 | contig 12174 bp, 13 predicted proteins | sample 5559311 | NCBI WGS metagenome assembly JAABUN01 (sample SAMN10711877, study PRJNA513370) | rock metagenome | isolation source: Antarctica rocks | place: Antarctica: Victoria Land, Siegfried Peak sud | reverse complement strand
TCCATGATCTCGGTCGGCATCCCCGGATAGAGCGTCAACACCTGGACGGCCGGGGTCTTGAAGGACGGCAGGATGTCCACCGGGATCATGGTGATCGTGATGCCGCCGATGACCGCCGTCAGCAGACAAAAGACGATCACCAGATACGGGTTGAACACCGCCGTGCGGACCAGCCAGCCCGCGCGACCGGACTCCGGTTCGGCCGGGTGGAGGGGAACCATCACGGGTTCTGCCGTCGTCGCATCCATATCGATTCAGCCTCAGTTGTGGTCCGGGTACGAGCCGTAGGCGTTCACCACCCGCTCCAGGGCGGGCGGGTCGGCCCGGCCGACGACGACGATGGCGTTCCGGTCGAACTCGCGGACGACCATCGCGAAGGGGCCGGCCGGGGAGTGCATCACCCCCCGCTGTCGGAGCCCGTCCCGCTGCGCCGGGAACGCGGCGAGCGAGTCGCGCGGCAGAACGAGGATGGACACCGGCACATCGCCGACGGACCCGCTCAGGTAGGCGGCCGGTCGCCCCTCGACCTCTCGCACCCCGGCCCCGCGGACGGCGAACCCGGCGTCCTTCCGGGGCGGGCAGCGGACGGGGAACGGCACCCGGCCCTTCAAGTAGGCTTCGACATCGCGGTCGGACGTGCTGGCGAACTGGACCGGTTCCGCGCCCGATTGCAGGCGGTCGTGCCACCGGGCCGACACCAGCGCCAGGTCGGAGCCGTTCGAGGGCGAGCGGTGGCGAGCGATCCCACCGACCGCGAGCAAGACGGCGGCCGCGGCCGCGGCGACACCGGCGAGCAAGAACCACCGCCGCGCAGGCTTGGTTTGCTTCAGCCCGGCCGCCGTGAGTGCCCGGGTCCAAACGGCGGGGTCGGCCGGCGGGCCGGCGAGCTTCTCGGTAACGAGGTCTTCGAGCCGGCTCTGGAGGTGGAACCACTCGGCGCACTCCGGGCACCCGGCCAGGTGGTCCTCGATCTCCAGGTGGAGGCGGGCGTCCCCCTCGGAGTCGTGGTAGAGGTGCCAGTGCCGTCGCGCTTCGGAGCAGGTCATCACCCACCTCGCTTCTGGGTCGAGTCGGCCGCAGGTGCCAGCGACGCGAGATGCTCTCGGACGTGCTGCCGGGCACGGGCCAGGGCGCTCATCACCGTCCCGATCGGCACGGCGAGGATTTCCGCGACCTCGCGGTACTTGAACTCGCCCACCGCGTGGAGCAGCAGCACCGACCGTTCCAGGTGCCGCAACCCCCGGACGCCGCCGGCCAGGTCCGCGTCGCACCGATCCAGCACGACCTCGGGGGCGTCGAGCAGCAGTCGGTGAATCGGCAACTCGTGCGGCGACACCCAGGCGTCGGGGGCGGCGACATCGACCTGCTCGCCCACGCCGGCCGCCTTGCGGAGTCGGCGGTTGGCGTTCTGGATTTCCCGGTGGAGGTAGCCGAACATCCAGGCCGGGAAGTTGGTCCCCTCGGCGTACAGGTCGAAGTCCCGGTAGGCGTTCGCGAGTGCGCTTTGCAGTACGTCGGGCACCGCGTCCGCCGAATACGCCATGCGGCGGCAGTACCCCTCCAGCTTCCGCTGGAGCGGCTTCAGGTGTTCGAGGAACCGTTCCGCCTTGTCTTCGCGCATCGTCCCCGCGCCCGCATCTCGGTCGGGACCACCCGGCCCCGTTACATAGGTAATGTCGCGGGCCGTCGGTTTTATTCCGCCGGGTGCGCGGTTTATTCCGGCCGCTCGGGAAGCAGGCCGATGGAGGGTGCTTCCACCTCGGCTTCCCGCCGGTTGGCCCAAATTCCACTCCCGTGTGAGCCAGCTCATAGACCGGTTCTGCATTTGCTGGGAAACTGAACCAGTAGGCGTGGGGTCGGTCCCACGGCCACTTCACGGCTCCGGTCTTTCCCGGGGCAATCACACCGCAAGACGAGGAGAACTGATGAACCATCCGGACCCGAACCGCCGGGACTTCACCCGACTGGCCGCCGCCGCGCTCGGCGGGCTGGTCGCGGGCAGCACCCTGTCCGCCCAGGAGAAAAAGGACGAGAAGAAGGACGACAAGAAGGACAAGACGAAGAACCCGTTCCTGTCCGAGCCCCACGTCTGCCGCGGGCTGAACACCTGCAAGGGAAAGGGCAAAGGCGAGAAGAACGACTGCGCCGGGTCGAGCGCGTGTGCCACGGCCAAGGCCCACACCTGCAAGGGCGAGAACGACTGTCGCGGCCTGGGCGGGTGTGGCGAGAAGCCGGGCGAGAACGAGTGCAAGGCGATGGGCGAGTGCGCCGTCCCCCTCTCCGACAAGGCGTGGCCGAAGGCCCGCAAGCGGTTCGAGGAAGTGATGGAGGAGGCGAAGAAGAAGGTCCTCCCCGCCCCGAAGAAGGTCCTCCCCGCCCCGAAGAAGTGACAGCCCGGTGGGTCGTTCCGGGCGGTGCCTTTCCTGCCGCTCGGGCGATCCCTTTCCGACGGACGAGGACGACATGCCGCAGAAGCGTTTCGGGTTCCCGAACCTGGGCCTGGGGGTCGGCCTCCGGACCGCCCACTACCCGCACATCCTGCGGGAGAACCCGGTCGTCGATTGGTTCGAGATCATCTCCGAGAACTACATGGACTCCGGCGGGCGGCCCCGCCACGTCCTCGAACAGATCGCCGAGCGGTATCCGGTCGTCATGCATGGGGTGTCGCTCTCGATCGGGAGTACCGACCCGCTCGACTTCGACTACCTGCGGAAACTCAAGAGCCTGGCCGACGCAGTGAACGCGCGGTGGGTCTCGGACCATGTCTGCTGGACGGGGGTGGCCGGGCTCAACGCCCATGACCTGCTCCCCGTCCCATTCAATGAGAAGACGCTCGCCCACCTCTGCGCACGGGTTCGCACGGTCCAGGACTTTCTGGAGCGGCCGCTGGTGCTGGAGAACCCCAGTTCCTACGTCGGCTTCGCCTCCTCCACCATGTCGGAGTGGGAGTTCGTGACCCGGCTGGCCGAGGACGCGGACTGCGGGTTGCTCCTCGACGTGAACAACGTGTTCGTGTCGAGCGTGAACCACGACTTCGACCCGGCCGAATTCATCCGCAACGTCCCGCACGGGCGGGTGGTCCAGTTCCACTTGGCCGGGCACACCGACCGCGGGACGCACCGGATCGACACCCACGACGACCACGTGATCGACCCGGTCTGGGAACTGTACCGGCTGGCGCACCAACTCACCGGCGGCGCGGCCACGCTCCTGGAATGGGACGCCAAAATCCCGCCCTTCCCGGTCGTCCACGCCGAGGTACTCAAGGCGAAAGATTACATGACCGGGGCGTTGCGTCCGGGGCGCCCGGCGGAGCGGGTCGAGCCCCGGAACGACTCGGCCGCCGTGGTCCCCCACCCGCTCGCCCACGTGGCGGCGGAGTTCGTGTAGTCGGCCCCCGTCCTCGTTCCCCCGCGTGAGGTTTACTCCATGTCGAAATGGCTCAAGACCGCGGGGTGGTGGTACGACGCATGCGCCCGCCGCCTGAACTTCCTCCAGGATGGCGTCTTGTTGCTCGTCCGGCTCTACTGGGGTTGGCAACTCGTCGGGGCGGGCTGGGGCAAGCTGACGAACGTCGCCGCCGCTGCGCAGTTCTTTGAGGGCATTGGGATTCCGTGGCCGACAGCGAGCGCCGTCCTGTCCGGGGGCGGCGAGTTCGGTGGCGGGTTGCTGTTGATCGCCGGGCTGGCCTCGCGGCCGGCCGCCTTGGTCGTACTCGTCAACATGACCGTGGCCCTGCTGACGGCGCACACGGGGGACGCCCGGGCGGTCCTCGCGGAACCGTCCCGCCTCGTCACGTCGCCCCCGTTCACCTTCCTGCTCGCCAGCCTCATCGTTTTGCTGCACGGCCCCGGAGTCGTTTCCCTCGACGCCTTGATCCGGGGCTATCTCGTCCGACGGGGATTCATCGACGGGCCGGCGACAGTCGGGGGAACGCCACCTGCCGCAGTCACCCCGGACGAAACCGGCACGACACGCCGCGAGGTGGGCCGGTTGACTGTCGTCGCGGTCGGCGGACTGCTCGCCGGGCTTGGGTTGCGAGGACTGTTGCGAGAGAATCCAGTGCCACCCGCGGCCGGGGGCGGGGCGGATGACGGAGGCCCGCCCCCGGCCGCGAACCTGCCGGCCGCCATTCAGGAGCTTGACGCGAAGGCCCCCCCGGAGATCAAGCCGAGCCTGCTGCTGGCGGAGCCGCACACCTGCAAGGGGAAGGCAAAGGACGGCAACAATGCCTGCCTCGGGCAAGGAACCTGTGCCACGGCGAAAGGCCACGTTTGTCAGGCCCAGAACGACTGCAAGGGCCAGGGCGGGTGCGGCGAGTACCCCGGGCAGAACAAGTGCAAGGGCAAGGGGGCGTGCGCCGTTCCGCTCAAGAAGGAGACGTGGGACAAGGCCCGGAAGAGGTTCGAGGAACTGACGAGGCTGGCCGGGAAGGCGGTCGGCGGGCCGCCTCCGAACTGCCCGAAGGCGTAACCGGGGGGAACACAATGACGAACGACGCGCCCGACCTGGGCACGATCCAGAGATGGATGCAGGCGGTTCTCACGCACCCGGACGGGGTCGAGGGGGGCGTCGGGTCGCCCGCGGCCCGCGGCGAGATCGACGTACCCGGGGAGGAGTTGGAGCGGGTGGTCACCTCGTCGAAGGCCCTCTCCGCCGCCGACCGGCTGGGGGTGTACTGCAACGCCTACCACGCCCGGCTCCTGGAGTGCCTGCGGGAGGAGTTCACCGCCCTCGTCCACGCGCTCGGGGCGGACCTGTTTGACGAGTTCGCGTTCGGCTACCTCCAGGCGTACCCGTCGCGGAGTTACACCCTGTACCACCTCGGGGTGAACTTCCCCCGCTACCTGGCCGAGACCTGTCCGGCCGACGAGAACCCCGGGTGGGCCGCGCTCCTCATCGACCTGGCGACCCTGGAGCGGGTCTACAACGAGGTGTTCGACGGCCCGGGGGTCGAGGGCCGGCAACTGCTCGGCGCCGATCGGCTCCTCGCGATCCCACCCGAACTTTGGCCGGACGCCCGACTCGTCCTCGCGGACGGCTTCCGGCTCATTGAACTGCAATCCCCGGTCCACGAGTACATCAGCGCGATCCGGCGGACGGAAGACCCGGCCCCGCCGGCCCCGGCCGAAACTCTGCTCGCCGTCCACCGCCGCGACTACGTCGTCCGCCGGCACCTACTGACCCGGCCGCAGTATGTCTTGCTCGGCGCGATCATCGCTGGAGAAACAGTGGGTGAGGCGATCGGAAAGGCGGCGGATTATGCCGGTTCCGATACCGGCGAGTTCGCGGCTTCACTCCGCGACTGGTTCTGCGCTTGGGCTGTCGAAGGGTTCTTCCAAGACGTTGTGTTGGGTCAAGGGTGACCACGGGGCGCGAGACGAGCGCATCAATCACGGGACCGGCAGTCCGGGGCTAACCGCGGCGGCCGACGGCCACCCCGCTAGTTGCAGGGCGGCCTGTGTGAACGGGTCACTTATCCTCGCCGAGTGTGTCGATCTCCTTGAGGATGTCGGTCGGCTTCGGGCGGTCACCGAACGCTGTCCCCCGCTTCTCGTACCGGATCACGCCGGCCTTGTCGATCACGAACGTCGCCGGGCGGTTCGACCATTCGGTGTGTATCCCCATCTGGAACGCCACGCCGTAGGTGGCACTCACCGCGTTCGCCGGGTCAGCGAGGACCGGGTACAGGACTTCGTCCGGCTTGGTCCCCACGTCCCGCAGCATGTGGCGGACGCGGTGCGATTCGTGGGGGTCGATGGCGAGGAGTTGGACGTTCCGCTTCTCGAACTCGGCAACTTTGTCGCGCAACTGCGCGAGTTGGCCGTGGCAGACGGGTCAGGTGTCACCGTACACGAACACCAGCACGACCGCCTTCTTGCCCTTGAAGTCGGCGAGCTTGTAGGACTTGCCGGTGGCGTCGGTCAACTCGAACTCCGGTGCGGCCTTGCCGACGACCGCCGTGTTCATCTTGGCGAGGTCGTACCCGGCCAGGAGCTTCCGCAGGGCCGCGGGGTCCGGCTTGTCGTCCCGGTCGAGTGCAAAACCGACGTGGGCCTTCACGTCCCGGTTCGCGTCCTTCTCCTTCATCGCTTTCAACTCGTCGGTCGATGCGAGCTTGCCGAACATGCTCAGGGCGTCGAGGGCGTACAGTCGGACGGCCGGGTTCTTGTCCTTTAGCGCGGCTTCGAGTTCCGGTTTTGCCTTCGGGTCGGCCATAAGGCCGAATGCCTGGGCCGCGAACACGCGGGTTTCGGGTTCCCCCTTCGCCAGCGCGTCGGTCAGGACGGGGACCGCCTTCTCGCCACACGCGGCGAGTTTCTGAAACGCCGTCATGCGGGCCTTCCAGCCGGCGTCATCGAGCGGGCGCATGTAGCCTTTGGGGACGATCCACGCCTTCTCGAACGTGCGGATGATGTCCGTCGGCTCGGTCTGCGGGTCCGCCGCGCGGACACTGGCCGGCCCGACGAACAGGCCGACGAGCAGGAGGAATCGGAACATGTACGGCATCACGGTCGGCTCCTTCGTTGTGCGGCTACTCTTTGAGAGCGGCTCTGGAATCACCCCGCTCCCCGTGCGTTGCGGCGGTGGGCATCTTTACGGATCGAACTCCGAACCCGGCCTTCTCGATGGCCCGGCGAATCTGGTCTTGGTCCACGGCTTCGGCACTCGTCACCGCGAACGTGACGACCCCGGTCTTCGGGTTCGCGGTCGCTGAGCCGGGCAGGACGAACGGGAGTTTTTCGAGTGCCGAAGCCACCCGTAGACCGCACTGGATCGGGCAGTGCATCCCACTCACCTCCGCGACGACTCGCGGAGCATTCGGATCGACGTGATTTGTCGGACGGGACAGGTATGCCCCCACCATCCCGATCACCACCGCCCCCACCAAGGCGGACACGATCAACGACCTCTTCCGGCTCGTCGGACTACTCAAGGCCGACGCAGCAGGGATGAAGGGGATTTCCGCGAACGCTGTTCCCGTCGCGTCGTCCGTGTTCAGAGCTTCATGTTGGTTTTCGTCAGCCATCGCGCCCTCCCCCATCGAAACCGCCGGACACGTTTCGCGCGTTACGCCACGTCGGGGCGGCGGCAGACCGGCCCCGCGTGTGCCAACATCTTCATCCCGCCCATCTTCTCGAACTTCGGCTTGCAGTTCGGGCAGAGCATGACATGCTCCTTGACCTGCATCATCTCGGCGTCCGGCAGCTTCTTGCCTTTCATCATCGCGTCGGCACGGGCCATCGCTTCGCTACAGGTGATGCCGCCGAAGTCGTACTCCCGCTCGCGGGTCGCCGAGCGAACTGCGAGCCATCCTCCGGCAACGGCCAGCAACCCGCCAACGACGCCGCCACTCGCCTTGAGGAACTGGCGGCGGCTCTTGCGGCCCTTCAGGCGGCGGGTCAGACGAACGACCTCACCACCGCCGGCGGGTTGCCAGTCGTCGGGTGGCATCGGTTGGTGGTTCGGGTGAGGGGTCATGTCGGTCGTTCCAGGCTCAAGTCGGTGTCGTCTTCGTTCGTGTTTTCACCGCCGGCGGGTCGGCGGGTTTTTCGACCTCCCGGCGAAGTCGTTCGAGGTCGAGCAGGACGACCCGCCGGCGTTCCACCGCGATCAGCCCCTCGATCTGCAACTGGCCGAGGGTCAGGGTCACGGTTTCCCGGCTGACCCCGATCAGCCCGGCGAAGTCCTGATGCGACAGCGGGAACCGGATCGCGTACCGCGTCCCCGTCCGCTCCCCGTGCGTCTCGACCAACTCGACGAGGACGCGGATCAGGCGGGGGCGGCTCGGCAGGAAGAGGATGCTCCGCAGCCGCGTCTCGATTCGCTGTCGCCGCAGGCCGACCAACCTCGTCACCGAAAGGGCGAGATCGGCCCGACATTCGAGCAACGCCATGAAGTCCTCCCCGGGGATCGCCAACACCTCGCAGTCCTCGACCGCCGCGGCGAACTCCCGCCGGGGTTGCCCGTCGAGTGCCGCCAACTCGCCGAACAGTTCCCCCTGTTCCACGAACGCCAGGATCGTCTCCCGCCCTTCGGGGGTGAGGCCGTAAATCTTCACCCGCCCCGTCGCCAGGACGAGGACCGTCTGGCCGGCCTCGGCAGGGGCGTAGACGACGGCCTTCTTCTTGAACGTGCGGACGAGGGCGCGGCGGTTCAGCCGCTCGGCCTCGGCGTCGGAGAGCCGCTCGAACAGGTCGCACGTCTTCAAGTACCAGATCGAACCCGTCATCAAGTGCCACTTGCCGTTCGGGAGCCTGGGAAGTTGAAGCAGTCATCTTATCCCTCCCAGGCAAAACCGCCTTCTTGCCCGCGTCCGGTGCGACCCGGCCCTCGCCCGCGTTACTTCCAGAGGCGGCTCCACCGCAACCACGCGCCGACCAGCCGCTTCGTAATCGGCGTGAAGGTCGAGAACTTCCACTCGTCGGCGACCTTGCGAACTACCTCCCCCCAGGTCGGGTACGGGAAGATCGTCTTCTGGAGGTGCCGAAGCCGCCACCCGTTGGTGATCGCCACACTCAGCGGAACGATGATCTCGCCCGCGTGGGGGGCGACCACCGTCGCGGCAACGATTCGATCCGTCCCCTGGCGGCAGTGAATCCGGGCGAAGCCGCGTGTGCCACCCTCGGCCTGGGCGCGGTCGTTGAGTTCGAGCGGCTGGGTGTAGGTGTCGATCCGGCCGTGGAGTTCGTGCAAGGCGTCCCAGCCCATGCCCGCGTGGGCCACCTCCGGGTCGGTGAACGTCGTCCAACTCATCACCCGGTCGCGGGCGTTCAGCCGGAACGGGAGCAGGGCGTTCAGGCACGCATACTCGGCCTGGGCGTAGGCGGCGTGGGTGAACTGGAACGGCGAACACACGTCCCCGGCGGCGTACACCCGCGCGTTCGTCGTCCGATGCCGCCAGTCCACCGTCACCCCCCGCGAGTCGCTCGCCACGCCGGCGTCGTCGAGGCCCAGGGTTTCGACGTTCGGTCGGCGTCCGGTGGCGACGAGAATCCTGTCGGTCTGTACCGTCTCCCGACCGCCCGGCCCGTCGATCTCCACCCGCAACCCGGACGGCTCCCGCTCGACCAGAATCGGCGTCGTCCCGAAGCGAACATCGATCCCCTCGTCCCGAAGCACCTCCGCGAGCATCGTCCCGCCGTCCGGGTCGTCCTTGGGAAGCAGTCGGTCGCCCCGCTGGAGGACCGTGACCCGCGAACCGAGCCGGGCCATCGCCTGCGCCAGTTCGCACCCGATCGGCCCGCCGCCGACGACGAGGAGGCGGGCGGGCAACTCGGTGAGGTTGAAGACCGTCTCGCTGGTCAAGCAATTCTCCCGCAAGCCGGGAACGTCGGGAACGTCGGGCCTGCCGCCGGTGCAGATCACCGCCCGCCGGAACCGGACCTCGGTGCCGTCCAGATCGAGTGACCTCGGCCCCGTTAACCGCGCGGTGCCGAACAGCACGTCCACGCCCCGCTCCCGCATCCCCTCGGCCCCGTCGTGGCGGGCCACGTCCGCCCGGACCCGGCGCACCCGCTCCATCACCGCCGGGAAGTCCACCTCGACCGGGCCGGTTCGCACCCCGAACGCGGCCGACCGCCGGGCCGTGTGGGCGACCTTCGCGGACGCGATGAGCGTCTTGGACGGCACGCAGCCGGTGACCAGACAGTCGCCGCCGAGGTACGCCCGCTCGATCAGCGCGGCTCTGGCCCCGAGCAGGGCCGCACCGCCCGACGCGACCAGCCCGGCGGTCCCCGCCCCGATAGCGACCAGATCGTACACGCCGGCGGCGGGGCGACCGGCCCATGCTTCGGGGTGGACGTGGTCCCGTAGCCGCCGGTTGTAACCGTCGTCGGGAGACAGAACCCCGATTGCGCCCGTGTCGCCCATGCCCGCGCTCCGTTCAACAACAGCCGCCGGACGGGTCGCAACACGCGGACGGCGGGGTGAATCGCGGTCGCCCCTTGGCGAACGTGAGTCGGGCGTACTGTATGGTCCCGTTCCGCACCAACTCCCCGGCCCGGTTCAGCAGTTCCCGCAGCCCGCCCAGGTCGAGGCCGTCGAGTCCGGGGACGGCCCCCAGCGACCGGCCCAACCCGGCTACCAGCAGCTTCCGCTTGAGGTCCGCGACGAGCTTCCGCAACGACGACGACTCGTCCGCGTACTCCACCACCCGCAACCCGGCGGACAGGAAGATCGACTGGTAGCCGATCACCGAACGGGCGGCGGCGAGACACGTCCACGGGGCGATCACCCCGACAATGTCCTCGGGCAGTTCGCCCTCGATCACCATGTCGGTGATGCCGACCACCCCGCCGGGCTTCAACACCCTGGCGAACTCGGCCACGACGCGGGCCTGATCCGCGAACGTGCTGACGGCGCACTCGCAGACGACCGCGTCGAACGAGTCGTCGGGAAAAGGCAACGCCGCCGCGTCCCCGGTCACGAACGCCGCCGCGTCCCCGGTCACGAACGCCGCCGTGTCGGCGGGGTCTTCCCGGAACATGTCTTCGGCCCTCGCCACGGTGGCCGCGCTGGCGTCCAGGCCGACCACGTCCAGGCCGAACTCGTCGGCCATCAAGCGGGCCGTCGTGCCGATCCCGCAGGCCACATCTACCACACGCGATTTCGGCGGCAGCTGCAGCCCCCGGACCAGCCGGGCGGACAGTTCGGCCCCGCCGGGGTGGAAGCTGTCGCCGAGGATGGTTCTGACCCAATCCTGTTCGTAGAACGCGGCACAGCACGCGACGGCCGAGGTCGGGTCGGTCGTCATCGGGGCCATCACATTCTCCCGGTCGGTCGGTGGACCGCGTTGTACTCGCAGAACGAAACCGGCGTCCCGTCGTGGGCGATGATGTGGACGCAGCACTTGTCGATCCGGTCCTGGTCGTAAGTGTAGGCGTCCATGAACGGCTTCACGCCGATGGCGAACAGTCCGTCCCAGGTGTCTCGGTTCCCGGCGGGGAGGGCCGCGACGAGGTCGAGAAGCCGGTCCACGGCGGCCTCGTCCAGCGATTCCAACGCCCCCGACGCGAACACGCCCTGGATCAGCCCGGATAGTCCGCCGGGGGCGTCGAAGGTGTCGGCCACGGCGGCGATCAGCCCACGGTTCGCGGCGTCCGTCCAAGTCGAGTAACGGGGGAGGTAGCGGGAGACCGGAACCAGCCCGTCCGGGCCGCGGAGGGCGACGGCCATGCTGAAGCAGTTCGGGTCGGAACACGGGATGGGCGTGAAGTCGTCCTCGGTGAACAGCCCGTCCGTCTGGGCCGCGACGAGGCGGGCCACGTCGGCGACGGTGAGGCGGCGGACCAGCCGGGGGTTCTCGTACCGCCCGGAGTACATCGCCGGCTGGACCATCACCTTGCGGACGCTGCGGGGCCGACCGCTGGCGAACCGCACGAACGCCCCGAGTTCGTCGTCGTTGACCCCCGGTGTGAGCGTCATGACCGGCACCGTGTTGATGCCGAACGCCTCGCAGTGGTCCGCCGCCCGCAGTTTCGTCTCGAGGAGTTCCCCGCGCCCGCGTAGCAGTTCTGGGGTACTCCGCTTGAAGCCGTCGAACTGGAGGTAGACGGACGCCCGCCCGCCCCTGGCCGCGAGTTGCTCCGCGAACCGCCCGTCCGCCAGCTTGATGCCGTTGGTGTTGACGTACACCTGACGGATGCCGCGCGAGAGGGCGTGGTCGAGGATGGCGAAGAACTCCGGGTGAATCGTCGGCTCTCCCCCGGAGAGTTGGATCAGGTCGGCGTCCCCTTTGCCCTTCGCCAACAACCCGTCGAGGAGTTCGGCGAACGCCGCGAGTGAGAGGAACTCATCCCGCTCCGGCGACGACCCGGCGTAGCACGTTGGGCAGGTGAGGTTGCACCGCTGGGTGATCTCGATCAGCATGTTGCAACTGTGGTTCGCAACCTGATCCCCACAACTGCCGCCGGACCCGCAGCACGACCCGAGGGAACTCACGTTCGGGTCGGCGACGTAGTAATGCCGGGCGTCGCTCGCCAGCAGGGCCGAGAACGGGCCGTGGTCGGGACACCCTTTATCCATCCAGACTTCCCCGGCCCGCTCGAACACAGTGGCGGAAATCCGGGCGAGACAGGTCGGGCAGAGACTCGTCGTCGTCTTGATCCTTCGACCGCTGCCGAACGAAGCGGGCGGCGCGGTTGCGGCCGCGTCGGTGTTCAAAAGGTCAAG
>JAABUN010007223.1_pt1 | contig 12175 bp, 5 predicted proteins | sample 5559311 | NCBI WGS metagenome assembly JAABUN01 (sample SAMN10711877, study PRJNA513370) | rock metagenome | isolation source: Antarctica rocks | place: Antarctica: Victoria Land, Siegfried Peak sud | reverse complement strand
ACGGTGAGCTGTCGTTCCAGTCCGTCGATCAGGTCGAGCGCCCGGGTGGCCAGCTCGACCGCCCCAGGAGTCCGGGCACCCAGGCGGACCTCGAAGTACGACCCCATCGCCGGCCGGCTCGCCTTGATCAGGTCGAGGCCGTTCCCCGGGCGATCCCACCCCGGGCCGGGAGCGCGGGGACGATCGACCCCACCGGCGCTACGTTTCCGGAGACGCAACAGCTCGCGGCGATTGACCTGGGGTCGAGGTGGTTTCACGCAACACCCGGACAGGACGAGGAGGGCAGGGGGCCGCTCGGGGAGCCTGGCACATCCCAGTATAGCTAATGTCATTTCGACGAAAAGGGGGTAACGGTTCGCCGAAACCTCCCGCCCCCAGGGGGTCTGCCGACGGATTCCCCGCCCACCCGGTCGGGGAATCGTTCAAAGGCTCTCCGAATATGCTCCCCTTGCCCTGCCTTCCTCAGGCGGGCAGGGACGCCCGCCGCACGATTCGGACCAGGGGTTCTCCCATGCAGAGTGGGACGGGCGTCCCTGCCGTCGGGTTCGAACCGCGGTTCCCACGGGCCATCCGGAGGATCCGGATCGCCTCTCAGTCCTTCCGGCCGGTCAGGGCGTTGAGGATCAGCATCTCGAGTTGCTCGTACTGGCGCGCCTGGCGAAGCTCCTCGACCCTGGCTTCGTCCACGCCCCGGACGATGTCGAGCAGGCGGAGGAACATCGTCTTCGAGTGCGCGAGGTGGAACATCGAGTCTTCGAGCACGGTCGTCCGCATGGCCTTGACGTCGAGGCCGATGCACTCGCCGTCGCGCCCGTAGCCGTTCTTCTCGAGGGTCCAGACCTGGTCGAACGCCCGGCGCAGGTCGGCCGAGCCGAAGACCTTATCCTGGTCGTATTTGAGCCCGTTCTGGTCGTTGAGGTGGACGCTCCAGAGCTTCTTGTGATAGAGGGCATACGCCATGTCGTCGGCCGGGTCGAGCCCGGCGAGGATCGAGTGGGCGCTCTCGATCACCACGCCGGAGCGACTCGGGTCGACCGACGCGTAGGCCACGCCGATCATGTGGCCGACGGTGGGGAGGTAGGCCTGGTCCATCGGCTCGTTGGGCTTGGCCTCGCCCAGCACCCGGATCTCCGGGTCGTGTTCGAGGATGGCGTTCCAGGCGTCCACGATCCGGCCGACCGCCGTCCTGGCGTCCTTGGCCTCGCGGATGTACGTCCCCTCGCGGGCGAGCCAGAGCACGTAGTTCCTGCAGCCGACCTCGCGCGCGATGTCGACGCACCGCTTCGAGCGGTCCAGCGCGTACTTGCGGTCACTCGCGCTGTTGGAGGTGAACGCGCCGTCGAGGGTGTGCGGATCCTCCCAGAGCCTGGGCGCGACGATCTCGACGAAGAGGCCCTCGCCCTCGAGCATCGACTTGACCGCGGCGACCCCCTTCAAAGTGCTCGGCCAGTCGAGGTCGGCGGGGACGATGTCGTCGTCGTGGAACTGGACGGCGTCGAACCCCAGCGTCTTGTACGCCTTGATCTTCCGGGAGAACTCGAGCTCCTTGCGGGCCGGGGGTCCGAACGGGTCCGAGCCGGTGCTGATGTTCCAGGGGCCGAACGAGAAACGGTACTCGGTGGGAGAGACGCCTTGGGCCATGCTCGGGTAAGCTCCTCGAAGCGGATCGGGACGTGTGCCATGCTCTGGGTGGGTGCGGGCGGCGATTCCAGGACCGGCCTCGGGCCGTCCCCCTCTACGAGCGATCGGCCGTCGATTATGCTGGGGCGGCGGGAACTCTGCAACGCCAGGGGTGGGAGCGATTCGATTCGATCGCGGAGGGGATGATGCGGCTCTGGCACTTGGTCTTCGCGGTGGCGGTCGTCGCGGTCGTCATGACCCTGGCTCGCGATGATGCCGGCCGGGTGGGCGTGATCGTCTTCGTCGTCGGCGTGGGCGAGTGCGCCATGGGGATCGCGGCGTTGATGGCCCTCTTCCAGACCGTCGGCGCCTTCGGCGAGGCCCGGGGACTGGTTGCCCATGCCACGGCGGTCGCGGCCACCACGCTGGTCCTGGCCGCCGCCTCGACAGTCATGGTGGCCTGGCTCTTCGCCGGGGCCTGGCTCGTCGGCGCCTCCCTGGGCTGACGAAATCCTTCCCGGACCCGCGCTTTCTTCCCTCCCTCATGTCGACTACTTCTTGCGGTCGCCGGGGGAGTACGGTGACAGCGTGCGAAAGCGTCGCAGCCAGCCGGCGACGAGGGCTCCCTTGAGGTCGCCCGCCTTCTCGTACTCTTCGATCGTCTTGCCCCAGTAGAAGCTGATCCAGCCGTCGACGTGGGTCCGCGATCGCTCGATGAAGGCCTCGGTCTCCTCGAAGCCGGCCCCGAGCGGGAAGATCTCTTCGATGACCAGGGGCTTGCCGACCTCGTACACCTTCAAGGCGGCGAGGGAGCCGTCGAGGTCCCCCGCCTTCGGGTAGAAATGGACGCTGACGAAGTCGAGAGGCCCACCCACCTCGGGCGCGTAGAAGAGGGGCTTGGCGCCCTTGAAGACCTGCGCCCAGGGGATCACGCCGACGGTGATCATGTGGCGGTCGTCGACGGAGCGGATGGCGGTCGTCAACCTCTCGAGCCAGGTCCGGGCGATCTCCTTGTCCGTGCGGCCTCGCGCGTCGGTCGTGATCCGCTGCACGTAGTGCTTACCGCCCAGGGCCTTGCCGGGCAACCAGTCTTTCTTTTCGTCGCCGCCGGTGAGGATCGGCTCGTTCATGAGGTCGTAGCAGAAGATCGCGGGGCTGTCCTTGCAGACACCCGCGACGGCCTTCCAGAAGCGGGCCTGGACGTCCCATCGGGCGGGCTCCTCCAGGCTGTCGTACCACCCGGGCACGTCCTGCTTGTGGTAGCAGCCGAGCCCGGTCACGTCGAGGTACAGCCCGGTCTCCTCGGCGAGCCGCACGAGCTTCCCCAGGCGAGCGAGGTTCGCCGCGTCCGGCTGCTCGGCGTCGATCATGAACCGGGCGACTTGCAGGTGAATGCGTATGACGTTCGCGCCGAGGTCCGTCATCTCGCGAAAGTCTTCGGCGACCGTGGCCCACTCGTCGCCCCAATAATCTTCCAGCAGCCGGCCGGCGTCGTCGTGGTCGTAGTTGACCCCCCACATCACGATCCGCTCGTCCGTCCCCTCGCGGATGAAGTGCGTCTTGTCCTCGCTCGGTCGGATCCGATCGAGCTTGCGCCGCGGCGGGGCATCTGGCCCTTGGCCCCGGGCCGGTTGCACGACCCCCGGAAGCGCGGCCAGGGCGATGAGGACGGAGACGGCGGCGAGAGTTCGGCGGGGCATGGAGTCGTGCCTCGGGGGAAAGGGGCGTCGCGGAATCTCCCTTATCCGAATGGAGAAGGCGAGGGATAGCAAGCGACATTTTCTGATCATGGATTCCCCGCCCCCCGGGGCACACACCTCTGACCGACGGCCAACCCCGCCAGGGACGACTCGCTCGGGAGGGCCCGAAGAGACGAAGAGACTGACGCAGGGGACGGACCTGGTACGATCTCGGCGATTTTCGTAGGCTACGCCGGATGCGCGGGCGACCACATCGTCGTCCGTTGCCGGACCGGAACTCGGCCCGGCCCCTCCCCGATTTCCTTGGGTTTGCAACATGAGCGCGACGGCATTCGTCCCCGAGACCTTCCCGCGACAGTGGCTCCCGGCGGGCGTCGAACTGACGACGTGGGAGCAGATCGAACCGTGGTATCGGCAGTTGCTCGACCGCCCGATCGGGTCGACCGAGGAGCTGGAGCGCTGGCTCTTCGACGTGGGCGAGCTGAACGCGGCCGTCGGGCAGGAGGGGGTGACGCGCTACATCGCCATGACCTGCCAGACCGACGATCCCGAGCGCGAGGCGGCACACCTGGCGTTCGTCCGCGACATCGAGCCGAAGCTCAAGCCGCTCCAGAACGAGATCCGCTCTCGCTACCTCGACTCGCCGCATCGGGCGGGGTTGCCGGAGGAGCGCTATCACGTCTTCGACCGTGCCCAGGAGAACCGCCGGGCGCTGTATCGCGAGGCGAACATCCCTCGCGAGACCGAACTGGCCGAGCTCGATCAGCAATACCAGAAGATCATCGGCGCCATGACCGTGACCTTCCAGGGTCGGGAACGGACCCCCGCGCAGATGGCCCCCTTCCTCGAAGAGACCGATCGCTCGCTCCGCCAGGAGGCGTGGGAGCTCGTCGCCAACCGACGCCTGGCCGACCGCGAGGCGCTCGACGACCTCTTCGACCGGATGGTCCGGCTCCGCGTCGAGGTGGCGCATGAGGCGGGCTTCCAGAACTATGTCGAGTACGCCTACCGGGCCCGCGAGCGGTTCGACTACGGGGTCGCCGACGCGGTCGAGTTCCAGGATGCGATCGAGCGCGTGGTCGTCCCGCTCGCCCGCCGGCTCCAGGAGGTGCGCCGGCAGGCGCTCGGGGTCCCGACGCTCCGGCCGTGGGACCTGGCGGTCGACCCCACGGGGCTCCCCCCGCTCCGCCCCTTCGGTGACGTCGAGACCCTCGCCGAGGGGACCGAGGCCATCTTCGCGGGGATCGACGCCGAGCTTGGCCGGCAGTTCGCCTACCTCCGCGAGCACGGCCTGCTCGACCTGGCCAACCGGAAGGGGAAGGCCCCCGGCGGCTACCAGACGACGCTCGAAGACGACCGGCTCCCGTTCATCTTCATGAACGCGGTCGGCCTCGACGGCGACGTGCGCACCCTGCTCCACGAAGGGGGGCACGCCTTCCACGCCCTCGCCAGTCGGGGTGAGACCCTCCCCGCGTACCGCGAGAGCCCCATCGAGTTCTGCGAGGTCGCGTCGATGGCCATGGAACTGCTCGGGGCGCGGAACCTCCAGCGGTTCTACAGCGACAAGGACGCCGACCGCTCGTATCGCCAGCTGCTCGAGGGGATCGTCCTGATCTTGCCCTGGATCGCCACGGTCGACGCCTTCCAGCACTGGATTTATACCCACCCGGACCACACCCACGACGATCGCCGGCGGGCCTGGACGGCGATCCTCGCCCGGTTCGGCGGGCTCGTCGATTGGTCCGGCTACGGGGAGGCGCGGGCGCACCACTGGCACCGCCAGTTGCACATCTTCCTGTACCCGTTCTACTACATCGAATACGGGATCGCGCAGCTCGGCGCGTTGCAAGTCTGGCGGCGGGCGCTCGACGACCGCGCGGGGGCCGTGTCGGCCTACCGCCGCGCGCTGGGCCTGGGAGGCTCGCGACCCTTGCCGCAATTGTTCGAGGCGGCCGGGATCCACTTCAGCTTCCGCCAGGAGACCCTTGCCCCGCTCATGGACGCGATCCGGCACGAGCTGGACCGGATCGACTGACCTCGCGGGAACGCCGACTCTGGCGACGGTTTCCCATCGCATTGCGGACGAGTCGGCACCTAATTCCCTTCTCCCTTCTCCCGGGGGGAGAAGGTGCCCCGAAGGGGCGGATGAGGGGCCTGGCCTCGAGATCGGCCCTCCGACTGAGGACGAGGCTCCTATGGAGACCGGGCCCCTCATCCGGCCGTCCCGGCCACCTTCTCCCGGGGGGAGAAGGAAGGAGCGCACCGGACTCGTTTCACGGCTGTATGCAATGTGTCAGGCGGGGATGGCCGAGATCAACGCGGACCCACCTGGCGAGGTGCGGGGTCGTTCGGCGTGGGCTCAACGAGGGCAGGGGGGCTCGGGTCGAGCCCCAGGGGGGCGGTGCCGGCCTGGACCTCTTCGAGGCGGCGGCGGTACTTGTCGTAGAGCCGGGTGTGGCGGCTCTCGGGGGCGAGCGGCTTGCCATTGAGGAAGAGGGCCTTGACCACCGTCGTCGGCTGGAGGATGTGTCCGGCGGTGATGACCACATTGGCCCGCTTGCCGACTTCGAGCGAGCCGACCTGGTCGGCGACCCCCAGGATTTGCGCCGGGACGAGCGTGATGGCTCGCAATGCTTGCGCCTCGGTGAGGCCGAAGGCGACCGCGACGGCGGCCTCGTAGGGGAGGTTGCGCCCCGCGGTCGCCTGGGTCTCGGGGCCACGGCCGCCCGAGCGGATCGCGAAGGTGACGCCCGCCTCGTGCAGGCGGGCCGGGTTGGCGTAGGGGGCGTCGTAGGGGTCGGTCCGCTCGTTGGGGAGGTGGAGCGTGCCGGCGAGGAGCACGGGGACCTTCGCGGCCTTCAAGGCGTCGGCCACCTTCCAGGCATCGGCACCCCCCGAGACGATCGCCTTGAGCTTCAACTCCTCGGCGAGCTTCAACGCATCGAGGATCTCATTGCGATGCTCCGCGCGGAAGATGACCGGCTTCTCTCCCTTCGCGAACGGGGCCAGTGCCCCCAGCCTGGGATCGGGGACGGGCGGGGCGACCCCCCGGGCCTTCGCCTCGGTGGAGACCCTGTCGTAGTCCAGTGCCAGGCGGAACTGCTCCCTGATGGACTCGAGCAGGTCGAGTCGCTGCTTCTGGCGAGAGTCGGGGGTTTCGCCCTGGCGTGGGCGGGCGGTGATCGGGTCGGTCCGGATGAAGGGGGGGATGTTGACGTTCAAGGCCACGCGGTCGGCCATCACCATCTCGCGGGGGACCCAGCCGTCGAGGTTGATAACGCAGCCCTGGCCGCTGATCGTGCCGCCGGTCGGCTGCACGTAGCTGGTCAGCACGCCGTTGGCCCGCGTCACGGGGATCAGCTCGCTGTCGGGGTGCAGCGCCGAACTTGTCCGCAGCTCGGGCTGGAACCGCGCCGAGTCCGCGTAATCCTGCGTCTCGCTCAGGCTGGCGATCTCGCTCAGGCCGATCTGCGAGCCGGCGTCGACCAGGCCGGGCCAGATGTCGAGGCCACGCACGTCGACCGTCCGCGCCGTGGGGGGGACGGACGTGTCTTGACCGCCGATGGCGCCGATCTTGCCGGCGCCGATGACGAGGACGCCATCCTCGATGTCGGGGCCACCCACCGGGTGCAGCGTGCCGCCGATCAGCGCGTAGGACCCCCCGGGATCGGGGATCACTTCCAGGCTACGTGCATCGGCACCCGAGCGGGGGACGGGCATGGTCGCGTGGTCGCCGGGCCTTGCCGCGAGCCGATCCCCCGGCTCGTGCCGCTGGAACCAGACCTCGCCGTCGATCAGCGCGAGCTCGCACCGCGCGAAGCCGTCGAGCGGGTGGGCGTTGAACACGGCCAGATCAGCATCCTTACCCACTTCGATCGAGCCGATCCGGTCCTCTAGACCGATCTCACGCGCCGGGTTGATCGTGATCATGGCGAGCGCCTGCGCCTCGGTCACGCCGCCATACTTGACCATCTTGGCGGCTTCCAGGTTCAGGTGACGGACGAGCTCCTCACTGTCGCTCTTGATGCTCGTCCGCACGCCGGCCTGGGTCAGCAGCCCGGCGTTCTGGGGGATGGCGTCGAACGCCTCGACCTTGTAGGCCCACCAGTCCGAGAACGTCGCCGCGGAGGCCCCGTGCGCGGCGATCTCGGCGGCGACCTTGTACCCTTCCAAAACGTGCTGGAGCGACTGCACCCGCACGCCGTGGCGCGCGGCAAGCCTCAGGAGCATCAGAATTTCGTCGCTCCGATAGCAATGGCTGTGGATCTTGATCGACCCGTCGAGGACCCCGGCGAGCGCCTCGAGCCGGAGGTCGCGGCGCGGAGGGGGGCCGATCTCTTCATCATCCTCACCCGCCGCGGCCTTGTGCGCCTGGAGGCGGGCCCGATAGGCCTTGGCCCCCTCGAAGGCGCGTTCGATGGTCGACTCGACCCCCATGCGCGTGTTGGGGAAGCGCGAGCGGTCGCGGGTCACGTTCTCGCCGAGCGCGAATTTGACCCCCTGGGGGCCGGTCTTGACGATCAGGTCGCGGCCCGCCTGGCCGTGGCGGAGCTTGATAACGGCGTCCTGGCCGCCGATCGCGTTGGCCGAGCCGTGCAGGAGCCTGGCGGTGGTGGTCCCCCCCGCCAGGGCCCGATAGATCGTGGGGTCGTCGCCCGTGACCACGTCCTTGACCCGGACCTCGGGGACGATCGACAGGCTCGCCTCGTTGACCCCCCCCTGGATGGCCATGTGCGAATGCGCATCGATGATCCCGGGCATGACCACCAGCCCGTTCGCGTCGATGACCGTCACCCCTGCGGGGGCGTCCAGTTCGGGGCCGACGGCGGCGATCTTGCCGTCGCGGACCAGGACTGAACCCTTAGGGAATGTCCCCTGAGTGACCGTCAAGACCGTCGCGTCGCGGATCAGGACGTTGCCGCCGGTCTTGATCTTCGGCTTGCGATCCTCGTCGAACTCGGTCGAGACGTCGGCGATGGGTGACCTGGGGGGCTCGTCATCGCCCGTCCTGGGCTGGGGAGGCTGCGGTGGAGTCGGCTCGACGGGCTTGGCCTGGGCGGACTCGGATTTCGGCTCGCCCTTCCGGGATGCGCGGTCCTCGTCCGGTTTGCGGGCGGCGCTCGGCTTGTTGAGGTCGAACTTCAGGCCGTCGGCCAGGACGTAGCGGACCTTCGCCGACTCGTCGCCGTAGGGGGCGGAGAGGACGACGAGGTGGCCGAGCTTGCCCGCCTCGATGGTGCCGAGGCGCTTTCCGAGGCCGGCGATCGCGGCGGCGCGATCCGTCAGCGCGGCGACGGCCGCCGCGCGCGGCAGGCCGGCGGCGATAGCCTTGCGCACCTGCGCGTGGAAGGTCTCCGGCCGGGCGATCCCCTCGCTGGCCAGCGCGAATCGGACCCCGGCCTTCTCGAGCGCGGCGGCGGTGCCGACCCACTCGCGCCACTTCGCGGCCACGACCCGCGCCGGCTCGACACGCTCGGGCGGCGCCGACTCGGTCGCCTTGGGCTCGTCGGGGAAGTCCAGGCGGAGCACGACCGCCACGCCCTCCGCCTTGAGACGATCGGCGACCTTCCCCGCCTCGCGTCCGCCGACGATCACCGCGCCCGTGCCGAACTCCCGGGCCAGGTCGAGTGCCCGATGAATCTCGTCGCGGGTGTTCGCTTCCCACCAGACCGGGACCTTTCCGGTCCGGGCCTCATGAAGCGCGTGCAGGGTCGGGTCGAACGCGGGCCGCGGCCCTCCCTTCGCTTCGTAATAGATGCGCGACTCGTGGTCATGCTCGGCGTCGAGCATCGCCTGGCGGAGGTGCGCGACGGCACCCATCAGCGCCTGGGGATACGCGCGGCCGCCGGGACGGCCCTGGCCCCTCGTACGTGCCGGCGTCGCGTCGGGACGCGGCGAGGGCGGGGTCGGGGCCGGCTCGAACGGAACCTGGACGTTGATGTGGAGCGCGACGGGCGAGCGGACGATCGCCTCGCGGCGGGGGAGCCCGCTCAGGCTCACCAGGGCGCTCTGACCGGTGGCGATCGCGCCGGCGGGGGCCGAGAGCAGGTCGGTGAAGCCGAGCTTGCGCCGCTCTTCGACGACGGTCACGGGCAGTTCGAGGACGGTGGCGACCTCGAACTCGGGGGTCAGCCCATTGCGGTTGTCGGGGGGCGTCTGCGCCACGGCGTTCTCGGCGTAATTGATCGCGCGTCCCGGTCCTGTCCGCGATCGGACCACGCCGGCGGGTTGGCCCAGCGTCGTGCCGAGGTCGAGGAAGCCGGGATAGACGACCAGCCCCCGACCCTCAATGACCTCGGCGTCGTAGGGGACCGCGACCCGGGCCGACGGGCCGACGGCCTCGATCACGCCGTCGCGGACGACCACGGTGCCGTCGGCATGGGTGGTCGCCGGTCCCGCGACGATCGTGGCCCCTCGGATCGCATACGCCGTGAGGCGGTAGTCGGGCCGGAGGTCGGCCGAGACGAGCGTGGCGGCGGCCAGAGCGATCGCCGTCACGGCCAGGGCCAGCAGCCGAGGACGAGGCAGGGTCCGGGCGGCGCGCGTCATGAGGGAGTCTCCCATGATTCCGGCATCGAGAACGGGTCGCGACCGGGCGCTTGACGAGGCGCGGCGGGGAGTCCCGCGCGGCGTGGTGGAGGTTCCCGCCCATCCCGAGCGGTCGTCCCCATGCTTCCCATCCTTGTCTTACCATCCGCATGCGCGATGGGCAAGGGCCGCACGGGGCGTCCTGGGGGACGCGGATAGGCTGAGTCCTTGTGAACATGGTCCGGACGGGTACCATGAGTCCTTCGCGTTTCTCCGCCACGCGTCTTGCCTTTGAATGAGGGGGACCCCGATCGATGTCCACGCTCTTCCGAACCCTCCCGCGTTGGCTGGCGACGCTGGGACTCGTGGCCGCCATGCCGGTCTCATCCGCCCGAGCGGAGGAGCCGACGCCCGCGGCACGGGTGTTCACCGCGAGCGACTTCGGCCACCTCGCGCAAGGGTTCAAGGTCCCCCGCGCCGGCCGATACACCGTACAAGTCTGGTCACCCGCCCGGCAGCACTGGACGCTCACCGCGGACGGACAAACGGTCGTGCTCTCGGCCAAGATGGAAGGGGCCGACTCCTCGCCGCGCTGGCAGACCGTCGGCGATGCCGCCCTCCAGGCCGACGCCCCCGTCAAGATCACCGTCGCCGCGCCCGTGGGATCCGAGACCAGGCCCGCCGCCAAGGGTCAGGCCAGACCGGACGCGAAGCCGCCCGCGCCGGCCGCCGTGCCGGCCCTGCTGGTGCTCTCGACCGACGCCAAGTTCGACCCCGCTGCGACCCTCGACCTGATCCGGGGGCGGATCGACTCCGCGGATCCCGCGCCCGACCCGAGGCGGACTCAGGTCCGCAGCAACAAGGAAGGGGCAGATTTCGACATCCACTCGAGGCTGAATGAGTGGCACAACCGCTCCCGCGCGGTCCGCGAGCAGTTGCTCGTGACGATGGGGCTCTGGCCGATGTGGCCCAGGACGCCGCTCGAGCCGCGGGTCTTCGGCAAGGTCCACCGCGACGGGTACACGATTGAGAAGGTGGTGCTCGATACCCTCCCTGGCTTCACCCTTAGCGGCAATCTCTATCGGCCGGCCGGCAAGTCGGGCAAGCTCCCCGGCATACTCAGCCCGCACGGGCACTATCCCGAGGGCCGCGTGAACCTCGACGTCCAGCAGCGTTGCATCCGCTGGGCGAAGCTCGGCTGTGTCGTCTTCATGTACGACATGGTCGGCTACAACGACAGCAAGGCGTTCGGCCACTCCTTCCTCAACGACCGCCTGAGGCGCTGGGGGCTGAGCCTCGTCTCGCTCCAGACCTGGAATAGCATCCGCGCGCTCGACTGGCTGACGAGCTTGCCCGACGTCGACCCGGCGCGGATCGGCTGCACGGGCGAATCGGGAGGGGGGACGCAGACCTTCCTCCTCACCGCGATCGACGACCGGATCAAGGTCGCGGCGCCGGTCGTGATGGTCTCCGACAGCTTCCAGGGGGGCTGCGCGTGCGAGAACGCCGCCGGCCTGCGGCTGGGGACCGACAACGTCGAGTTCGCCGCGCTGACCGCCCCCCGCCCGATGAAGCTCGTCGGCGCCACCGGAGACTGGACGGCGAAGACGATGACCAATGCCTATCCCACCATCCGCCGAGTTTATAAAGAATTCGGCGCGACCGATCGCGTCAGCGCCGACGTCTTCGACTTCAAGCACAACTACAACCAGACGTCGCGCAACGCCGTCTACGCCTTCATGGCCAGGTGGCTGCTCGGCATCGACGACGCCGCGAGCACCCGGGAAGGTCCGCAAACGACCGAAAAGCCCGAGGATCTGTGGACCTTCACCGAGAATCACCCGGCCCCGGCCGGCCTCAAGTCGGCCGCGGAGCTGGAGGCCGCCCTGATCGTCGTCCTCGGCCGCCAGCTCGACGCCCTGGCACCCAATTCGACCGCCCCATCCTCGTCGTGGGAGGCCGCGCGGTCGATGTTGAGGACCAGCCTGAAAGTCCGTGTCGGCGTGGACAATTACTCCCTGGTCCATCTGGAAGAGAACGAAGTGCGTCGGGCGAGCCGCGAGGGGATGACGATCGTCCATTCGCTCCTCGGTCGCGAGGTGAATGACGACCAGGAGCGGATTCCGGTCGTCCGGCTAATCCCGAAGGACCCGAGCGGGCGCCTGACGGTCGTCGCCACGCCGAGGGGCAAGGCGGGCCTGGCCACCCCTTCCGGGACGCTTGGCCCTCTCGCCCAGGAGCTCCTGAAACGTGGCCAGACGGTCGTCGGCTTCGACCCGCTGCTCGTGGGCGAGGCGATCGACCCGGCCGCGCCGGCCTCGCATCGG
>JAABUN010007222.1_pt1 | contig 12175 bp, 13 predicted proteins | sample 5559311 | NCBI WGS metagenome assembly JAABUN01 (sample SAMN10711877, study PRJNA513370) | rock metagenome | isolation source: Antarctica rocks | place: Antarctica: Victoria Land, Siegfried Peak sud | reverse complement strand
CTCCAAATCGGCGCGCGATAGGCTCGGCAGGTTGGAGGGTGTTGCCATGTGCCGAGCGAATCGTACTCGCCCGCGTCGGGGGAAGCCCTAAAATGCAGTCAACCCCGGGATTTTGCCCCGGTTACGGCGATCGCACCCAAGCGCCCGGCGCCGAAGCCGATCGCCATCGCCCGGACCAGCAACCCGCGCTTCGTCGCCGCATCCAAGCCGCGTGCGGGATCGGCCAGCGTCGTTCCCGACGCGACGGGCGCATCGAACGAGAGGTCGGCCGTGTGGCCCTTCCGCTTCTTCGCGGGGTCCACCGTCCTGGCGCGCCAATGCGCGTGCGACCGCTCCCGCGCGGCGCCCGCGCACCACGGCTCGCCGACGCCCGCCCTGGTCGCGATGACGCAGGCGGGCAGCTCGTCCGGGACCGTGGCCGAGCCCCCGGCGGCGACGGGCGGGGGTTCGCCGCGCCAGGTCATCCGGGCAGGTCGCCGGGGAGCGGCGCGCCGCTGCCGGGACCGAGCGCGGCGCGGGCGCGACGGGCGGCGCGGACGTACGCCGGCCACAGGCCGCGGCGGCGGAGTTCGGCCGCGATGCCCGCGAGGACGGCGAGCTCGGCTCCGCGGCCGCCCGGATGCGCGGTTCCGGCCCGGCGCAGGGCGCGGTGGGCCAGGTAGAGCTCGGCCAGGCGGTCCTGCGTCGGGGTGAAGGTCATGGTCGGCGCGGCGCGCGCCTCGGTCGCCGGCGCCGGGCCGATACCTGCGGCCGCGGGTGTGCCGCTCGCGGGCGCCAGGCCGCTGAACCAGGCCCGGTCCGCCGCCGACTGCACGCAATCAGCGAGGTGCGAGGGTAGTTCACGCAGCAGCATTGACTGGACGATGTTCATCCAAAGTCGGGTCGAACCATCCAGCGCTCCCTGGTCCGGCAGGGCGAGGATGGTCGGTTCCCAGCGAGATCGCCCGTCATGGTTGGTCAATTCGAACAGCACCTTACGATGGTCAGGTGGCGTCGGTTTGGATCCCCGGCGGGCATGCTGGTGGTCGCATACGCCCTCGCGCTCAAAGCTCGCGGATCGCGCTGGCGGGTTCCACGCATCGCTGTCACTCCTTGGCCGAAGGAGGAGATAATATCCTGAAAATGGATAATAGTCAATGGTTGGAGGATACCTGTGGTTCCGCTCATCCGGGAAAAGGCGGATTTTCACGGATGATGGTTGAGCGAGCGAAAAGCGTAGGAATGTCCGGCATCGGGTGGCGGGTATTCCTGGTCAACGCCGGAAGTGCGAGGCGCCCGTAGCAACCCTTGCGACGGCGGTCGGCCGGCGCACCCCGGGGCTGCGGCCGACCGGACTCCTGGCTCCGCCGGCGGCATGATCTACGGCACGCCGGCGTGCTACAAGTCATGCCGCTTCGGCCCGTTCGACGGATCCACCGGCCGCATAGCCGGCGATGTCCGGGTCGCACAGGATCAATTCGAGCGCCTGCGGAAGCAACCCGTTGTCGGCAGCGGCGCCAAGCGCCGTCGCGGCCCGCAGCAGCAACGAGGTACCGCTCGGAGACAGGTGAACGTCAACGACCGCCAAGGCCCGGGCCAGCACCGCAACGGGGTCCGCCGTCCGTCGCGCCTCGTGGTAGGCCTGCGCGATCGAGAGATAGAAACTGACCGTAGTGCTGAGCTTGGAATGCCCTAGCGCCTCGGCGATGCGATCGAGGGCGGTGTCTTGGATCACCCCGGTGAGGAAGCCGCCGTTCGCGTCCAGCAGGTCGCCGAAGATCCGGACCGCCGTCTGCGCGCAGTAGTGCGCGCGAAGCCGTTGCGCCGAGCCCTCGATCCTGGGCTCGGCGTTGAACGCGTCGGCGACGATGTCCTCCAAGCTGCCGGCGAGGATGCCACGACGGCTCTTGTTGGACAGGAAGAGCGCCGCCGGCGGTTCGCCGTCCCAGCCGCGGGAGCGCCAGTGCTCGAGCTGTTGCCGCCGCACGACGAAAACGCCGACGTCGAGCAGTTCGCGCACGAGGTCCAAGGGGAAACCCACGAGGCGCGACTTGCCGCGCTTCCCCGTGACCATCACCGAGAGCCATTGCTCGGTGGGCCGCCGCCTGGCGTCTAGCCCTTCGATGAGTTTCCACTGCAGCGCGGCGTCGACCGCCATTTCGTCAAGCCGGCGCCAGTCCTGGCGGTCGGCGTCGCGCAGGCATGGGAGGGCCCGGCAGAGAGCCTCCCACAGCTGCGCGAGCGATAGCCGCGCCGCCTCGTGGGCCCGCAGGCCGGCATGGGCCATGCAACGGCCGGAAAGATAGTCGCGCTCGGCCCGCGTCCGCAGCCGGCTCAGGACTTCAGCGACCTCGGCCTCGTCGGGCGTCTTACGGGGCCAGGCGGGGTCGGCCTGGCGGTGGCCGGACCAGACCCGCTTGCCGTCGTCCAACCGGCACGTCAGCATGCCCTCCCCCGGTCGGACGGCATGTCCCGGGTCCGCGACCATGCCCCGCCGCGGGGCGTTGCGCCCGTCCGAGGGCAGGTAGTCGGGCAGGCGCAGGTAGAATTCGAATACGACCGACGCCTTGTGCCCGATGCGCCGCGTGCCGACCGCCTCGTCCCCCTTCCGGCCGAGCATGTCGTCGCGCCATTCCCAGAGCCACTCGTCCCGGGGCCGGTCCCATTGCCGTCGACGCGCGAGGCACAGCTCGTGCCATTCGCGGAGTATGTACGCCACGTCACGGAGCGAGCCTGGCGCCTTGCCCGTTCCCCTCCAGCGTCCAAGGAGGTACGCCAGGACGAACTCATTCAGCTCGCCTTCCTGATCGTGGAGGAGCGGCAGTTGCTCCGGCAGGTCCGAGTCCCGTCCATGGAAGTTTTCGAGGAACAGCAGCAGCAGCCGCCCGGGGGCGGGCGTCATCACCGCCTCACGTCGTCGAGCGAAGGGGGGCGGCCCCCGAGCTGCACGACGAGGCGTGCGATCTGGCGTTGGTAGGCGGCCATCCGCCTCTTCAGCTCGGCGTTCTCCTCCTCCGGCGAGATCGCCGCGCGCGGCTTCGGCTCCTTCAAAGCCATCACCGCCGCCTTGAACCGCGCCATGGCGGCGGCATTCTCTTCGCGCTTCTCCGCCGCGCGGACCGACCAAGGCCACAACTTGCGGGCGGGGTCGGCCCACCCCCTCAGCTTCGTCGGATTGCCGGGTAAGCCCTGCAGGCCGGTGCCGGGACGCTCGGTCGCCGCCGCGGCCACCAGGGCGACCTTGCGCCCCATCGACGCGTGCAGGCGGGCGGCCTTGTGGCGCGGCGCCAGGCGGCGCAGTTCGGCCTCGGTGAGTTCCCCATCCCAGCTCGGGCAGCCGTCGGCGTCGCTCATGAACTCGTTCCCCCCTTCGGCTCGGCGCTCAACACCACAGCCCGTATTCGACGGACCACACCCTCTGCGATCGACCGGCTGGCGGGTGTCGCGGCCTTGGCCGCGCCCTCGGCCAGGCCCGCGACGGTTCCGCCGAGCACCTTGCGATTACCTGCGAAGGCGAGGGCGAACGGACACCCCCCGTCGTCGGCTCCGTCCGATCGGTCCCTCTCCGAACCGAAGCACGTCTCCATGCCGGCGTAGGCGAAGTCGGCGTGCGTCTCGGCGGGCTGCTCGCCGTCCTGGGTCCAGGGGGACCGAGTCGCAGCCCTGCGCAGCAGGCAACGAGCCGCCGCCAGGTCCGGCGAATTGGGCCTGCAACCGCAGTGGGCGAAGCCGCCGGTGATGGCGTCGCACGTATTCCGTTCGGCATAGCGCCAGAACTGCTCGAGCAGCGGTATCCGCGACGCATCGGGATCATTGCGACTCCCGATCCGGATGTCGGAGCGCGCCGCCGCTCTGAGCTTGGCGACGTCACCGACCAGCCTGGCGCCACCTCGTCCTCCCGGGACGTCGGTGCCGTCCTCGACGCCGAGTAGTCGCTCCACGAAGGCTGCGGACCGCACGGCCCCGAACTCCGTCTCACGCGTCTTCAACTGTGCCAGCAGCGCGCGGCGCTCGCGCAGCCAACCCGGATCGTCGGCCGGGGCCGCTGCCCTCGCGTCCGAGACCCGCGTCGCGATCTCCGCCTGCAGTTCGGCCATGCGGCCCGGCAGCCCGCGGTAGACATAATCGCGGGCAGTGTCGGGAGCGCTGAGGCGGGCGAAGGAGCATGCCTCGTCCACCGTTGCGCCCGGCACCACATGCACCAGCGCCACCGTCATCCCCTTCCTGAACTGGTCCCCACTCATCCTCGTACCGCTGGCCGGATCGACGAGGGGCAGTCCGTTGAACTGCGCGAACAACCGCAGGCCGCCCGAACGCGGCAGCGGCACCATGTGCTGGGGACGTTCGGGGGAACACGCCGAGCCTCCCATGACCAGCCTAGACAGGCGGTTGTCGCCCTCCAGCGCTCGCGTCTCGGCGGTCAAGGATTCGAGCACCCGGACGGCCCTTCTGAACAGCGCGTTGACGGGAACCTCGGAAAAGGCCCGCAGCGCCGGGTCCCGCGCCGTGGCGAACATGAACAGCCCCGGAGAAGGTTCAGTAACGCAACCAGCCATCAACTGAACGAACTCGTCGACGGAGCAGGCGCCGAACGCCGTGATCAGGATCTGGCAGGCAGTGACGAGTAGGTGAACGACTTCCGTCACGGGCAGGCGGCCGTGGAGGCGCGGGTCGGCGCCTACCTTGGATGCCCTCCACGTTAGGGCGATGCGCGGCATACCCGGCGGCAGCTCCGCATCCAAGGCGGGCTGCAACTCCAGCCGACGGGCGGCTGAGATACTTGTCTTGATCGAGGGATCTAGGGCCGGATCGAGGCGGAGGTGGTCGTATGCACGCAGCACGGCCCCCGAGTACTGAAGTATCCAGGTGGCGGCGGCGTCGAGCCACCGCAGCAGGTTCACCGCGGAAACCGCCTCCGCCCGCGGTCCGGGCGGCTTGCGGCGAAGGGCCGTTGCGCCATCCTGCTCGTCTCCATCCTGGGCATAGCGCCCTGCGAAGTCCCGGACAGGGTTGAACGGCAGCGGGTCGTGGTCGAGCACCCCCCGCTTGCCCAGCCCGGCGAGGTCGTCGAGGACCCGTAGCAGGTCGGCCATGGCACGACCCCGCCTTGCCCCCGTGTCGATCATTCGGTCAGCGTCGTCCTGAGTAGCGCGTCCTCGCTCGGCGCGCGTCGCCGCCGCGCCGCCGAACGCCGAACGGAGCGCCGCGATGGCAGCAGGCATCGAAACGATCGACTGGGGCGTGACCCCGATCTGCGTGGCGATCCTGTTCAAGGCGAACTGTGCCGTCGCGCCCTGACCATCCAGTGCGGGAGCGCTCGCGACGTCAGTGGCTGTCGCGACATGGCTGTCATGGTCCGGCGGTATTGGCAGGGCCGCGGCTACGATCCGCTCCACGACCGGCACCACCCCGGCAATCGGCCCGGAGCGGGCCCGGGTGAGCAGATCCTCCATGTCACTGGGCTTGACGTCCCTGAACCGGACCACGCCGATGCTGAGGCGGTGCCTCACGACCCAGTCGTACGACTCCGCCATGGCCCGCCATTGCCGGCCGCATGATCCTTGGCGCGAGGCGGTCCCGGTCAGCCAGGACAGGACCAGCAGTTTTTTCGTCAGGTGGTCGTGAGCCAGCGGCTCGGAGTCCAGCGTCACCCCGCCCAGGTCCATGACGGAGTCGAAGTGGATCGCGCCCCACGATCTCTCGAGCGCCGGGTCACCCGTACATATGCGCCAATGGTCGTGCCTCAGGTCTCGCTCGACGCCATTGCACCAGCGACGTGACGGGCCTGCCGCCCGCGTCCCAGCGATCCCGTCGGGCACGTCATGGCGCAACAGGATGGCCTCCGCATGCTCGCGCGTGACGACGGCGGATGCGGCCGGCACGTCAGACGCCCCCCACGGGAGGCAGCGCCACGTCGCCGGCCACGAGCGCCCTATGCGCCGCACGGGCCGCGGCCCAATAGTGGCGACGCAGGCCGGCGCGGAACACCTGCGACCCGACGACCTTGGCTATCGCGAGGAGGTCGCGGCAACGCACGCGCCATGTGGCGGGAGGCAGTTCCAACCGCGCCCTGACGGCGGCCCAGTGCAAGAGGAACAGATCGGCCAGTGCCGCGTCCGTCGGGTCGAACCGCAGCGTCTCCCGCGTCGGCGACCCCGGCGCCGGAACGACGCCGATAGCGGCCGCGATGCCGGATACGCGGGCGACGTCGGCGAACCATTTCAGCGCGTCGGGATGGACGCCCAACCCGTCCGCCGCCCCGGGGCGACCGCTTACGAGCATTCCTTGCAGAGCGTCGGTGAAGAACCTCCCCGCAGCTTGCAGTTCCTGTTGTAGGACGGGGCTGTCCAGGTAATGCCGCCACGCGACCCGCGGCGAGTTCCCGAGGTAGGCCGCGGTCGCGACCGTGGACCGGCTTGCACCGTAGTGGACGTTGGCAATGGTTCCGCGGATGGCTGGGAACGTCAGTCCCAGCCGCTTGAACAAAGGAGGGTGGCAATCGCTCAGGTGGGCCTCCTGGGCCCAACGACGCTCCTTGCCCAATACCATCGCAGGGAACACGAACAAGTAGGGCGACATACGGCACGCGGCGTCGATGTCGCGGGAAGCGTCGGCCATGCGGCCGAAGTCGGCGAGCACGCGGAGGGTCTGCGCGTGCTCGCCCAACTTGAGCAGCGTGCGTCCTTCCCGGCCTGCCCCGGCTCCGTATTCGCTTTCCACCTCATCCCACGCCTGGGTCGCCCTATCAGCGAACAGGCCCAAGAGCGGGAGATTTTCGGCCGCGCACGCGACCACGTCGTGGCCGGCCCGCACCTTGAATGCACGCAAGAAGGCCATGCCGCCCAGGCCGCACGCTTCTCGCGTTGTGAAGGCGATCGGATTGCGAGGGAGGCTGAAGATCGGCTGGCGGTTCCAGCCCAGCTCGCAACAGAGCAGGGCGCCAGAGGCGAGAGCGGACCCCAGCGAGGCACTGATGCACGAGAGCGACAGCGACCCTAGTTCGAGACGATTCAAGTGCTGCCGCCCACCGCAGAACCACCGATCCAAGGATCTAGTGGGCATGCCGGCCGCGGCCCACGTTGCGCGACTGGCCGCGAACGTGCCTGCCCTGCTCACGAGCCCAGCATGGCTTAGGTTTCCTCTCCGTCCCTTGATCGCTGAACGGGCGCCCAGGAGCAACGTTCGGATCGCCGATCGGGCGTCCTCGTCGACGCCCGCACCGCGCGGCTGACCGTCCAGCACCTCGCGCCCGAAATCGAAGGCTTCGACCTGGGCGTCGAACTCTTCGAGCGCGGTCGAGCGGACCATGGACAACGCCGCGCGTTCGCGGTCCAAGCCGGTGAGGTCCAACAACTCCGGCCAGTCCAGTCGGCCAAGGGCCGCATGTCGGCCGCGAGGGACAGATGCTTTAAAGAATCGGCGCTCGAATGCCGGATAGCGGCCTGCGGCCGAACCGCCCAGCAACTGCAGCGCGGACGCCGCAGAGCGGGTCATCAAGTAGCAGGAAGTTGGCGTGAGCCGGCCTTCCGCCAGCTGCGCGGCGTACCAACGGGAAACGATGGCCGATACCCGCTGGATGTCGGCGAACCTGTTGGCGGTCTCGACCCCTTTCCGATATATGACCGCGAACCTGCGACGCCCCGCATCGTTGTCCGCGCCGTCCGCCACCCAGACCAACAACGAGTTCGAGGCGTGCCGAAGCTTGGCCCGCGCCTCAGGCTTGGCGTATCGCGATATTGCTGTGTCCAGGTCGGACAGCAGGCGTTGGCTGAACCGGGATGCCAACATCGCCTGCTCGGCGGTCGTAACCCTGCGGCACGGCGCGCGGGATCCAGGCGCCGTGTCCGATCGACGCTTCCCGGCGTGCTCGCCCGCTGCGAGCGGCCTGTTGAGGCGCGCGCGACTCACTTCGGAGTACGCGATCGCGTCCTCCACGGTCAGCGTCCCGTTCCGCACTTCGGGAGCGTCGCCGGAAGCCACGGTCGTGAGACGGCGCGCATAATCGCGCGCGACGACGGCCGCGGCCGCAGAAGCCGCGATGGGCCGGTCACGCACCGGAGGCACCCGCCGCAGGCGCAGCGACCGGGCTTGCACCGACCCGGCCATCGGCAGCCCGTGCGGCGACGAAGGCCCAAACGGCGTTGCGGGACCAGTACCTGCGCCCGTTGATCCGCAACTTGGGCGGCGGGAACCCGAGGCGCGGGTTCCGCTCCCAGCGCCAGAGGGACATGGCCGTGACGCCCCCGCAGGCCCCGCGGACCTGGGAGGACGTCAGCAGGAGATCGTCGCTGGTGAGCACCGCGCATACTGCGGTGGAGTCTGGACATTGCTTCGGTTGTGCCGGTCCCATGTCGCCTCCGTACGGAGAGGTTGCCCTGGTGCAGCCCCGTTATGGCGTGTTGTAACAAGCCATTCGCCAGGCAGTAATGAACCCTCCTAGAGGTTAGGTCATGGCTGGTGCGACAGTACAGATTGTGCGGCCCCGCTCGCGTCCGCCAGTTTGGACTTCATGTGAGGATTAGGTTGCGGCCAAAGTCTTCGAACTGGGGCTTCGACACCGAGTTGTTCGCCCGGTCTGCCACAACATAGGGGTGAGGCTATGGCGAGCTAGCCCGTCCTATTCAGCGTGGTGAGGTTCATTCCGCAGGCTGAGCGGCGGATACGGCTCGGCGATACGCCTGTTTCATCGCGATTTCGGTCCAGAGGTGCTGGGCGTTGGGGTTGGCGAGACATGGCGGGTCAGGGGCGACGGCCCCGGCGGTCATGGCCCGGCGAGTTGCCTGCTGCGTGCGACGCCACGGAACAGCTCGGCTTCGGGGCAGGCGGCAGCGAGAGCGATGCGGACCCGTGCCGCTGCCTTGGTGATGCGCCCGGCGACCTTGAGCAGGCGCAGCGGCAGGGTAGGGAGCTCGGCCGTGGCGAGCGGCCGGGGCTTGGGAATGGCGTCGCGCACCGTCAGCATGAGCCAGTGGGCGGCGGTGTGCAGCACCAGGCGGACCTGGTTGGCGAATGCGGACCGGCGGCTGGTGCGGTCGGAGGCGAGCTGGCCCTTGTGGAGCTTGATCAGTCCTCCGCCTGTCCGCGCGCACTACAGGGTGTCGTAAAGCCACTCTGCGCTGCCGGTCTCGAGGCTGGTCACCACGCAGCGGATGTCCAATCCCATGGTGCTGGCCTCTATCCTGGCTGAGACCCGGCGCTGGCAGCCCCAGGACTTGGCGCCGTAGCGGACCTCGGCGTAGCGGCGCAGCACGGGTACCTGCGCCTCAGCGCGCCGGACCCGGACATCGTCGGCCGCCTCTTCGAGCAGCCGGCTCAGCACGGCGTTGCCTGGCAGGCCGAAGATGTAGTCGACCGCGTTCGCCTCGCACCACGCCATCACCTCGGGGCGGCCGTAATGGCCAGCCGATCGGCGATCCCCAGGCGGCGCTCGGCAGCCGCCAGCAGCATGACGCCGCCATCGGAGGTGATCCGGCCGCCGTCGAAGTCGGCGATGACTTTCTTGCGGCCCACGGCTGGAAACAGGAACGGCGCGGCCGTATCGTCGGACATGGCGGGTGTGGCTCGACGTGATCGGGGGAACGGATGGCTTCGACACCCAATTCGTAAACACGGTCAGCAGCTTACGCGATGCCCGCTGCCAAGGCCCAGCTATGCCGTGAATAAGATGGGCTAGGTCTTCGGCCGCTGCCGGACCATTAGGTTGCGTCCCGTGGCGAGCGCTCGCCGCACGGCGCGTTCGCTGACGGACGACTCGCCCTCTGCCTCCAGCCTCGCCCTGATCCGTTTCGACGCCTGTTGGGTCAGCGCGACGCCGACGGCCTCGATGGCCTCCCTGCTGGCCTTCGTCCTGCGGACCGACGTATGCAGGCGAGCCGCCTCCAGGTTTCTCTCGTCCGCCCGGAGGCGCAAGAAGTAGTTCCTGCCCTTACCAGCCCGGAGGCCCAATGCTGCTGGGATCCGCTCGACGGCCTCCGCCGGCTCTAGGTTGCGGAGCTCATGCATGCCATTCGCACCGGCTATAAGGTGATGCAGGATCCAGGCGGGCAGGCAGAAGTGGCGGTAGGTAGGCCAAAGTGCCCCGAACTCTCGTATCGCAAGCCAGACATAAAGCGGGTTGGACGTGTTTTTGTAGAGGCGTTCCCACTTGCTTAGGTCCTGGACGTAGAAAATGTTCGAAACCGAGTCCCATTCATCGCCGGTGGACGCATAGTCCAAGCCATGTGGGGTGGTGAAGTCGTCGTCTCCGCGCTGGTCATCAGTCGGCATCAGTCCCTCCTGGCTCCGGTGAGTCCCCTGCACCCTGCCGACGGAGCGCCTCCGCCGGCCGTCGCGGCCACTTTCCACTCGACGTAGCATCCCGTCGCCATTATCGCCCACGGCCTTTCCGCACTCCACGGTCGGCGCCGGCTTGTCTCCTATTCAGACCTGTCGCCGCCGCTCCGGAGACCTCCGGAGGCGGCTGGGAGAAAGCCTCCACCATGGTCTCGAACTGGGGCTCGCCGCCCGCGATCGGTTCACCCGGACTCGGGCGGCTGACGGCATCGACCCGGTATTCGCGTGCTTGATGAGTTTCGCCAGCAGCCCCCGTTGGCTTGGACGGCACGCGCGCCAGCAGTTCGCGCACATACCCCGACCAGCGGCCCAGCGCCGCCCGTTTCTCGTCAAAGTTCTCCCAGAGATTATAGGTGGTGCTGGTGATGCCCTGCGGGGCGTGGTCGAGGACCTTGGAGACGATCTCGCCGGGCGTCCCGAGGCGCCCCAGGTTGGTGGCGCAGGTCCGGCGAAGGTCATGGATCGTCCATCGCTCCATCGCGTCCGCCCCGCGGTCCGAACGGGAAGCCGAAATCGAATGGTCGGTCGCGGCCTTGGCGTATGAGAAGCCGCTGACAGCCGTCTGGCCGTTGGTGGTGAACACGAAGGCGCTGGGCCGCGCCTTGCCACCCACCGTGACCGACTTACGCGGAACCCTCGTGAGGAGCTCGACGACGAGGTCCGACAACGGCACGGCGTGCTGCCGTTTGCTCTTCGTCGTCTTGGGCGGCTGCAGCCAGACGCGGCCTTCCAGGTCTATATCCGACCATCGCGCCCGCGCGACGTTGGCCCGCCTTTGGCCTGTGAGCAGCGCGACCTGCAGGAACGGGCCGAAGGGGTAACCCAATCCGTCCAGCGCGCCCCACAGTTCGATGACCTCCTCAGGGGAGAGCGTCCGGTCGCCGCGCCGCTCCTCGCCCGGCTTGTCGGCCAACGTGCAGGGATTGGATCTCACCAGTTCCTTCCGGATCGCCCACGTGAACATCGCCCCCAGCGCAGCCAACACGCGGTTCGCGGCGATCGGCCCCCCCTTCACGCGGCCCTTACTGGCCAAGACCACCTCAGCCTCGACCTTTCCCTCCATGACCGCCCTGACGAGGACGTCGACGTCCCGTCGGGCTATGGACTCGAGGTCCCGGTCCCGCCAACGCGGGAGGACGTGGTTCCGGATGTTCCGTCGCGTTTCCTCCACGTAGCGCGGCGCCAGCCGCCGTCCCTTCCTCGGCTCCATCCCTTCCGCAAGGAAGCGCTCCGCCCCATCGCCGAAGACCATCCGCTTGCGGTTCCGCTCGATTTCGGCCGCCGCCTCCGCCGCGGCAGGGTCGAGACCCTTCGAGAGGAGGGCGAACTTCGCCCGCGCGTCGTCACGCGCCTTCTCCAGGGTCAGCTTGGGGTAGGTCCCGATGGTCAGCCGCGTCTGCACGCCGCCGTAGCGGTACAGCACGACCCAGCTCTTACGGCCGTCGGGCGTTACCGGGGTGGGTCCTGCGACGCGCAGGCCGAAGCCGGGAATGAGGACGTCGAAGTAGTCGATCCGCGTCCGCGGGGGGGCCTTCAGCCTCTGCACGGCTTGGTCGGTGAGCTTCATCCTGGGCACCGCAGCCTCCTCCCGACGGGTAGCACATGGGTAACAGCCGGAGGCTGTTATGCCCTGTTATGCCGTGTTACGGATGGCATCCGCACTCACGGACTACGTCGGTATCATAGGCCCACAAGGCTTGATTCGGGAAGATAGGACTGTTATGCCCGGTTTCATACGAGCACCAGACTACGAATCTGGGGGTTGGAAGTTCGAGTCTTTCCGGGTGCGCCAGCACATCCCGACATGCTCCAGGATCGGACGCCAGGCGGCCCGGGCGCCCCTGCAAGCGGAGGGAACTCCATG
>JAABUN010007221.1_pt1 | contig 12176 bp, 10 predicted proteins | sample 5559311 | NCBI WGS metagenome assembly JAABUN01 (sample SAMN10711877, study PRJNA513370) | rock metagenome | isolation source: Antarctica rocks | place: Antarctica: Victoria Land, Siegfried Peak sud | reverse complement strand
GCTACAGCACTTTTATTCTGCCCCTCTTCGACATGCGCTTTGACAATCCGCTCCCGCAGGTCTAACGAATAGCTTGCCATGCTCTAGCTTACTTCGTGGCTGTGAATGTTGGAAGTGCTACTAATATGTCACTTAGAGACCTCACGACGATAAAGTCCTCAAACTTAGGGCTTGGTATCGATGCAGGCGGCAGCTGTACTCGCTGGTCTCTGGTCGACACCGCCGGTCGTGAATTTGGGCGTGGTGAGGGACCGCCTCTCACGGGACATCTTGGGCAGTCACGGGATCGCTCGGAGAACTTGGCTAAGTTCGATCAGATCCTTACAGCTGTACTCGAAAGCGCACGGCCAGTGGCCGTGGTTGCAGGTATTACCGGGCTCCACGCAGGGACAGAAGCCGCCGACCTTTTCCGACGCGCAGCCCTTAGAAAACTTAGGCTTCAGCGCGAGCACGTCCATATCCTCAACGATATGGACATCGCTTATGCGAGCGCCTTTGCACCGGGCAAGGGAGTGCTCGTCTACGCGGGCACGGGCAGCGTGGGCTATCACGTGCGCGCGGACGGGTCGTCGGTATCTGTCGGCGGACATGGCGCACTTGTCGACGACGCCGGTGCCGCTTACTGGATAGGTCACGAAGGGCTCAAGCAAACCCTGCGGTGGGCTGACGAACTAGGCCGCCCGAGTGATGCGCGGTTGGCACGAGAAATCTACCGCAATCTAGGCAGCACCGCCTGGCCCGACATCAATGAGCGTCTCTATGAAAATGGACGTAGCCGCGTCGCGTCGCTTGCCCCCGCGGTACACCGAGCCGCACAGCAAGGAGACGCGGTTGCGATGAATATCTTTGCTGGGGCAGGTCGTGAACTCGCCCGCTTAGCCAGACTGGTACTCGAGCGGTTGAGCGAGCCGCTGCCGGTGGCGTTGGCCGGAGGCACAGTGGCCGCAGGACCGCTGCTCACGCAAGCGTTCGCTGCGTCTTTAACCGACGTCCCGTGGCGCGTTGCTTATCTGGACCCAGTCGGTGCGGCTGCGCACCTCGCTTTACAGTTCGTGCCAAGTCGCCCATCTCGCAAGGCAAAGGCAGGGGTGGTTCCGTGGAAATCTTGATCTTACCGACCGCTGCCGAGGTGACGCAACTGACGGCTCACATCGTATCCCGAAGGCTTCGCGCCACTCCGGACTTGGTTCTCGGATGCGCCACGGGACGCACGATGGAGCGGCTATACGCAGCCTTGGTGGCGCTCCACCAGACAGAGCACCTCAGCTTCGCGGGATGCCGTACCTTCAACCTCGACGAGTACGTGGGGTTGAGCAAAAGCGATCCACGCTCCTACCACACTTACATGGTTGAGCACCTTTTCAGATACGTGAACTTGAAACGAACCAATACCCACTTGCTAAACGGAACAGCCCCCGATTTAGCTGCCGAAGCGCGTCTTTACGAAGCCAAGATAGAGGCTTGTGGCGGAATCGATCTCGAGCTGCTGGGTTTGGGGGAAGTAGGGCATATCGGTTTTAACGAGCCGCTCTCAGCGCTGAGGTCGAGAACACGGGACAAGACGCTCACGCCGACGACAAGAGAACAAAACGCGGAGATGTTCGGTGAAGAGCTGAGCGAAGTGCCTAGGAGGGCCTTGACGATGGGTGTTGGAACCATTCTAGATGCCAAAGAGGTTCTACTCGTCGTGACCGGAGAAAAAAAGGCGGGCATTCTTGCTAGCGCGACCGAAGGTCCCATCACTGCAATGATTAGTGCGACGGCACTACAGCTGCATCCGAACTGCAAGGTAATCGTTGATGAGGCAGCCGCCGCTAAGCTTGCGGGTAGGGACTACTACCGATGGGTTTTCGAGAACGAACCCGAGTGGCAGGCATACCGCTGAGTAAAAGGGCCTGTTTGGTGCTCTTCGAGCTTTTGCAGCATAACGGTGCGAGTAACGCCCGAAAACGAGGTCTTTATGATGTCGTCTTTCGGCAAGACAATTCGTCCATACTTAAGGATTTTGAAACCACAGTTCACCTCCCGCATACCCGTAACAACTGTCCGTGCCGCCCGCGCTGCTTTTCCCCGCGGTGACCGCTACCTGACGCTAAGGGACGAACTGGGCACAGTGTTTGATGACGCGATGTTTGCCCACCTCTTTCCAAAGGTTGGGCAACCCGCCGAAGCCCCGTGGCGTTTGGCACTGGTCATCATCGTGCAACAGATCGAAGGTCTCTCCGACCGAGATATGACCGACGCCACTTTGAGTAATTCGCAAAAATTCGTATCGGCATTACTCACTACGGCTTGACATCCCGATTATTTATCATTAAGATAAAAAACAGATAAGTCAGTAAGTTGTCAGGGCGTCTACTGAGCCAGATTGTCGACACCGCACTCTGAAAGGAGCGGTTTTGATCGGTACAAACCACGAGTATTTGCAGGCCTTTAACCAGCGCCTCATCCTGAGTAAGCTCTGGAAGCACGGGCCGCTGTCACGGAAGGAGTTGGCTCGTGCAACCAATCTGGCGGTACCAACGATCTACCGCGTAGCGGGCGAGCTGACCCGCCAGGGTCTCATAATTGAAGGTCTGCAACGTCGTGGTGGGCTCGGCAAACCGCCTCTAGAACTAAACGTCAATCCTAAAGGAGCCTTTGCGATAGGCTTCAATTTTGACCGTGATCTGCTAATGGCCGTACTGGTCGATTTGCAGGGCAATATTTTGCAGCGTCTGCGTTTTGAGGTAGAGCAAACTGGTCCTAAAGCGGCCTTCGCGTTGATGCAGCGAGCTACACAAACCCTTTTGACGCACCCTGAACTGGTAGCAGAACGGTTTTTGGGTATCGGCGTCGGTATTCCGGGGCCGCTCCACCTCAATCCGGTACCCTCATCCGACCTGTTCGACTTGCCGGGCTGGGAAGGTATCGACGTTGCGGCTGAGCTCTCGGAGAGACTGGGCTACAGAGTTCTACTCGAAAACAACCCGATTGCCGCCGCTATCGGTGAGATGTGGTACGGCGGAGGGCGGCAGCTCGAGAACTTCTTCTTTATTTTTTTCGGTCTTTATCTGGGCGGCTGTGCGGTGCTGGGCCGCGAACCGAACCGAGGCTTTCACGGTTTTGGTGGCGAGTTTGGCTCGATTCCGTACGGGCGTGACCAGCGTTTTCCCGACGGAGTTGAACGGCTCGGGCACCGGGTTTCTCTAGCGGGGCTCTACGCGACGCTAACTGCTGCCGGGATTGGGGCGCGCCGCGCCGAAGAGCTCGAGGCTCTCTACAATGCAAAGAACCCCGAACTGTTTAGCTGGCTAAACGAAGCCGTCGATTACTTAGCTCCAGAACTGTTACGGATCGAATATCTACTAGACCCGGAGGCCATCGTTTTTGGTGAGCGCCTACCCGCAGCCCTTTTCAATCATCTGATTATGCAGCTAGACGTTCGCCTCGCCGAGTTGCGGGTGAGTTACAAGCCCTACGGTCCCAAGCTCCTGCGCGGCTGGGCCGGAGTCGACGCGGCGGCGGTCGGGGCGGCGGCCCTACCGCTCTACCGGGCGTTCGAGCCCAACTCTAACCTCGTGATGAGTCAACCTTCGCCCCGGTTAGAGCACCACAAAGGTGAGCGGATAGAAACGAAGGAGTCCTTATGAGCCATCGCTCCGCACCAGGCGTTCACGCTTCTGCACCGCCACGTAGCCAGCGGCGGTTTTCCCTCCCATCTGGACTTAGACGCCGCTTCCGCCGCAACTGGCAACTCTATCTGCTGCTGCTCCCTGCACTTGTGTATTTCCTGGTCTTTCACTACTACCCGATGTATGGCTTGCAAATTGCCTTCAAAAACTACGTCGCCTCGGAGGGCATTTGGGGCAGCCCTTGGGTCGGCCTCGACTATTTCGGGCGCTTTTTCCGTTCGTTTCAGTTCGAGCGGCTGATCGTCAACACCTTGCTTATCAACGTTTTGCAGCTCGCGCTGTTTCCGGTTTCGATCATCGTGGCGCTTTCTATCAATGAACTGCGTGACGGTCCGTTCAAACGCTTTACCCAGACCGTTACCTACGCGCCGCACTTTATTTCAACGGTTATCATGGTCGGTATCCTGCTCACTTTTTTGCATCCGGTGACCGGCGTGATCAATATTATTATCGGGGCAGTCGGCGGCCAGCCCATCGCCTTCATGACCGAACCGGGCTGGTTTCGCCAGGTGTTTGTACTCTCGAGCGAATGGCAGAACCTGGGCTGGGGGGCCATTATCTACCTGGCAGCGCTCGCCGCCGTCGACCCTCAACTCCACGAGGCGGCCATTACAGACGGAGCCTCGAGGTTGCAGCGTATCTGGCACATCAATCTGCCGAGCATCCTTCCCACAATCGTAATCTTGCTGATCTTACAGATGGGCAACTTTATGGCGGTCGGTTTTGAAAAGGTCTACTTGATGCAAAACCCGCTCAATTTATCAGCTTCCGAAGTCATTCAGACCTACGTCTATAAGGCGGGACTGTTGCAGGCGCAGTACAGCTTTTCAACCGCCGTCGGACTCTTTAATTCGGTGGTCAACCTGATCATCCTGGTCGTCTTCAATCGCCTCGCCAAAAGGATTTCGGGGACGGGGTTATGGTAGCAGGACGCCACCGAGCGCCGCGCAACCGTATCCGCGAGACGCTTTCAGACCGCCTTTTCGGCCTCGGCAACTATTTGCTGATCGGTGTGCTGCTGATTATCATCGTCTACCCGCTTATCTATATTTTGAGCGCTTCGGTAAGTGACCCGACAGCGGTCAATTCGGGAAAGATGTGGCTCTGGCCGGTCGGGTTTACGTTGGAAGGGTTCGAGCGGGTGTTTCGCAATCCGGACATTTTGATCGGCTACCGCAACACGCTCTTTTATACGGTCGTCGGTACGCTTATTAACCTCTGCGTCACACTACCCTGCGCGTACGCACTTTCACGTGGCGAGTTGCCGGGTCGGACCATCATCTTGGCTGTCATCTTGTTTACCATGTTTTTTAGCGGCGGCATCATCCCGACCTATCTGCTGATACGTGACCTGGGCATGATCAATTCCGTCTGGGCGCTGCTCTTGCCCAAAGCCGCCGCCGCCTGGAACATTCTGGTGGCGATGGCGTTTTTTAGCATGACCATTCCCAAGGAGCTGCAAGACGCCGCCGAAATCGACGGCGCTTCGCCTTTCGGTTTTTTTCTACGCATCGTGTTGCCGCTCTCGAAACCCATCATCGCTGTGATGGCGCTCTTTTACGCTGTTGGGCACTGGAATCAGTATTTCGACGCGCTGATCTACCTATCCGACCGTAATCTCTACCCGCTCCAGCTGTTTTTGCGGGAAATACTGGTCGAGCAGCAGATGAGCACCTCCATGATGATGGACGGCGCGGCTATGGAGGCGATGGCGCGGCAGGCGCGAATCGCCGACATCGTTAAATATGCGGTCATCATCGTCGCTTCGCTGCCGCTGCTCGTGGTCTACCCGTTTTTGCAACGGTTTTTTGTGAAAGGAGTCTTTATCGGTTCGGTCAAAGGATAAAGCCGAAGTACGCGCGCCCACTACATGTGTAACACCCAAACCATTTTGAAGGAGAACGCGATGAAACGAACGGTTGCCCCCTTACTTGCCGCCCTGACGCTAGCTGCCGGGTCTGCCCAGGGCTTGGACCCGGAGGGATTTCCTATCGTCAGCGAACCCCTGACGCTCGAACTGATGGGCTCGAAATCGGCTCTACAAGGCGAGTGGTCAAACCTCAAGGTTTTTCAGATGTTGGAGGAGCTGACAAACATCAGTTTTACCTTCGACACGCCGCCCGACGACGGTTACGAGGAGCGCAAAAACCTGATTTTCGCCAGCGGTGAGCTGCCCGATCTGTTTTTCGGTGGACGTCTGACGAGCTCCGATGAGGTGAACTACGGGACTCAGGGGTTTTTGGTACCGCTGGGTCCTCTCATCGAAGGGTCTGCGCCCAACTTGCAGAGACTCTTCAACGAGCAGCCCACCATCCGGCAGTCGATTACCACCCCCGACGGTCACATCTACGCCCTGCCGGGCGTCACTGCCGGGTTTGGCGTCTACCCAAAGCTCTGGCTTAACCAGACGTGGCTCGACGCTGTTGGGCTAGAACAACCCGAAACGACCGACGACTTTTACGAGGTGCTCAAAGCCTTTAAGGAAGGAGACCCCAACGGCAACGGCGAGGCCGACGAGATCCCCCTGACCTCGACGAGCCTCGAGGGTTGGCCGCTAGACGATATCCGCGCAGGCATGTTAGCCGCGTTTGGCTTCAAGGTCGGTTACGGGAAAACCCTTTTCGATGTCGACGCAGAGCAGGTTCGCTTCGTCCCTCGTGAAGAGGGTTTTAGGAGCTATCTCACCTTTATGAATCGCCTCTATAGCGAGGGGTTGCTAGACCCTGATTCGTACACTCAAGACTTCGACCAGATTGCCGCTAAAGGTGAAGCCGACCGCTTGGGTGCTTTTACCGCCGCCGGTCCCTTTCTGGCGGTAGGTACCGAGCGCAACGAAACTTTCGTCCAGCTGACGCCCCTGACGTCACCGGAGAGCCCGGAGCCGGTTTGGCCGGAGACCTCGAACGTCCTGCGCGGCACCTTTGCGATTACGAAAAGCAACCCCGACCCCGAAGCGACCATGCGCTGGGTAGACACCTTTTATGGGCAAGAGGGTGCGCTGTTGCTGGTCCACGGTGTCGAGGGCGAAGACTGGGAGCGCACCGAGCAGGGCGGGCTTCAGCGTCTCTACCCCGAAGACATCAATCCCGAGGAGTATCGCGCCGGTCAAATCACGCCCGACGCCGGAACCCAGCTCCCGCTAAACCGCGAGCCGGTCGTCGAGATTTCAGACGTCGGGGTCGAGGAGACCAACCCGCAAAACTACTATATTGGCCAGCAAACCCAGGAGAAGCTCGAGCCCTACGCTCAGCCCACCTTTCCGCTCGTCTACTTTACCCCTGAAGAGCAGCAGGAGGTCGACTTTTTACTGCTCGATATTGAATCGTTTGTGCAGGAAGCTGAAGCAGGTTTTGTCACCGGCCAGCGTCCTTTGAGCGAATGGGACACCTACGTCGCAACACTCGAACAGATCGGGGCAGGTCGCCTCGTTGAACTCCACCAAGCTGCCTACGACCGCTTCCTCGAGGCGGGTGAAGCCGCCGAGTAAGCCGGTTCGGTGCCTGCACGCGGGGTTTAGAGCCGGTGTGCAGGTATCTTCCGACTGGAGAGGACGTAGTGACCGTCTTTCAGAAGACCCAAACCGACACCGAGCGCCTCTGGCGCGACCTCGACCTGCTGATACGCAGCGGGTGGGGCCAGGACGTGAGAACGGCGCTCGAGCCCGATGTTCGCAGCGACCCGGACGGCACCCTGCTCTACCTGCCCTATCCCTACCTCACCCCGGGCGGCAGCGGCTCCACTTTTCCCGAGATGTACGGTTGGGACACCTATCACATCAATCTGGGGCTGCTGGCTCATGACCGCTCCGAGCAGGTGCGCCAGCACATCCTCAATCAGCTCTTTATGATCGCGCGCTACGGAAAGGTCTTAAACGGTAACCGCAGCTACTACCTTTCGCGTTCGCAGACCCCGCTTCTGGCGGAAAGTTTATTTCGCTACTGCAAACAGCACGTTGATCTGGGGCTCATGATGCAGGCTTATCCACTGCTCAAGCTCGAGTTTGAAACCTACTGGTCCGATGAAAACCATCTGACACCAACCGGACTGACGACCGCGCATGATTCCGGCGATCCACACCACCGCCCTGAACTCGCCGCTGAAGCCGAAACGGGCCTCGACTTTTGTGCTATTTACGGCGGCGACGTGCGCCGCTGCGTGCCGCTGATCCTCAACTGCGCGCTCTTCCGCACGCTCGAGGTGTTGGCGTGGGCGGCAAACCAGCTACAACTCGGAGAGGACGCGGCACGCTGGCGTGCTGAGGCGGCATGGCGCAGCGAACGCATCCGTACGCTCTGCTGGGACGAAAAGTCAGAGTTTTTTCTCGAGTACGATTTCGTTTCTGAAGAACGTCTCCCTCACCGCTCGCTGTGCGCCTACTGGACGCTCTGGGCTGGCGTCGCGAGCACCGCCCAGGCTGAACGGTTGGTCGCTCACTTGCCGGACTTCGAGGCGCGTTACGGTCTGGCCTTTACCGACCGCGTTTATCCCAGCCCACATCCGGAATTTTCGGCGTTGCAGTGGCAGTACCCGGCGGGCTGGCCGCCGCTGCATCTCATCGTTGTAGACGGCCTCACGCGCTACGGCTACCGCGCCGAGGCGCGCCGCGTGGCCCGAACTTTCCTTACGGGGATGCTTGAAACCTACGCGGCGACGGGACTCCTATGGGAGAAATACAACGTGCTGACTGGCGGCCCCGAACTGCCGCTCGAGCGTTACCCTACCCCCCCGATGCACGGTTGGTCGGCGGCGGCGGTCGCCGTTCTGGGCCGGGTCCTTTATCCGGAAACTGATGCCCGCGCTTAGCGACCTTTTCGCCGTAACGCGGCCCAGTCAGGTTTTCTCGCCGTGTTTTTTGCTGTCTGAGTTGAGAGATGTTTCGAGGTACAAGCCATGAGACCCAACATCGTCTACCTTCACTCGCACGATACGGGCCGCTACGTCCAGCCTTACGGCGCGCCGGTCGTGTCGCCGAACTTGCAACGTTTTGCCGAAGAGGGCGTGATGTTCCGTGACGCGCACGCCGCCGCGCCGACTTGTTCTCCCTCTCGCGCGGGGCTCTTGACCGGACAGATGCCACATAACGCGGGCATGATGGGGTTGACCCACCGGGGCTGGCGGCTTCACGATTACGGTCAGCACCTCGTCCATACGTTGCACGGAGCGGGGTACGCCTCAGCCTTAGCGGGCGTACAGCATATCGCGCCCGAACCGGGTGGCGCGAAACAGCTAGGCTATCATCAGCAGCTACCCAATACGGGGATGCGGGCGGCGGACATTTTACCGGCGGCGCTGGCGTACCTCGCCAAACCACCCGATCAACCCTTTTTTCTGTCCGTTGGTTTTGTAGAGACGCATCTGTTGCCGCAGGCTGCGCCGCTGGACTCGAGCTTCGGCTACCCGCACGGTGACGCCCGCTACATCACCCCGCCGTCTCCTCTGCCCGATACCCCGGAAACCCGCCAGGACGTAGCCGACTTTCAGGTGTCGCTCAGCGCGCTGGACAGCAGCTATGGTGCGCTACTGGGCGCACTAGAGCGAAGCGGTCAGGCGGAAAACACACTGGTGATTATCACCACCGACCACGGCCTGCCGCTCCCCGGCATGAAAGGGCAGCTCACCGTGCAGGGGACAGGGGTATCGCTCTTCCTGCGTGGTCCCGGCGGGTTTTCCGGCGGACGGGTCTGCGACGCGCTCGTTTCACAACTCGACATTTACCCGACGCTGTGTGAGTTACTCGAGCTGCCATCACCACCGTGGTTACAGGGCACTTCGCTACTACCGCTGGTACGCGGCGAGGCTGAGCGTGTTCACGAAGAGATTTTTACCGAAAGCACCCATCATGTTGCTTACGAACCGCAGCGCGCGGTCAGGACCGACCACTATACCTATATCCGCCGGTTTGGTGTGCGCGCGCACCCAGTTTTGCTCAATTGCGACGACTCCCCCAGCAAAGATGTGTGGTTGAAACAAGGCTGGCAGGGTTGCGCCGAGCCGCAGCATATGCTATTTGACCGCACGTTTGACTCAGGCGAGCGGCAAAACCGTAGTGGTCACCTGGACTACGCGGAGGTGGAAACGGACCTGCGGAACCGCCTCCACCGCTGGCAGCAAGCCACCCAAGACCCACTTCTGAACGGGCCTATCCCGGTTCCACCAGGAACCCTCGAGCGCGATCCGGACGGCGTCTCTCCGAGCGAGGCGGCCATCTCAGAGCCCCGTAAGCGGACCCAGGCATGAATTCCGGGAGACCGCCCAACATCGTCTTCGTCATGGCTGACCAGCTTGGTGCCTGTCACCTGGGTAGCTACGGCAGCCCGGTCGGTTCGACCCCGACGCTCGACCGGCTGGCGGCGCGGGGTGCGCGCTTTACTCGCTGTTACGCCTCGGTAGCCGTATGCGCGCCCAACCGCGCAACCATCCTGACTGGATACGCACCGGAAGCGCACGGTCTTACCGCCAACAACCTGGAACTCAGCGCCAGTAACCGTACCTACGCGCACGCACTCCACGCGGTGGGCTACCGGTCGGGGTGTTTCGGAAAACTTCATCAGACGTCGATGTCGCTGCCGCTGCCAGGAGACATCCGGTTTTTGGGCTTCGATGAGGCAAAACTTACCGAAGACCCACGTCAGGGGCCGTGGCTCGAGTGGATCCGGAACGCGCACCCCGAGTACTACCAGGCGGCGCTGGCGACGAGCTGGCCGGTTCCACACTTGAGCGAAAGCGAGCGCAGCGACTGGCAGCGCGCCTTTGACGCAGTTAGAAAGCCGCTGCGTGACGCCTCGAGTTGGGAGCTGATGTACCCCTCACCGCTGCCCCCGGAGCTACAACAAACGACCTGGATCACCGACAACGGTCTGGATTTTATGACGCGGCACCTGCGTGAGCACCCGGACACACCCTTTTTCTGCCACCTCTCGTACGTCGCGCCGCACGATCCCTACGACCCGCCCGAGCCGTATGCGAGCCTGTACAGTCCCAGAGAGATGCCGCCGCCGCTCCCGGCAGGGTGGCGGGAGCGCGGCTCCAAAACACTTCTACAAAAGCAGCGCTTCGCGGGCTTCGACCAGATCGTCGACCAGCCCGAAATTGTCCAGAGGTTGCGCGCGTACTATCATGGTTCGCTGCGCCTAATCGACGACCAGCTAGCCCGGGTCGAAGCCTTTTTAGACGCCCAGGGGCTCTGGGACGATACGCTTTTTGTCTTTACCAGCGACCACGGCGACCTCCTCGGCGACCACGCGCTCATCACCAAGGGCGTCGCGCACTACGATGCAGGCGTCCGCTGCCCGCTGTTGGTGTGCGGCGCGGGGGTGACGCCCGGCGTCGTCTCGGAGCGGCTCACCTGCTCGCTCGATTTTACGCCCACCTTCTGCGACTGGGCCGGGGTAGCCGACCCGTGGCCGCTCGAGGGCCACTCGTTTGCGCCGGAATGCCGTGGTGAAGCACCGAGTTTTGAGCGCGCTGCGGTAACGGTTGAAGCGGACTACGTGCCGCACATGCATCCCTCTGTGCGGAGCATCATCACGGACGATGGCTGGCGGCTTACGGTCTTTGACGAACCAGGCTACGGCGAACTGTTCGATCTGCAAGCCGACCCGGATGAGCAGCACAACCGTTACTTCGACGCGCGTTTTAGCGAGCAGCGGCAGAGTTTGTTCGAGCGTCATGTCCGCGCTTTTATGCGCCGCGCTGAAATGCAGCAGTACCGCGCGCTGCCGAGCGTCGCAGGGCGAGCACAACGAGTAGCGGTGGGCCTGAGCTTGCAAGACGACATTTTGCAAGTGGGTGACGAGTGAGTTGGCAAGCCCAGACACGGTGGGTCTGGGGTGAAGGTGAAGCCAGCCCCCGCAACGTCTGGCGCTGCTTCCGCAAGACCTTTACCCCGACTGAAGCCGTCTCGAGCGCCACCCTGAAACTCACCGCCGACTCCCGCTACGTCCTTTTCGCCAACGGTGCCCAGCTGGGACGTGGTCCGGTGCGATCATGGCCGTGGGCGCAGGCGTTCGATACTTACGATCTGACGGAGCTGCTTGAACCCGGCGCGGAAAATGTCATCGCCGTGCTCGTGACGCACTACGGTGTGTCGACCTTTTCCTATCTGCGGGGCCGGGCCGGACTGCTGGCGGAGCTCGAGGTGCGCTGCGCCGATGGAATACACCGATTTGCCACGGACACCTCTTGGAAGACTGCGCCGCACACCGCTTTTGGTTCACGCTCACCGCGTATGTGTGTCCAGCTCGCCTTTACCGAACACTACGATGCCAGGAGCTGGGATGACGCCTGGACCACCGCTCCCTTTGACGACAGCGGCTGGGAGCCTTCGTGCGTCATCGGCCCGGTGGGTACCCCGCCCTGGGATGAGTTGGTGCCTCGCAACGTCCCCTTCCTAACCGATACCCCCGTCCTGCCTGCTCGCGCCGTATCGGTTCGGCGCGTCGTCCCCGTTTCCCTAACGACCTGCGTAGATATTGCCACACAGATGTTGCCGGACAGTGCTGA
>JAABUN010007220.1_pt1 | contig 12177 bp, 18 predicted proteins | sample 5559311 | NCBI WGS metagenome assembly JAABUN01 (sample SAMN10711877, study PRJNA513370) | rock metagenome | isolation source: Antarctica rocks | place: Antarctica: Victoria Land, Siegfried Peak sud | reverse complement strand
AGCGGCCGTCGCACAGATGCGCTCTGCGTTGTTGAGCGAAAGAGTCTGTGCCCGCGGCAAACTCTGTCCTCGTGTTCCCGCCTCACGGCTCGGTAACCGGCTGATCTTGAAGACGATTCTCGGTGGCCTGCGTGGGGACTTCGCTCACCGCACCATCGGGCGACCTGATCATCTGAACACAGAAGCAAGCGGCGGCCACGACCCTCGCCGCGGCCCACAATTACCGCCCTGCCGCGACGCGCCGGTCACGGGCGTCAGGTCGTCGCTTGGTCCTTGGGCTCGCCGCGCGGCTCGAGCTGGATCTCGCGGTCGGCCCGCGGCACGCCGTCCTTGAGTTCCTGGCTACGCTCGCGTTCGGCGTTCAGCTCGACGCCGAGTAGTAGCGCCACGTTGGTGATCCACGACCAGACGAGCAGGACGATGAGCCCGGCCAGCGTGCCGTAGGTCTTGTTGTACGAGCCGAAGTTCGCCACGTAGAAGGCGAACAGCGCGGAGGCGACGAGCCACACGGCCACGGCGAGCAGGGCGCCGGCGCTGACGAACTTGCTGCTGCGGACCTTGACGTTGGGCGTGAAGTAGTAGAGGACGCCGATCATGAACAGGACGAGCAGCACGAGCACCGGCCACTTGGCGATGCTCCACACCGTCACGGCGGTGCTGCCGATGCCGAGCGGCTGGGCGACCGCGTCCACGACCGGGCCGGTGAGCGCCAGCGACAGCGCGATGACCGCTGCCAGCACGACCATGACGAGGGTGATGAGCAGCTGCAGCGGCTTGAGCTTCCAGATCTTGCGGCCCTCGGGCGTCTCGTACATGACGTTCGAGGCCCGGGTGAAGGCGCCGACGTAACTGGAGGCCGAGTAGAGGGCGCCGAGGAGTCCGAGCACGAAGGCGAGGCCGGCACTGGAGGGGTTGCTGGTGATCGACTCGATCGGACCCCGCAGGGTCTCGGCTGCTGTGCCGGGCGCCAGCTGGGAGACGATGTCGGTGAGGGCGCGCGTCGTGGTGGCCGGATCGCCGAACAGCCCGAGCAGGGACACCAGCGCGATGATCGCCGGGAAGATCGCCAGCAGGCCGTAGTAGGTCAGGGCCGCCGCCCAGTCGGTGACGTTGTCCTCGGAGAACTCCTTGACCGTGCGCTTGAGGGTGCCAAACGTTGACGAGCTGGCGTCGGTGCCCGTCGGCGCGTAGTCGGCCCGACCCCCGGCCCCCGCCGCGGTGCCTCCGCGGCTGGCCGGCTCGGCGACAGGTCCTGCGCCGTCGCTGCCTCGCCGCTGTGCGATGCCTGCCATGGCGTCTCCTCCTTGGATGAGCCGGACGTCAGTCCTCGCTGACGTGCTCGCGCGCAGCAACGCAGCAGCCAGCCCGGCCCGGCCCGGACGGCTTTGATTGTGACCCCGCCGGCGGTCAGCCAAACGCAGAAGCGGCGAGACACCCGGACAAGGAGAAACCGGTTGATCTCCGGCGGTCTGGGTAGTCCGCGCTCACCGACATGCTCACCGACATAGAGGAGGCGCCCGTGAGCGAGCCCAGGCAGGTGGCGGGAGCGGCGAAGCAGGCGGCCGGCAAGACCGCCTCGACCGCCACGGACGAGGCCCGACAGGTCCGCGCGGCGACGGCGTCGGCAGCCGGCGAGGTGACCGGGGTCGCCAAGGACCAGGCGGGCGCCGTGGCCGGCGAGGCGCTGGACGAGGCCAAGGACCTGTGGGAGCAGACGCTCGCGCAGGTCAACGAGCAGGCGGGTTCCGCGGCGGCGAAGCTGGGCGAGAGCGTCCGGAGCCTCGCCGACGAACTGTTCTCGCTCGGGGACGGCACCGGTGACGGGCAGGGCCCGGTCGCGGACCTGGCCCGGGCCCTGGCCGCCCGCGGCGACGACATCGCCGACCTGCTGTCCAGGCAGGGGCCGGACGGCGTCGTGCAGGAGTTGCGCCGCTACGCCGGGCGAAGTCCCGGGACGTTCCTGCTGGGCGCACTCGCGGCCGGTGTCGTCGCCGGGAGACTGACGCGCGGGGCCAAGGCGGCGGAATCGGACGGCGACGCCTCCGCGCCTTCCGCGCCGATGAAGCCTCCCGCGCCTGCCACGGCTCAGCCGTCGTACCGGTCCAGGCGGTGACCCGCCCGCGCGGCGAGGAGCAGGCCGACGTCACCCAGAGCAGCGTCGGGGAACTGCTCAAGGAGGTGGCGAGCGACCTGTCCACGCTCGTCAACCAGGAGATCGCGCTCGCCAAGGCCGAGGTGACGCAGGAGGCCAAGAAGGCCGGCAAGGTCGCCGGGGCGTTCGGAGGCGCGGCCGGGGCGGGTTACTTCATGCTCCTGTTCGGCTCGCTGACCCTGGTCTTCCTGCTGGCCGGTCTGTTCGACAGCAACACGCTGGGCGCGCTGGCGGTGACGGTGCTCTACGCCCTCATCGCCGCGGTGCTCGCCCTGCGAGGCCGAGCCACCGTCAAGACACTGAACCTCAAGCCCGAGAAGACCATCGAGTCCCTCAAGGAGGATGCACAGTGGGCAAAGACCCGCAAGAGCTGAGGGCCGAGATCGCGCAGACCCGAGCCGACCTCGACCAAGACCTGGACGTGCTCACGGAGAAGGTGTCTCCGGGCAAGGTCGCGGAACGACGCGTCGCTGCGACCAAGAGCGCGTTCGTAGGCGTCAAGGAGAAGGTCATGGGATCAGCAGACTCGGCTGGCTCATCCGCGAACGGCGTGGCCTCCTCGGTGGGCGAGGCGCCCGCCGCCGCCAAGGCCAAGGCCGCCGGCAACCCGCTGGCCGCAGGTCTGATCGCGTTCGGTACGGGCTGGTTGCTCTCCAGCTTGCTCCCGGCCAGCGACGCTGAAACTCGGGCCGCTGGCACCCTGAAGGATGCCTTGGCGGCACCGCTCAAAAGCCAGCTCTCCACGGCGGCCGCCGAGGTCAAGGACGAGGTGCTGCCGGCCGCGCAGGACGCTGCGCAGTCGCTCAAGGGCACCGCCACCGGAGCGGTCGAGAAGGTCAAGGGGACCGCCACCGACAAGGCGGGCGACGTCAAGGGTCGGGCCGCGCAGGCGTCCAGTACGGTCAAGGACCAGGCCACCGACGCAGCCGACGACGTCGCCGAAAGTGCCTCCGGCTCCTCAGACATGGACCGCGCCGACCTCGAGCGCAAGACGCTCAAAGAGATCCGTGCGCTCGCCGTAGACGCCGGCGCCGAGGCCGACGAGGTACGGACGCTCGGTAAGGCGGTGCTAGTCGACTGGCTCCTGGGCGAGAGCGAGGAGCAGGTTCTCTACACCCGGGACGACATGGAGGCGATGTCGGAGCTGCAGCTGCGGGAGTTGGCTCAGGAGATGGGGGTCGCCGTCAGGGCCGACGCGCGCAAGCCGGCCATCATCAAGGCACTCATGGCCACCGCGGACGAGCCAGCGGGGTAGTGGCCGGAGGACGCTACGCACACGTCAGCAGTCCGCAAGCCCTGGCGACTGGGGTGCTGCGTCGGTACCCGCAGAAAGCCCAGATACGACCGGCGCCGACTATGGCGAGTGGGTCCGTCGCCACTGGTCGAGCATGCGCAGTCCCCGCTCGGCCTCGGCCGCCAAGCACTGGTCGTACAGCCCGCCGTCGCTGTCGACGAGCGCTTGCACCGCGTCATGTAGCGCGGCTTGCGCGGCCGCGCGCTCGTCAGCGGCGGCACGTCCACGCAGCCAGCGGGCCAGCAGCATCCCACCAGCCACGACGCTCGTGGCGGCAAGCAGCAGCAGTGCCGCCACGGGGTCGGCTGCACCGCCCACGGCCAGAACCGCCGCCATCACGGCCAGCCTGACATCAACGATCTTCTTGGCCACGTCCGCACTCCGACCCCGAGGATGCGCGGTCACATACCCGGTGACCGCGCACCGAAAGCCGAGCGGGCCGACGCATCGCCGCGCGTCACGGCTGAGGTGGCTCGTACGCAGAGGGCGTCCGTGAGCCGGGCGGGGGCACAACGCTGCGAGAAATGGGGACGAAGGGAGCGCGGATGAGTGACCCGACCCATGGCAGCACCGGAACTCGGGAATGTCTCAACCGCGGCCTGACTCTGCGCACCGCTGTCGGACTGATGGATGAGCTCGGCGTGCGCGAGCTGTCCCTGCGTCGTCTCGGGCGCGAGCTCGGTGTTGAGCGGCCCTCTACCCGCTACATCCCTAGCCAGACCCTGCTCGACGGCGTGGAGACCGTCATCGACGAGCTATACGCCAACGCTGACGTGGAACTGATGCCGCAGGACGGCTGGCCGGACTACCTGCCGGCCCTCTGATAGGGCTGCAGGACTCGTCTGAGACGATTAGGCCTTCTACCTCTGCCCGAAGGAGTCGAACGTGGCTTGTCCGCGGACCTGTCGAAGTACCTGGACAAGGCCTACGAAGCTAAGGGGCTGGAGGAGGTGCTCGCCGCTCCCGTCAGCGCCCTTGCCGGCGTGACTGATGACGATGCGGAGCACCTGCGCGCCGCGTTCAACATCAAGACCGTCGCCGACCTCGGCAAGAACAAGTATTTCGCGGCCGCGCAGGCGATGCTCGCGTTGACGAAGTAGCAGTCCAACTCAACTGTCGCCACCGGTCAGTGTCTTGGGGTGGCGCGTCATGCCATAACGGCAGTTGGGCGGTGTCCAGGTGAACCTGAGCTGATCGCGCGGCGGCGATCTCCGCGGCCGCCGCGTCAGCGGGTTGCCGATGGTGTGCCGCCTCGCCAAAGCCATCCGCGACCTGCTACGAGCTGCGGGACAACCGGCTCGCGCGGCCGGTCCGGCCCACGCCCGCGCGTTCTCGACCGGGCTGGACCGGGTGACATGCCGACCGGTCAGGCTTTAGCAGAGCGGGTTGTCAGCGCCGTCAGTGCCCACGGCTGGCCCAGCCGGGCTCGGCGAGCACCTGCTCGAAGCCGTGCACGGTGCGCACGTCTCGGGTGTGCCCACCGCACCGCAGAAAACCGCACCCCGGGCGGGGGAGCCCGGGGTGCGATCCACTGAAGGGTGCAGAGTCAGCGCTCGGTCAGCGACGCGCGGAAGCTGGCTTCTTGGCGCTCTGCGTCTCGATCGGGGTCTGCCCCTCGGTGCCGCCGTCTGATCCGCCGTTGGCGGCCTTGCGGGCCTCGTTCCTCGCCTGGGCGCGCTCAGAGATCTCGCGACCGTCCACGCCGCCTTCGCGGGCGTCGGCAGCGACGCTCTGGCCGAAGGCCGACTGCGGAGCCGGCGTCCCGGCGTCGTCACCATCCTCGGTGTCCTCCACGGGGTCGGTGCCCTCGACCGGATCGACCGGGTCGGTGTCCTCGACCGGGTCGGTGACCTCCTCGACCGGGTCGGTGACCTCCTCGACCGGCGGGTCCACGACCTCCTCGACGGGCTCGGTGACCTCCTCGTCGGGCAGCGGGTCCACGACCTCCTCGACGGGCTCGGTGCCCTCGACGACCTGGCCAACCACGGTCGAGTCCGGGCTGGGGTCGGCGTTCGCGGGCAGGACGCCGGTGACACCGGCAGCGGCCACGGCGGCAGCGGCCGCGGTGAGCCCGGCGGTGGCCTTGGCGGCAGCACCCAAAGAGGCGAGCTTGGCCAGCAGGCCGGCGAGGATCTCAGGCATGAACTTCTCCTTGGCAGTGGGACCGGTTGGTCCGGTGCCCCGTCGCGGGTGGCGACAGAGCACCGTCGACAGGGGCATCGCCGCTCCCTCTCCCAGGGGTACGGGGCATTTCGGGCACGGGCAGAATGGCCCCGTGGACACCGCGCGGGTCGTCGTCGTCGGCGCGGGCGCCGCCGGGCTGTCCCTCGCCTGCCGGCTCGGTGAGCAGGGCGCTGAGGACGTCGTGCTGGTCGCGGCTCCTCCTGGCGGGCACGACGCCCCGGAGCGCACCTGGTGCTCCTGGGGCAGCGACGCGTACTGCTCCGACGCCGTCTCGGCGCGCTAGCACCGGGTGGGCGTGCACGCCCATGGCGGCGCCGCACAGACGACGAGCTCGCTCCGCTGGACTACACGATGATCCACTCGCGCGACTACGAGCGGGTGGCAGACGCGCGGCTGGCGTATACGGCGGTGCGCGGGTGGAGGCCGTGGTCACGCTGTCCAGGACAGGCCGGACGAGGGGGTGGTGCACGGCGCCGGTCTGCGCTCGAGCTGGGTCTTCGACACCCGTCCGACGGCCCCGGCCCGCCCGGTCGGGTCAGCCTGCTGCAGCACTTCCGCGGCTGGTTCGTCCGGACGTCCGAGGACGCCTCGATCCTGCCGTCGCCGGGTTCATGGATTTCCAGCCGCCGCAGCCGCCACGCGGCGTGGCTTTCGGCTACGTCCTGCCAACGTCACCGCGCGAAGTCCTGGTCGAGCACACCGAGTTCTCCCGCTCTGTGTCGACGACGGAGCAGTACGACACGGCGCTCGCGGACTACACGGCGCTGCTCGGATTGCTTCCCTTCGAGGTGGTGGCCGCCGAGCAGGGCGCGATGCCATGACCTACGCGGCGCCCGGCGCCTCGATGTACGCCCCCTCGTCCTGCGTCGCGGGGAAGGGGTTGCCGCCGTCGAGTGAGTGGGGCCGGTAGGGCGCGATGCCGCCGTGCACGGCGTCCTGGTGGTAGCCGTCGCGGAGCATGTCGTTGACCGGGGCATGCGGCCGGTTGATGGGGATCTGGTTGAAGTTGGGACCGCCCAGGCGCAGCAGCTGGATGTCCAGGTAGGAGAACAGCCGTCCGGCGAGCAGGGGGTCGTCCGTGACGTCGATGCCCGGGACCAGATGGCCCACGTGGAAGGCGACCTGCTCGGTCTCGGCGAAGTAGTTGGTCGGGTTGCCGTTCAGGGTCAGCGTGCCGATCACCTGCACCGGGGCCAGCTCCTCCGGCACCATCTTGGTCGAGTCGAGCAGGTCGATGCCTTCGAACATCTGGTCCTCGGTGTCCGGGAAGGTCTGGATCCCGAACTCCCACTGCGGGAAGGCGCCGGCCTCGATGCCGTCGGCGAGATCACGGCGGTGGAAGTCCGGGTCGACGCCGGCCAGCAGCTGCGCCTCCTCCCAGACCAGGGAGTGCACTCCCGCCACCGGCTTCCAGTGGAACTTGACCAGAGTGGTGCCGCCGTCCGCGGCCACCAGCCTGAACTTGTGGACGCCGAAGCCCTCCATGGTGCGCCAGGACCGGGGGATGCCCCGGTCCGACATCGCCCACATGACGTGGTGGGTCGCCTCAGTGTGCAGCGACGCGAAGTCCCAGAAGCTGTCGTGCGCGCTCTGCGCCTGCGGAATCTCGCGGTCCGGGTGGGGCTTTGCCGCGTGGATGAGGTCGGGGAACTTGATGGCGTCCTGGATGAAGAAGACCGGGATGTTGTTGCCGACCAGGTCGAAGGTGCCCTCGGAGGTGTAGAACTTGGTCGCGAAGCCCCGGGTGTCGCGCACCGTGTCCGCCGAGCCGCGCGACCCGAGCACAGTGGAGAAGCGCACGAACATCGGCGTCTCCACGCCCTTGGCCAAAAAGGCGGCCCGGGTGACGCTCGCGGCTGCGCCGTTAGCGACGAAGACGCCGTGCGCGGCGGCGCCACGGGCGTGCACGACGCGCTCCGGGATGCGCTCGTGGTCGAAGTGCATGATCTTCTCGCGCAGGTGATGGTCCTGCAGCAGGACCGGCCCGCGCGGGCCGGCCTTGAGCGAATGGTCGGTGTCGCGCAATCGCACGCCGGTCGAGGTCGTGAGGAACGCACCCGTCTGCGCCCGCGAGGTGGCCGGCAGACCGGTCGGCTCGCCCGTGGGCGACAGGGACGCGGGCGACAGCTGGTCCGGCTTGGGGGCAAGCGGCTCCCGCGCGGTCGTCGGCTCCTCCAGGGCGGGCGGCTAACTGCCCGGAACGCCCGGGATCACCTGGTCGTCGGCCTTCACGGCCTTCGCGCTCTTCCTGGTCGTCTTCTTGGGCGTAGACGGCATGGCGTACCTCCGGTACAGGGGAGAGCCGGCGCAGGCGCCGGACGGCGCGCAGGCGGGCGCGACAAGTACCCGGACGCTTCCCCGCAACGGGCCGTCGACACGTTCCCGAGGTTCCGCGGATTCCGCTCGAGCTCGCCCTCCGCCGCCGGGGACGGTTGGTGACCACCTCGTCCGCCCGCGTTTCCCAGCCCAGCGACGAGGCGGCTGAACTCTTTTGGAACGTCCTCAGCCATGGTCCAGTCTCACGGTGACACCTCGATATCCAGCTCCGCAGGCTGCAGGCAGTCCCTGCATGCCCGACGCTTGCTCGCCTCCCAGCTGGGAAGGGCAGTGACCTCAACCCCGAAACTTTTGGAGGGAACATGGCAACTCAGCACAGCCCGGCAGACGACATCGTGTTCGACCTGGTGAGTGTCCAGTACCACGCGCTCAAGGCAGCCAAGGCCTACGACTCCTACGTCGCGGACGCCGAGGACCACGACGACGTTCGGAACTTCTTCGAGGAGTGCGCGCGGCAGGATGCGGAGCGCGCGAAGACCTGCCACGAGCTGTTGTCCAAGCTCACCTCCGGCGGGCTCGACGCGGCCTCCTGACCGGCCGGCCTCGCCCCAGTGGCCCCGGCGGTGCGAGTCGGCGGGGCCTCCGCACATCTGTCGCGCCATGGGCACGGCAGGACCGTCGGTGTGCCACGGCCAGCGAGCACCCAACGCGACCACCGCACGCACGGTGGGTATGTGTAGATATGCCGCCCGCGGCACCCTGAGGCGGGTAGGTGCCGATACGGTCGGCGGCATGGGCGAGCCTCCGCGTCACGCTGGAGAGCGGGAATCGCTCGCTCGCGCCCTCGCCCGGTCGGCAGGAAAGATGGTCTGGAACGGTGCCACAGCCCTTCAACGCCCGACCGTCAGGTTGAGGAACTTGACGTTCCCTTCCTCGCACCTATGGAGGTGTCCGTACGGGAGCCACCCCCGAGCTATATCAGGGACCAAGGATCGCTAGCAACGGGCACGCCCGCTTTGCCCTAGTGGCTGGTGGTCCCGCGGTGGGACTCCAGCTGGGCCGGCACCATCCGGTCGGCGAGAACGCCGGTCGTGAACGAGTAGACAGCCTTGTGCAGGCTGTCCCACATCTGCTCCTTCACCGGCCAGGTGTGCGGCGGGGCCCCACAGCCCGACACGTTCTCCATGGTCTGGTCGAACGACAGTCGCACCACGGTGTGCGCCGCGTCAGCGCGTGGCCCGCGCATACCGGTGGCCGCCCAGATCCCGCGAAGGGCACCGAGCAGAGCTCCGGTCCCCCAGTGCATCGCGTGGTTCCACACCATCGGCCGGTCGCCGTCGGGCTGAGTCCCAGAAAGTGGTGTAGCTCGGGCTCTTGATCGTGACCTGGTTCGTGTCGGTCACGGACGTTGAGGGGCCACCGCGTGAGGCTCTGTGAGAACCGACCAAGGACCTCACAGACAAGGACTCAACACGATGGCCCTCGACGATTCTGCCCTGCTCGAGATGATCGAGATGCTCCGCACCGCCGACGGTCAGCTGCCTCGACGACACGGACGGGATCATCGACTGGCCGGGCGAGGACTACTTCGCCGCCGTCCTCCACGACTACCTCACCCACCACGGGGCCAACATCGGATGGGTCGGCAACGCGCACAGCGAACTGATCAACTCCGCCGACCTGCTCGACCACGCCGTGACCTGGATGGGCACGAACTTCAACGCGCAGTGATCGTCCCCACTGACGGGTCAGCGATCGCACACCGGCCAGCGGCCGCCACCAGCGTCCCGGTTGAGGAACGATCAGCGGACGCCATCGCTGTGTTCGTTGATCTCCGAGCGCGGGTCGCCGGATCGTCCCGCAGAGGATCCTCCAGTGGAACGACGAGCGACCGCTACGCGCTGGGCAGTGTCGCGCTGCGCTCCCGTGTGGGGTAGGTATGACGGGTGACGGAGCGCAGCGTGGTGGTCATGTCCGGGAGCACCCGTGCCGCCTCGACCAACACCGCCTTCGCGCGCACGGCCGCCGCCCACCCCCCGGCGGGAGCCACCGTGACCGCCTGGACCGCCTTGACCGGACTACCCCACTTCGACCCCGATCTCGACCGCGACCCGCTGCCCGCACCCATCGCCGCGCTGCGCGACCTGCTGGCTGGAGCGGACGCGGTTGTCCTGTGCACGCCGGAGTACGCCGGCGCCCTTCCGGGAGCGTTCAAGAACGCCTTGGACTGGACCGTGGGCAGCACCGTGTTCAGCGACAAGCCCGTCGCCTGGATCAAGGTCGCTGCCGACGCCCGCCGCGGTGAAGGAGCCCACGCCGAGCTGGCCACGGTGCTCGGCTACGTCCAAGCCCGCGTGCTGCCTGAGGCCTGCACGCATGTGCCCATCGACCGCAGCGCCGTCGATACCGACGGGCTGATCGCCGACGAGACGACTGTCCATGCCGTCACCGGCGCCATCGCCGCAGTGCTGGCCACCATCCCCCCGGCCGACCCGCAGTCGCAGTAGCCGATCACCTACCGGGCAAGATCGGCAGTGCCGCTGGTGCCGAGTCGCATGGCGCTGGGAACCGCGCGCCAGTCGCCCCTGGGGATCGCGCCGCGGCGCGCGGCTGACGGCATCCACGTGCCCGCACGACTATCGCTAGCGAGACCTGCTGTCAACGAGGACGTTATCGCGTGGTAGGCGGGCGAACGCAGTGGCAGTGGTAGCGAGCGCAGCAAAGACGACTTGGAAAAGCCAGACGGAGTGAGCCCGGAGCCCGCGTCCAGTTCCGGGGCGCCTCGGCCGACTCTCGGACCGGTCGTCCATCATCTCCGGGTGGGGACTTCGTTGACGGTGGCGGTGGTGCAGCCGCCCGTCACTGCGTACGACGTGGCCGGCAACGTGCAGCGACACGCAGTTGCGGTGCGCCAAGCCCAAGCCCGGGTGGTGGTCTTTCCGGAGCTGTCGTTGACCGGGTACGAGCTGGACGCGCCCGCGGTAGCGCCCAACGACGCCGCTCTCGCACCGCTGGTCGGCGCCTGCGCGGCGAGCGGCGCGATCGCCCTGGTCGGTGCCCCGGTGCAGGACCCGGACGGGCAGGTGTTCATCGCGGTGCTGCAAGTCGACGCGGCGGGGGTGCGCGTGGCGTACCGCAAGAGCTGGCTCGGCGAGGCCGAGGCGGAGCGGTTCAGCGCCGGCCCGGGCCCGACCGTGCTGGCCCTGGACGGTTGGCGCATCGGGCTGGGCGTCTGCAAGGACACCGGCGTCATGCAGCACGTGGCCGGCACGGCGGCACTGGAGGTGGACGGCTACCTGGCCGGTCTGGTTCACCGTCCCGAGGAGCTTGCCGAGCAGGAGGCCCGCGCCTTCGTCATCGCCCGCGCCTGCCGGGCGTGGGTCGCCTTCGCCAGCTTTGCCGGCCCGACCGGCGGCGGCTACAGCGAGACGGCGGGCTCGTCGGCGATCTGGTCGGCCGAGGGCGTCGCGGTCGCGCGCACCGGCCGGCAGACAGGGGGGATCGCCCGCGCCGCGCTCAAGCGAGCCGTGCCCGGATAGGGGTCGCACAGGCTGCGGGGCACCCACTGACGCAGAGTCCGGTCGGCTGCCACTATGGGGCAGTGACGTCCGGTCGACGCTTCCTGGTGCTGCACGGCTGGCAGAACCGGCGGCCGCAGGAGCACTGGCAGTGGCAGCTGGTCGAGGCGCTGCGCTGCGCCGGGGAGCAGGTTCTGTACCAGCCCCGGCCTGACGCTGCCGCCATCGCGGCCGCCGCAGGCAGCACCCGGCTGGTCTGTAGCAACGACGACCCCTACTGCCCCGAAACGGCACCGGTCGCGTACGCCGACCTAGCGGTGGACACCGACATCATCCCTGGCGGGCAGCACCTCGACCCCGATGCCGGCTACGGCGCCTGGCCGTCCGCTATCGCCTGGTGCCTGGACCCGATGGTCCGGCTGCTTGCCCGCTGACGCAGCCCCAACGCGCCGAGCGCGACTGCGGCGATAGGAGCCATCCACTGGGAGGGGCACGCTTCGACGGGACCCAGGCCGTACTGCGCGGCTCCCGTATGAGGAACCCTCATCGGCACGTCGCAGAGTGGCATCTACCCTTTGAGAAACTTGCCCAGTACGACGACCTCGCCGTCCTCGTAGCCGAGGGACTTGTAGAAGTCCACGACGGCCGTGTTCGTCGTCCGCACCATCAAGTTGACCTTCGGCACATCGCGCTGGATGAGCCACTGCTCGCTGGCGCGCATCAGCTCGCGTCCTAGTCCGGCAGAACGTCGG
>JAABUN010007219.1_pt1 | contig 12178 bp, 13 predicted proteins | sample 5559311 | NCBI WGS metagenome assembly JAABUN01 (sample SAMN10711877, study PRJNA513370) | rock metagenome | isolation source: Antarctica rocks | place: Antarctica: Victoria Land, Siegfried Peak sud | reverse complement strand
GATCCAGCCGTACGGCGACCGGCTGGCCTCGGACTACCCGCGCTACACCGCTGGCACGGCCATGCTGGAGACAGCCGAGCGGCTCACCGACGAAGAGGGTGACCCCGCCGTCCAGCAGTTCCTGCTGCTCGTCGGCGGCCTGCGCACCCTGTCCGACGGGTCGCACGATCCCTCGCTGGTGCTGGACGCCTACCTGCTCCGCGCGCTCGCCGTCGCCGGCTGGGCCGCCAGCCTGGTCGACTGCGCCCGCTGCGGCGCACCGGGCCCGCACCGGGCGTTCGCCATCGCCGCCGGGGGAGTGGTCTGCCCCGCCTGCCGGCCCCCGGGGTCCGCGTCGCCGTCGCCCGCGTGCCTCGCGCTGATGGCGGCGCTGCTCGGCGGTGACTGGGCGGTCGCTGATGCCAGCGAGGTGCGGCACCGGCGCGAGGCCAGTGGGATCGTCGCGGCCTATCTGCAGTGGCACCTCGAGCGGGGTATCCGCGCGCTGCGGCTGGTCGAGCGCTCGTGAGGGCCCGTCGCACGACCCCGCCGCGGGGGCCGGTGGCCGCGCCGCCGCCGCACCCGTCCGGGGCGGTGGCCCCGGCCCTGCCGCGCGAGCTCGTGCCGCGGCACGTGGCGATCGTCATGGACGGCAACGGTCGCTGGGCTGGCGAGCGCGGTCTACCACGCACCGCCGGGCACGAGGCGGGCGAGGCCGCACTGCTCGACGTCGTCGCCGGCGCCATCGAGGTGGGGGTGACGCACGTGTCGGCGTACGCGTTCTCGACCGAGAACTGGAAGCGTTCGCCGGACGAGGTGCGGTTCCTGATGGGGTTCAACCGCGACGTGATCCGGCGCCGCCGCGACGAGATGCACGCCTGGGGGGTGCGGGTGCGTTGGGCCGGGCGTCGGCCCCGGCTGTGGCGCAGCGTGGTCAACGAGCTGGAGGCCGCCGAGGCGCTGACCCGGGAGAACCGTGTCCTGACCCTGACGATGTGCGTGAACTACGGCGGACGGGCCGAGATCGCGGACGCCGCGCGTGCCCTCGCGATAGACGTGGCGGCCGGGCAGCTGGACCCCGGCAAGGTCGACGAGCGGGTGCTCGCGCGGTACCTGGACGAGCCCGACCTGCCCGACGTCGACCTGTTCCTGCGGACCTCTGGTGAGCAGCGCACGTCGAACTTCCTGCTGTGGCAGTCGGCCTACGCCGAGCTGGTGTTCGTGCCCGAGCTATGGCCCGACGTCGACCGGCGGGTGCTGTGGCGGGCGATCGACGAGTACGCCCGGCGCGACCGGCGATATGGGGGCGCCGCCGACCCGAGCGCCTAGCAACGGGTCAGTGCTGGTCGCAGGTGCCGAAGATCTCAAGGGTGTGGCTGACGTTGCTGAACCCGTGCTGCGCCGCCACCCGGGCCGCCCAGCGCTCGACCGAGGGCTCCTCGACCTCCACGGTGCGCCCGCACTCGCGACAGACCAGGTGGTGGTGGTGGTCCGCGCCGCACCGGCGGTAGACCGTCTCGGCGTCGTCGGTGCGCAGCGCGTCCAGCTCGCCGTCCTCGACCATCGCCTGCAGGGCGCGGTACACGGTGGCCAGACCCACCGGTTCACCGCCCTCGCGCAATGCGGCGTGGATCTCCTGGGCGCTGCTGAACGTGCCCTGCCCCGCCAGGTACGCCGAGACGGCCGTGCGCTGGCGGCTGGCCTTGCGCACGGTGGGGTTCGCCGGTTCAGTGCTCGTCATTTCGTGCTCGTCACTTCAGTGCTCGTCATTCAGTGCTCGTCATAGTGGCCGACGTGCTGGGCGTGCCGGTGACCCTCGTGAAGATAGTCGACGTGACCGTCGTGGCTGACCGTGTCGTGGCCGCACGCGGCGCCGTGCTCGTGAGCGTGATGGCCCTCCGCGGCGGCGTGCCGGCGGCTCGCCAGGGCCTCGCGCCCCGCCGCCCCCACGGCCGCCAGCACGAAGACGGCGATCGCGAACAGCACGATGGTGCCCCCGGACGGCGTATCGGCGTAGAAGCTGGTCGAGATGCCGGCCAGGCTGACCACCACCCCGGTCGCCACGGCCAGCAGCAGCGAGGAGCGGAAGCTGTGGCAGAGCAGCTGGGCGATGGCGTTCGGCAGGATCATCAGCGCGCTGATCAACAGCAGGCCCACGACGCGCATCGAGACCACGACGGTCACGGCGGTCAGCACCGCGAGCAACAGGTTCAGGGTGAGCACCGGCAGGCCGACGGCCCGGGCGTACTCGGGGTCGTTGCTCACCGCGAACAGCTGACGGGACAGCAGCAGGGCGCTCAGCAGGACGACACCCGCGAGCGCCGCGAAGGTGACCAGGTCGGCGTTCGTCGTCGTGGTGATCGCACCGAACAGGTAGGAGTTGAGGTTGGCAGGGGTGCCCGCCGGTGACAGCGAGATCAGCACCACGCCGCCGGCGATGCCGCCGTAGAACAGCACAGCGAGCGCGATGTCACCGCTGGTGCGGCCACGCGCGCGGATCAGCTCGATCGCCACGGCGCCCCCCACGGCCGCCACCAGCGCGGTCCAGACTGGCGCGGTGCCGGTGAGCACCCCCGCTGCGACGCCGGCGAGCGCGACGTGGCCCATGCCGTCGCCGATCAGCGCGAGCCGGCGCTGCACCAGGAAGATGCCGACGACGGGCGCAGCCAGACCCACGAGCAGACCGGCCACCAGGGCCCGACGCATGAAGTCGTACTGCAGCAGCTCCAGGACGGGCATCAGCGCTCACCCACGGTGGGCGTCAGCCAGGTACGCCGACCGGTCGCGTCGGCGGGGTCGTGCACGTGGTGGTCGTGCGCGCCGTCCGAGGCCCCGAGCATGGCGGCCACGAGGGGGCCGTCGTACGTGATCCGCCCGTCCTGCATGACGATGGACCGCGTCACGACCGCCGCGAGCGGCCCGACCTCATGGGTGACGATCATCAGGGTGACCCCCAGCTCGACCAGTCGCGCCACCGCCGTGGCCAGCGCCTGCTGGCTGGCCTGGTCGACGCCCGCAGTGGGCTCGTCCATGATCAGCACGTCGGGCTCGCTGGCCAGGGCCCGCGCGATCAGGGCCCGGCGCTGCTGACCGCCGGAGAGGTCGGTGATGTCGACGTCGGCCCAGGGGGTCAGGTCGACGGCGTCGATCGCGGCGGTGACCGCGGCGCGGTCAGCGGCACGCGGCCAGCGGAACAGCCCCAGGCGGGCCAGGCGGCCGGAGGCGACCACCTCGCGGACGGTCGAGGGGATCGTGCCGCCGACGGTGTGCCGTTGGGGGACGTAACCGATGCGGGTCGTGCCTGAACCGTCCGCCGAGCCCGGCAGCTCGACGTCGCCCGCGAGCACCGTCGCCAGGCCCAGCAGTCCGCGCACCAGGGTGGTCTTGCCCGAGCCGTTGGCGCCCAGCACGGCCACTACCTCGCCGCGGTGCACGCTCAGGTCGACGTCGTGGACGACGGCGCGCTCGGTGTAGCCGATGCTGACCGCGCGCAGCTGCAGGACGGGGTCCGTCATCGGCACGGTTGGCCCCGCTCGAGGTTGGCCAGGTTCGAGCGCATCACTGCAAGGTAGTCCTTGCCCTGCGAACGGTCGTTCAGTCCTTCGATGGGGTCCAGCACCTCGGTGGCCGCACCCGTCTCGCTGGCGACGGTCTTCGCGATCGCCGGGCTGATCAGCGTCTCGTAGTAGATGGTGTGCACCTTGTTGGCGCGCACGAAGTCGGTCACCTTGGCCAGCTGTCCCGCGTCGGGTTCGCCGTCCGGGGTCAGGCCGGTGATCCCGACCTGGGTCATGCCGTACCGCTCGCTGAGGTAGCCGAATGCGTTGTGACTGGTCACCAGGTCCTTGTTGGCACAGCTCGCCAGGCCTGTGCTGAGCTCGCCGTCCAGGGTGCGCAGGTCGCTGGACAGGGCAGCCAGGTTCGTGGCGAAGACGTCCTTGGCCGCCGGCTGGGCCTGGGTCATCCGGGCGGCGAGCGCCGTCGCCACGGCCTGCAGCCGCACCGGGTCGAGCCAGAAGTGGGGGTCGGTCGACCCGGCCTCGGCATCGACCTGCTTGCCCGCTTCGATCGGGGTGTAGGTCAGGTCGAGGTTGGCCGAGGTCGACGCGTCGAACGCCTTGTCCGCCGCCTGGCTGCTGACGGCGGTGTCGACGGCCGGTTGGAAGCCCTTGAGGTAGACCACCAGGCCGGTGTCGGCCAGGCTCGCGACGTCCTGCGGCGTGAGCTCGAGGTCGTGCGGCTCGGCCCCCGGCTTGGTCAGGCTGGTGACGTTGACCCGGTCGCCACCGATCCGCTCGGCGATGTACTGCAGGGGGTAGAAGCTGGCGACGACCGGGAGCTTGCCGCCGCCGCCGCCGCCGCCACCGTCACCGGCGGCGGGGGCCGTCCCAGACCCGCATCCGCTCAGTCCGAGGGCGAGCAGGCAGGCGCTGGCGACGATCCGCGATATTGGCATGGGAACCATTATCACTTTGCTGCCGGTGTCGGTCAAGAGGCCGGTCACCCGCTCAGCGAGGGAACGCCTGGGTCAGACACAGTGCGACCGCCATGACCAGGACGGCGACCCGTCCCACCCGCTCCCCGGTGCCCAGCCGCGGCCAGCCCAGATACATCAGCCACCCGACGAACACCACGACGACCGCGGTCAGGACGACTCCGGCCGCGCCGCCGAAGACGACCGCGACGACCAGCGCCGTCAGTAGCGCGATGAAGGGCACCGCCCGGGGCAGCCGCGCCAGGCGCAGCAGCAACGGCAGGCTGGCCCGCTCGACCGTGGCGCGCAGCCCGGACGTCGTTGCTGGGGTCGGGGTCACGGGGTGGCCTCTCGTGGGGGTCGGGACACCCATCCTCTCGTGCCAGGCTGGCCCACGTCGCCCGTTGATCCCTCGGGCCAAGACCGGAGGTGGCCGATGGCGCTGGTCGTGGTGACGCGGTACGTCGTCCCGGACGATGAAGCGGAGGTGTTCCACGAGCGGGCCCGCGAGGCGCTGGACGCGTTGCGCGGGCAGACCGGGTGCCGTCGCGGGCACGTGGGCCGGTCGATGGACGAGCCGGACCGATGGCTGCTGCAGACCGAGTGGGACACCGTGGGCGCCTACCGGCGGGCCCTGTCGTCGTACGACGTCAAGGTGCGCGCCGTACCGGTGATGTACCACGCGATCGACGAGGTCACGGCGTACGAGGTGCTGGTCGAGGCCGGGCCGGACGGCCTGGTCGACCACGTCAGCGACCGGGCGCCGGGCGCGTCCACGGCGTCGCCCCGCGAACCGACCGACCGTTAGCCTGGGGGCCCGCTGCTGCAACCCAGCTCGCCGACACCCAGCCGGATGGAGTGACCCACCGTGGCCGCCAAGCCAGAGTCCCGCGTCGACACCGTCGTCAGCCTCGCCAAGCGTCGCGGCTTCGTCTACCCCAGCGGCGAGATCTACGGCGGCACCAGGTCCGCGTGGGACTACGGCCCACTGGGCGTCGAGCTGAAGGAGAACATCCGCCGGCAGTGGTGGAGGTCGATGGTCACCAGCCGCGACGACGTCGTGGGCCTGGACTCGTCGGTGATCCTGCCGACGCGCACGTGGGAGGCGTCCGGTCACGTCGCGACGTTCAGCGACCCGCTCACCGAGTGCCAGAGCTGTCACAAGCGATACCGCGCCGACCACCTCGAGGAGGAGTTCGCCGAGCGCAAGGGTCGGCCGGCCGAGAACGGCCTGGCGGACATCGCCTGCCCCAACTGCGGCACCCGCGGTGCCTGGACGACGCCCCGCAACTTCAGCGGCCTGCTGAAGACCTACCTCGGGGTGACCGAGGACGAGTCGGGGCTGCACTACCTGCGGCCCGAGACCGCGCAGGGCATCTTCGTGAACTTCCTGAACGTGATGACCTCGGCCCGCAAGAAGCCGCCGTTCGGCATCGCCCAGACCGGCAAGAGCTTCCGCAACGAGATCACTCCCGGCAACTTCATCTTCCGCACCCGTGAGTTCGAGCAGATGGAGATGGAGTTCTTCGTCGAGCCCGGCACCGACGGGCAGTGGCACCAGTACTGGATCGACACCCGCACCGCCTGGTACGTCGACCTGGGCATCGATCCGGCCAACCTGCGCCAGTTCGAGCACCCGAAGGAGAAGCTGTCGCATTACTCGACGCGCACCGTCGACATCGAGTACCGCTTCGGCTTCACCGGTTCCCAGTGGGGTGAGCTCGAGGGCATCGCCAACCGCACGGACTTCGACCTCACGACCCACAGCCACCACTCCGGGGTCGACCTGTCGTACTTCGACCAGGGCAAGAACGAGCGCTGGACGCCCTACGTCATCGAGCCGGCGGCGGGCCTGGGCCGGTCGCTGATGACGTTCCTGGTCGATGCCTACACCGAGGACGAGGCGCCCAACGCCAAGGGCGGGGTGGACAAGCGCGTGGTGCTCCGGCTGGACCACCGGCTGGCTCCGGTCAAGGCCGCGGTGCTGCCCCTGTCGCGGCACGCCGACCTGTCGCCCAAGGCGCGCGACCTGGCCGCGGCGCTGCGCCGGCATTGGAACATCGAGTTCGACGACGCCGGCGCCATCGGCCGCCGCTATCGGCGTCAGGACGAGATCGGCACCCCGTTCTGCCTGACCATCGACTTCGACACCCTGGACGACCAGGCGGTCACAATCCGCAGCCGCGACACCATGGCCCAGGAGCGCGTCTCGCTGGACCAGGTCGAGGGCTACCTGGCCACCCGGTTGGTCGGTGTCTGACCCGCCGCTGCCCCACCCTCCGACGTGATCACGTCAGGCACGCCGGGTGGCGCCTTGTTCCGGGGCGCCGCGTCACAAGGCGCCACGCCGTCGCGCAAGGGCCCGTCCGCCGGCCCAGGTCGGCCGCTCCTCCTGCTGGCCCGTCCACAGGTTGGCTGTTCGTCCCACCGTCCACAGATGCCTGACCGCCCCTGGCGACAGGTCATCCCCGGCGGCAGCGTAGTCACCTGGAGGTGGTCGCGGTGGCGGCGAAGGACACGGTGGGGCGCTACGGCGAGGACGTCGCGGCGCGGCACCTGAGCGAGCTGGGTTTCGTCGTGCTGCAACGGAACTGGCGCTGCGAGCTCGGTGAGATCGACATCGTCGCCCGGGACGGCGACTGCCTGGTGGTCTGCGAGGTCAAGACCCGGCGGTCCGAGGCATTCGGGTCGCCGTTCGAGGCGGTCACGCCCCGCAAGCTCACCCGGCTGCGTCAGCTGACCGCACGGTGGCTGGCCGAGTCGGGCCTGCACCCACCGCAGGTGCGGATCGACGTCGTGGCGGTACGTCGGCCGCTGACCGGGCCGGCTCAGGTCGAGCACCTGCGGGCGGTGTCCTGATGGCCCTCGGACGCACCCAGTGCGTCGCGCTCGCGGGCATCGACGGCCACCTGGTCGACGTGGAGGCCGATGTGGCCAACGGGTTGCCCACCTTCACTATCACCGGGCTGCCCGACACCTCGCTGGGGGAGGCTCGCGACCGGGTGCGGGCCGCGTGCGCCAACTCCGGGGTGTCGATCCCGCAGCGGCGGCTCACGGTGAACCTCTCGCCGGCGTCGCTGCCCAAGGCGGGCACCGGATTCGACCTCGCGGTGGCCGTCGCGGTGCTCGTGGCCGCCGAGGTGGTCTCCGAGCACCGCGCCCGTGGAGTGGTGCACCTGGGTGAGCTGGGCTTGGACGGGCAGCTGCGTGCCGTGCGCGGTGTGCTGCCGGCCGTGTTGGCAGCCGCGCGGGCGGGTGTCACGCAGGTGGTGGTGCCTGCTGCGAATGCTGGCGAAGCTGCACTGGTGCCGGGGGTGAGTGTGCGAGCTGCCGGCAGCCTCGCGGGTCTGGTGGCCTTCTACCGGGGGGAAGCAGCCTCGCCCGGCGAGGCGGTCTCGGCTGCAGACCCGGCGCCGACCGGAGGTGCGGCGCCGCCGGATCTGTCCGACGTGATCGGGCAACATGAGGCGCGTGCCGCCCTGGAGGTCGCTGCGGCCGGTGGTCATCACGTGTTCTTGGTCGGCCCACCGGGTTCGGGCAAGACGATGTTGGCGTGCCGCCTTCCGGGGCTGCTGCCGGACCTGGAGGTCGACGCCGCCCTGGAGGTGACGGCGGTGCACTCGTTGGCCGGGATCCTGCCGGTGGGTGGGGGCCTGCTCACCCGACCACCCTTCATCGACCCCCATCACACGGCGTCCCCCGCGTCCGTCGTCGGTGGCGGCTCGGGCATGCCCCGCCCAGGCGCCGCCTCCCGGGCGCACCACGGGGTGCTGTTCATGGACGAGGCACCCGAGTTCGACACCCGGGTGCTCGACGCGTTGCGTCAGCCCCTGGAGTCCGGCGAGCTGGTGATCCACCGGGCGGGCGGCGTGGCCCGCTACCCGGCCCGCTTCCAGCTGGTGCTGGCCGCCAACCCGTGCCCGTGTGGGCGGGCCACCGGCAAGGGCGCGGACTGCACGTGCACGCCGATGGCGCGCCGACGCTACCTGCATCGACTGTCCGGGCCGCTGCTGGATCGAGTCGACCTGCAGGTGCCGGTGCTGTCGGTGACCAGGGCGGCGATGGACCCGGACGCACTCGCTGAGAGCACGGCGGTGGTGGCCGCTCGGGTGGGCGTCGCCCGGGCCGTTCAACGCGAGCGTTGGGCCGGCACGCCGTGGCGGCTGAACGCGGAGGTACCCGGGCGTGACCTGCGCCGTGGGCGCTGGCGGTTGGGCCCAGGGGCCACCATGATCCTGGACAGGGGTGTCGAGCGGGGCATCCTGACCGTCCGCGGCTACGACCGCACCCTGCGCTGTGCCTGGACCCTGGCCGACCTGGCCGGTCGCACGATTCCTGGCGCGGACGACGTCTCGCTGGCCTTCGCGTTGCGTGACCACGGCGCGGTAGCCGCGTGAACGCGACGGAGCTGCGCTTCGACAGCTCGGACGAGCTGCTGGCCCGGGTGGCCTGGAGCCGGTTGATCGAACCCGGCGACGAGCGGGCCACCACGTTGATCGGCCAGGTCGGCCCAGCCGAGGCGCTGCGCGCGCTGGTGGAGCGCGAGGTCGAGTGGCTGCAACGGTTCGTCCCCCGTCTCGCCAGCCTCGACCCGCACCGTGACCTGGAGGGCGTCCGCCGGCTCGGTGGACGGGTCGTGCTCCCCTCGGACGACGAGTGGCCGGCCGGGTTCGCCGCACTGGCGTCCCCACCACCGTGCCTGTGGGTGCGGGGGTCGGTGGCCCTGGACGAGGTGGCAGCCCGTTCGGTGGCCGTCGTCGGCGCGCGGGCGGCGACGACGTACGGCGAGCACGTCGCCGGTGACATCGCCTGCGGGCTGGGCGAGCGCGCGTTCACCGTGGTCTCCGGCCTGGCTTACGGCATCGACGGGGCCGCCCACCGCGGTGCGTTGGCCTCGGGGGCGGTCTCGGTCGGGGTGGTGGCGGGTGGGGTCGACCGCGCCTACCCCGCGGGACACGACACGCTGATGACGCGCCTGGCCGAGCGGGGGGCGATCCTGAGCGAGGTGCCTCCCGGGTCGGCGCCGACGCGGGGCCGGTTCCTTCAGCGCAACCGGCTGATCGCCGCACTGTCGAGCGGCACCGTCGTGGTGGAGGCGGCCCTGCGCAGCGGGTCGTTGAACACGGCCCGCACCGCCGCGCTGCTCGGTCGACCGGTCGGTGCCGTCCCGGGCCCGGTGACCTCGGTGGGCTCGGCCGGGTGCCACGCACTGCTGCGCGACGGGGTGGCGGTGCTGGTGACCGATGCCGACGAGATCGCCGAGCTGGTCGGTCGGATGGGCGAGGACGCCACTCCCCGGCGCCGCGGGCGGGCCGAGCCGACCGACGACCTCGACCCGCTTGCCGCCCGGGTACTCGACGCCTTACCGGTGCGGGCCGGGCGACCCCTTGACCGGGTGTGTGCGACGGCCGGTCTCGACCCGGCCAGCGTCCAGGCTGCCCTGGGCCGACTGGCTCTGCTGGGCCTGGCCGAGCGGGACGGCCCGGGGTGGCGCGTCATGCGTGCGCCCATCCCTCGGGCAGCGCCCCACCAGGAGCAGGCCCGTCGGGTCGTGCGGGGCGTCGACTGACCGGGCAGCACAGCTCCCGCGTGGCCGCTTGTGCCCTGGCCCGCGCTGGGTAAGCGTGGGCAGGTGACCCGCAGCCCGTCCTCCGTGCATCCGCAGCTGTCCGGGGAGCTGCAGGACGCCCTCGAGGAGTTCGGCCGACACCTACGCACCGAGCGAGGCCGTTCTGAACACACGACGCGGGCCTACCTGGGTGACGTGCGCTCGCTGCTCGAGCTGTCCGAGTCCCGTGGTGGCCACCAGATCGATGCCGTCGACCTGACGCTGTTGCGGTCCTGGTTGGCCGCGATGGCCCGGGCGGGCCTGGCCCGGGCCACCATCGCTCGGCGGGCTGCCGCGGCGCGCGCGTTCTGCGCCTGGGCCGCTCGCGCGGGCCGGATCGCGACCGACCCGGCGCTGCGCCTCGCTTCGCCTCGGCGCGACCAGAGCCTGCCGGGAGTGCTGGGCCAGGCCCAGGCGAGCGCGCTGCTCGCGGTGGCCGAGGTCGCCGCCGACGACGGTGACCCGGTACACCTGCGCGATCGGGCCGCGCTCGAGCTGCTGTACGCCAGCGGGATCCGGGTGGGTGAGCTGGTGGGCCTGGACATCGACGACGTCGACCTCGAGCGACGCAGCCTGAGGGTGCTCGGGAAGGGAGCCAAGGAGCGGGTGGTCCCCTTCGGGTTGCCCGCCGCCCGCGCGGTGGTCGACTGGCTGGACCGCGGCCGCCCGATGCTGGTCGGCCCGACGAGCGGGGCGGCCCTGCTGCTGGGGCGCCGCGGCCGGCGGGCCGACCAACGGCAGGTGCGCGAGGCTGTCCACTCCCTGGTGGCGCACGTGGCCGGCGCCGATGACATCGGACCGCACGGGCTGCGGCACTCGGCGGCGACGCATCTGCTCGAGGGGGGAGCTGACCTGAGAGCCGTTCAGGAACTGCTCGGTCACGCTACGCTCCAAACGACCCAGATCTACACCCACGTGTCCGTCGAGAGGTTGAAGGCGACGTATGAGCAGGCGCACCCCCGAGCCTGACACCGCGGCCAGTGCCCACCCCAGCACCACCCGTCCCAGCACCGCCGACGCCGCCGGACACCGGCCGCTGGAGGTCGAGGAGCTGGACGCGGTCGCCGCGAACGACGCCGCCATCAAGGCGCTGTGGCGTGAGTTCAAGTCCACCGGCGACCAGGCATTGCGAGAGAAGCTGATCCTGCACTACTCGCCGCTGGTCAAGTACGTCGCCGGCCGGGTCGGGGTGGGTCTGCCGCCGAACATCGAGCAAGCCGACCTGGTCTCCTACGGCATCTTCGGCCTGATCGACGCGATCGAGAAGTTCGACATCGAGCGGGCCATCAAGTTCGAGACCTATGCCATCACGCGGGTGCGCGGGGCGATCATCGACGAGCTGCGCGCGATCGACTGGATCCCGCGCTCGGTGCGGTACAAGGCGCGCGAGGTCGAGCGTGCCTACGCCGAGCTCGAGGGTCAGCTGCACCGCACCCCCACCGAGGCCGAGGTCGCGGCCCAGATGGGTATCGCCGTCGGGGACCTGCACCACATCTTCAGCCAGGTGTCCTATGTCAATGTCGTCGCGCTCGACGAGCTGCTCAGCGTCGGCGGCGAGAAGGGCGACAAGCTCACCCTGGTCGACACCTTGGAGGACAAGGGCGCCGAGGATCCCGTCCTGGCGTTCGAGGGCGAGGAGACCAAGTACCTGCTGGCCCGGGCGATCAACCAGCTGCCCGAACGCGAGAAGATCGTCGTCACCCTCTACTACTACGAGGGGCTGACCCTGGCCGAGATCGGCCAGGTGCTCGGGGTCACCGAGTCACGGATCTGCCAGATGCACACCAAGGCCGTGCTGCAGCTGCGCGGCAAGATCGCCGAGGTCACGGCGGGCTGAGGCCGGCCAGGCTCTTCAACACCGGGGGTCCGGTGCCGAGCAGAGTGAGCGGGTCGAGGTAGGTGTCTCCGCTGCGCAGACCCCAGTGCAGGCAGGTCGCCGGTGCGCAGTGCCCGGGGGTGGCGGCGACGACGCCCAGCGACGTCCCCGGTGCGACCGCCGCGCCGACCAGGGCCCGGCTCGTCACCGGCTCGTAGGACGTCCGCAACCCGCCCGGGTGCGTCACCACCAGGACGCCGCGGCCGGCCACTGGACCGGCGAACGTGATCCGGCCGGCACC
>JAABUN010007218.1_pt1 | contig 12179 bp, 8 predicted proteins | sample 5559311 | NCBI WGS metagenome assembly JAABUN01 (sample SAMN10711877, study PRJNA513370) | rock metagenome | isolation source: Antarctica rocks | place: Antarctica: Victoria Land, Siegfried Peak sud | reverse complement strand
TGCGCGTGCCGTCGTCGGTCTGCTCGAATTTTACTTCGTCCATCAGGGTTTTTATCAGTTTTAAACCCCACCCGCGCCTGCCGTTTTCCGGCGTAGTTTCGACGGCTTTTTTATCGGCAAGCCGCAAGCCGCGATTGGAAATCGTGATAATAATTTTATCTTTTTCGACGACGAATTTCTGATAAATTTTGCCGTCGGGACTAAGCGAATGCTCGTGGGCGTTGATGCAGGCTTCGACGAGCGCGGTTTTGATTTGGTTGATTGCTTTGGGTGTGAATGAGTGGCGGCGCGCGATTTCTTCAAGCGCGTGCGCGGCAATCAATTCGCCGTCTTCGCCCACGGGAACGACGATTTCAAACTCGTCGGAGCGAGTTTTTTCGTTCGTTTCATCAATTTCGACGCTCAAAAATTTCGCCAGTAATTCTGCTTGCGTGCGGCTCGAACCGATAGCGTTTCTTTGTTTTAGAATTTCCAGCGCGTCGGGCGAAAAGCCTTCAAGCGCGACGAGCCAGATTTTATATTTGAGGAAATTGCACGTGAGCGCGACCATTTCAAGGCGGTCGCACCAAAATTCGGCGAGTTCCGGCGCGGCTTCGAGCTTCGAGTCGATTTCCGCCGCAATCCAAAATGTTTCGTCGTCGTTCGTATATTTACATTCGTCAAATCCGACGGCGACAGCCGTGCGCTCGCGTTCGACAAGCTGGCTTATCGGCGGGTAAAAAGCGTCGGCGTGCGCCGCGTAGACGACTTGCGGCAAATCAAGTTTTTCCGTGTCTGCAATGGCGGCGAGATGTTCGAGAATTTCACTCTCCGAAGCGCCTTTCAATTCGTCGACGAAAACCGAATAATCGAGCAGCGCCGCCGGAATTTTCTGACAGGCAAATGCTGACAGCAATCCGCGCAAACCGATTGCGGACGTTTTGCGGTAAAAACGCGCCATTGTCTGCGGCGCGCGCTTCAAAAATTCCGAGAGCGTTTCGCCGACGACCAGCGCGCGCGGCTCGTTCGACTTTTCGAGCCGGAAACGCGCCTTTATATAATCGGTCAAAATCTCGTTTTCGCGCGCCGCTTCGATTAAATTTGAAGAAAGGCGAACGATTTCATAACTATTTAAAAGCCGCGTCGCGCGATAAAATTCTTCGTCGTTTGAAAAACCGGCGCGCGTTTTCCAAGATTCGAGCGGCGTTTTTTCCTTTTTGAAGGTCAAAGCATCGTAAAGTAGAGCGACGATATTTTTCTGGATTTCGGGAATCGCTGTGATTTGGGCTAAAACGGCATCGTAAAATTTGGCGGTTGCGCCGCCGAAAATCTCGTCGGCGTAAATCTGCTCGACGCGCCGGAAATTATCGAAATTCGTTTTCCGCCCGCGCGCCGCGCGAAACAAATTTTCTATGAACAGTGGATTTCCCGTTGTCTGAATGGCTATTAAGTCGCGCGTTTGCGCGTTAATTTCCACCGCATATTTTTTAGCCAGATTTTCCGCCAATCGTCCGGCATCGGGAAACCCAAGCGGTTTCAACTGAATGGTTTCCAGATTTCGCGCCGCGCCGCTGTCCGAGTTCAGCGCGCCGAACAAGAATCGCCGATGACCGGCGAAAACAAACCGAACGTTTTTCTCCGCGCGCCCGTAGATTTCCTTTAATTCTTCGACAAACAGCGCGCCGTCAATTAAAAAATCGACTTCGTGCAAATCGTCGAACATCATAAAAAAATCCGCGTTTTCTTCTTCGTTTGCGGCGGCAAAAAAAAACGGCGCGCTTAAACAATTTGTTATAAAAGCGCGCTCGCCGGTATTTTGTTCGATAATCTCGCTTGAGGCTGACGAGGCGTAAGCGTCGTTCAAAAAATTTGCGTCGCGGCGGCGAAAGTCAATTGTTTGCCGCCAAAACGTTTGCGCGAAACGCGCCGCCGCCTGTCGTGCCGTTTTATCGGATTTTTTTAAAGCGAAATAGACGGGAATCGTCCCGTTCGATTCGTCTGCGAAAAGCCGGTCGTAGGTTTGCCGCAGCAATTCGGACGCGCCGAGCGCAGGCGCGCAAAAGAGCGCAAAACCGCAAAAATTTTGTTTGTCGCCGCCGTTTTTTCCACGCGCAAACGACAAAAGCGTTTCGGTTTCGCTGCTTCTGCCGACAAAATCCGCCGCCGCAATGCCGCCCAAAATTTTCCCGACATTCAAACCGCTCATCTTAAAATAATAAAAAATGGAAAAGGTGTTTTTAATGGAAAATTGAGAAAGCGGTTAATGATTTGCGCGGAGCTTCAAATTAAGAAAACAATCAAACCAAACGTCGAGCTTTAAATATAAGAAAGCGTCTTACGTTTTCCATTTTTCGTTTTCCGTTTCTAAAGATTTTCCTTCAGATTTCCGTAATTCCGCACGATGTTTTTGCCGTGTCGCTTGGCTTCGTAAAGAGCCGCGTCCGCTGCTTTGACGATGCCGGACGCCGTGCAGCGGTCGATGTGCGAGCAACTGGCGACGCCGATGCTGACCGTAACTTTGCGGTTCGGAAATTGGGCGCGGTCAACCCGCTCGCGGACTCGTTCGGCAATGACGGCGGCTTCGGCGGCGGTCGTCTGCGGCAGCAAAATCGAAAATTCCTCGCCGCCGTAGCGCGACGCGATGTCCGCTCCGCGCAAAGTATCTTTCAGACATTGCGCGACGAGTTTTAATGCTTTGTCGCCTTCGGGATGCGAAAAATTGTCGTTGTAGCTTTTGAATTCGTCAACATCAATCATCATAAAGCTCATCGAAAAACCGTGGCGGTTCGAGCGTTTTATTTCTTCGGTCAGGCGTTCTTCCAAATAGCGGCGGTTGAGAAGTCCGGTCAGCGCGTCCGTTACCGAAAGCTGCTCAAATTCTCCGGCTTTTCGCTGGAGCGCGGCGCGGTCGATTAAAACCGCCAGTTGCGGCACAATCGAGCGCAGCAAATCCAAATCCATCTCGTTATAGACGCCGCCGTCGGCGCGCTCAGTTAAATTTAAAACGCCGATTCTGCGCCCGCCGATTTCAATCGGGAAACTGATGAACGATTTCGATTTATATTTCCAGTCGGCGGGCGCGAGCGGCACGCCGATTTTTTCAACGTCGCCGACGACAACCGGCACGCCTTCTTCAAAAACACGCGCCGCGACGCGCGCGCCGAGCGTTTCGCGCTCATTTTTAACCCGGTCGGCAGTTGCTCCAACAGCGGCTTTGGTTACAAGCGACGAGGATTTTTCGTCGAAAATCAGAAGCGAGCCGCGCTCGGCTTTCATCAATTCGGCGGAAGTTTGCGTTAAATTCAGCCAGAAATCTTCGGAATCGATTTTCCGCAAATTTTCGTTAAAACGGCGCACGGCGCTCTCGAGCCAGCCGCGCCGCGCGACTTCTTCGCGCAAGTGTAAAATCTCCAGTTCCGGCGCAATCGCGCGGCAAAAGCGAATCAGATGGCGCATCGCCACGTTTCGGTCTTCGCTTTCTTGTTCGTTTTTATCGTCGCCCAAAACCAGCGCGCTGCGAATTTCGCCGCCGACGGCAACGGGGAAAAACCGCATCGCTATTTGCTGCGTTTCAAAATATTCGTCCGCGTCGTTTTCATTATATTCGCCGCATTCATCCGCGTCTTCCGCTTCAAAATCTTCTTCGTCCGCGCGCTCCTGCAATTCGAGCGCGCCGCCGCGCTGCGCCGCTTCTGCCAGTCGAGCATCGTCCGCCGCAATCTCGAAACGCGCTTGCCGGTCGCGCAAAGCGCCGCTTGCCGCGACAATTTCAAATCCGTTTTCGCGCCGTTCGAGCCAAGCCAGAGAAGGCAAATGGTAACGCTCGCTCAAAAACTGCAAAACCGAAGCGCACGCCTGTTGATAAGTTATATTGAGCAGCGAGCCGAACAACGAGCGCCACGCGCCGATGTCTTCGCCCTCTGTTGTCGCTGCTGTCGCGTGCCGCGCCGCAAACTTGTCGGGTGAATTGCGCGCCGTCATTGTCGCCGCCGCTGCCGCTGTTTTTGCTGTTTTTGCTGCCGTCATTTTATCTTCTCCCGACCGCTGCGCTTGCTCTGCTAGTTCGATAACTTCTTCGATTTTAACATTTACGTCAGACTGTTTACCCGTGTCGCTCGGTTGCCTTTCAGCTTCTTTTTCGGCGACAACGGCGTTTGTCAGCGCTGAAGTTTCCTCTTCAAACGTTGTTTCGCGTTTGTTTAAGATTGCCGCCAATTCGTTTTCCGTTTCCGGCGTGCCGCGCTTTTCGCTTTCGTGCCGCGCGGCAAAGAACGGTTCGTAATCATAAATTTTTCCGGCTTCGCCCGCGGCGACGGCGGCTTCGGCGGCGAGCGCCTGTTTTTCTTCGTCGCTCGCGTATTTCAATCGTTCGGCAAGCAATTTTACGTCGTTTTCCGAACTGCTCAATAGGACATTGGCGAAAAAATCGGTCGGCGAAAACTGCTTCCAATCGCCGTCGACGGCGCGTGCTGTTGCCGCGCGATAATTTTCAGGCTTCGTGAACGTTCTGCCGACAATTGCGACAAGCCGCGTCGGCGGCGCGCCCGTTTCTTCAGCTTCTGTTTCGAGAAGAACGGCGCGGCAGTCGAGACCGGCGTGGCAGCGATAAGCGACGATTTTTCCTGTTTTCCGTGCCGCTTCGCACGCCGCCCACTCGAAAGCCTTGCCGCAAAACTGCTCGCAGGCAGGCGCAAATTCCGGCGAAGTGTATAAACTGCGGCACATCGAGTTGTTATTCGACATCGAGACGACGCGCCCGTCGCCGTCGCGGACAACGATTGCCAAGCCGCTCGTTTTCGCTTCGCGCGCTTGCTTTTCCTGCCAGGAGTTTCCTTCTAAAGAGCTGATTTCTTTCACTTTACAGATTAAAATCGACTGCCGTTTCCAACGGAAAAACCGCGCCTTTTTAGCGCTCGTGAAGAAGATGCCGCCGGAAATTTCAGAAATTGCTTAACCGTTAGATACGTTTAATCGCCCGCGAGTTTCATTAAATGCAAGATATTTTTTGTTTGAGATTGTAGCGCATAAAATTCTAACTCCAAAGCCGAAAAATTTCCCCCGTCGCCGTCGCACCGATTTCGGCAGCCGAAAGGCAAATATTGCAAAATTCCGGCGCGAGCCGTTCTTTATCGACAGTTGGAAATATTATTTTGAAAACGAGCCGTCAAAATTACAAAACGCGCGCGCCGCCTTCGTCTTTCTTCGCGGTTTATTGTATTTATATAAATTATGATCGGACAAAGACGCGAAAACATCCGCGCCGGAATGCGCGTGGCAATCGTTCTCAAACAAGACCAGCGCACGGGAAAGCGAACCATCGGCGTCGTCAAAGATTTGCTGACAAGCGCGCCCAACCATCCGCACGGCGTAAAGGTTCGCCTAACGGACGGACAAGTCGGGCGCGTGCAGGAAATCTTGGAATAATGGAAAATGGAAAGTGGAAAATGGAAAATGTAAGAGCTTAGTTTTCACATTTTCCATTTTCCACTTTCCATTTTCCATTTTATGAACATTCTCTCGCTCGAAAACATCGGCAAAAATTACGGCGTCAAGCCGCTTTTCGATAACGTAACAATCGGTTTGGAAGACACCGACAAAATCGGCATCATCGGCGCGAACGGTTCGGGCAAAACGACTTTTCTGCGCGTCGTCGCCGGAACAGAACAGCCCGACGCGGGAAAAATTACGCGCGCGCAGGGAAAAACGCTCGCTTATTTGCCGCAAAATCCGCCGATTGATAAAGACAAAACCGTTTTGGAAATGATTTTCGAGGCGAGTTCGGACGCGATGCGCCTTTTGCTCGATTACGAAACGGCGTGCAATGATTTGGCGAAAGGCGCAACGGACGCGAAATTGTTAGAAAAAATTTCCGATTTACAGCACGAATTGGAAACAAGCGGCGCGTGGGAAATCGAAACGAACGCGCGCGCCGTTTTGACGAAGCTCGGAATTTTGGATACGAGCGCGAAGATGGAAACGCTTTCCGGCGGACAGCGAAAGCGCGTCGCGCTTGCACACGCGCTTATCGTCAAACCTGATATTTTAATTTTGGACGAGCCGACTAATCATCTCGACGCCGACACGATTGAATGGTTAGAGAAATATCTGGCGCGTTACACGGGAACGCTTCTGCTTGTTACGCACGACCGTTATTTTCTCGACCGCGTAACGAACCGGATTTTTGAAATCGAACGCGGCGCGGTGCAGAGTTTTGCGGGAAATTATGCTTATTATCTGGAGAAAAAAGAAGAACAGGAAACTCTGCGCGCAACCGAAGGACACAAGCGCGAGCAGCTTATCAAAAAAGAATTGGCGTGGCTGCGGCGCGGCGCAAAAGCCAGAACGAGAAAATCGAAATCGCGCATCAACGCGGCGTATGATTTGATGGCGCAGCCGAAGGAACGCGCCAAAGACGAGATTGACATTTCCGTCGGCGCGCGGCGTTTAGGCTCGAAGATTATCGAATTTCTCGACGTTTCAAAATCTTACGGCGAGCGCAAATTGATAAACGATTTCACATATTTTCTAAAGCGCGACGACCGCATCGGAATCATCGGCGCGAACGGCGCGGGCAAAACTACGCTGCTCGAAATTCTCACAAAAAGAACCGAACCGGACGCCGGAGAAATCGCAATCGGGCAAACGGTTCACATCGGTTATTACGACCAGGAAAGCCGCGCGCTCAACGAAGACCAGCGCGTGATTGATTACATCCGCGAAACCGCCGAATACGTTTCGACCGCCGACGGCACGCAGATTACGGCGTCGCAAATGCTCGAAAAATTTCTCTTTCAACCAGCCGCGCAGTATTCGTTCATCAAAAATCTGTCGGGCGGCGAGCGGCGCAGATTATACTTGCTGAAAATTTTAATGGGCGCGCCGAACGTGCTTTTATTGGACGAGCCGACCAACGATTTGGACATCCCGACGCTCGTCGCGCTCGAAGAATATTTAGACGATTTCCCCGGCGCGCTCATCGTCGTCAGCCACGACCGCTATTTTCTCGACCGCACGATTGAAAACATTTTCAAGTTTGAAACGGGCGGCGAAATCCGCGAATATCCGGGCGATTATTCGGCTTACCTTGAAATCACCGAACGCGAAATCAAACAAGCGGAAACGCCCGCCGCGCCAAAGGCGGAAACACGCGCGTCAGCAAGTGTGTCAACTCCAAAAAATATAAATCCCGCCGCGAAAAAACTTTCGTTCAAGGAAAAACGCGAACTCGAAACGCTCGAAAAGGAAATCGCCGACCACGAAAAACGCGCCTCGGAAATCGAAAGCGAACTAAACACATTTGCCACCGACGCCTTTAAATTAAACAAACTTTTCGCCGAACAGCAAAAATTAAACGAGCGGCTCGAAACAAATATGCACCGCTGGGCGGAACTCGCCGAACGCGCCGACATCTGAAAAGACGCGCGTAAAATGATATAATTTTGGTTAAATATAAAATTGTTTTGCTCGCGTTATACAAAACGGCATTACTTTTTGAGGAAAGAACTTTATGACGATTCAGCTTTTCAACAAAATACTTTTTACCGGCGTTGTTATATTTATTTTCTCAATTCAGATATTGGCTCAAGAAAGTGTATGGGCAAGTATGTTTGGCGGCGGTATGAAAGCCATTGAGCAAAGAAACTATAAAGAAGCCGAACGATTATTTCGTTCAGCTATTAGCGAAGCGGGAAACTTTGATGTTCAGGAAAATCCAAAGGCTATTGGAATGATGTCTGATAGTTTAAGTGGATTAAGCGCCGCACTTCGCGGTCAAAAAAGATACTCCGATGCAGAAGCAGTTCTCCGCAAACAACTTCAACTTTTGGAAATGAGCGTCAGCGATAGCGACCCTGATTATTCCGCAACTCTAAACAATATAGGACTACTTTTATCCGAACAACAAAAATATAAAGAAGCAGAAGAGATTCATCGCAAAGCGATAAAGTTGAGAGAAAAATATGACGAAGTTCCGCGTCGTAACTTAGCCGTTAGTTTGTCAAATTTGGGTAAAGTATATTTTGACCAAGGTAGCTTTCCTGAGGCTGAAAGTTTATTTAATAGAGCCAACGAAATTTCATCAACCATTTCTATCAATGATTTAACTTATGAAGATTTAACATTCAGACTTTTAGTTGAAGACAATTTAGCGTCCATTTATCTTAATCAAAAGAAATACAAAGAAGCTGAATTAAAATATAAACATATTATTTTTCTTGGAGAAAAATTTTTAGGTAAAACAAATTTTGTTTTAGTTGAGTATTTGGAAAATTACGCTGAATTACTGCGATTGACCAAGCGTCCTGTTGAGGCGAAGAAAATAGAAAGTCGAATAGTTCTAATTAAAAAAAGCGCACAGTAAAAAGTTATACAACAAGCCGTTCGACGCTTCGCTTGAAATCGAAACGGCTAGGAAAATAAACGGAAAACCGTTATATTTTGGTTGTGCGGTTTGATTGGGACAAAAATAAAGCGGCGGGCTTGTTTTTGACAAAAACGACTTCTTGTAATTACAATGTAGCTATGAAAACCCGAATTGTAAAAATCGGAAATTCGCTCGGCGTTCGTATTCCGAAAGTGCTGCTCGAACAAAGTCGGCTGGCGGAAGAAGTCGAGATTGAAGCGTTCGACCATCAAATCGTTATTCGCGCCGCGCAGCAGCCGCGCGATAATTGGGACACGGCTTTTCAAGCGATGGCGCAGAACGGCGACGACAAGTTGCTTGATGCTAAAGCGAATAATTTGAGCGGTTGGGACGAAAGCGAATGGCAATGGTAAAGCGGTTTGAAGTTTATCTTGTCAATCTTGACCCGACTGTGGGAAGCGAAATTCAGAAAACGCGACCGTGCGCGATTGTTTCGCCTGACGAGATGAACCGACATATTCAAACGGTTATCGTCGCGCCGATGACAACGAAAGGGAGAAATTATCCAACGCGAATTGAATGCAAATTCAAAGGTAAAAAAGGTCAAGTCGTCCTTGACCAAATCCGCACGATTGATAAAACGCGGCTCGTCAAAAAGTTTGGCGAGTTGACCGAAGACGCGCAGAAAGAAGTGTTGCGTATATTGGCAGAAATGTTCGCCGAATAACGCTAATTTTTAATAATAAAAGAAATTTTCCGAGTGCGGCTGCGAAGATTTTTCCGCAGTCGCTTTTATAATTTTATGCAGACAGAAACACAAATAGAAACAGACGAAATAGAAAACACTTTCGCGCAGTTCGGTTTGAACAAGGATTTGACGAAGGCAATCAAAGATGTCGGTTACGAAACGCCGTCGCCGATTCAAGTTAAATGTATTCCGCTCCTGCTTGCGGGCAGCGATATTGTCGGGCAGGCGCAGACGGGAACGGGGAAAACGGCGGCTTTTGCGCTTCCTATTTTAGAGCGAATTGACCAGAAAAGCGGGAAAATTCAGGCGCTGGTTTTGACGCCGACGCGCGAGTTGGCGATTCAGGTTGCCGAAGCGTTTCACACTTACGCGAAACATTTGGGGCGCGTCAAAGTCGCGCCGATTTACGGCGGGCAATCTATCTCTTTGCAAATTAAAAACTTGCGCGGCGGCGTGCAGATTATCGTCGGGACGCCCGGCAGAGTGATTGACCATATGCGGCGCGAGACGCTCGATATTTCTAACTTGAAAACGATGGTTTTGGACGAAGCCGACGAGATGCTGCGAATGGGTTTTATCGACGACGTTGAATGGATTTTGAGCCACACGCCGGAAACGCGGCAGACCGCTTTATTTTCCGCCACGATGCCGCGCGAAGTTCGGCGCATTGCCGAGCGGCATTTGAAGGACGCTGTAAATATTGAGATTGAACGCAAAACATTGACCGTCCCGACGATTTCGCAGTTTTATATTAATGTTTCCGAAGGTCAAAAAACCGACGTTTTAACCAGAATTTTGGAAACCGAAGCGACGGCGGGCGAAGCTGTTCTTATTTTTCACCGCACGAAAATCGGCGCGTCGGCGCTCGTCGAAAAACTGCAGGCGCGCGGTTACGCCGCCGAAGCGATGCACGGCGATATGAGCCAGTCGCAGCGCGAAGCCGTGATAAAACGATTGCGGAAAGGCGCGGTCGAAATCGTTGTCGCAACCGATGTTGCCGCGCGCGGGCTTGATGTCGAGCGCATTTCGTCCGTCATCAATTACGATATGCCGGGCGACACGGAAGTCTACGTTCACCGCATCGGGCGCACGGGACGCGCCGGACGCGAAGGTAAAAGCATTTTGTTCGTAACGCCGCGCCAGCAGAGAATGAAGCGCGACATCGAAAATTACACGAAACAGACAATCGAGCCGATGAAGCTGCCGACAAAAGCCGACGTTGCCGCTCGTCGCGTCGCGCTTTTGAAAGAAAGAATTATCACCGTTTTAACCGAACAGGATTTGGAATTATATCTTTCATTAGTCGAAGAAATCGCCGAAGAAAACAATCTCGAAATCGCCGAAATCGCCGCCGCCGCCGCATATCTTGCGGGCGGCGATAAACCGCTCGCGCTCGGCGCGGAAGAATCCGATTTTCAAACGCGCACGCACGAAGAAAACAATTCTTACAGCAATGAAAAACGCTTTTACGACGACGAAGGAATGGTGCGCCTGTTCGTTGATGTCGGACGCAACAAGCGCATTAATCCGGCGGATATTGTCGGCGCAATCGCCAACGAAGGCAACATTCCCGGCAAATCAATCGGCAACATCGACATCCGCGACCGTTTTACATTGGTTGACGTTCCGGCAGAATTCGTCGAACAAATCGTCAACCAAATGAGCCGCAGCCGCATTCGCGGTCAAAACGCAAATATCAGAGTTGCGGGCGGCAAAGATACCTCGTCGAACGAATCTTCGCGCGACAGGATTTTCAAAGATAAGAAAAAGCGTAAAGGCGGCGAAACTAAAAGCCGCAAGAAATCGAAACGGTAGAAATTGAAACGGCGAAAATTTATTCGATGTTTGTCGGCTGGAAAACCGAAAAACTTTTTCTCTTTGTGTTTTAATCCGAATACTGATTCAACTTTGTTTTTGAAATTTGCGCGTATCGAAATTTTTCGACGCGCAAAATTAAGGAGAAATATATTTTATATGTCGGAAAATCCACAGAAAAGAGAACCGAAACCGCCGTTTGACGAACAGGAACAAGTCGCGCCGCCGGGACACGAAGCGGAGATGACGCCAAAGGCAGACCACGGCGAAAAATCTTATAAAGGTTCGGGAAAACTCGCGGGCAAAGCGGCGATTATCACAGGCGGCGATTCGGGCATCGGGCGCGCGGTGGCGATTGCTTTTGCGCGCGAAGGCGCTGATGTTTTGATTTCGTATTTGAACGAAGAAGACGATGCAAACGAGACGCGCCGACTTGTCGAGGACGCGGGACGCAAATGTTTGACGGTTGCGGGCGACATCGGCGACGAAGCGCATTGTGTAAAAATCATCGAGACGGCGACAAAGGAATTCGACAGATTAGACGTTCTCGTCAACAACGCCGCGTTTCAGCGAACGCACGAAAGCATCGGGGAATTTACGAGCGAAGAAATCGAAAAAACATTCAGAACGAACATTTACGCGATGTTTTATCTCTGCAAAGCGGCGTTGCCCGTAATGGAAAAAGGCGGCGCGATTATCAATACGGCTTCGGTTCAGTCTTACAAACCGGACGCGATGCTACTCGCGTATGCGGCGACGAAAGGCGCGATTGTCAATTTTACGAAAGCCTTGAGTCAGGAAGCGATTGAAAAGGGAATTCGCGTCAACGCCGTCGCGCCGGGTCCAATTTGGACGCCGCTTATTCCTTCGACAATGCCCGAAGAAAAAGTGAAAACATTCGGACAGGACACGCCAATGAAACGCGCCGGACAACCGGCGGAACTCGCGCCCGCTTATGTTTTCCTTGCCTCCGACGATTCGAGCTACATCGTCGGCGAAGTCATCGGCGTAACGGGCGGCGAGCCGATTTCGTAGTTTCGCTTGTCGCTGCAAAAATATCGTTAAGTTTTTTCTTTGGTTTATGTTAATCTTCGTAAATTAAATTTGCGAAGATTTTTTGCTAGGTTTTGTTGACATTTCATAAATTGCCACTATAGCGGTTTTCAGAATTATGCGACTTGATAGCCACAATGTTTGAACCAACCTTGACAATCCGACTCGGTTATCAATTTCAGTCCTTCAGCGATCGCGCGGTCAAGTTCTTCGCTCGTCCGC
>JAABUN010007217.1_pt1 | contig 12179 bp, 10 predicted proteins | sample 5559311 | NCBI WGS metagenome assembly JAABUN01 (sample SAMN10711877, study PRJNA513370) | rock metagenome | isolation source: Antarctica rocks | place: Antarctica: Victoria Land, Siegfried Peak sud | reverse complement strand
ACGACCGTCTGGACCCGGCCGGCAGACGTCTCAAGGTTGTGGAAGACGGGGCTTTCGGGCAGTTCCGCGAGCCTGAGGTCCACGCCGGCGTCCCGCAGCAGGTCGAGCTCGCGGGCCGATGCAGCCTCGGCGTCCACGCCCACCAGGGCCGCCGTCCGCAGGCCCAGCCTCGCGGTCGTGAGCGCGGCGTAGGTCGCGCCACCGCCCAGGCGCCAGCCTCGTGGATCTCCCGATGCGATATCGCGGGCTGCCGACCCGATGTGAACGACCTGAATCGCGGGTCGGACCATGACACCTCCGCCGGTATACTGCCCCACCCATCGCACGAGGATCTGACGGCCGTGTTCTTCTACGAACTCCACGAAGGCGACGACAACGTCTACTCCGACGTCCTCGTCGTGAGCGAGTCCGAATGGGAGCCCGATGAGTTCTTCGAGCTCGTCCAGCGGATCCGACGGGACGTCAAGGACATCTATCACCAGGACACCCTGAGCGAGGCCATCGCGCGGGTCCTGGAGCGGGATCACGGATTCGTCTTCGTCAGTGACGAATCGCTCGCCGCAGCGGTCAATGTCTCGGTCGTCGAGGAGGAGAACTTCCTGGTCGATCTCGAGGTCGACCTGCCCGACGGAGACGATGACGATGATGAGGACGACGACGAGCCGCGATCGACCGAGGACTATCGCAGCATCCTGGCCGATCTCGACCTCGACGGAGACAGTGACACGCGGCGGCCACATTGACCCCCCACGCGATCAGCGACTGAAGAGGATCTCCAGGACGTCCCCGTCACGGACCCTGTAGGTCTTGCCTTCGGAGCGCAGCCGCCCGGCCTTGCGCGCCTCGGCCATCGAGCCGAGCGTGAGGAGGTCGTCGTAGGCCACGGTCTCCGCCCGGATGAAGCCCTTGGCGAGGTCTGAGTGGATGGCCCCCGCCGCGTCGACCGCCGTCGAACCGTTCGGGATCGGCCAGGCCCGGACTTCGTCCGGCCCCGCGGTCAGGAACGAGACGAGACCGAGCAGGCGGTAAGACAGGGCGATGACCCGGTCCAGGCTGGACCCGGCCACGCCGAGCTCCTCCATGAACACGGCCGCTTCCTCGGGCTCGAGCTCGCCCAGCTCCATCTCGATCCGCGCCGAGAGGGCGTCGACGAGCGCGCGTTGGTGCCCGTATCCGGCGCTGACCGTGGCGACCAGGGCCGGCGCCCTCGCAAGTTCCGCCTCGCCCACGTTGATCAGCACGAGAACGGGCTTCTCGGAGAGGAAACGGAACCCGCGGATGGCCTTCGCCTCGTCCGCATCGAGGTCAAGGTCACGGATCGGGGTGCCCGCCTCCAGGGCCTGGTGGATTTGGCGCAGGACGACGTCTTCGCGCTCGGCCGCGTCGCGCTCCGCCTGCGTCCCGTGGCGGCCGCTGCCCTTCAGGCGCTCCAGCCGGCGTTCGGTCATCGCAAGATCCGCCAGCAGGAACTCGAGGTCCAGCTGCTCCAGATCGCGGGCGGGGTCAACGCTCCCGGCCGGATGCGGGTTGGCAGGGTCCTCGAAGGCGCGCACGACGTGGAGCAGGGCATCCGAGTCTCGCAGGCGGGCCAGGTGGTCGGCCGGCAGTTCCTCCGTGCCGATCCGACCCTCGCTCGAGGCCGGCGGGGCCGGCAGGTCCACGTAGGTCACGTCGGCCTGGATGATCTTCTTCGGCTTGAAGATGGCGGCCAGCCGGTCCAGCCGCTCATCGGGGACCTTGACGACGCCCACGTTGAGGGTTACCCCGCCGTACCCGCCGGTCTCGGCGTGTCCACGGGTCAGGGTGTTGAACACGGTCGTCTTGCCCGAACCGGCAAGTCCGACGATGGCAGTCTGCACAGGCCCGATCGTAGCGGCGCGGGCGCCGGGGCGTCGGCGACGGTCAGGCGATGCTCAATAGCCAGCCGTCGGGTCGACCACGTTGACCAGCGGTTCACCCCTGGAGAACTGGCGCAGGTTCTCGCAGAACAGCTCGATACTGCGGTCGAGGACGCGTCCGCTGGACCACGCGGTATGGGGGGTCACGATGACGTTGTCGAGATCGTAGAACGGCGATCGCCCGGCGAGGGGTTCGTCGCGAAAGGTGTCCAGCACGGCTCCTCCGAGCGGCCCGTCCGTCAGCGCGCGCAGCAGGGCTCGCTCATCGATCAACCGGCCTCGGGCGACGTTGATGAGCCACGCACCGGGCTTGATCTGTGCCAACGTGTCGTCGTTGATCATCTCCTGAGTTTCCGGCGTGAGGGGCGCGGCGAGCACGACGAAGTCCGATTCGGCCAGCAACTCGGGCAACGTTTCGGGTCCCCCGACGCGATGGAGGCGCGCCTCGTCCGACCCTTCCTCGTTGGCTGCGGTAGCGTCGCTCCGGCGGCGGACGGCGACGACCCGACAGCCGAACGCGAGGGCCAGGTCCGCGACGGCCTGGCCGATCGACCCGAGACCGACGACGCCGATCGTGACGTCGCGCAGTTCGGCGCCTTCCAGCGGCTGCCAGGTTCGCTCTCGCTGCAGCTCCAGGAGCTGGGGCAGCCGGCGACTGACCGCGAGGATCATCATCAGGACGTATTCGGCGATCGGTCGACTGAACACGCCCCGGGCGTTGGTCACGATCAGGCCCCGCTCCAGCGCCGCCGGCGTCAGCGCCCGTTCGACTCCTGATGTCGCCGAGTGCACCCACGCGAGTCGGGGTGCCCGCGCCAGCAGTCGGTCGAACGCATCTGAGCTGAGCCAGCCGCGCAGCATCACTTCGACGTCGTCCATCGGGCCGTCCGCGAGGCCCTCCGCGGAGACCGTCACGAGGCGTGCCCCGGGGGCTGCGGCCCGGATCCGCTCCAGGTCTCGCGAGCGAAAGCGAGCCGCGAGGATCGGGCTGAGTGCGATGGCCGTCGGCGCGCCGCCGGGTCCACTCCCCGGCCCAGCGGTCCGGGTCGGCGGCGGCGGCGGCGTGCCGGTCACGCGGTCGGCTCCGGCATGCCGTCCAGGACCCGGCTGATCCAGCGCTCGGGCGCCTCGATCTCCCCGTCACGCGGCAGGCTGTCCGGCCCTTCCCACAGGCGCGGCAGGACCGCCGGTCCGCGCGCCTCGGCGATGCTCCGCACGAAGATCTCGCCCTTCTTGTACTGCTCCATCTTGAGATCCATGCCGGTCAGCCGGAGCATCGCCCGCTCGAACGGCGTCCGTCTGGCCCGTCGTTCATGGAACCGGGCGCTGATCCGGGCCACGCCCGGGACGAGCTCCCGGCCGACCTCGTCCATGACGTAGTCGCTGAACCCCTCGAGCAGGCTCATCACGGCCTGGGTCTCGCGGAACAGCCGGCGCTGCTCATCGCCCATCAGGCGCTCCATCCAGTGCCCCCCGCCGCCCTCGCCACGCAGCGCCCGGCCGAGCCCGCGGATCGCGTCCCGACCCATCCCCCGGGCGTCGCTGCCGAAGAGCGTCAGCTGGCGCTCTAGGCGCTCGGCGAGGTACGGACGGAGCCACGGGTGCGCCTCGAACTCGAAGGCGTGGGTGGTCTCGTGCAAGGCGATCCAGGTCCGGAACGGGCCCAGCGGCAGGCCGAGGCTGCGTGCGGTCTGCCGGATGTTCTCCTCGACGAACAGCAGGCGTCCGGGTGTCGCTTCAGCGGACAGCAGGGCCAGGTCGTACTGGCCCAGCACTCGCTGGCCGAGGAAGCCGAGCAGTAGGCTGAGCTGGCGGGTCGTGATCCAGCGATTGGCCAGCGCGACCGCCGCCGACCCAAGGCCGGCGCGGGTCGGCATCACCTGCTCGAGCAGGTCTTTCTCGAGCTTGTCGATGAGCGAGGCGAACGAGGCCGTGTTGGCCGCGACCCAGCCGGCGCGATCCACCACCTCGGAGCGCTCCACGACGCCCGGCAGGTCCGTGTCCAGAGCTCGGGACAGCGCCGGCACGATGCGAGCCATCGCCTCGCGGTAGGCCGGCTCGGTAGCCCGGAGTTCTTCCGCCGAGAGCGTGCCCGGGGCCTTCGCCAGGCGCTCGATCGCGAGTCGCTCGACGGCCGGCCAGTCCACCAGCCCCTGCCGGGCGGACCGCTCCATCCGACGCCCGACAATGGTCGCCGCTGCACCAAAGGCGGATCCCACGAGGATTCCCGCCTGCCAGGCTCGGGCGTCCCGGCTCATGGCGTCGGGACCCCGAGTTCGATCGATCCGACGGACGGGAAGGCGGCCCCGAACAGGCGCCCCGCGAGCGCCGCGAACCGCTCCGGGTCCCCGCTCGTCAGCTGGCGATGCGTGACCGGCGCCGTGGCTTCATCCGGCCGCTCGTGACCGGCGGCACCGGCATCGGCCGCGGTGCCCCGGGTCGTGCCGGGAGCCTCCAGCCCGTTGACCGCCAGCAGCTCGGCGAGCGCGGACGACGTGGCCGTGGCCGAATCCACGATCGCGATCCGGTCGCCGACCAGCCGCGCGATGATCGGCCGCAGCAGTGGGTAATGGGTGCAACCCAAGAGAAGCGTATCGATGGTCGCGCCGGGTGGGCGCGGGAAGATCGATTCCCCGTCCGCGTCGCGTTCGCCCAGCAGGGGCCCCAGCGCCTCGGCCACGGCCGCCTCGGCCAGCGGACCGGACAGCTCACCAGACTCGACCAGCGGGACGAGCGTCGGCGTCGCGTGCTCGTACACCTCGACGGCCGGGTTCTCGTCCTTGATCGCCCCGAAGTAGGCATGCGACCGGATCGTCGCGGGCGTGGCGATCACCCCCACCCGGCGGACCCGGGTCGCGAGCGCCGCGGCCGACGCACCCGGGCGGATGACGCCCAAAACCGGCAGGTCGTACCGTCGCCGAAACGCGTCGATCCCGACCGCCGTGGACGTGTTGCAGGCCACGACCAGCGCCTTGACGTCGCGCTCCACCAGCGCGTCGAGGCACTGGGTCGAGAAGTCGAGGACCTCCTGGTCCGATCGCACGCCGTACGGGGCCCGGCCGTTGTCGCCGAGGTAGATCGTCGATTCGTTCGGGCTCCGGCGCATCACCTCGCGCAGGACGGTCAGCCCACCGACCCCCGAGTCGAAGACACCGATCGGACGCGAGTCGGACACGCGACCCCTACCGCCGACCTGCGCCGACCGGAACCTGCGCCACGCCCATGAGCTCGGCGGCGACGCGAGCGATATCCTGGCTGATGGGAGCAGCCGGGTCGGCCAGGACGAATGGCACGCCCTCGTTGTTGGAGCGCACGACGAGCTGACCGCACGACACCACGTGATGCTCCGGGAGGCGGCCGAGCGCCCGGTGCAGGTCGTCAGGCTCGATGCCGCCCGGGCTGTCGGCACGGTTGACCAGGTAGCGGACCTTCGAGGCCGGATAGCCGATGGAACGAAAGGTGTCCGCCATGGCGATCGTGTTGTGGATCGTCGTGGAGTCGTAGGTCACGATCTCGATGATCGTGTCGCTCGCGTCGAGGAAGGCCAGGTTGACGTCGCTGATGACCGCGGACATGTCGATCACGATCGTCTGGTAGACCCGGCGCATGAGGGACAGGATCTTGTCCACGTCGCGGGCAGTGACTATCTCGGCCATCTCGATCCGGGGTGGGGCGAGCAGGATGTCGATCCCGGACGGATCCCGCCACAGGACATCGGACAGGTCCGACTCGGCGATCCGGTCCGTCGGCAGGTCCAGGATGGACGGCGCGTCGTTGGGGACCTTGAGCAACGAGCGCAGGTCGCCGAACTGGAGGCTGCCGTCGATCAGAACGGTCTTCTGCCCCAGCTGGCCCAGGGCGACGGCGAGGTTGAAGGCGATCGTCGTCCTGCCCACGCCGCCCTTGGGCGCGAACACCGAGAGGACGCGGGTGGCGGCGATGTCCGAACCTGCCGCGAACTCCTTGCACACACCCGCGATCCGCGACATCAGGTCGAACCCGGAAAGGGCATCGTCAGGACCCCGTGGACGCCCTGGGTGGGGTCCACCGCGATCGGATTCTGGGGCACGGTCAGGACGATGACCGGCACGCCCAGACGGGCCGCCTGGATCTGCGGGATGAGCTGCGGTCCCTTGATCCGGCCCTGGAGCAGCGCGTCGACGAGGATGACGTCCGGGCGGAGCTGACCGATCTGGGCGAGCGCCTTGCCCCCGTCGGTCAGGACGTCGAGGACCTTGACCTGCGACTGCGCATTGAGGAGGCCGCGGATGTACTGGGCGACCTGCGGCACGTCTTCGACGATGAGCAGGCGGGTCTGGTCGCTACTCGCCATGGGCCTCGACCATACCACGGGCCCTCATGGCCGCTCCGCCACGAGCACGGCTCGATCTGAGCCCGGGCCCAGTGTCGAGAGGTCGTAGCCGCCGGCCATCAGCTCGACGCGCAGGCCGGCATCCTCGGCAAACCCCGCCAATTCGTCCGCGCCGAGCAGGCGCAGGCGGTCGTGCCGGATCCACCGAGCCGGCGCCGTTCCCTGCCGACCCGCCTCGTAGATCGCCGTCAGGGTGATCGTGCCGCTGGCGGCATCGTGCTGGGCGGAAGCGGCTTTCGTGACCACGTCACCGGACTCAGGATCGGTCCGTGGCCATTCGAGGATCACCCGACCGTCGAACCGGGCGAGGTCCTCGGCGTCCGGGAGCCAGACGTCGACGACGGCCAGACCGCCCGGGGCGAGGTGCCGGGCCAGGGTGACCAGCGCCTCGCGCTGGGCGGACCGGCCGCCCAACAGCAGGATGGAATTGAGCGCGATGAAGGCCAGCGCATAGCGGCCGGCATCAGGCAGCGTCAGGCCGAGTAGATCGGCTTCGACGAAGGTCAGGCGGCCCGGCGGGATCGACGCGGTCACGGCTCGGTGTCGAGCCCGATCCAGCATCGCGCCATCGATGTCGACCGCAGTGACCGGATGCCCGGCGGCGGCGAGGGGAACGGCGAGGCGGCCGCTGCCGGCCGCCAGTTCCAGGACAGCACCATCCGCACGGGACGCCATGGCGAGATAGAGGTCGAGATCGCCGGGATCGTCCTGGAGGTCCAGGTCGTACAACCGGGCGAGGGCGGCAGCGGTCGCAGCGTCGGGCCGATGGAGCATCGGATGCGATGCTAGCGGCTTTGGCGATCCCCGATGGGCCCATCGACCTTCGCGATCCCGTCCCAGCGGACGGACGTGCCGTCGCGACGCCGGACGGCCAGGGCGCTGATCGCCTCCAGGGCCGCCCGATTGGCCGCCATCGCGGTCGTTTCGGCATGGTCGTACGGCGGCGAGACCTCGACGATGTCCATGCCGGCAAGCTCCACCGCACCGACGATCTGACGGATCGCCCTCAGCACTTCGCGGGTGAGCATCCCGCCGGGCTCCGGCGTGCCCGTTCCGGGCGCCAGGCCCGGATCGATGACATCGATGTCCAGGCTCAGGTAGATGAGATCGGGGCCGTCCAGCGCTTCTTCGATCGCCTGGGCGATGACGGGCTCCGCCCCGCGCTCCTCGATCTCTCGCATGAAGTGGTATCGCAGGCCGTGGGCCTTCATCCACTCGAACGTCTCGACCGGTGGCCAGTAGCCGCGCAGGCCGACCTGCACGAAGTTCTTGCCCTGGACCGCGCCGGATTCGATCAGGCGACGCATCGGGGTCCCGTGGCCGGCCAGGACGCCCCAGTCGTCGTTGGCGGTGTCAGCGTGGGCGTCGAAATGGACGATCCCGACGCTGCCCGGACGGCGGACCTCGGCGACAGCCGTGGCGCTCGGCCAGGTGATCGAGTGATCGCCGCCCAGGACGATCGGAATTGCCCCGGTCTCGGCCACCTCGCGGACCTTGCGGTAGATCAGGGCATGGGCGCGGTCGATCCACGCGGGCACGATGTTGGCATCGCCGGCGTCGACCACCGTCAGTACCTCGAACGGCTCGACGTCGAGCTGGAGCGAGTTGATGGAGCCCGAGGTGTACTGGGCCTGACGGATGGCGCGCGGACCGAACCGGGCACCGGAGCGGTGACTCACCGCATCGTCGAACGGCGCGCCGATGATCGCCACATCGACCTGCCGGGCCCGGAGCTCCGCTGGGTCCGTGACCCATGGCAGCTTCATGAAACTGACCGGGCCGACGTAGGTCGGCAGGTCGAAATCGTCGTACGTCTCGTACGGGCGATCCCAGCCGTTGGCGGCCGCGAAACCGCCGTCGTTGGGGTCGTGGGGGCGCTCAGCCACGGGTTCCTCCGGAGACGGGCGCGACCGACGAGTGGTCGCGGTGAGGATCAGTCCGTCTCGCTGGGGCGCCGCCGGTTCGAAGTCTGCCGTCCAGCGGGGCGCGCCGGGGCCATCGTAGCACCGCCACTCCGTCTGTCACTCCGCGCGGAATGCCGTCCACGCGGCGTCGACCAGTTCGGGATCCAGGAACAGGTCGACGGCGGTCTGGGCGATCAGCGTGGCGGCCAGCAGGGTCGTGGTGTCCGCACGTGGCGTGACGGCCGCGTCGCGGAACTCGACGGAATGGCCGGCCACGCCTTCGTCGCAGATCGCGAGATCCGGGTGGATCGTCGGGCAGACCCAGCTGACGTTGGCCATGTCCGTGCTGCCGGCATTGGGATCATCGCCCATGTCGTCCACTCCATAGGCCGCCATATTGATCCGGAACCGATCGGCGAGGACCCGATTGTTGCGCATCGTCGTGGCGAATCCGGAATAGGTCACCTCGACGCTCGTGCCGGTCGCGAGCGCGGCCGCCTGGGCCATCTCGGTGAATCGAACCTTCATCGCGGCGTAGTCGGCGTGGTCGTCGCTGCGCAGCATGAACCACGCGCTGGCCCGGTCCGGGATGATGTTGGCGGCCGTGCCACCTTCACGGATGATGCCGTGGACGCGCGCCGTGGGGCGCAGTTGCTGGCGCCACAGGCCGACGGCGTTGAACAGGAGGATCAGCGCGTCGAGGGCATTCCTGCCCTTCCACGGGTCCGACGAGGCGTGGGCCTGCGACCCGCTGAAGACGACGTCCACGTCCTCCGACGCGAGCGGGTGGGTCTCGACGTGGTTGCGGTCGCACGGATGAAAGAGCAGGGCCGCATCGATCCCTTCGAACAGGCCGTCGTCAATCATGATCTGCTTGCCGCTCCCGCGCTCCTCTGCGGGCGTCCCGAAGAAGACGATCTCGCCCGGCAGCTCGTCCGCGATGGCGGCCAGGGCGATCGCGGCACCGACGCCGGATGCGGCCATCGTGTTGTGGCCACATCCGTGGCCCAGGCCCGGAAGCGCGTCGTACTCGGCAAGGATGCCGATCCGTGGCTTCGCGCCATCTCGACCGCCGCGGAGGACCGCCCGGATGGCGGTCGCCAGGCTGCCGGCTGGGTGCTCGACCTCGAACCCGTGGGCGCGCAGGCTCTCAGCGACCCAGGTCGCGGCCTGGTGCTCCTCGAGGGCCGGCTCGGGATGGGCGTGGATCCGGTGCGACAAGCCGAGGATCTCGGCGCGCGCGGCGTCTACCGCGGCGGCGACCCGTTGCTTGGCCTCGACATGTGGGGCGGCCGGACGAATGGCATCGAGCTCGAGCATGAGACCTCCTGGGGACGGATCGACAAACGGCGATCGAGCGCGGGCGCTCAGCGCTCGGCCGATAGGGTCGCCTCGGCGACGACGGCAAGCGCGACGATGAACAGGGCGATCGGCAGCTCCAGGGCAGCCTGCAGGCGCAATACGATGAACACCGCCACGATCAGGCCCATCCATGCGCCTCGACGCGCCGCGCGCATCCAGTCGCCCCGGTACGCGATCCGTCGATGACGACCGAACGACGCGAGCCAGAAGATCGGCACGGTCGACAGGCCGACCGCCAGGCCCATGAGTGCGGCACCGACGACGCCTGCCGCGGGTTCTTCGATCGGATCACGGGTCGTGACGACGAGCCCGACGAGCAGCCAGACGACCGCGCTCGCCCCGAACACGGCCAGATTGAACAGTCGGTCGCGGGCCTCCATCAGACCAGCGAGTCTAGGGTGTCCGGGCGTGACTGGTCCGCGCCGATCGGGTGCCTCAGCGGGCCACGCTCGAAGGACAGATATCCCGGTATGGACACCAACTGCAGGCCTGCGGGTCCGGCGTCGGGGCGTGGTTGCGGGCGCGAATGCCCGCAGCGGCCGTGGCGATCTTGTGGCGCGCCTTGGCCAATCGCTTGGGATCGACGTCCACCTGGCCGATGAGACCCGAGTCCAGGAAGTGCATCGCCAGCGCGTCCGGCAATCGCCCGGTCATCGCCTCGTAACCCATCGCGTAGATCTGCAGCTGGAGCGATTCACGGGCCCGCTGTCGGGCCTTCACCGGGTCCCGCACGTCGGACGACTTGTAATCCGTGATCGTCACGCGTTCGCGGCCAAGCATGCCGAGTGTCGGGCTGATGATGTCGGCGCTGGGCGGCGGCGCGTTGTCCGGCGCTGCCTCGTCCGCCGGGCCGGCGGCGGCAGGCTCCACGTCCACCCGGTCCCAACGGCCCCGCACCCGATCGCCGTCGAGCATGAAACTGAACTCGCGCTCGACATAGGTCGGGATGACGGCGCCCGGTCGGAGCTGCGCCTCGCGGAACCGGTGCAGGGCGGCCTTGCCCGCCGCGAGACGCCCTTCTTCGTGTTCGCGACTGACGAACCCCTCGTTGGACCAGGCCGCTTCGAGCACGTCGTCGAGTTCCTGTTCGCTCATCACGTCACCCCGGGCATGGCGCTGGTGGAACAGCTGGACCGCCTTGTGCATCGCCGACCCGTAGATGAGCGCGTGGTGTGGCGCAAGGGGCACCCGCAGCACGTGGGCGTACTTGTACTTGAGCGGGCAGGTCAGGTAATCATCCACCTGGTAGAAGCTCAGGGAGAGCGGCTCCGTGATCGGCCCGCGCGGAGCATCCACCGGGTCTGCGGGCCGTGAAAAGGCCGCCAGGCGGAGCGCTGGCGCGGCAGACGCGATTTCGGCGTCAGCGCCGGCCGCGACCCTGGGCAAATCCAACGCCTCCAGCACGAACGGCGAGATGCGCCTGGCCCGCGAACTGCCGTAATCGGCTGCGTGGGACAGGATCAGTTCATTCCGAGCCCGGGTCATGGCCACGTAGAACAACCGACGCTCCTCCGCCAGCGCCCGCTCGGGCGTGACGGGTTCGCCCCGCCCCAATCCCGCCGGCAGGGCCAGGGTCTCGACCCGGCCGCTGCCCGGGAAGCGCCCCGCGACGAGCCCCGGCAGAAAGACGGTATCGAACTCGAGACCCTTGGCCTTGTGGACGGTCAGGACGGCGACTGCGTCCGCATGCGGGTCCAGGTCCGCCGTGGCCGGGTCATCGCCCGCATCGATGAGGGTCTGGAGATGACGGGCGACGAACACCGCCCGGTCGTCGGCCAGCAAGGCTGATTTCGCTCGGATGACGTCGAAGAAGCGGGCCACGTTGGCGAGGCCGTCCTCAGCTCCCGGCGTGGGCGAAGCCGCGAGGCGACCCAACAACCCGCTATCGCGAAGGAACGCGTAGAGGACCTCTCCGGCCGGCCGCTCGTGAGCCATCTGGCTATACCGGGCGAGGTCCGTGACGAGTCGGTGGACCGCCTGGCGCGAGACGGGGGACACGCGCAGGATCCCGGGCTGCCGATCGAGTTCCTCGAGGGTCGCCCAGACCGAGCGGTTCCGGCGCCGGGCGGTGTTCACGATCGAGGTCAAGTCCTCGCCCCCGAGGCCGTACGTGTCCGAGGTGGCCAGGGCATAGAGGTCCACGCTCGAGTCGAGGTCCGCGATGCAGCGCAGAAAGGCCATCAGGACGCGCACCTCCGGACGGGCATACAGCCCGGACGAGCCGGAGAACCGCCACGGGAGGCCCGCCACGTTGAGGGCTCGGAGGATCGGGTCCGCATGACCATTGGCCCGAACGAGCACCGCGTGGTCACGCGGGCGCGCTCCGGCCGCCACCCGCCGGGCGATCTCCGCGGCGATCCAGTCCGCCTCCTCGGGGCCGGTCGCGAAGGCTTCCAGGCGGACCGGCGCCGCCGTCCGGTCCTGGCGAACCGCGCGAAGCCGCTTCGAGATCCCGGTCCGGACCTCCAGGCGGTCCGGGTCGTTGAACCGGATCGATCGGTACGAAGCATCCAGGATCGGGGCCAGGGAACGGTAGTTTCGGCGCAGGACGATAGCCCGGGCGCCGGGATAGCGCGCCTCGAAATCCAGGATGTTGTCGATCGCGGCTCCCCGGAATGCGTAGATCGCCTGATCGTCGTCACC
>JAABUN010007216.1_pt1 | contig 12180 bp, 11 predicted proteins | sample 5559311 | NCBI WGS metagenome assembly JAABUN01 (sample SAMN10711877, study PRJNA513370) | rock metagenome | isolation source: Antarctica rocks | place: Antarctica: Victoria Land, Siegfried Peak sud | reverse complement strand
TGGTCTACGACTCGACGCGGGTCCCAGAGCCCCCGACGTCGATGGCCGGTGTCCTGCAGTGGGCACAGGACCATCCCGGCCGGTTCACCTACCCGGCCCCGCCCGACTTCACCGGCTCGGTCTTCCTCCGCGAGGTGCTCTACAGCACCTCGGGGGGCTATGCGAAGATCCCCTCGCAGTTCGACCAGGGCGCCTACGACCGGCTGTCCCCTCAGCTCTGGGACGCCCTCGAGGGCGTGGCGCCTTCGCTGTGGCGTCAAGGGCGGACCTACCCCCGGGACTCGGTAGCTCTGGACCGGCTCTACGCCGACGGGGAGATCGACATGACCATGACCTACGGCCCGGCCACGCTCACCAAGCTCGTCGCCGACCGCACCTTCCCGGCGACCACCCGTGTCCTGCCGCTTGAGGAGGGGACCATCGGCAACGCCAGCTTCCTGGCCGTTCCCTCCTCGGCTGGCGACCCCGAGGGGGCGATGGTGGTGGCCAACCTCGCGCTGTCGCCCGAGCAGCAGGCGATCAAGGCCGACCCGGACACGTGGGGACAGTTCACGGTCCTCGACACCAGCCTGTTGAGCCCATCCGATCGGGCCCGGTTCGACGCCCTTCCGACCTCGGAGGTCGTGCCGCCCTACGACGTCCTCTCACGCAACACCAACCCCGAGCTCGCGTCGTCCTGGGTGCCGCGACTAGACGAAGGCTGGCGCAGGACCGTGCTCGGTTCAGGATCGTGACCCAGAACCACACCAGCACCTCCGATGTCCGGGCCCTCGGGCAGCTCGACGGCTCAGGCCTCGTCGCCCCCGCGGTGCTCCTCATCGTGGTGGTGACCGGTACGGCGTTCGGCGCCGTCGTCGCGACGAGTCTGGGACTGCTGCCCCTCGTGGGAGAACCTCGCCTGAGCACCGACGGGTACACCATGCTGGCGGCTGATCTGCAGGCGTCAACGTATGAGTCGCTGCTCACGGCCGCCAGCGCAACCCTGCTGTCTGCGGCCATCGGATTCACCCTCGCCACCGTCATCGTGCGGGCGGCTCACGGCGTTCGGCTCCTCGTCGGTCTGGCCGTCGCCGTGATGACGGTCCCGCACCTGATCGGTGCGGTCGCGACCGGGCTGCTGCTCTCCGACGTCGGACTGGCCCAGCGCTGGTCGGGGATCTCAGCAACGTCCTGGCCTGAGCTGGTCGGTGGACGCTGGCCCTGGGCAACCGTGCTCGAGCTCGCCTGGAAAGAGTCAGCCTTCGTCGCCCTGATGGTCATCGCCTCCATCGGACGGCACTATGCAGACCTGCGCGAGGTCGCGGCGGTGCTCGGCGCAGCTCCGTGGGTGCAGTGGCGACGCGTGCTGCTGCCCCTGTCGGCGCCCGCCCTCGCGTCGTCCTCGCTCATCGTGTTCGTCTACTCCCTCGGCACCTACGAGGTCGCCCGGCTGCTCGGTCGCGCCTACCCGGAGCCGCTCCCGGTCATGGCCTACCGGCTCTTCACCGACATCGACGTCGCCGCACGACCCCAGGCTGCTGCCACCGCCGTGGTCGGCACTGGGCTGGCCCTGCTCGCGGCCGTCATGACCCTTCCGCTCGCGCGGCGGCTGGGGGCCGACCGGTGAGGCGGCAGGCAGCCGTGCGCCGGCGTACGGGGCCCCAGCGGCTTCGCCTCGTGATCTCGGCCCTGTTGGTGTTCTGGCTGGCCATTCCCCTGACGCCGTTGTTTGTGTGGGCAGCTACCTCACGCTGGCCGGGCGCATCCAGGCTGCCCCAGGACCTCGGGCTGCGCGGATGGCGGGAGTCGCTCGACGCGGGCGTGATCCCCGCGCTGGCCCGATCCGGTCTCCTGGGCGCGACCGTCGCGCTGATCGCGACACCCCTCGGGGTAATGGCGGGTCGGGCGCTCGGGTGGCGATTGTTGCGCAGACCGGCACTACCGTCGGTCGCCCTTCTCGGACCCGTCATCCTGGCCCCGTACGCGGTCGCGATGGGTCTCGGTGTCGTCATCCTGCGACTCGGAATTCCGGGAGAAGTGGCCGTGGTCCTGGTCCTGGTCGTGTTCGCGCTGCCCTACACCACCTTCACCATGCGGACCACCTACCTAAGCCTCGACCCGGCCCTGGAGGAGCAGGCTCGGGTCCTGGGGGCCAGCTCACGGCAGGCGCGTCGTCGCGTCACGCTCCCGGCCGCCACTACCGGTCTCGTCACCGCCACGGGCCTGGCCTTTCTGGTCGGATGGAGCGACTACGCCGTCACCCTGCTCATCGGGGGCGGCCAGATCATCACCGCGCCCATGCTGATCGGCTCCTCCGCAGCCGGATCCGGCAACGAGGCCCTCACGGCGACCCTGGCCCTCTCCGCCAGCCTCCCACCACTGGTGACCCTGGCGGTCATCGCCTACGCGGCCTCGTGCCGCAGGACGGCTGCGCACTCATGACCGCGGCTCTCAACCTGTCCTCGATCACCCACCGTCACCCGGGTGCCCAGCAGCCGACCCTTGCCGAGGTGGACCTCGAGGTCCAAGACGGCGAGATGGTCGCCGTGCTCGGACCCTCCGGATCCGGCAAGACCACCCTGCTCAGGGTCGCGGCCGGCCTGGAGCCGGCGGAGTCGGGCGACGTGCTGCTCGACGGGAAGAGCGTCACCGGCGTTCCACCGGAGCGGCGCGACCTGACGGTCATGTTTCAGAAACCTCACCTCTTCCCCCACCTCAGCGTGCGGGACAACGTCGCCTTCGCGGGCCGGCTCCGTGGGCGGAGTCGATCGCAGAGCCGGGCTGCCGCGCAGCGTTATCTCGACCTGGTCCACCTGGGCGACCTCGGCGGGCGCAGGCCACGGCAGTTGTCCGGTGGCCAGGAGCAGCGCGTGGCCCTGGCCAGGGCTCTTGCCGCCAGCCGCCGGGTGATGCTCCTCGACGAGCCGTTCAGCGCCCTCGACACTGGCCTGAGGACGTCGATGCACAAGTTGCTGGCTGAGGTTCGCGCTGCGCTCGATCCCACGATCGTCATCGTGACTCACGACCTCGACGAGGCAGGGCTGGCCGACCGGGTCGCCGTGCTCGTCGAGGGACGTATCGAGCAGTTCGACACCATCCAGGCGCTCTACACCAGTCCCAAGACGTTGGCGGTCGCCCGGCTCGTGGGCGGGTTCAACGAGCTGCCCGGCGTCGTCGAGTCAAATGTTCACCACTCACGCCTGGGGGCGTTCGCAGTTCCGCCGGCGACGCACGTCGCGGGGAGTGCCATCCTCCTCGCTCGCAAAGAACGGCTAGCCCTCGTCCCTCCCGAGACGCCTGCTGCGCTGACGGGCCAGGTCGTGCACGTACGCCAGTCCGGGCCGCACCGGGACGTGGTCGTAGAGCTCGACCAAGCCCGTGGCGATGGCCGCGCGAGGGTAGAGGTTCAAGAGCGCCTCGGCACCGCCCTAAGGCCGGGAGACCGGGTAGGCGTGCTCCTCCCGGGACCGAGTGACCTATGGGTCATCCCTGAGCCTGGCGTGAGGGTCACACCTCCGCCGCCGGCACTGGTCGGGGAGTCTGCTCTGTCCATGCCGGGTGAATCCTGACTCTGTGTTGCCGATCGAATCATGACCGCCTCAGCTCGGGCAATGTGCGGAGTGATCATGACCGAGCACATGACGGCAACAGGCACCGGCCTTGTGGTGGACCAGGTCGACGTCGGCCCATCCACGGCCACCGGGGCCGCAGCGGCGACTCGCTCTACCCCCGGCCCGGCGGACCCTGCACACCGGCGCCGACCTGCTCATCCACCAGCAGAATGACCGGTTGGGGGACCTGGTCGCCACCGACGCGCACGTCGAGGGCGGACCTTTTCGCCACCGACGCGTACGTCGAGGTCGAAGCGACCTGGGGGATCTACCATGCCATGATCGCCGCCTACCGGCAGCCCGACCGCGCTCGAGGCCGGGCGGTGATGATCGCGCTGGGTCATGATCGAACCGGGGATCACGGGAATGTTCTGACCGGGCCAGGTGGTTTCGATCGGGAAGCACATCGCGTACCCACCAAGGAGTTCTTTTGTCCAGGATCCCCACCCACACCCTCGCCGACGCCCCCGCAGGCAGCCGGGAACACCTCGAGCAGATTAGGAAACGGACAGGGGCGCTGCTCAACATCCATGCCGCGATGGCTCACTCGCCCGTCGTGCTGGCGGCGTACAAGGCGATGTCGGACGCCATCCGGGAGTTGGGCACCCTGGACGCCGCTACCCGCGAGGCAATCGCCCTCGCCGTCGGAAACGAGAACGGGTGCGACTACTGCCAGTCCGCACACACCGTGTCAGCCAAGGCTGCCGGGTTCAGCATCGACCAGACAGTCAAGATCCGGGGGGCCAGGGTCGACTTCGACGACAAGATCGCCACGGTCACCGCCGTGGTCCGCGAAGCCGCCGCCCACACCGGCGCCGTCAGCGAGGCAACCTGGGACGCTGCTCTGGCCGCCGGTTGGAGCGAGGATGATCTGGCCGAGGTTTTCGCCCATCTGGCGCTCAACCAGTTCACGAACTACTTCAACCACTTCGCCGAGACCGACCTGGATGTCCCGGCCGCCCCTGCCCTGGCGCACTGACCGGGGCGGCGGGAACCGGAGCCGTGAGGGCAGAGACCGCCGGGCTGCTCACGGGTTCGGGCCCCGGCTCGAGTCGCGCGGCGACTGAGGAGACTGAGCTGGCGACGTCGTAGGTCGTACTGGTGTAGAACGCTGCGTTTCATCAGGAGATTTCTGCTGCCGCCCCGCTGGTGAGCACTACGGCGAGCAGGGTGACGTGCCGGCATCCTCCTGAGGAATCGGGCGCCAACATCAGGCGCAGGGGAACCAGGCTGCCGCGGCGTCGGTCCGTTGGCGGTACTCGACGAAGCGTCGACGGACCTCCGCGATGGCTGCCCCCAGCGGGAAGATGTCGCGGGTGACGAGTTGATCGTCGTGGTCGGCGGTGACCGGGTGCCAGTAGACCCCGTCTGCGGTGATGGTGACCTCGGGCACGAGACCCTCGAGGGTCAGCTCGAGGCCGGACGCGGCGACCCCGCGGTGGGCGAGGGCGCGGATCACCTGGTCGTCGCGCGCGATGCCTAGTGCGTCGAGGAACTCACCGAACGCCGCAAGGTCACCGGCCTGGTCTGCCGGCAGGGTGGCCGCCACCCGGACCCGAAAACCCTCGGCCTGGGCGGTGCGGATCCCGGCGACCGCTCGCTGCCACGACCCGGCCCCGCGGTGCTCGTCATGCGTCGTCGGAGTCGCGGAATCGAGGCTCACCTGCAGCGCCAGTCGGTCCCGGTCCATCCGCCGTAGCCGCTCCAGCCGGCGGCCGGAGAAGAGCATCGCGTTGGTCAGCACGGTGGTCGGCAGCTGGGTCGTGCAGGCGGCCACCAGCTTGTCGATGTCGGGCAGCAGGAACGGTTCGCCGCCGGTCAGGATCAGCTCGCTGACCCCCGCGTCCACCGCCTCGGCGGCCAGCCGGCGGACGCGGTCGACCCCGAGGGCGCGGCGGGGCGTGCGGGGTGAGGATCGGACGCAGCAGTAGTCACAGGCCAGGTTGCAGTCGAAGTTCGCGTACATCCACAACCGAGTTCCGGGCCGCTGCTCCGGCGCCAACTGGGCCAGTGGGTCGGCTCGGCGGCCGCGCCGCAGGGTGAGGACCCCGTCGACGACGCCCACGAGCTCGTTACCCGTCCGGGCGCACCAGTCGGTCACCAGCTGGAGGTCGGCGCCGGTCGGCTCGGCGGTAGTCGGCACGGCGACTGTGCTGCCGGTCGCGACGGCACCGACCCGCTCCACCAGGTCCAGCAGCAGCCCGTAGCTCACCACCGGGCGCTGATCCCCTGCTCCCGCACGGCGTCGAACAGCGAGGAGTAGCCGTCAAGCTGTGGCGGCACCCACCGGCGCAGACCCTCCATCTCGAGGACCTGGCGCTGCTCGGGGATGTCCCAGTCCATCGCCATCAGGTGCTGCAGCCAGGGCGCGCTGCGTTCCTCGCTCAGCCTCGGCAGGGCGGTGAAGTTGCAGTGGCTGTAGGTCGGTGACTCCCAGAATGCCTCGAACGCCCCGGGCATCAGCTCCTCACGTCCGATCGCCTGCCAGGTGTTGATGCCGAGCGCCGCCGCGTCCGCCCGGTCGTCGAGCACCGCGCGCAGCGCGTCGAGCTCACTGCGGCCGGTGTCGCCGTGCTTGCCGACGTCGCTGTCGCTGCGCAGCAGCGTGACGTCCTCCTCAGCCAGGCCCGCCTGCCGGAGGTAGTGCACCGGCAGGATCGCCGCCTGGGCCGAGTCCTTCGAACCCAGCGCCAGCCGGGACCCCTTGAGACCCTCGAGCCCCGACCGCCCGCTGCCGGTCCGGGCCACGAAGACCGTCTGGAAGACGGCGTCGGAGTCGCGCATCGCCAGGGCCCGGCAGGCACCGTCGGTCTGGGCGACGGTGCGGACCCAGGCGAGGTTGGTGTTCCAGGCGATGTCGATCGTGCCCTCGATCAGGGCGTCCACCTGGCGGCCGTAGTTGGAGAACAAGACGAAGTCCATCTCCGCACCGCTGCCAACGAAGTAGTCCCGGATCCCTTCCCAGATCGTCACCACGTTGGGGGTGTAGGCGACCGAGCCGATGAGCAGCGGGGCACTCATGCCGACGCCTCCGCGGGAACCGGCGCCGGCGCGTCGAACAGCGGCAGCCCGGTGATCGCCCTGCCGTAGAAGTCGTAGAGCACGTCGGCGGTCGGGGCCATCACCGAACCCGCCCGGGCGTCGCGGAAGAAGCGTTCGATCATCAGGTGCTTGGAGAACGCGGCCCCGCCGCAGACCCGCATGGCGGTATCGGTGATGGTGAGCGCCGCGTCGTTGGCGGCGGCCTTGACGCCGAGCACGTGCAGCATCGTGTCCTCGGTCGGCTCGACGACCCGGGCCGCCGCCTGGGACAGGTAGGCGGAGGTGCTGGCCAGCAGGATCGACATCTTGGCCAGCTGGGCCCGGATCGTCGGCAGCACGGACAGGCTCTGGTCCAGGTGCTGCAGCCGCGCCGCGGTGCAGTGGCGGACGGCCGCCTCGACCGCCGCCCGCGACAGACCGAGCGAGACCGAGGCGTTACCGAGGTTGAACCAGGGCAGGACCGTACCCAGCATGAGGTCGAGCCCACCGCCGCTCGCGCCGAGCCGGTAGGTGTCGGGGATCTCGACGGCGAAGCGCATCGGGTTCGAGGCGTTGCCCCGGTAGCCCAACCCCGCCCAGCCGCCGGTGATGTCGACGCCGGCGGTGTCGGCCGGGACGGCGTACAGGTCCACGGTCTCAGCGGCGGGGGTCTGGGTCGAGACCACGTAGACGTCGGCGTGGCCGGCCGCGGTCACCCAGCTCTTCTGGGCCGACAGCCGCACGGTGTCCTTCCCGGCCTCCGCCTGGGAGACCGGCGCCCAGAAGTGGGACCGGGAGCCCGCTTCGGAAAAGGCCAGCGAACCCAGGACGCTGCCGCCGGCCATCTCGCTCAGCAGGTTCGCTGACGCAGGCGGCGGGGCCGCCGCGACCGGCATCGCCGCCGCCACGTGCATCAGGTAGATCATCGCCGTCGACCCGCAGACGCCCGCCAGCTGTCCGAGGACGTCGACCAGCTCGTGCGGCCCACCACCAAGGCCGCCCACGTCGGGCGACAGAGTGAGACCGAGCAGACCGGATTCGCGCAGAGCGGCGACCGACTCCTCCGGGAACCGGGCGTCGGCGTCGACCTCAGCGGCGTGCTGGGCGGCGGTGGCGAGTACTGGGTCGAGTCGGGCGGTGTAGTGCATGGCGTCCGTTCTGTAGGGCTAATGGAGTGGGGCGATACGGGTGGGCTTCTGCGCAGGCGGCGGGTCAGCCGGGAGCGTCCCGGGTGCCCGGCCGCGGCGCACGGGACAGCGCTATGGCCACCACGGCCATCGTGAAGAAGAAGGCGACCGAGGTTCCGTCGGCACCCAGGACCGGTGGGCTGAAGCCGATCTGTACCCGGGTCACCAAGGCGGCCAGCACGGTGATCGCCGCCGCAGCCCCGAGGAGCCACCGCCGGGAGACACCGAACGACCAGGCCAGCAGGGCGACGCCCGCCACCAGCAGGGCGATCCCGGCGCCGACGTTGTAGGTGCCGAGACCGAACTCCAGCCCGGGTAGCTGCAGGTTCACTCCGCTGGGGCCGAAGGGGGCTCCGAAGGAGCTGATCGCGATGGCGGTCAGACCCATCAGGGTGCTCAACCCGCCCCAGAACCGGCCGAGCGCGACGCCACGGGCGAGGCGGGCGCGCACAGCGTCGACGGCGAGGTACCGGCCGGCGCCGCCGAAGAGGATGAGCAGGTGGACCGCGGCCATCAAGATGTAGGACCACGGCCACTCACCGGGGGCTCGGGCCACTGAGAGGCCGATGGCGCCCGCCTGCACCACCCCTACCGCGGCGGCGACGCGGATGTAGCTGCCGCTCAGCAGCAGCACCGCGAGGACGGTCTCGGCCACGACGACCCCCCAGCCGAACGGGACGAAGTGCGGCAGTACCAGGTGCTCGACCACCCAGCTGTAGGGCGGAAACACCGGATTGCTGACCGCGTAGCTGGTAAAGGCAAACAGCCCGCCCTTGTCCGACTCACCGAAGCTGGGCGGGACCTTCCAGGCAACGTTGTAAAGCCACATCACCCCGACCAGCAAACGGACGAACGTCATCGCCACGCCCTGACCTGCCGACACCGGCTCGACGGCCGGCCCGACCAGCCACCGTGCCACGGAGCGGATCCCTCCGCCGGCGAGCGCCGTCGGCGTACCTGCTCCGGTCGTGACGTCCTGCGCGGCCATGGTGTTCCCTCAGATCCGAGCGAACTCGACGGGTTGGCTCACCTCCGACCCTACGGCCGTCGAAGCCCTGGGGGGACCTTACGCGTCGATCACACTGAGACCGGCCACAGGCGTCCCCACGGTCGAGGTGGCTGCGCCAAGGTCCAGACTGCGTACCGACGCGGGAACCTTAGGACCAGCCATCGCAGCGCCCGGTTCACGCTGCTCGACCAGCAGATCGTGGACTCCGACGGGCATCCGGTGGCGGGTGGACGATCTCGCGCTCCAGCTGCCCGTGGCGGGTGGGGCGCCGACCATCACGGGTCTCCTCGTCGGAGCGCACCCATCATCGACGCACCAGGGACCCGATCCGGCCAGCGTGGACGGGTTCGCCGTGGTCGGCATGGCCCGCTGGCGCACGCCGGGATTCCCGGAGGTCGAGCGAGCGGCCCCTGGCCGCTGCACCCCCTGACCGCTTGCTGGGCTCGTCGGGCCTGCTTCGTCTCCAACGACCGGTGCGCGACTGGGCCCGGGGGTGGTCACCTGCGTGCGGCCGCGGCGCGGACCTGCCACGACTGGCCAAGGAACTGGGCCGATGACCGAGACCCCTGCCCTGATAACGCGCTGATGCTCAAGAGCATCCCTCCCGCCCTCACCCCGCCGGGTGGCTGATCCTCGCTGCGTCCATTGCCGGCGTCGTCGCCCTCAGAACCATCGGCCGTAGCCGCGTCGCCCGGCAATCGACCATGAGTGGATACTTCCTACTGAACTTCTCCGTCGAGAAGCGCAGCGCCTGTCCCCGCCGAGGGCCACCAGAAGCCACCACCGGCTTCTCTGTACCAGACCAGAGCGAGCCTCAGGAGATTCCGTGACCCACGCCCCGTCGGTGATCGTGTTCGACGTCAACGAGACCTTGTCCGACATGGCGCCGCTCGCGCAACGTTTCACCGACGTCGGAGCGCCGGCGGCCCTGGCGAAGCTGTGGTTCGCCACCTTGTTACGCGACGGTTTTGCCTTGGCCTCGGCCGGGGACAACGGCCGCTTCGCCGAGATCGGCGCCGAAGCACTGCGTGGCCTGCTGCTCGGCCTGCCGTTGGACCACGGCACGGACCACGCGGTGGAGCACGTGATGCAGGGGATGAGCCAGTTGAGCGTCCACCCCGACGTAGTGGACGGAGTGCGGGCTCTGCGGGCGGCCGGGTACCGGCTGGTCACCTTGACCAACGGAGCCACGGCGGTGGCCGACCGGCTGTTCGCCGCAGCCGGCATCCGCGGCGCGTTCGAACGGCTCTTGTCGGTGGAGGACGCGCCCACCTGGAAGCCGGCCGCAGCTGCATACTCCTACGCGGCGGACGTGTGCGGGGTGCCGGCGCGGGACCTGCTGTTGGTGGCGGTGCATCCCTGGGACATTCACGGCGCCTCGCGGGCCGGTCTCAGCACCGCTTGGCTCAACCGGACCGGAGGGCCCTACTCCCGCTACTTCGCCGACCCCGACATCGTGATCAGCACGCTGACCGATCTGGCCAACGCCCTGTAGGGCCTGATCAACTTGCCGTTGTTCAACGCGGTGTCATCGACCTGTCATCTGCTCGGCTTCCTGCATCTGAGCAACATTCCGGTCAGGACTGCGCCCGGGCTGCTGGACGTCGAGGTTTGCGAACCTTGACGCCGGTCGCCAGGGGAGCCCCCAGAACTCCCGCTCAACGGCCGCGTGACACCTCATGCGTGCGCGATCGCGTGCTGACGGCGTTTGTAACGGCTCCAGAACCCCAGGAGTGCGGGATCATCGTGTTTGCCACGGTTCGGGGAACCGAAATGGACGCCGCCAATGTCCGGCGTGATTTTCGGCGGGCTTTGGCGCTGGTGCCCGGTATTGACCCTGCCGACTGGACTCCGCGCGAGTTGCGGCACTCGTTCGTCTCCGTGCTGTCGGACGCTGGCGTGCCGTTAGGACTCGACGACGTAGCGGTCGACGGTCTCCGCGGCGAAGATGCCGGCGAACCGGCTCGCGAGCTTGTCGACGATGCGGTGCAGCACCTCCTCGTCGCTGGTCAGTCCGTGCAGTGGGGTGCGGGTCTCGGTCATGGTGTCTCCTCGTCGTCGAGAACCGTCGGTCGAGTGCCGGCGGCGGTGGGGGGTGTGGACAGGACCGTCTGCCAGCAGCTGAGGGTCGGCACCTCGGCCGGGTTACTGGAGTCGGTGGAGCGGACGAGCTCGGTGAGCAGCGGCGTGACGCGGCTGGCGAGGTGGTGGCGGCGAGTCCGGCGGGCAGCTGCGACCGGCCGGCGTTGTGGACGCAGACGTACAGCACCGTCGCCACGTCGGTCTTGGCAGCGCTGAAGACGCGTGGAGGGCGGCCTGCTGGGCGGGCAGCTGGTGCTCCAGCACCCAGGCCTGGGCGGCCATCTGCACGGCGTCCCAGGGGGAGCCGAGTGGCGGCGTGTACGACAGGTCGAGCTCAGTCATGCCGTCGACGGTCATCGCGTGGAAGAGAGCAGTTGCGTAGATGTCGACGCGCTTCGCGGTCTCGGTCCCTCGGGCGCCGACGAGCTGAGCGCCGAGCAGACGGCCGGTATCGAGATCGCCGGTGACCCGGATGCTGATCGGCTGCGCCCCCGGGTAGTAGGCCTTGTGGTCGTCGGGGCGGGACCAGGTGGTGCCGGGTCGGTGACCAGCAGTGATGGCTTCGTGCTCCCGGAGGCCGGTACGGGCGGCGACGAGGTCGAACACCTTCACCACCTGGGTGCCCAAGCTGCCGGCGCAGCGGACGGCGCCGCCGAGGGCGTTCTCCCCGGCGACGCGGCCCTGCTTGTGGGCGGTGGTGCCGAGCGGCAGGTAGGTGCTGCCGAGCAGCCGGTGGTGGGTGATCACGCAGTCCCCGGCCGCCCACACGTGCGGCAGGCCGGTCGCCATCGTCTCGTCCACGCTCACGGCGCCGCGCGGACCGGTCTGGGCGCCGGCGCGGAGCAGCAGGTCAGCATCGGGGCGGACCCCGACCACGACCAGGACCAGGTCGACGTCCCAGCTGAGCGGCTTGCTGTCGGGGCCGGTTCCGTCAACGTGCAGCCGCCCGGCCCCGTTGCTATCCCCGTTCTGGCGGCCGCGGCTGATGCGGGTGACGGTGGTGCGGGTGTGGACCTGGACGTCGTGCCGGTCGAGCTCGGAGTGGACGAGAGCGCCGAGCTCGGGGTCAACGGTGGGGAGGACTTCGGGCAGCATCTCGACCTGCGTGACGGCGATACCGCGGGCGGTGAGACCTTCGGCCATCTCGAGCCCGACGTAGCCGGCTCCGACGATGAGAGCGGTCTTCGGCTGGATCCGGTCGAGGCTGTCGGTCAGGGCGAAGGTGTCCCCCATGCTGTGCAACAGGTGCACGCCGTCGGCTGCGCCAAGCTCATCGAGGCCGGCGATCGGG
>JAABUN010007215.1_pt1 | contig 12180 bp, 11 predicted proteins | sample 5559311 | NCBI WGS metagenome assembly JAABUN01 (sample SAMN10711877, study PRJNA513370) | rock metagenome | isolation source: Antarctica rocks | place: Antarctica: Victoria Land, Siegfried Peak sud | reverse complement strand
CGAAGGCGGCCTCGATGTCGCCGATGCCGATCTCCTCGGTGACGAAGGCGTCCAGGGGCAGCCGACCCTGGAGGTAGAGGTCAATGAGCATCGGGAAGTCCCGCTGCGGCAGGCAGTCGCCGTACCATCTGGACTTCAGCGCGCCGCCCCGGCCGAACACGTCGAGCAGCGGCAGCTGGAGCGTCATCTCGGGGGTCGGAACCCCGACCAGCACCACGGTGCCGGCCAGGTCGCGGGCGTAGAAGGCTTGTCGGTAGGTCTCGGGCCGGCCCACCGCGTCGATCACGACGTCGGCGCCGAACCCGCCGGTCAGGGCCCGGATCTCCTCGACCGCGTCGGTAAGGCGCGAGTTAAGGATGTGGGTGGCGCCGAGCTGCTGGGCGGTGGCCAGCTTCCGGTCGTCCACGTCGACGGCGATGATCTTCGCCGCCCCGGCCAGCCGCGCGCCAGCCACCGCCGCGGCGCCCACGCCGCCGCAGCCGATGACGGCCACGGAGTCCCCGCGGCCGACGTTCCCGGTGTTGATCGCCGCACCCAGCCCGGCCATCACGCCGCAGCCGAGCAGGCCGGCCGCCGCGGGGCGGGCCGCCGCGTCGACCTTGGTGCACTGCCCGGCGGCGACGAGGGTCTTGTTTGCGAAGGAACCGATGCCCAGGGCGGCGGACAGCTCCGTGCCGTCCTCCAAGGTCATCTTCTGGATGGCGTTGGCGGTGTTGAAGCAGTACCAGGGCCGACCGCGCCGGCAGGCCCGGCACTCCCCGCAGACGGCGCGCCAGTTGAGGATGACGTAGTCCCCGGGTGCGACGTCGGTGACGCCGTCGCCGACCGCCTCGACGATCCCGGCCGCCTCGTGACCCAGCAGGTAGGGGTAGTCGTCGCCGATCCCGCCCTCGCGGTAGTGCAGGTCGGTGTGGCAGACGCCGCACGCCTGAACGGCCACCACCGCTTCGCCGGGACCCGGGTCCGGCACCACGACGGTGACCAGCTCGACCGGGGCGCCCTTGCTGCGCGCGATGATCCCTTGCACCTGCTGCGGCATCCGCTGCTCCCTCGAGTCGTCGTCCGTGGCGATCCTAGGGCCGGGCTCGGACAACGGCCGGTCGGCGGCCGGGCCGAGCCGGGAAACGGCCACCGGCTGGGAATGCGGTTGACCGGTCCCTTGTTGGCCGATGCATAGTAGAGCAAGGAACTTGAGCGGTTCAGCGCGCGAGCGCGGCGGTCGGCCAGGCCCCGCGGTCGTGGCTCCACCCGAGGACCTCCCCGACGTCGCGGCCCACTGCGGTGGCGTCCGCCCCGCCCCGTCCAGCCCGAGGATGTCTCCACCATGCCAGCCGACGTGACGGTGCCCACCGCCCTGGACCGGCCAGCCGCGATGGCACCGCCGGCCCCCAGCCGTCAAGGAAGGGCCGGCGTGGCCAGGCCGCGCCCGGCCAGCGCCAACCTGTGGCGGCTGCGTCCCTACCTGCTGCCCTTCCGGACCCGGTTCGTCATCACCGTGCTGTGTGCGGCTGCTGGCACGGGTGCGACGATCGTCGTACCGCTGGTCACCAAGGCCGTGATCGACGGCCCGATCGCCGGCTCCGACCGGATCGGGCTCTACGCTCTGGGCCTGCTCGCCCTGACGCTCGGCGTCGTCGAGGCCGTGCTGACCTTCCTGCGCCGCTGGGTGGTCTCGCGGGCCACCAACGGTGTCGAGTTCGCCATCCGGACCGACCTCTACGCCAAGCTCCAGCTGCTGCCGATGGCCTTCCACGACCGCTGGCAGTCCGGCCAGTTGCTGTCGCGGATCATGAGCGACCTCGCGACCATCCGCCGCTTCCTCGGCTTCGGGCTGCTGTTCATCCTCACCAACATCGCCCAGATCCTCATCACCACGCTGATCCTGCTCCAGATGTACTGGCCGCTGGGGCTGGTGGTGCTGGCCTCAACGGTGCCGGTGACCGCGCTGTGCCTGCGCAACGAGCGTGCCTACACGCAGCTGTCGCGACGGGTGCAGGACCAGACGGGCGACGTCGCGTCCACCGTCGAGGAGGGCGCCTACGGGCTCCGCTCCATCAAGGCGTTCGGCCGCGGCCGGCACATCTTCGCCGCCTTCGACGCCCGCAGTGTCGCGCTGTACGACACCTCCGTCGAGCGGGTGCAGCTGAGCGCCCGCTTCTGGACACTGCTGGCCGTCATCCCCAACATCACCCTGATCGTGGTGCTGGGTCTGGGTGCGGTCGCTGCCGGTCAGCAGCGGATCACCCTCGGCACCCTGGTCGCCTTCATCACCTTGATGCTGTCGCTGGTCTGGCCGGTGACCGCCCTGGGGTTCCTGCTGGCCCAGGCTCAGGAGTCGATGACCGCAGCGGACCGGCTGGCCGAGATCTTCGACTCCGAGAACGAGATCACCGGGGGCGACGTCACCTTGGAGCGGGTGGCGGGCCGGCTGCGCTTCGAGGGGGCGGGCTTCCGCTTCGCCGACTCCGACACCGACGTGCTGCACGACCTGGATCTGGAGATCGCGCCCGGCGAGACCGTGGCCCTGGTCGGCGCGACCGGCTCCGGCAAGAGCGTGCTGACGATGCTGGTGCCGCGGCTCTACGACGTCACCGCCGGCCGGATCACCATCGACGGCGTCGACATCCGCGACCTGGCGCTGGAGCAGCTGCGCACCGTGGTGGCTATCGCCTTCGAGGACCCGACCCTGTTCTCCATGTCGGCTCGGGAGAACCTGACCCTGGGCAGGCCCGACGCCAGCGACGCCGACGTCGAGGAGGCCATCGACGTGGCGCAGGCGCAGTTCGTGCACGAGCTGCCGTGGGGCCTGGACACCCGGATTGGCGAGCAGGGGATGAGCCTGTCCGGCGGCCAGCGGCAGCGGCTGGCCCTGGCCCGAGCCGTGCTGGCCAAGCCCGCCGTGCTGGTGCTGGACGACACGCTGTCGGCGCTGGACATCCACACCGAAGCCCGGGTCGAGGAAGCGCTGCGGCGGGTGCTGACCGGCGTCACCGGCATCGTCGTCGCGCACCGGGCATCCACCGTGCTGCTGGCCGACCGGGTCGCCATGCTGTCCGGCGGCACCATCGCCGCCGTCGGCACCCACGCCGAGCTGTTGGCCGACGTACCTCAGTACCGGGCGCTGCTGTCGGCGGAGTACTCCGACGACCTGGACGAGCTGGCCTTGGAGGAGGCGCGATGACCGCGCCCACGACGGACTGGCGCGGCGTCTCCGCCGAGGAGGACGACGGCGTCAGCGAGCGCGGCACGATCTTCCTCCGCCGCCGCAGCCGGGCCCTGCTGGGCGACCTGCTGCAGCCCTACCTGCGCTGGATCTGGCTGCTGATCGTCGCCGTGGTGATCGAGAATGCCGCCCGGCTGAGCATCCCGTGGATGGTCCGGCGGGGCATCGACCTGGGCGTGCCGCCGCTGCTCGAAGGGGGCAGCGGCCGGTTGCTCTACGAGACGGTCGGTCTGATGGTCGGTGCCGTCGTGGTGCAGGGCGTCGGGCGGATGTTCTTCCTGCGCAACTCCGGCACCGTCGGGCAGAAGGTGCTGCTGGAGCTGCGCCGCCGGGTGTTCCGGCACTTCCAGGACCTCGACGTCCGCTTCCACGACCGCTACACCACCGGGCGGGTGGTCTCCCGGCTGACCAGCGACGTCGACGCGATCATGGAGCTGCTGGCGAACGGCTTCGACAGCCTCGTCACCGCAGCCCTCACCCTGGTGGGCGTCGGCGTGCTGCTGCTGGTGCTGGATCTGCGGCTCGGCCTGGTCTGCCTGATCTGCTTCCCGGTGCTGATGCTGCTGGTGCGCTGGTTCTCCCGGGCCTCGTCGCGGACCTACCGCAAGGTGCGCGAGACCTCAGCCCTGACGATCGTCCAGTTCATCGAGACGATGACCGGCATCAAGGCGGTCGCCGCCTACCGTCGCGAGCACCGCAACTCTGAGATCTTCGAGGGCGTCGCCGACCGCTACGCCGACGCCAACATCGACGCGTTCCGGCTGATCGCGATCTTCATGCCCGGCATCAAGCTGATTGGCAACATCACCATCGGCGTGGTGCTGCTCTATGGCGGCTACCGGGTGATCGAGGGCGACATGACCGTCGGCGTGCTGGCGGCGTTCCTGCTGTACCTGCGGATGTTCTTCGAGCCCATGCAGGACATCAGCCAGTTCTACAACACCTTCCAGTCGGCGTCCTCGGCCCTGGAGAAGCTGTCCGGGGTGCTCGAGGAGCAGCCCACCGTCGTCCAGCCGAGGCACCCGGTGCCCCTGCCCGCCGCACACGGCGACGTGAGCCTGGAGCACGTGTACTTCGGCTACGCGCAGGACCGGCCGGTGCTGCCGGACCTCAACCTGCACGTCGCGGCCGGCCAGACGGTGGCGCTGGTCGGCACCACCGGCGCGGGCAAGACGACCATCGCCAAGCTGATGGCCCGCTTCTACGACCCCGGGGCGGGCCGGGTCACGCTGGACGGCGTCGACCTGCGCGACCTCGCCGACGACGACCTGCGCCGCGCGGTGGTGATGGTGACCCAGGAGAACTTCATGTTCGACGGGACGATCGCCGACAACATCGCCTTCGGCAAGCCCTCGGCCAGCAGGGCCGAGATCGAGGACGCCGCCCGGGCCGTCGGGGTGCACGCCTTCATCACCGCCCTGCCACAGGGCTACGACACCGACGTCGCCAAGCGGGGCTCGCGGCTGTCGGCGGGCCAGCGCCAGCTGATCACCTTCGCCCGTGCCTTCCTGGCCGACCCGGCGGTGCTGATCCTCGACGAGGCGACCTCCAGCCTCGACGTGCCCAGCGAGCGGCTGGTGCAGCGGGCCCTGCAGACGATCCTGGCCGACCGGACGGCGGTGATCATCGCCCACCGGCTGAGCACGGTGGAGATCGCCGACCGGGTGCTGGTGCTGGAGCACGGCCGGATCATCGAGGACGGCTCCCCGCGCGAGCTGACGGCCGACCGCGACGGCCGCTACGCCGCCCTGCACCAGGCCTGGGAGTCCTCTCTGGCCTGACCCACCGGTCAGCGTCGGTGGCTGTCCGGCCGACCACCGACGCTGACGCGGAGGGCGTCGGCAACCGTGGTGACCAGCGGGACGCCCGGTGGTGGCGGTGGCCGCTCGATCACCACGACGGGGACGCCGAGGGCGCCGGCCGCGTCCAGCTTGGCCGACGTCAGGTCACCGCCGGAGTCCTTGGTCACCAGACAGTCCGCCCCGTGGCCGATCATCAGGGCCTGCTCTGCGTTACGCTCGTAGGGCCCGCGGGCCAGCAGCAACGTCCAGCGCTCCGGCAGCGGCTGCTCCGGCGGGTCGACCACCCGCGCCAGCACGGCCCGGTCTGCCCAGGGGGCGAAGTCCGACAGCGACTGCCGCCCGGTGGTGAGGAACGGCCGGCGCGACGCCGCGGCGGCAGCCCGGGCGGCGGCGGCGTCGGCCACCCAGGTCCAGCGGTCGGCGTCGGGGTGGCCGCGCCAGCCCGGCCGTTGCAGCCGGACCAGCGGCACCTCCGTCGCCGCGCAGGCGAGGGCGGCGTTCGCCGAGATCCGGGCGGCGAACGGGTGGGTGGCGTCGACGACCTGGCCGACCCCCGCGTCCCGCAGGTAGCGGGCGAGACCCTCGGGGCCGCCGAAGCCACCGGTCCGGACCCGGCCCGCGGGCAGCGCGGGCCGGGTGACCCGGCCCGCCAGCGAGCTGACGACGTCGACGCCTTCGGCCCGCAGTGCGGCGGCCAGCCGGCGGGCCTCAGCCGTACCGCCGAGAACCAGGACGGTGCCGACCCGGTTGCGCTGAGAGTGCAGCGCGATCGCCTCCTCGACCCCCGGATCCAGCCGTCCGGTCACCACTGGTGCTGCAATCTCAGCGTGATCGCCCGCAGACCCGTGGCCAGCAGCGCTGACGCGATCCCGACCAGCAGGCTCAGCCGGGCCGCGGGCGCGATGTCGGCCACCGTGACGGAGCGGCCGCCGCCGAGCGTCCCACGGTCCTCACTCACCCCGTCGTAGGTGTTGGTGCCACCCAGCCGGACGCCGAGTGCGCCGGCTGCCGTCGCCTCCACCACCCCCGCGTTGGGGCTGGGGTGCCGGCTGGCGTTTCGCCGCCAGGCCTGCCAGGCGTCGACGGGCCGGCCGCCGACCAGCGGCGCGAGGGCCACCGTCAGCAGCCCGCACAGCCGCGCGGGCAGCCAGTTGGCCACGTCGTCGAGCCGCGCCGCGGCCCAGCCGAACCGGAGGTAGCGCGGCGTGCGGTGCCCGACCATCGCGTCCAGGGTGTTGACGGCGCGGTAGCCGAGCAACCCCGGCGCGCCCAGCAGCGCTCCCCAGAACAGCGGAGCCACCACGGCGTCCGCGGTGTTCTCGGCCAGCGACTCCACGCACGCCCGGGCCAGCTGTTCGGCGTCCAGCAGCGACGGGTCGCGGCCCACGAGGTTGCGGATCTGGCGGCGGGCTGCGGCCAAATCGGCCCCGTCCAGCTGGCGGGCCAGCGTCTGCGCCTCGCGCTGCAGCGACCGGCCGCCCAGCACCGTCCAGGTGGCGGCGGCGGTGAGCAGGAGCTGCACGCCCGGACGTCCCCTGCCGACGTGCTCGGCCAGCCCGCCCAGGGCGGCCGCCGCGCCCACCAGCACGGCGACGTGCGCCGCCCCGTGGGCCCGCCGGTCGGCCCAGCTGAACCGCTCCAGCCGCCCGGCCGCGGCGCCGAAGCCGGCGACCGGGTGAGCCCGACGCGGGTCGCCCAGCAGCTGGTCCAAGCCGAAGCCGACGGCCAGTCCCAGGGCGCCGGCGACGCGGGAGCGGGCGGCTAGGGTCGTCACCGATGCCTGCTCAGAAGATCCTCGTCACCGGCGGTGTCCGTTCGGGCAAGTCCCGCTACGCCGAGTCGCTGCTGGTCGGCGCGAGTCCCGTGACCTACGTCGCCCCGGGTCCGGTGCCCGACCCGGACGCGGACCCCGAGTGGGCGGCGCGCGTCGGCGCCCACCAGGCCGGCCGGCCCGCGTCGTGGCGGACGGTCGAGACCGCTGACCTGGCCGGTGCGCTGCGCGCCGCGGAAGGAGCCGTGCTGGTCGACTGCCTGGGCACCTGGGTGGGCGCCGTCGTCGACGACCTGGGTACCTGGGAGCAGCCGCTGCCCACCTGGCAGGACCGCTTCGACGTCGGTCTGGACGCCCTCGTCGAGGCCTGGCGCGCGCACCCGGGCCTTCTCGTCGCCGTCACGAACGAGGTCGGCATGGGCCTGGTGTCGGAGCACCGCTCCGGCCGGGTGTTCACCGACCTGCTGGGCCGGGTGAACCAGGCGCTGGCCGCCACCTGCGACGACGTCGTGCTGCTGGTCGCCGGCCGCGCCCTCCACCTCTGACCTGGTCCGGCCGCTGTGTCCCGGCCTCACGAGGCCCAGCCAGCGGCCGCGCCGAGCAGCAGGACCGTCAGTGCGACCTCGACGGCGGCCCCCATCACGTCGCCGGTCACCCCGCCCAGCCGGCGGCCGCACCAGCCCACCAGCAGCAGCACCGCCAGCAGGGCCGCGCTCGCGGTGACCAGCCCCGCTGCGACGGAGCCACCCAGCGCCGACCAGGTCAGGGCCAGCACGGCCGCAGTCAGCAACCAGACGCCCACCGCGGCCGCTAGCGGCACGGTGCCGGCCACCGCCGCGCCCAGGCCCGAAGGCCGGGCGGGCGGTACCCCGACGCGGCAGACCACGGCCAGCGACGCCCTCGAGCAGCAGACCAGGACCCCCAGCCCCAGGGCCGAGGGCCAGCCGGTGACGACCGACCCGGCAGCGACGGCCTGCAGGCCCAGCACCAGGACCAGCGCGACCACGCCCATCGGCCCGACGTCGCCGCGCCGCATCACCTCCAGCGCACGCTCGCGGTCCCAGCCCGTGCCCAGCCCGTCGACCGTGTCGGCCAGCCCGTCCAGGTGCAGGGCCCGGGTACCCAGCGCCAGGGCGGCGACCACCAGCAGCCCGACCGCCGACGCGGGCAGGGCCAGCGCCGCGCCGACGCCCCCGACCAGTGCCGTCGCCACGGCCAGCGGGACGACGGCGACGGGGGCCAGCAGCATCGCCCCGCGCGCGGTGGCCCGGTCGACGGTGACGGCACCGGTGGGCAGTACCGTCAGCGTGCCGACGGCCAGCCGGAGGGCGGGCCCGAGCGGCATCGCGGCCCGGGGCACGGGGGTGGTCGGGGGCACGAGCGTGGTCAGGGCGCGAGGTCGGCGAGCAGGGCCGTCTCGCGGAGCAGCAGGACTGCCGAGCGCAGCACCGGGAGGGCCGTCAGGGCGCCGGTGCCCTCACCCAGCCGCAGGCCGAGGTCCAGCACGGGCTCCAGCCCCAGCTTCTCCAGCGCCAGCCGCTGGGCCGGCTCGGTCGAGCGGTGACCGGCGGCGCACCAGGCCACCACGCCCGGCTGCAGGTCCTCGGCCACGCCCAGCTCGGCCAGGGAGACGATGCCGTCGAGCAGCACCGGCACCCGGGCGCGGGCCGCAGCGACGAGGAAGCCGACGCCGGCGGCCAGGTCGGCCGAGCCCAGCGCGGTGAGCCGCTCGACGGGGTCGAGGACGCGGTCGCCCGCCCGGGACAGCGCCCGCTCCAGCACGGCGGTCTTGTGAGCCAGCCGGGCGTCGTCGACACCGGTGCCGCGACCGACGACCTGCTCCGCCGGGGCACCCAGGGTCGCAGCGACGAGGGCGGCGGCCGGGGTGGTGTTGCCGATGCCCAGGTCGCCGAGGATCAGCAGATCGGCCCCGGCGGCCACCTCCTCGGCCGCCACGAGCGCGCCGACGTCGAGGGCCGCCCGGGTCTCGTCCGACGTCAGCGCGTCGACCCGGTCGATGGCGCCGCTGGAGCGGCGCACCTTGTGCTCGCCCACCCCGGGCAGGTCGGACAGGTCGGCGTCGACGGCCAGGTCGAGGACGCGCAGCGCCACGTCGTGCTGGCGGGCCAGCACACTGGCCCCGGCCACCCCGCCGACGACGGCGCGGACCATGGCGGCCGTCACCTCGCGCGGGTAGGCCGAGACGCCGTCGGCGGAGACGCCGTGGTCGCCGGCCAGGATGACGGCCCGGACACGTGCCGGCGGCTCGGGCGGGCAGACGCCTGTGCAGGCCGCCCACCACGCCGCGAGGTCTTCCAGCCGGCCGAGGGCGCCGGTTGGCTTGGCCAGGGCGTCGAGCCGCCGGTGGGCGGCCGTCCGGGCTGATGGCGAGGGTGCGGGCAGCACGCCTACACCCCGGCCCCGGTGAGCCGGTCTGCCGCTGCCGGGACGGCTGTCCGGCGGGTCAGCCGGTGGCCCAGCTCGGCGAGGCTGACGCCCAGCGCCGACCACAAGGTCAGCTGGGTGAGGAAGCTGGCGATGCGGAACTGGTACAGCAGGCTGGCCGGGAAGGCGTCCGGGACCTCGTCGAAGCCGGGCAGCAGGGCCACGGCCACGGCCATCACGCCGAGGTACCCGGCGACGGCGGCGAGACCGGCGTACCAGGCTCCCCACCGGTCGGCGAGGCGACGTCCGACCAGCACCGCCGTGACCGCCCCGATCACCGAGATGGCGACCAGCAGGAAGTACAGCCCGGTGCGCAGGCCGATGGTCTCGGCCTGACCAACCGCCGGCGGGCTGGGCGGGTAGGCCGCGAACGGCACCGCGTAGAGGCCGACGAAGCCGACGGCGGCGACCAGCAGCGTGCTGGCCCGAACGCCGAGCCGGCCGAAGCGGCCGAGCGCCAGCGCGCCGAGCACACCGACGAGCCCGCCGAGGGTGACCCCGGTCGCCACGGTGGCGCTCAGCAGCCCGGCGGTCTCCTGCAGGGAGCGGGGGACGACGGCGTCGTCGTGGTGGTGCTCGCCGGCGTCGCCGGTGGGGTGGCTGGAGGCGCTGTCGGCGGACTCCAGCGCGATCGCGGCCCGGACGGAGGGCTCACCGACGACGTAGGCGACCCCGAAGGCCAGCAGGCCGGCGACGAGGCCGGCGAGCAGGCCGCGAACCAGGAAAGAGCGCACGGAGGCCATGGCGCCCCGTCAGTGGCAGGGGAAGCCGAGCAGGTGCCGGCCGTCGTGCAGCCACTCGTGCACCGCCGTGCCGGCGAAGAGCGCGGTCGCGCCCTCCTCGGCCGAGACGAAGTACAGGCCCACCAGCACGAGGAGCCCGGCGAAGAGCAGCCAGGGCAGCACCTGCCCGACGCCGAAGGGCGGCAGGGCTGTGGGGAGGAGTCGCGGGGCGGTGGGTGCGGCGGTGATGGCGGTGTCGGTCATGTGTCCTCCTGGGTTACGGCGACCCGATGGTGATGGTCCCGCAGGCAGGGTCTGGCTCGAGCCCCTCCAGACGACGACCGGGACGTCGTCAGGCGGGTCTCTCACAGTGGCGCGACCGCGTCGGTTTCTCACCGAGCTTCCTGGTCTCCTACGGTTGCCTGGACTGTAACGGGCCGTGCTCGGGCAGGGCAAGGCGGGGACCTCGGGGTCTCGAGATCGTAGGGTTCGCCCATGAAACCAGCCGTCCGCGACCGGCTGCGTCCGGTGGTCCGCCACCCCTCGGGGGTCCTGCTCGTCGTCCAGCTGGTGGGCGTCCTGCTCTACCCGTTCACCGACTCGCTGGCCTGGGGCCGGGGGCTGTTCGAGGTGTTCGGGGCGCTGGTCCTCGGCTTGGCCGTCTGGTCGGTGCGCGACACCCGGGGGCTGCTCTGGGTGGCGCTCGTCCTCGGGGTGAGCGCGTCGGCGCTCTCGGTCGCCGACGCACTGAGCCCCCATCCGACGGTCGCGATCCTGTCAGCCGTCCTGCACGCGCTGTTCTACTTCTGGGCGGCCGGCAACCTGATGGCCTACATGCTGGCCGACGCGACGATCACCCGCGACGAGCTGTATGCCGTCGGTGCCACGTTCACCCTGGTCGCCTGGGCCTTCGCCTACGTCTTCACGCTGCTGCAGATCTTCCAGCCGGGCTCCTTCACCGCGGCGGTCGACCCGGAGCAGCCGCGGACCTGGATGGAGCTGCTGTTCCTCAGCTTCACCAACCTGTCCAGCACCGGGCTGTCCGACGTCGTCCCCATCACCCCGCACGCCCGCTCGGTGGTGATGATCCAGCAGCTGGCCGGCTTGGGCTACGTCGCCCTGTTCGTCTCCCGCCTGGTGGGGCTGACCATCGCCCGGCAGCGGGCCGAGGCGCCCACCCCCAGCTCCGACGCGCCCGCCGGGCCGCGTGCCTGAGGCGCCCGCCCGGCTGACGGTGCTCGCCCACCCTGCCACCACTGCCGCATCCGGTCTGGTCCTCGGTGACCGCGGCCCGCTGCTGCGCCCGGCGTCGGTCCGGCCACTGACCGGTCCAGTGGTCGGCTGGTGGAGCGGCCCCGAGCCTGCCGCCCGGCAGACCGCTGCGCTGTCCGCCGGACCTGAGGTGACGGCCAGCGTCGAGCCCGCGCTGGCCGACGCCGACCTGGGCGCCTGGGGGGGCCGGGCGCTGGCCGACGTCGCCGGCGAGGACCCGGACGGGCTCCGGGCGTGGCTGGTCGACCCCGACGCGCGGCCGCCCGCCGGGGAGACGGCGACGGAGCTCCTCGACCGGCTGCGCGGACTGCTCGACCGTCCGTGGCCGGGCGGCCGGAGCGTGCTGGTGGTGACGCCGTCGGTGGCGCGGGCCCTGGTGGTGGCGGCCCTGGACGCCCCCGCGTCGGTGCTGCCGGCTGTTGACGTGGCCCACGGCGGCAGGGTGCAGCTGAGCCGGAGCGGGACGCGCTGGCGGCTGCAGGAGCTGGTGCGACACAGCTGATGGCGCCCAGCGTCTCCGGTCGCTGCACCCCGATCGCGTCGCTGCACCCTCATCGCACCGCTGCACCCCGGCGACGGGGTGCAGGAGCACGCTCGGGGTGCAGCAGCTGGACGGGCGGCCCGTGGACGCTGACTCGGCGCCACGGCGGGTCAGGGCTGGAAGCCGGCGACGGCACCGATCACCGTGATGGCCGGCGGCCGAACGCCCGCCTGGACCGTCTTCGCGGCGATGTCGTCGACCCGGCCGCGGACGACGCGCTGGCTGGGCAGGCCGGCGTCGGCGACGGTGGCGGCCGGGGTGCCGGCCGGCAGACCGTGAGCGAGCAGCTCGGCGGTGATCGCCGGCAGGGTGGCCACCCCCATCAGGACCACCAGCGTGGTGTTGGCCCGGGCCAGCGCCGACCAGTCCAGCGTCGAGCCGGGGTCGCCGGGCGGCAGGTGACC
>JAABUN010007214.1_pt1:10000-12181 | contig 12181 bp, 6 predicted proteins | sample 5559311 | NCBI WGS metagenome assembly JAABUN01 (sample SAMN10711877, study PRJNA513370) | rock metagenome | isolation source: Antarctica rocks | place: Antarctica: Victoria Land, Siegfried Peak sud | reverse complement strand
GACGCCGCTTCCAACCGTGGCATCAACGAGGTTCGCGAGTTGCGCGAACGGCTGGCCTACCCGCCCGGCCACCTGCGCCGAAAGGTGTACATCCTCGATGAGGCGCACCAGATCACGAAGGACGCCTGGAACGCCCTGTTGAAGTCGATCGAGGAGCCGCCCGAGTTCGTCATCTTCATGTTCGCCTCGACCGAGCCGTCCGGCTTCCCTCCGGCGATCCTATCGCGCCTCCAGCGTTACGACGTCCGACGCCTGAGCGTCGCCGAGATCGAGGGCAAGCTCAGCCGCATCCTCGCGGCCGACGGGCGCACCGCGGAACCGGCCGCCCTGGCGCTCGTGGCGCGTCTCGCGGCCGGGGGGATGCGCGACGCGGAGTCCATCCTGGACCAGTTGCTCGCCTCGCCCGCCGACCCGATCGCGGAGGCCGCCGTCCGCGAACTCCTGGGCCTCGCCGATGCGGCGGCCGTGGATGACTTCATCGACGCGCTGTTGGGCGGCGACGCGGCGGCCGGGATCGGGATCCTGGATCAGCTCGAAGCCAGGGGCCGTGACCCCCGCGCGTTGCTCGACCAGGTCGTGGACGCCATCCGCGGTCGCCTCGTCTCCGGCCTCAGCTCGTCTGCCAGGGAGTCGCCTGGCGCCGACGCCGCACACGCCCTGGCCGAGGTCGCGCGCAGCCTCGTATCGATCGACCCCGACCGTGCCGGGATCGGGGGCCTTCGCCTGCAGCTGGAGCTCGCGCTCTTCCGGTCCGCGGCACCGGTCTCGCGAGCGGCCGCCCTGCCCGGCCTGACGAGGGCCCCCACGGCTTCGACGGCCCCGCCTCCCCATCCCGCGACGCCGGCTGCGATGCGCGACCCGGAGCCACCGACGTCTGCGCCCCAGGCGACCCTGGCCGGCGTAGGCAAGACGGCCGATCCTCCACCAGCCGAGCCTGAACCCCCTACACAGGTCGGTCAGCCGCCCGCCCACGGCGGCAGCCCGTTGGACCTTGACGGGCTGGTCGCCGCATGGCCGCAGGTCGTGGCCCTCCTCAGTCGACAGCCGGCGGTCAAGCCGCTCATCCTGACCTGCCGTCCGGTGTCGATCGATGGGGCGATGGTCGCCCTCGGGTTCCCCGAGGAACAGGGCTTCCTGCGCGACATCGCGGAACGGAAGCGTGGGGCCATCGAAGCCGGCATCGCCGAGGTCATCGGCCGGCCGGTCTCGGTTCACTGCATCGTCGCCAATATCGAGGTCGCACCCATCGCCAGCGCGTCAGACCTGGTCTCGGAGGCTCGCCGGATCTTCGGCGAGGACCTGGTGGACGTGGGCGAGATCAGCTAGCGAAGCGCGACCGAACGGGCCATCCGGGCATCGGTCAGACTGCGACGACGATCACGAGGAGGACACACGATGGGGATGGCCAACCTGCAACGGATGGCACAGCAGATGCAGCAGGAGATGCTGCGCGTCCAGACGGAACTCGAGTCAAGCACGGTGGATGGCTCCGCCGGCGGCGGCGTAGTGAGCGCGACGGTGACCGGCAAGCAGGAACTCGTGAGCCTGACCATCGACCCGGCGGCCGTGGATGCCTCGGACGTCGAGATGCTCCAGGACCTCGTCGTCGCGGCGGTCAACGACGCCCTCCGCGCGTCGCGCGAGCTCGCCGAGGAGAAGATGGCCGCGGTGACCGGCGGGCTCAAGCTGCCGGGGATGTGATCGGAGCGTGGTCACTCCCCTGATCGAGCCCGTCGCGCGCCTGATCGAATCATTCGCGAGGCTGCCCGGTATCGGGCCCAAGACGGCCCAGCGCCTGACCTACCACCTGCTCCGGGCACCGGATGCCGAGGCTCGCACACTGGCGTCAGCCCTCGTGGCCGTGCGTGACAAGGTCGTGTTCTGCGAGCGCTGCTTCAACATCAGCGATCAGCCGCTATGCGCCATCTGTCGCGATCCCGGTCGGGATCAGCGCCGGCTGTGCGTCGTCGAGGAGCCACTGGACGTCCTCGCGCTTGATCGTACCGGTGAGTTCAAGGGCCTCTACCACGTTCTTCACGGCGCGATCTCCCCGATCGACGGCGTCGGGCCGGAGCGGTTGAAGATCCGTGAGCTCCTGACCCGGGCGGACGATGCCAAGCGAGAGGCGCGTCCGTTCGAGGAAGTGATCCTGGCGACGAACCCGACGCTGGAAGGCGAGGC
>JAABUN010007214.1_pt1:0-7500 | contig 12181 bp, 6 predicted proteins | sample 5559311 | NCBI WGS metagenome assembly JAABUN01 (sample SAMN10711877, study PRJNA513370) | rock metagenome | isolation source: Antarctica rocks | place: Antarctica: Victoria Land, Siegfried Peak sud | reverse complement strand
GAGATCCCGGATGGGACCGCGTCAGCGGTCCCCCGTTCGAGCCTCTGATCCGTGCCCTTCCGTGCGAAGGTCACCGACCAGCGGATCGCTGGACGACGCGCAGCCATTGCGGCTGATCGTCGGGAGGCTCCACCTCGGTGGGGCCGCACCTTAACAACTGGATAGTGTTCGGCAGAAAAGAAGAATCTTCGATTTCGCCGAGTGTTCAAGGGAAAATGATCCCGATCGATCCCATCCATGCGACTGGCCACCTGGTCAGAGGCTGGAGGGGGTCAAGCTACAAAGGGCACGGGGTGGATGCCTTGGCGCCAAGAGCCGATGAAGGACGTGGCAGGCTGCGAAAAGCTTCGGGGAGTCGCGAGCAGACAGTGATCCGGAGATGTCCGAATGGGGAAACCCGGCTGGGGTCATGCCCAGTCCCTCCTGGTTGAACCAAATAGACCAGGTAGAGGTAAGCCAGCGAACTGAAACATCTCAGTAGCTGGAGGAAAAGAGAATATTCCCCGAGTAGTGGCGAGCGAAACGGGAAGAGCCCAAACCCAACTCAGCGTGATAGGTTGCCGCCGTTTCTGAGTGGGGGTTGTAGGAGTCATTCATCGGGACCCGGCAAGGGCCCGGCGGAGTTACCAAGTCGATCGTTAGTCGAACTGCCCTGGAACGGCAGGCCATAGTGGGTGAGAGCCCCGTAGGCGAAAGCGACCGACCTCCGTGAGTGGCCACCTGAGTACCACGTGGAAGGTCTCTCATGTGGGAAACCGGGCGGACCACCGTCCAAGGCTAAATACTCTTGGCGACCGATAGTGAACGAGTACCGTGAGGGAAAGGTGAAAAGCACCCCGGAAGGGGAGTGAAATAGTACCTGAAACCACGTGCCTACAAGCAGTCAGAGGGTGTTGCCGGTTCGCCGGTAGCCTGATGGCGTGCCTTTTGAAGAATGAGCCGACGAGTTACGTGTGTGTGGCGAGGTTAAGTCCGCGAAGGACGGAGCCGGAGCGAAAGCGAGTCTGAATAGGGCGATCAGTCGCACGCAGTAGACCCGAAACCGAGTGACCTATCCATGGCCAGGTTGAAGCGGGAGTAATGTCTCGTGGAGGACCGAACTCACTAGCGTTGAAAAGCTAGGGGATGAGCTGTGGATAGCGGTGAAATGCCAATCGAACTCGGAGATAGCTGGTTCTCCCCGAAATAGCTTTAGGGCTAGCCTCGGGCGTTCAATCACGGGGGTAGAGCACTGGATGGGCTAGGGGGCTTCCCGCTTACCAACCCCAACCAAACTCCGAATCCCGTGATTTCAGAGCCCGGGAGTCAGACTGCGAGGGCTAAGCTTCGTGGTCAAAAGGAAAACAGTCCGGACCGCCAGCTAAGGTCCCTAAATCCAAGCTAAGTGGTAAAGGATGTGGATTCGCATCGACAACCAGGATGTTGGCTTAGAAGCAGCCACCATTGAAAGAGTGCGTAACAGCTCACTGGTCAAGTGGATCTGCGCCGAAAATTCAGCGGGGCTCAAGCTTGGTACCGAAGCTGCGGATCAGGTGATCGGTTCGCCGATCGCCTGGTGGTAGGGGAGCGTTCCATCAGCAGTGAAGGTCGACCGTGAGGACGGCTGGAGTGGATGGAAGTGCGAATGTCGGCATGAGTAGCGCAATGTGAGTGAGAATCTCACACGCCGTAAGCCTAAGGTTTCCTGAGGAAGGCTTGTCCGCTCAGGGTTAGTCGGGCCTAAGCCGAGGACGAACGTCGTAGGCGATGGACATCCGGTTGATATTCCGGAACCACTAAAGATCGTTTGCACCGCAAGGTGTCGCCTGGGGGTAGGAGAACGGAGGTTGGCCGGCGAAAGTCGGTCGAGTCCCGGATCTGATCCCAGGTGAGAGCAATGGCATGACACGGTGTGGTAGCTCGAGCGCGTTTTGGCTATACGCGTCCAAACCGGTAGGGGGATCGGACAGGTAAATCCGTCCGGTCATTCAACCCCGAGCAGTGAATGAAAGGGGCTTCTGCCTCGATTCGAGTGAGCCATGCTGGCGAGAAAAGTGTCTAGCGAGATCAATAGTGTCCGTACCGCAATCCGACACAGGTAGGCGGGTAGAGAATACCAAGGCGATCGGGAGAACCCTCGTTAAGGAACTCGGCAACATGGCCCCGTAACTTCGGGAGAAGGGGCGCTTCGCGTCTACTGACTTGTCAGTGGCCGATCGAAGCCGCAGTGAAAAGGCCCAGGCGACTGTTTAGCAAAAACACAGGTCTCTGCGAAAGCGAAAGCTGACGTATAGGGGCTGACGCCTGCCCAGTGCCGGAAGGTTAAGAGGAGAGGTGCAAGCTTTGAATCGAAGCCCCGGTAAACGGCGGCCGTAACTATAACGGTCCTAAGGTAGCGAAATTCCTTGTCGGGTAAGTTCCGACCCGCACGAATGGCGTAACGATCTGGGCGCTGTCTCAACGAGGGACCCGGCGAAATTGAAGTACCTGTGAAGATGCAGGTTACCCGCGGCAGGGCAAAAAGACCCCGTGGAGCTTTACTGCACCCTGACATTGGATTGGGATTTAGCTTGTGTAGGATAGGTGGGAGGCTGAGAAACTGGGGCGCTAGCCTCGGTGGAGCCGCCGGTGAAATACCACCCTTGTTGTATTTCGTTCCTAACCGCGACCCGTGATCCGGGCGCAGGACAGTGTCAGGCGGGCAGTTTGACTGGGGCGGTCGCCTCCTAAAGTGTAACGGAGGCGCCCAAAGGTTCCCTCAGGCTGAATGGAAACCAGCCGTAGAGTGCAAAGGCATAAGGGAGCTTGACTGCGAGACCTACAAGTCGAGCAGAGACGAAAGTCGGGCTTAGTGATCTGGTACCTCCGAGTGGAAGGGGTATCACTCAACGGATAAAAGCTACCCCGGGGATAACAGGCTGATGGTGCCCAAGAGTTCACATCGACGGCACCGTTTGGCACCTCGATGTCGGCTCGTCGCATCCTGGGGCGGAAGTACGTCCCAAGGGTTTGGCTGTTCGCCAATTAAAGCGGCACGCGAGCTGGGTTCAGAACGTCGTGAGACAGTTCGGTCTCTATCCGCCGTGGGCGTAGGGAACTTGAGAGGAGCTGCTCCTAGTACGAGAGGACCGGAGTGGACGAACCGCTGGTGTGCCAGTTGTCCCGCCAGGGGCATCGCTGGGTAGCTATGTTCGGTCGGGATAAGCGCTGAAAGCATCTAAGTGCGAAGCTCGCCTCGAGATGAGGTTCCCCACCGGGTCAACCGGGTAAGACCGCAGGGAGACCACCTGTTTGATAGGCCGCATGTGGAAGTCCGGTGACGGATGAAGCTGAGCGGTACTAACGGTCGAGGGCTTGACCTCTTCAGCTACTGACCAGGGGTCAGTGGCTGGGATCGTGGATCAGACCACCTTGAAGACTCATCACGAGATCGAAGATCTCTTCCGGCGCCCGCTCAAGGGTCCAAGTGACCCGAGCTGTGCCGCTGCCGACACGTCCAGACGCAACGAATCCCGGTGACTCTAGCGGAGAGGCCATACCCGTTCCCATCCCGAACACGGAAGTCAAGCTCTCCAGCGCCGAAGATACTGAGAGGGCAGCCTTTCGGGAAAATAGGTCGTCGCCGGGATTTTTACGTGTCCGGAGGTCTTTCCGGGCCGGAGGTCTTTCCGGGCCGGTGTCGTTTCCTGGCCGGAGCGAGCCCCATGGTCCCCCTTTTCGGCTCGCTATGCTGGTAGCACATGGTCGCCTCGAGTTCCTTGCGCCCCATCCCGTCCGACACCACCCCGCCGATCGCTCGCATCTGCCCGTATCTCCTCGCGGACGACGGCCGTTGGAAGGCCTCGACGCCGGCGCGGGAGCACCGCTGCACCGCCGTGGAGCCATCTGCGATCCTTGCGCTGGAGAAGCAGCGCCGGTTGTGCCTCGGTTCCGAGCACGGCGCCTGTGCCACCTACCGAGCCGCGACGGAACCGGTGCCTGCGAGCTCCAGGCGTTCAGTCGGAAGCGACGATCGCGCGGCCGGCGCCTTTCGGGCCACCGTTCGGACCACTCCGCTGGTCCTCGACCATGGCCTGGCCCACCCGATCATGTCCCTGGACGTCCGGCGCGGCGCGGGCCAGGCGCTATTGGTCAGCCTCATGACTGTCTCGGTCGCGGCCATCGTCTTCGCCCGGCTGTCCGGTGGTGGGCCTCCGGCCGACCGCTCGCTCGCTGCGGCGGATCGCACGACCCGAGCCACGCCTGTGGCCGAGGCCACGCCGACCAGGGTCGCAGCCGAAGCCAGTCAGGCACCCATCCGCACGCTCGTGCCGACCGGATCCGAGCCGAGCATCGTGCCGGCTGGTAGCCCCGCGGTCGCTCCGGGCCCGACGAAGACTTCGGCAGCCGCGCCGACGAGTTACAAGGTCAAGCGCGGCGACACCCTGTCCCGGATCGCCAACCGATTCGGCACGACCATCGCCGTCCTCAGCGAATTGAACGGGATCAAGGATCCGGCACGATTGCGGGTCGGCCAGGTCCTGGACCTCCCCTGAGCCACGCCTGACCACGACGTCAGCGGTGGCAGCAGCGCCGTCAGCGCTGGCAGCCCCGGCAGTACGACGTCACAAACCCGCCGGGCTTGACCTCGGTGATCCGCGTGCCGCAGCGCGGGCAGGGCTGGCCGCCCTTGCCGTGAACCGCAAGGAAGTCACGGACCTGTCGCTCGAACGTCGGTGGCACGCGACGGCGCAGCACATCGATCGCGGTGACCAGGGTGGAACGCATCGCCTCGTGGAGCGCATCGATCTCTTCGGTCGCGAGTGACGACCGCTTTCGAAACGGCAGCAAACCGGCAGCGTGGACGACCTCATCGCTGTAGGCGTTCCCGATGCCGGCCACGAACGCCTGGTTGCGCAGCAGGTTCTTGAGTTCACCAGGGTGGCGTTTGATCCGATCGCGCCAGACCTCGCGCGTCACCCGCGGATCATCCGCCTCGGGCCCCATCTCCCCGGGGCCGAGACCCGGCACCGATCGCTGCACGCCGCTGGGCAGGAGATAGACCTTGCCCATCTGGGTCGGATCCCGGTAGCGGACTTCCGGCATCGCCGCCGCTCGTGGAAGCCAGGCCGCGTCCTTCGTCCACGCCGCAGATCGCCTGCGCCGGGCGGGCTCACCGAGCGCCCCGAAACGCAGGATGAACGCCGTCTTGGTCGGCACCTTCGCGTCCGGTGCCGCCAGCTGGAACCGACCGGTGAGCATCGGATTGACGACGATCGAGTCGCGATCGAGGTCGATCATCAGGAACTTGCCCTGGCGCCGGATGGCGGTGACGATCTGCCCTTCCAGCGCCTGCAGTTCGGCCGGGGTTCCGCGGACGGCGAGGGGTCCCGGAGCGCTGGCGGCACGGATCGGGCGGCCACGGAGGGCAGCATCGAACGCTTCCGCGACCACCGTCAGATCGGGCAATTCAGGCACGGTCGACCGATTGTAGCCGCGTGAAAGCGTGTGCTAGACTCTCCCGGCCCAAGAGGCTGGACAGCTGAAGATCGAATCAGGCCATCGAGCGCGAAGGAGTGGACCGCGGAGTTCGATCACCACGGACCTACCCGAACCGTCACTCGTCACGGCCTGAATCGCTCAGGCCGTTCGTGATTCTCAGGGGCAAATCCACAACCAGGAGTGACCAGACACTTGACCGAAGACCAGAACGACCGGACCGCGCCTGACGCGGAGGCGCCCGCCTCCGAGCCCCAGCAGGCACCCGAGTCCGGAGCGGCCACGGCCGTCGCAGACCAGCCCGTCGCTTCCACGACCGTGGCTGACCCGGAACCCACCCAGGAGGCATCGGGTGGTCCCGCCGCGGATTCGAGCCCGAGCGACGCATCGACCCACGACGAGGCACCCGATCCGGCGCCGCAAGGCGCGTTGCAGCCGGAGCCCGGGCCTGATGCGACTGCGGACGCCGATGACCAAGCCGCGTCCATGGCTGCCGGATCCCCGGTGGAAACGCCAGTCCCGGACCAGCCGCGCGTGTCCGAGGCCCCCGCCGACGACAACACGGCAGACGGGGTCGTCCTCGACGAGTCGGACACGGCCGATGCGCCGGCCGCGGACGATGAGCCGGAGTCGGTCGCTCCTCGCGATCTGGGACCCGAACCGACGACGATGGAGGAATTGCTGGCGGAGCAGGACTCCGACATCAAGAGCTTCAAGCACGGCGACGTGGTCGAAGGCAATGTCGTTCGGATCGACAAGGACGAGATCCTTGTCGATATCGGCGCCAAGAGCGAAGGCGTCGTCAGCAATCGGGAGCTGTTCGGCCGGCACGGCGGCGAGGGCCAGGCCCCGCTCAACATCGGCGATACGGTCCTGGTCTACGTGCTCCAGCCGGAGTCGCCGGAAGGTCACGCCGTACTGTCCCTGCGGCGAGCCGGCCTCGAGCGAAAGTGGCGCTCCATGCAGGAGCAGTTCGAGACGGGCGTCATCATCGAAGCGCCGGTCATCGATCACAACAAGGGCGGGCTCATCGTCGACTGCGGCATCCGCGGGTTCGTGCCGATCAGCCAGATCGTCGACTTCCCGCGTCGCCCACAGAACGACCAGCCGCGCGATGCCGCGCAGGAGATCGCCGAGAAGCTGATGCCGTTCGTCGGCCGCAAGCTTCGGCTCAAGATCCTCGAGGTCAACCGCAAGGCCAACCGCCTCATCCTGTCCGAGAAGGTCGCGCTCTACGAGGAGCGCCGCGAGAAGCGGGACGAGCTGTTCAGCAGCCTGCAGGTGAACCAGAAGGTCACCGGCACGGTCCGCTCGATCGCGCCGTTCGGCGTGTTCATCGATCTCGGCGGGATCGACGGCCTGGTCCACAAGAGCGAGCTCTCGTGGAACAAGGTCAACAATCCCGAGTCGGGCTACAAGGTCGGCGAAGAGGTCGAGGCCGAGGTCATCGACATCAACCACGAGCGCGGACGGATCAGCCTGTCCATCCGGCGCCTCCAGCCGGATCCGTGGCATTCCACGGTCGCTGACTTCAACGTCGGTGACGTCATCGACGGCACGGTCACCAAGCTCGTCAACTTCGGCGCGTTCGTGCGCGTCCGCGACGGGCTGGAGGGGCTCATCCACATCAGCGAGCTGTCGCACCAGCGCGTCGTCCATCCGGGTGACGTCGTCCACGAAGGCCAGTCGCTCAAGCTCAAGATCATCTCGCTCGACTCCGAGCGCCACCGCTTGGGGCTCAGCCTCAAGCAGGCCGAGGAGCCACCTGCCCGGCCGGCACCTGAGCCCGGCCAGGCGAGCCCGTCCGGTCCGCGGCCGGAGCGTCGTCCGCGACAGGAACGCAGCTACTCGATGAGTGATGCGGTCCAGGAGCCCGAGGGCGGGATCGACAACACCCTCGCCTCCGCATTCGCCGGTGTCCGGCAGCAACTCGCCGCTGCCGAGACGCCCGACGACGCGCCGAGCGCCCAGGCCGAGACGCCCGACGACGCGCCGAGCGCCCAGGCCGAGACGCCCGACGACGCGCCGAGCGCCCAGGCCGAG
>JAABUN010007212.1_pt1 | contig 12185 bp, 13 predicted proteins | sample 5559311 | NCBI WGS metagenome assembly JAABUN01 (sample SAMN10711877, study PRJNA513370) | rock metagenome | isolation source: Antarctica rocks | place: Antarctica: Victoria Land, Siegfried Peak sud | reverse complement strand
GGCTGCGGTCAGCTCGGCCCAGGAATAGACCACCAGCGGCCCACTGGGCAGGAATGCGTGGGCGAAGTAGCCATCCGTCGTCCTACCGGTCCAGCCGACGGCGGCCGACTGCCCGGGAACTGTGACCTTGGTGTCCTTGGCGGACTTACTGGCCGCCGACAGGTCGGTGGCCGCCTTCTGTGCCTTGGCGGCGTCCGGGAAGACGAGGACGGCGGTGATCAGGCTCCCGGTTCCCTTGTCGGCGCCGCGGGTCGCGATGAAGCCGGCGTACATACCGGCCCGGGATGCCACCTGCGGCGCTGGATTGGTGAGCAACAAGGACAGGCCCTGCGCGCTCTTCAGCGGCAGGGTCGGCAGATGACCTTCGGTGAATTCCGGCATCACAGCGCTGGGGTCGACGACGTAGGCCCCCAATCGACGCGATTCCAGCAGCGCCGCCGACTCGTCGGTGGAGGGGAACTTGTTCAGCTTCAGCGGAGCGGTCGGGTACTGCTGGGCGTCACCCGGCGCAGTACCAGAAGACGTGTCGGCCGACCCGGTGGTTTCCTGGGTGGTCGCCGAACCGGTGTCCTGCGTGCTGGTCGCAGAGGTGCCCGTATCGGCCGAGGTGGTCGCGGTGGTGTCCTCGGTCGGTGTGCTGGGCGACTCACCGGTGGAGCTGTCGGTCTGAGTCGTGTCGCTCGGCCCGGTGTCACTCTCGCTGCTGTCGGTAAGCCCGGTGTCGGTCGGCCCGGTGTCGGTCTGCCCGGTGTCGGTCTGCCCCGTGCCGGTCTCGCTGCTGTCGGTCGGGCTGCTCTCGGTGCCGCCGGTGGCGGTCTGATCGGACGTCAGCCGTGGAACGTCCAACGCCGGCTGGGCACTTCCTGATATCGCGTTGGCGCAGCCGGTGATCAGCATCGCCGCGGCCACCGTCGCGGCCACCAGTGTCCGCCGCCGCCTGGAACTCGGATCTGTCATGACCGTCCCTCGTTGTCGTCTGTCCCGTGTATGCCCGTGCCGACCTGATCGCCGGTGCTGCCGCCGTCGCCGCCGGCCATACCGGTCCCGTCGTCGCGGAGCGCCCTGGTGGCCGCCGCGCGTGCCGAAAGCTCGGCGTCCGGCGGGTAGTCGACCCCCGTCAGGGTCAGTCCGCACGCCGCCGCGGTGTGCACCGCGGCTGTCCGCCTCCTGGCCGCCAACATGGCAGCGGGCTCGGCAACGGCCAGTCGCCCCCCTCCGACATCGATCAAGGCTCCCACCAGCGAGCGGACCATCGAATGACAGAACGCATCCGCCGTCACCCGCACCACCACTTCGTCACCCGCCTCGGAGACGGAGAGCTCTTGCAACTCCCGGATGGTAGTGGCCCCGGGCCTCGCCTTGCAGAAGGTTGCGAAATCCCGTAGGCCGATCAGGGCGCGGGCTGCACGATCCATCGCCCCGACGTCCAGCGGCCGGCAAAGAGCAAACACGTCGGCCCGGCTGAGTGGTTCGACGCCCCAGGCGGCAGTGCCGATCCGGTACCGGTAGTGCCTGCGCAGAGCGGAGAACCTGGCGTCGAAGCCGGCCGGCGCGAAGCTCACCGCGCGCACCCGGATGTCGCTGTCCAGCATGCCGGCGAGCCGGCGCTGCAACCCGGACAGCCCGGTGCGGTGCACCTGCGGCAGGCTCCGCCGACGCAAGGTGAGACGATCGAGCGCGGCCGGATCGACGTCCAGGTGAGCGACCTGACCGACGGCATGCACGCCGGAATCCGTGCGGCCGGCCACCACCAGTCGGACCGGGTCGCGAAACAGGACGGCCAGCACGTCACCCAACACACCGGCGACGGTGCGCACGCCGGGCTGCACCGCCCAGCCGGCGAAGTCCGTTCCGTCATAGGAGATGTCCAGGCGAATGCGGACAGCGGGCCCGCTCTCCGGGATCGGAGGGACGGACCCGCTGGGTACGGTCACCGCTGGTCGGTGGTGTGGGAGAACGGGACTCAGCCGTCGGTCTTCTCGTCGCGGGCGTCCGGATCCTCCCGCTGGGACGGCGGCAGCTGGAAGCCGGCAGCCTCCGCGGCCCCCGGCGAGGCGAACCAGACCTCGGGCACCGTGCGGTCGTAGAACGCCGAGTCGGGCACGTGATACAGCATCGAATCGGCGTTGCCCTTGATCGGAAAGCCTTCGGGCTGCGATCCGTCCTCGAGCGCTGCACGGGAATCCGGGCCGAACGGCTTGTCCTCGGTCGATGCCGACTCCTCGACCTCGGCGGTGGCGTTGGAATCTCCCGCTTCGACGGCACCTTCCGCCGGGTCTTCCGATCCGGCCGCCGAGGTCTGGTCCGAGCTGGCATCGGCGTCCGAGTCGGTGGTCGCCGCATCGGTGGCCGCGGCATCGGTCCCCCCGGCCGCGGCAGCTGTGCCCAACGGGGCCGTGGTGGGCACCGGCGAGGAACCACGACGCTGGGCAGCGGCCCGGCGAGTGGTCCGCGACGCCTGCGCACTGACCGTTTCCTCGCCGATCAGTTCGATGACCGCCATCTGGGCGTTGTCGCCCTTGCGCGGCATAGCCTTGACGATGCGCAGGTAGCCGCCGTCCCGGCTGGCGAATCCCGGGCCGATCTCTGCGAAGAGCTTGTGGATGACGTCCTTGTCGCGGACGGTCTTCATCACCTGCCGGCGATCGTGCAGGGTGCCCCGCTTGGCCGCGGTGATCAGCTTCTCGGCGATCGGACGCAGCCGCTTTGCCTTGGTCTCGGTGGTGGTGATCTTGCCGTGCTCGAACAGCTGCGTTGCCAGGTTCGCCAGGATCAGCCGTTCGTGCTGCGGGGATCCGCCGAGCCGCGGGCCCTTGTTGGGGGTAGGCATGTCGTACTCCTTTTTAGAGATCCGGCTGTGTCAGAGATCCGGCTGTGTCAGACATCCGGCTGTGTCAGACATCCGGCTGTGTCAGACATCCGGCTGTGTCAGATCTGTTCGGTCTCGGCGAAATCGGTGTCGTCGCCCTCGTCGATGCCCGCCTCGGAGGTGGTGGTGCCCCAGTCGTTGCCGTAGGCGAGCGCGGCTGCGGTCGGGTCGAAACCGGCCGGCGAGTCCTTGAGCGCCAGACCCATCTGGTGCAGTTTGACCTTGACCTCGTCGATCGACTTCTGGCCGAAGTTGCGGATGTCCAGCAGATCCGCCTCGGTGCGGGCGACGAGTTCGCCCACGGTGTGGATGCCCTCGCGCTTGAGGCAGTTGTAGGAGCGGACGGTCAGGTCCATCTCCTCGATCGGCAGCGCGAACGCCGCGATGTGATCGGCCTCGGCCGGCGACGGGCCGATCTCGATGCCCTCGGCGCTCAGGTTCAGTTCCCGGGCCAGCCCGAACAACTCGACCAAGGTGGTCCCCGCGGAGGCCAGCGCATCGCGCGGCGAGATCGAAGACTTGGTCTCCACGTCCAGCACCAACCGGTCGAAGTCGGTGCGCTGCTCGACCCGGGTGGCCTCCACCCGGTAGGTGACCTTGAGCACCGGCGAGTAGATCGAGTCGACCGGGATGCGGCCGATCTCGGCGCCGACGACCTTGTTCGGGGCGGCCGGAACGTATCCGCGCCCACGCTCCACGACCAGTTCGATCTCCAGCTTGCCCTTCTTGGTGAGGGTGGCCAGGTGCAGGTCGGGGTTGTGCACGGTGACGCCGGCCGGTGGTGCGATGTCGGCGGCCGTCACGTCACCGGGGCCCTGCTTGCGCAGGTACATGGTGACCGGCTCGTCGTCCTCGCTGGAGACGACCAGCTCCTTGACGTTCAGGATCAGCTCGGTGACGTCCTCCTTGACACCGGGCACGGTGGTGAATTCGTGCAGCACACCGTCGACGCGGATGCTGGTGACCGACGCACCGGGGATGGACGACAGCAGCGTGCGGCGCAGCGAGTTGCCAAGGGTGTACCCGAATCCGGGTTCCAGCGGTTCGATGACGAACCGCGAACGGCTCTCGGACACGCTCTCTTCGGACAGACTGGGGCGCTGGGAAATCAGCACAGGGAATTCCTCTCCCGATGTTCAGGTGACGACCGCTATATGACGTCACGGGGGTCCCGGCCTCCGGCCGAACTCGTTCCCAGCACGCACTGGTGAGGCGCTCGCTGTTCGCGAATCCGGCCGAAGGCCACCGGACCAAAGGTCCGGCGCACGAAGCCGAAGGCTTTGTGCGAGGTAGAACTGCCCGACCGAAGGTCGGACCCAGCCCTTGCCGGCACCGCATTCGGCCGCTAGGCCGAATCCGGGGCTAGGTGCCGAAGGCAGGGTTACTTCGAGTAGTACTCGACGATCAGCTGCTCGTTGATCTGCGAATCGATCTGGGCCCGGACCGGCAGCTGATGGATCAGCACCTGCAGGGAGTCGGGAACCACCTGCAGCCAGGCCGGTGTAGGCCGCTCGCCTTGGGTGGCGCGGGCCAGCTCGATCGGGAACTTCTCCAGCGACTGCTTGCGCACCGTGATGATGTCGAACTGCTCGACCCGGTACGACGGCACGTCGACGCGGACGCCGTTGACCTGGAAGTGGCCGTGGGTGACCATCTGCCGGGCCGCCCGTCGGGTCCGGGCCAGGCCGGCGCGGTACACCACGTTGTCCAGCCGCGACTCCAGGATCACCAACAGCGCCTCACCGGTCTTGCCCTTGGTGCGGGTCGCCTCGGCGTAGTAGCGGGCGAACTGCTTCTCCATCACGCCGTACGTGAACCGGGCCTTCTGCTTCTCCTGCAGCTGGGTCAGGTACTCCTTCTCCTTGGTGCGAGCGCGACCGTGCTGCCCGGGTGGGAACGGGCGACGCTCGAACGCCTGATCGCCGCCGACCAGGTCGGTCTTCAGGCGACGGGAGATCTTGGTGACGGGACCTGTGTATCTAGCCATCTATGTTTACCTTCTCCCCGTCAGACCCGGCGCCGCTTGGGCGGCCGGGTGCCGTTGTGAGCCTGCGGGGTGACGTCGGAGATCGCGCCGACCTCCAGGCCGGTGGCCTGCAGCGAACGGATGGCGGTCTCCCGTCCCGAACCGGGACCTTTGACAAAGACGTCGACCTTGCGCATGCCGTGTTCCATGGCCTTGCGCGCGGCGCTCTCCGCTGCCATCTGGGCGGCGTACGGGGTGGACTTGCGGGAGCCCTTGAAACCGACATGGCCGGCGGACGCCCAACTGATCACCGCGCCGGTCGGGTCGGTGATCGAGACGATGGTGTTGTTGAACGTGCTCTTGATGTGGGCGTGGCCGTGGGAGACGTTCTTCTTCTCCTTGCGGCGCACCTTCTTCACACCGGGGCCGGTGCGGGTCTTCGGAGGCATTGTCGGTTACCTGGCCTTCTTCTTGCCGGCGATGGTCTTCTTCGGACCCTTGCGGGTGCGGGCGTTGGTCTTGGTGCGCTGACCCCGGACGGGGAGATGGCGGCGGTGCCGCAGGCCCTGGTAGGAGCCGATCTCCATCTTGCGGCGGATGTCGCCCTGGACCTCCCGGCGGAGATCGCCCTCGACCTTGTACTCGCCCGCATCGATCGCGTCGCGCAGCTCGATGACCTGCTCGTCGGTGAGATCCTTCGACCGGAGGTCCGGGCTGATCCCGGCGGCCTTCAGGACGGCAAGGGCGCGGGTGTGCCCGATGCCGAAAATGTAGGTCAGTGCGATCTCCATCCGCTTGTCGCGGGGAAGATCGACGCCCATGAGACGTGCCATCAGGCAACCTCTCCGTTTCTTCCCGGCTGGCGGGAACGGCGCTACAGGTGTCGGTCGCGTCCCGCCCCGGAATTTGTCCGGGCCCCGGCCTGTAGTCCGGGGGTGATCCGCTCGGCTGCTCTGCAGCTGTCCGCGGAGTGGTGACGCGATGGGTGGTGCCTGGGCTTTCCCCGGGCACGTCAGCGGTGAACTAGCCCTGACGCTGCTTGTGCCGCGGGTTGTCACAGATGACCATGACGCGACTGTGCCGGCGGATCACCTTGCACTTGTCGCAGATCCTCTTGACGCTCGGCTGAACCTTCATTGTTCGCTTCCTCGATCAGTGTGTTGACTTATCCCAACGCCGTACGGCGGTCGGCGGGCCGACGATCTCCTGCCGGCGACCGCGACTGGTCACTTGTAGCGATAGACGATGCGGCCACGGGTGAGGTCGTAGGGCGACAGCTCCACGACCACTCTGTCCTCGGGCAGGATGCGGATGTAGTGCTGCCGCATCTTCCCGCTGATGTGCGCGAGCACCCGGTGCCCGTTCTCCAGTTCCACCCTGAACATGGCGTTGGGTAGCGGTTCGACGACCTTGCCCTCAACCTCGATGGCTCCGTCCTTCTTGCCCATGTCCTCCGCAATCTGCTGATGCCGGTCCTGGTGGCCGGGGGACAACCGCGCACGCCCACGCGATATTCCCTCAGGGTTGTCCCCGAGTTCGACACTCTTGTCTTGCCCGGTGCCGCGGTGACCCCGGCCGCGCCGGTCCGCATTCCCAGAGATGCGCGTTGCGGATGTCCGAACGGTGCACAGCTGGCAGGCCATAGGTTGACGGTCTGCCGGGCCGACAGCATCTTCCACCGGTCTATCAGAAGTCTGCCCAGCAACGGACCGGCCCGACACGCGCGCCGCGTATCTACTCTACTCGGCGGCTGATCCATCTCCAACTCGCGCACCGACCGGCGGCGATCGGGGCGGCGCAGCGCGCCCCAGGTCGATCGGACATGGCTTGCTGACGGCATATCGAACAATTATTCGGCGCGTCGCGGGCTGGAAGCATGATCGATTCCGCACCGCCCGCTGACGCTCACCGGGACGCCTCACCAGGCGGTGCCGCAGAATGGCGCGACGGATCTCGGCCTGCGGGGGCGCACCTACCTGGTCACCGGCGGAACTCGTGGACTGGGCAGGGCAACTGCAGAGGCGCTGATGGCCGACGGGGCCGATGTGGTCGTCAGCGGGCGGACACAGCGGGCCGCACACGGCCGCCGCGGAGCTCGGCTCCCGGGACGGTGGCGGGCGAGCTGTCGGTATCGGGATCGACAACGCCGATCCGGCCGCGGCGCAGGTGTTGGTGCGGGCCGCCGTCGACCACTTCGGCGCCCTGCACGGGGCGTTGATCAGCGTGGGCGGTCCACCAGCAGGTCCGCTCTCCCGGATCACCGACGAGCAGTGGCGTGAGGCGTTCGACCGGGTGTTCCTCGGCGCGCTGCGGATATCCCGGGCAGTCGCCGCCACCATCGCCGGCGCAGTCCCGGACCCGGGTTCCGGCACGACGGTTGCCGACCTGCCGGGCGATGCGGGCGCCATCCTCTTCGTGCTGTCCACCACCGCCAGGCAGCCCAACCATGCGCTGGCGGTCTCCAACGGGCTGCGCCCAGGACTGGCACTGGTGGCGAAGTCGATGGCCGACGAGTTCGGCCCGGGCGGCATCCGGGTCAACGGTTTGTTACCGGGCAGCATCGAGACCGAGCGGATCCACGAGCTGCTGGCCACGGCCGACGATCCAGCGGAGGCCCGCCGCGTTGCGCAGTCATCGATACCGCTCGGGCGCTACGGCACACCCGCCGAATTCGGCGCGGTGGCCGCCTTCCTGCTCTCGCCGGCGGCCGGTTTCGTCACCGGCACCATGCTCGCGGTGGACGGCGGCATCAGCCGCAGCTGAACTCGGCAGGGGCTGCTCGCCCATTATCCGGACCCCGGCGACGGTGAACCGCCGACACTCATCGATCGCTTCGTCAACCGACTGGCCCGTACGGTTCATGGATGAAGGTCGATGCCCGCCGGCGCAGCGACCCGATCGGCGTTAACGGCGGCGTGGCCGCACTCGGCGTGCCGGCGACCGGCGGCCGGTCGCAGCTCTCCACACCGGCTGCCCTTCTCGATCGGGCGTCCGGATGATCGGTGCACCGATGCTGCGGGCCGGCCTGCCCGCCGAGCTGTTCAGCCGCTACTGGTACACCTGGCTGCCCTATGCCCTCGCAGCGGTCCTGCTGGCGGTGCTCGGCGTGCTGGCCGGGCTGGGCGCCGGCGGAGTCCGGAGGGTCGCCCCGGCCCGGATGTTCGGGCTTGCCGCCGCCGCTCTCGCCGTGCTGGGCGTCGCGGTGGCCATCCTCGCGGACGCGGCGGCCGAGGGTGACGGCCTGACGGTTTTCGATCGTCCGACCTGGCAATGGTTCATCGAGCATCGATCGGCTTTCGCGACCGGTGTCGCGAAGATCGTCACCAGCGTCGGCAGCACGCTGGTGACGGGCATGCTGGCCTGCGCCGTGGCCGTCGTGCTGTTCCTGCGGCATCGCCGCGGTGACGCCGTCATGGTCGCGGTGGTGGCCGCCGGCGGCGGACTGATCATTTTCTTCGGCAAGCGCGTGGTCGGCCGGGTCAGGCCGCCGGAGCAGTACCGGCTGGTGGTGGAGACGAACCAGTCGTTCCCGTCCGGGCATGCCCTGGAGTCGATGGCCGTCATCGGGGTGATGACGATTCTGATCGTCGCCGCGACGAGGTCCCTGGCCACCAGATCGTGTGTGGTGTCGGGCGCCGCGCTGGTGGTGGCCGCGGTCGGTGTCAGCCGGCTGTACCTGGGAGTTCACTGGGCCACCGACGTCCTGGAGGGCTGGCTCAGCGGAGCCGGCTGGCTGCTGGTCTGCGTCACCACCCGCCGGCTGTGGCGCTCCTACCGCGACAACCGCGAGCGCGGCGGCCCGACCGGCACGGACCCGGGTACCACCGACCCCGAGGACGATCCCGCCGTCACCCACCGACCTAGGCTCTGACGGTGGCAACCATCAGTGTGTGTCTGCTCGACGCCGACTCCGGCGCAGTACTGGAATTCGACGGCGGGGAACGGGTGCACCGGACGGCGTCCGTGGGCAAGATCCTGTTGCTCATCGAGGTGGCGATCCGGTTGGCCGACGGCCGGCTCCGACCGAATCAACCGCTGGCTCGGACACCGGACGACGCGATCGGGGACTCCGGTCTGCTGCAGCATCTGGTGTCCGATGCGCTGCCGGCCGCGGACCTGGCCACCCTGGTCGGCGCGGTGAGCGACAACCTGGCCACCAACGTGCTGCTGCGGCATGTCGGCATTCCCTCGGTGATGGAACGGGCCCGGACCCTTGGTCTGCAGCACACCGGACTGCACGACCGGGTGCGGGCGACGCGCCGGCCGTCGGATCCGCCGACGCTGTCGACCGGCACCGCTGCCGAGCTGGCCGACCTGATGTCCAGGCTGCACCGGGGCGAGGTCCGCTCCAGGGTGGTCTCCCGGCAGGTGTTGCGCTGGATGGCGCTGGACACCGACACCTCGATGACGTCCGGTGCCTTCGGCCTCGACCCACTGGCCCACGCCGAGCCGGACCGCGGCATGACGCTGGCCCACAAGACCGGCACCGACGCCGGCATCCGCTGCGACGTCGGTGTCGTCACCGGGCCGGGGCGGGCGGTGGCTTACGGCGTCCTGGCGGAGTTTCCGGTGGCGGGCGAGGACGAACGGGACCAGGTGCTGGGCGCCATGTTCGCCATCGGGGAGCGAATCCGGGTGCTGATCGACGGCTGAGCGACGTCTTGGCTTCCGACCTTCGACCCGAGCGAGCGCAGACGAATCCACCCATGTTCGCCGCTCGAATCGACGGGGACGGCCTGCGGCGGAATCGAGGGATCCGCTCGGTGTGACGCCTCCCTCACAGAACTCGGTTGCCGCCCCGGACCGGTCTGGCCTATCGTGTCCTTGGAACGAAACTGTTTCGTTTCATTGGCTGGGGAGGGTGACTTTCAGTGACGCAGGCTCCTCTCGCCGACCGGCACCGACCGCGAGTGGAAGGCGACCGGGAGGACCAGATCCTGGACGAGGTCCTGCAGATCCTGATCGAGGTCGGCTACGACAAGCTGAGCTTCGACACTGTCGCGACACGGGCCAGGGCGAGCAAGGCCACCCTGTACCGCCGCTGGCCGACCAAGGTGGACCTGGTGATCAACGCGCTGGACCGGATCGCCCTCTGCCCGGCCGGCCGCGCCGACGTCCTGGACACCGGAACGCTGATGGGCGACCTGGAACAGCTCGCCTGCTCCGACCCGGAATGGACGAAGCTGCTGCCCGGCATCGTCAGCGCGATCGTGCCGGCCCTGAACCGGGACGGCGACCTCACGACGGCTTTTCATCAGCAGTTCCTGATGCCGCGCCAGCGGCTGATGACGCAGGCGCTGCAGCGGGCCCAGCGGCGCGGCGAGATCGGCCGGGACGCAGATCTGGACCTGCTCAGCGGCATCCTTCCGGCATTGACCGTCTACCACACCGTGCTCCACGGGCTGGGACCCGACACCGACAGCGTTCGCCGGGCGATCACCGGGGTGCTGCTGCCCGCCTGCCGGGCGACCCGCACCGCAGATGCCGGCGGCGGGGGCACCGGCTGATCACTTTCCCGCCGCACGGTTCGCCGACCGGACATTCGGCTCTTCGGCGTCCGGCACTCCCAAGCCCATCGGTCACCTCGACCACCACTGCCTGAATCGCAATCCCTGACCGCAAAGGAAGAACGCCATGTCAACCGTCGCCGAAAGCGAACCCGCTGCCCCCAGGGCGCGGTCTCGAAGTCTCGGCCTCGCCCTCGTCGTCATAGCGAGCGCCCAACTGATGATCGTCCTGGACGGGACGATCGTGAACATCGCGCTCCCCCACATCCAGACCGACCTGGGCTTCTCCGACAACGGCCGGCAATGGGTCGTCACTGCGTACGCGCTCGCCTTCGGCAGTCTGCTGCTGCTCGGCGGTCGACTCGGCGATCTGCTGGGCCGGCGCAAGATGTTCCTGTACGGCATCGGGATCTTCGCCGTCGCCTCACTGTTCGGCGGCATTTCCCCCAATCCGACGGTGATGCTGCTGTCCCGGATCCTGCAGGGAGCCGGCGCCGCGCTCGCTGCGCCCGCGGCTCTGGCGCTGGTCAACACCACCTTCCCGGCCGGCAAGGAACGCAACCGGGCGATGGCCGTGTACGCCGCGATGTCCGGCGCCGGCGCCGCTATCGGCCTGATCCTGGGCGGCGCACTCACCGAGCTGGACTGGCGTTGGACGTTCTTCATCAACGTCCCGATCGGCCTGTTCGTGGCGTTTCTCGCTCCGCGGGTACTCGTCGAATCCGAGGGCAACGACAGCTCGCTGGACCTGTACGGCGCGCTCACCGGCACTCTCGGCCTGTTCGGCATCGTCTACGGCCTGTCGCACGCGGCGCAACGGAACGCCGACGGCACGTTGATCGGCTGGGGCGATCCGCTGACGTTGCTTTCGTTGATCGGTGGAGTGATCGTCCTCGGCCTGTTCGTGCTGGTCGAGGGACGCGTACGCCATCCGCTGCTGCCGTTGCGCATCCTGGCCGACCGGAACCGCGCCGTCAGCCTGTTCGCGATGCTGCTGGTCGGTGCCGGGATGTTCGCTCTGTTCTTCTTCCTCGGGCTGTACGTCCAGCAGGTGATGGGCTACTCGCCGATGAAGGCCGGTGTTGCCTTCCTGCCGTTCAGCGCCGGCATCGCCGTCTCCGCCGGCATCGCGTCCAACCTGGTCGCCCGGGTCGACCCACGCTGGCTGTCCGGATTCGGTGGCCTGCTGGCCGCGACCGGTCTGTGGGGCTTCACCCACCTGCACGCGAACAGCGGCTACTCCGCCGGGCTGCTGCCGTGGATCATCGTGATGTCGCTGGGGATGGGCTTCCTGTTCATCCCGCTGACCCTCACCTCCACCGCCAGGATCAACCCGGACGACTCTGGTGCGGCAGCCTCGGCTCTGAACACCGCCCAGCAGATAGGTGGAGCGGTGGGTATTGCCGCCCTGTCCACAGTGTTCGCCAATGCGGCCGCCAGCAAGTCCGGCGAGCTGGCCGCAACGGCCATGGCCCAGACGCAAGCTCACGGCATTCCGCTGCCGCAGTCACCGGAAGCGAAAGCCGCTGCCGCCAAACAGTTCATGGATCAGTTCGGCCCGGAGATCCAGACCTTCGCCTCGGCGCAGGGCTTCTGGGTTGCCGCCGGGATGATCCTGGTCGGCGGGATTGCCACGCTGTTGTTCCTGAACGTGAAGCACGAGGAACTCGCCACCGACGGCCAGACTGCCGCCCACGTCGGCTGACGGCAGGTCGGCTGACGGCAGGTCAACTGATGCTGGTCGTCGGCTGATACCGCGGGTCGTCGCTGATCGCTAATCGGTTCGGTCGAGAACGGACAGTCGTTGCCGCGCAACGACTGTTGCGGCCATCCCGATGCTCAA
>JAABUN010007211.1_pt1 | contig 12185 bp, 14 predicted proteins | sample 5559311 | NCBI WGS metagenome assembly JAABUN01 (sample SAMN10711877, study PRJNA513370) | rock metagenome | isolation source: Antarctica rocks | place: Antarctica: Victoria Land, Siegfried Peak sud | reverse complement strand
CCTCCCAGGCCGGCGTACCCGTCGACCTGTGGATACGGGGGATCTGCGCGCTGCGGCCCGGCGTGCCTGGCCTGTCGGACAACATCGTGGTGCAGAGCATCCTCGGGCGCTTCCTCGAGCACAGCCGAATCTTCTGGTTCGAGAACGGCGGCGAGCCGCAGGCCTGGATCGGCTCGGCGGACCTCATGCACCGCAACCTCGACCGACGCGTGGAGGTCCTCGTCCAGATACCCAGTCGGCGCCACGTCGCGGAGCTCGGCGAGCTGCTCGACCTCGGCTTCGACGATCACACCGCCGCCTGGGTGCTGGGTTCTGACGGTGAGTGGCGGCGCCGCGAGTCTGACGATGAGCCGCTCGTCGATCTGCAGACGACACTGATCGCGGCGCATCGCCGTCGGCGTGAGCCGACTCCGACGTTACGTCGATGAGTGCGTGCGCGGACGCAGACCAGGCGCATGTGAGACTTGCGAGTCGTGACGTCTCCACCCGCGGTGCGAGCAGCCGGATGCGTCGTCTGGCGTCCGGGCTCAGGCGAGCCCGAGGTGCTGCTCGTCCACCGGCCCCGTTGGTCGGACTGGTCCTTCCCCAAGGGCAAGCTCGACGCCGGCGAGACACAGATCGCGGCAGCGACGCGTGAGGTGCAGGAGGAGACTGGCCTACGGGTGCGTCTCGGCCCGCGCCTGCCTGACCAGCACTATGAGGTGGCCGGTGGTCAGCCGAAGATGGTCTCCTACTGGTCGGCTCGACCAGCGGACGGCTCCGACGTCACGGGCTACGAGCTCAACGACGAGGTCGACGACCTGTGCTGGATGGTCCTGTCGAGCGCTCGGGACAGGCTCTCGTACTCGCGTGATGTGAGCATCCTGCGAGCGTTCGAGTCGTCCGGATATGACAGCGCACCACTGCTGGTGGTGCGTCACGCTGAGGCGCTCAAGCGCAAGCGGTGGAGCGGCGACGAGTCAGCCCGGCCGCTGAAGAGCCAGGGTCTGCTGCAGGCAGTCCAGCTGGTGGAGCTGTTGTCGGCGTACGGCGTCTCGCGGGTCGTCTCCAGCGACGCGGCGCGTTGTGTCGACACGGTGCTCCCGTACGTCGAGGCCAGTGGCGCCGACCTGGTGCTCAACCGGGCCTTCGCCGAGGAGACGTCCGAACCCGAGACCCTCGACCAGGCGGTAGCGGACTTGCTGCGTCGTAGCGAACCCACGGCGATCTGCACCCATCGCCCGTTGCTGCCCCCGATCTTCGAGGCGGCTGCGACCGACATGGTCGGCCTGATGCCGGCGGAGGCAGTGGTGCTGCACCACCGTGACGGTCGCGTCGTCGACCTCGAACAGCACGAGCCATCGCAGCGGCGGTAGTTAGGGGAGGGCGAGGTGCGACACGCCGTACACGGCTGCGGCGACCAGACCGGCGGCGGGGAAGGTCAAGACCCACGCCGTCACGATCGACCTGGCGACGCCCCAACGCACCGCGGACACCCGCTTGGTCGCGCCCGCGCCCATCACCGCCGAGGTGATGATGTGGGTCGTGGACACAGGCGCTTGGAAGACGTACGCCGTGACGTAGAGGATCGACGCGGCCGTGGTCTCGGCAGCGAAGCCCCGAGGCGGGTCGAGGTGGATGATGCGCCGGCCGAGCGTGCGCATGATGCGCCATCCGCCCGAGTATGTGCCGAGGGAGATCGCCGTGGCGGCGCTGGCGATGACCCACCACGGCAGGCCGTCGTCGGCGTTGGCATAGCCGGCGGTCAGCAGAGCCAAGAAGATGACCCCCATCGTCTTCTGGGCGTCTTGCAGCCCGTGGCCGAGGGCCATCGCGGCCGCCGACAGCGTCTGGGCGAGCCTGAAGCCGCGGTTGATCTTGCCGGGATGACGACGTCTGAAGAGCCACATGATCGCGAGCATCAACAAGAACGCGACACAGAATCCCACGAGCGGCGAGACCACCATCGGGATCAGCACCTTCTGCTCGATCGCCGACCAGGCCACCACACTCCCTGAGGCGAGGGCAGCGCCGACCAGCCCCCCGATCAGGGCGTGCGAAGACGACGACGGCAGACCGAAGTACCAGGTGGTGAGGTTCCAGGTGATGGCGCCGACCAGTCCCGACGCGACCACGACGAGACCGTGGCTGCCGTCGGGTGGGGTGATCACGTCGCTGACGGTGGTAGCCACTTCTTGACCCAGAAAGGCTCCCGCGAAGTTCATCACCGCCGCCAGGAGCAGCGCGATACGGGGGGTCAGTGCCCGGGTGGACACCGAGGTGGCGATGGCGTTGGCCGCGTCATGGAAGCCGTTGGTGTAGTCGAACCCCAAGGCGATCACGATGACCGCCACCACCAAAGCGAGCTCCACGCTCAGGACTCCTTGACGGCGATCTGCTCAACTGTGTTGGCAACCGACTCGAAGGCGTCGATGGCGCTCTCGAGGGAGTCGACCACGTCCTTGAGCTTGAGCACCGTCAAAGCGTCGTACGAGCCGCTGAACAGCGCGGCGAGGATGCGGCGGTAGGCCTTGTCTCCGGCGTTTTCCAGCCGGTTAATCTCGATCCAGTACTCCTCGAGATCGCGCATGGTGCGCAGCCGTGGCATGGCTTCAGCAGTCAGCTCGGCCGAGCGCTGCAACACCTGCACCTGGTTGGCGCACTCGGGCGGCAGCTCGGTCACCTCATAGAGGTTCACGAGGTCGACGGCTTCCTCCATGAAGTCCATGACGTCGTCGAGGCCCGCGGCGAGGCGGTAGATGTCTTCCCGGTCGAACGGGGTGACGAACGTCGTGTTGACCCGCCGAACTATCGCGTGCGTGGTCTCGTCGGCTCGGTGCTCTGCTTCTCGCATTAGCCCGGCGAGCTCGCGGCGGTCGGAGCCCTTGGGAAGCATCTGAGCGAGCAGGGCAGCCCCTGAGACAAGGTTGTTGGCCGACTCGCTGAAGAGGTCGTAGAACGTCGTGTCGACCGGTCGGAAACGCAAGGGCACGGCGGACTCCCGTCGAGGCGGATGGTCAGAGCACATGCTAGAGGTTGGCATGCGCCTGCGCCGCGCGTAGGCGCAGGCGTCGTGCGGGAGGTCCTAACGGTTTGGGTCCCCGGGGGTGCGAGTCCGCGCCCGTGCTAGTCGTGGCTCAGCCGCCTGCAGCGTCGGTCCGGTGAGCACTACGCTGATCGACGGTGCTCGGCAGGTCCATTCGTATCCGGCGGCGCGCCCAGCCGGATCCCGGCAGCCCAGAGCAGCGGTCGTCGTCTCCGTGCTTCGACCGGTGTGGCACAGCCGTCCGAGCAGTACCTATGCCCTGGGTCAGTAGTGTGCGATCACGTCGCGGGAGAACCGGGCCATCTCCTCAGCCTGCGGCGAGAACTGCAGCAACATTAGATCCACGCCGGCAGCTTCGTACTCGCGGAGTCTCGCAGTGATCTGTTCCGGCGTTCCGACTAGGCCGGCGCGCAAGCCGCGGTTGGAGACGCTGTATTCCTCCAGCGACACCCGCGACTCCAGCTGCGAACCGGCGATAAAATCCTGGTAAGACGCATAAGCTTCGGGGTTCGAGTGCACGTCGATGATGCGTTCGAGTTCGGCGCGGGCCGCATCCTCGGTGTCGCGACAGATCACGTAACCAGAAACACCGAAGGTCATCTCGGCTTTGTCGACTGCCCGACGCCGCTCGTTCAGGTCGGCGACCTTGCCGGCGATAACCTCCGGCGGATCGCCGTGCATCACGTAGGCGTCACCGTGGCTTGAGATTACTTCCTTGGCGCGGGGTGACTCCCCACCCATGTAGATAATGGGCGTTGACGACGGTTTCGGCTCCAGCACGGTGCCCTCGAAGTCGTAGAGCGCTCCGTGGTGGTCGACGGTGTCCTCGGTGAGCAGCCGGCGAAGCACCGTGAGCCATTCTTCGGTGCGTGCATAACGCGCATCGTGAACATCGAAAGGTGCCCCGAACTGGGCGGCCTCATCCTTCCACCAGGACGACACCACGTTGAGGCTGAGACGGCCGGGGGCGAGCACGTCTAGGGTCGACAGCGACTTCCCAGTCAGCGCCGGGTTGTGATAGTTCGGACGTACCGCAAGCATGAGCTCCAGCCGTTCGGTGACGGCGGCGACGGCAGGGGCGAGCGTCCACGCGTCGAGCGATGCAGACCGGTGACCCTTGATGTCGTTGAGGTTCAGCTCGGCAATCAACGTCAAGTCGAATCCCGATTGTTCACTCATCTGGACGAGGTCGCGCAGATAGGGCCAGTCGACGGGCATGTGTTCATCGGCGACGTTGCGCAGCCAGCCTCCGAAGATGGGCATCCAGTATCCGAAGCGCATCAATGCCGGACCTCCTCAAGCAGTGTTCCTAAATACGCCGCGATCTCGCTGGGGCCGGAGCGCGGGGCGACCGCGTCGACGGCGGCGTTGTAGTTGGTGTTGGTGTTGATGTCGTAAGTGACCGTGCGGCCATCGGTGGTCTCGATGAACTCGAAGCCGGCTATCTCGATACCGTTCGAGCGTGCGAAGTGCTCATAACGGCCGATGATCGGATCGTCGAAATCTCTTCGCAACGCGAAGAGACTCGTGGCCGCACGGCGGGAGTCGGGGAACAGAGAGTCCGTCGCGTCGACGGAGCAGGCGTCGGCCGGACATAACTGGAACCCGCCGCGTGCGGTGTCCGCGGTGAGGGCGTAGAGGAACCGGCCGCCAACGATCTCGACTCGGGTGATGAACGGTTCCCGTGGTTCGACGTATTCCTGCACGAGGGTGATGCCGTCGACCGGTCGTTCGCGGTGGGGATCCGTGAGAGAGGCGACGAGTCCGTGGTGGGAGTCGAACTTCACGACACCGAGGCCCTTACCGCCCTGGTTGTGCTTGGTCACGAACGGCAGGGGAAACTGCTTCGCGACGTCGAGCAGGTCGTCGTCGCCGATCACCGCGACCGTTCGCGGTACGGCGAAACCCGCGGTCCGCAGGGTGACCAACTGGTCTACCTTACTCATCTCCATCTCAAGCACCCGGCGACCATTGACGACCCGGCGGCCGTGTGCCTCCAGCCATGACAACACCGAACGGGCCTGGTCCTTTGCTCGGCCGTGGCCCCGGGTGTGCGCCGACGCGCTCATTCGCGACCAGAACACGCCGGCTGGCGGCGCTTCGTCCAGATCCATGGCACCGTCGCGCAGCAGCCATGGCGTCCACGGCAGCCCCGCCGTCTCGAGCGCGTCCGCGATCGGTGCCATCCACTCGGGGTTTTCGTGAAGGATGTAGATCCTTGGCTCACTCATGAAACCGCTTCAGGGCAGGGTAGTCGGTGTATCCCTGGTGGCCGCCGCCGTAGAAGGTGCTGCGGTTGGCCGCTGCAAGCGGTGCGTCCAGCAGCAACCGTCGCGGCAGGTCGGGGTTGGCGGCGAACGCGGAGCCGAAACTGATCGCGTCGGCGCGACCGGCCGCGATGGCAGCCGCTGCCGTACAGCGGTCGAACGACCCATTGCCCACGAGGACGCCAGGCCAGGCGCGTCGCACCTCGTCGATCGCAGAAAACCCAGCGGTCGCAGGTGACTCAACGACATGCAGCCAGGCTAGGCCGTGACCAGTGAGCTGATCGATCAGCTTCAGATGCGTCTCGACCGCCTGATCGTCATCGATGTCATTGACGGTGCCACCGGGACTGACCCGGAGCCCGACCCGGTCGGCGCCTATGCGATCGGCCACTTCTTCCACGACCTCGACGACCGCTCGAGTGCGGCGCACAGGGGACCCGCCGTATGCGTCCGAACGCCGATTGGTGTTGGCCGCGAGAAACTGATGGAGGAGATAACCGTTTCCAGCGTGAATCTCGACCGCGTCGAGACCCGCAGCTCGGGCCCGAACAGCGCCGTCGGCGAACCCGCGGACGATCCTCCGGATCCCGGCTGCGTCGAGGGGGCGAGGTGTTTCGTAAGCCAGCATGCCGGCAGACGTGTAGATCCGGCCCTCCGGGCGCACGGCCGAAGGCGCGACAGGGACACGCCCGCCGGGCTGCACCGCACAGTGTGAGATCCGCCCCGCGTGCATCAACTGCACTGCGACCAAACCACCCTTGGCATGCACAGCGTCCGCGACGACTGACCACCCGTGCTGTTGCGCTCGCGTGTGCAAGCCGGGCGTGTCCGGATACCCTTGGCCGTCTGCGGTTGGCTGCGTGGCTTCGGTGATGATCATTCCCGCGGTGGCACGCTGCGCGTAGTAAAGCGCATTCATCTGCGTGGGTACGCCCCGTCGGCCGGCCCGGTTGCGCGTCATCGGCGCCATCAGCACTCGATTGCCCAGTTCCAAGGAGCCGACGGCAAGTGGCTCGAAGAGGGTATTCGTTGGTACATCCGGCGTCGATGCCGGTAGTTCGTGGATCAGCAAGAAACGGCTCTCTCGGTTGAAAAGTAGCGTCCGCGGGCTGGCGAGAACCAGTCAAGCGCACGAACATACGCGGCACTGGTCCACGTACCGGCGGCGAGTCAACTCGCGTCCGAGAGCGGTCATGCGCCCAGTATGCAGCCCACTCACAAACTGCGTCACGTGGGGCCAAGCTTGACGGGTATTGAACCGCACCGGCGAGTCCGGAGACTTATCTGTTTGAGAGCTCGGCCTCCAGCTTGGCTTGCGGCTGAGCGTAGTGCTGGTGCTCCATCTCGGCTGCTGGCATGTCACCGCAGTTTTTTAGAGGCCCTGTAGTGCCACGCGTCGTCTCAGGTTCACCGTGTTGCGCAGCGCTTTCGAGGCCCTGGTCTCCGTAGGTGCCGTCTCAAGGAACCCCACACTTGAGTTGCAGGTGCGCCACGAGAGCCGCTCGCGAGTCCCGACTCCACTCATACCTTCAGAGGCGGCGCGACTCGTGGTCGCCAGTCAAGTCACCCCCTGCGCAGCCCCTTGGCCGGCGACTTGTGTCTTGGCGCTTCTCGGCGCGGCGCACGCCGAAATCGCAGCGGTTGGCCCGGCGTTCGGCCGAAGTCTGTGCGGGAGTACCGCAGCCAACGCTGTCTATGCCACGACACAGCGCATCGAGGCAGTGGCCCAGCAGTTGGGGCTCTCCTCCTATGACACCGCAGCCCACCTCATCGACCGTGAGTGGCAGCAGCGGTGGGGTGACGCCGTCCGAGCGGAAACTGGCGATGACGGCTGAGCCCCTCACCGCTTCTCCGCCGGCACGGCGGCGACGACGAACGTTGTCGGGCCGACCTGAGCCGGGGCTCGACGCCTTCACCGTCACTCTGGTCACCCAGACACAGAGGCGGCGACGCGCCATCGCAGGAAACGCTCCGGACCGGGTACGTGCCCTGGCTCGTGACCCACACGTGTACGAGCTTGCGGCGGTGGTCACCGTAGGCAACCAGCGCGACCATTCGATTGGTGGGCGACCTCTGCAGTACCCCGACTGGTGCCTGCTGCTCTTCGGCGGCTGCATCCGTGTGTTCGGCTCCGCCTCCGCCGCTGCTCGGGCGTTGTAGGACCCTGCCGCGTGGCAGGAGGTCCGGTGCGCCGCGGCAGGTGTTCTTGGGCAAGGGGCCCTAACAGCCGTCCCTGCGACCGGGCCGACAAGGGATCACTGGTCCTACTTCTGCAAGCGACGCGTCACCGACGCGGTGCTTGAGGCGTTGACGACCTAGCAGCGGGACCTTGGAGTGTGCGCCGCGCCTGCGAGGTGGGTCTGCTTGACCCCGATGACGCAAAATCGCCGGGCAAGTACGCCTTCACTGCCGACGGGGCCTGGCGCACCCACCTCAACCGCATCCAGACCGCCACAGGTTGCGGGGTCATCGCCCCACCCCGCCGCCGCACTGGCAAGCGCGGCGGCATCGTCATCGACGGCGTCGGCCACGCGGCCCAACCGCTTCCCTGGAGCCGCCGACGCCTCGCCCGCGAAGCCGCCTGCGGTGGCCACCAGATCTGGGCCGCGGCCGGCCGGCACCCTGTTCGAGCAGATCATCAACGCCGACGGGGAGACCGAGTACCGGGAGCTCACCCGGCACCAGACCAATCGCGACACAACCCGGCACAAGGACGGCACCGTCCGGCACCAGTGTTCTATGCCCGCTACACCCTGCCTTGCCCCGGCCAACCCGACCACGACTGGTGGGAGCCACTGCTCAACACCGCCGAGGACACCAAGGCCAAGTTCAACCGCACCGAGTACCTCCGCATCACCCCCACTACCAGCGTCGACCACCGACGTCTCTACGGGATGAGACAAGACACTAAAAGCCTCAACGCGCAGCTCGAGCGAGCCTTCTACGGCCAGCGCCTGCCCGCCTGGAGCGTCCACAACCAGACCACCGTCATCCTCCTGGTCGCCGTTGCCGAAAACGCCTAGGCACGACAAGTCTGGTACGACGAGGCGCGCCACCAGGCAGAGCACCCCGACCTCCCCTGACCGCGGGAGACAATAGCCGCACCGCACAACCTCAGGCCGCCTCGCGGCTCGCCCCCTGATCCGGCATGCCCAAGAGCCGGCGCTGACCGCCTGACACGCGCCTTCTCCGGCACTCAAGCCCTGACCCCCTAGACTCGCAGCCGACCCAGCGAACCACCGAACGCTGGTCAGGACGCGCAGCAGAGGTTTCCCACAACCAATTCCGCACGTCCCGGGCCCCTAGCTCAATTGGCAGAGCAGCGGACTTTTAATCCGCGGGTTGTGGGTTCGAGTCCCACGGGGCCCACCATGTGCGCAAGGTAGACGCTGTATCTCCCTCATTCGAACCGACTCTCCGTTGCCCCTCCGGTGAATTTGCCGCAGCCTAATGGGGATCAATGCGCAGGTCGGGCTCAGTCTGGTCCAGCACGGTGCCCGCGGGTCGCGGCTGACCCCGTCGAAAGTGGTGCTCACCGAATGGTCGGTGCGGCTGCTCGACCTCCCCGAGGAGGTGCACCAGGCCGTCGCCGGGCTGCGCGAGGGTCGCAGCCGTGACCTGGCGGTCCAGGTGAGCATGAGCCGGTCGAGAGCTTGCTGCCGCGCTGGCTGGTGCATCTGCGCAAGCGGCAACACGAGGGCGGCCGGCCCTCGGTTGTGACCCTGCGGGCAGCGAACAGCGCGGCCGTGCTGGAGGCGGTCGGTCAGGGCGCCGCCGACGTGGGCTTCGTCGCTTGTTCCGAGCCGCGTGGGTGGGCTCCGCCGAGCCCCCGGCGCGGTGCGCGACCTGGTTTGGATCGCGAGCCGCGCCGCGGTGAGCTGCGGTCGTCAGCTGACCGTCAGGGTGAGCTTCTGCATCACCGGCATCTCACCGTCGAGCACCGGCAGGTCAACGCCCTCTACGTCGGGGAACTCGTAGGTTCCGACCTCGCCGTCGTCGACGTGCAGCATCGGCCAGTAGTCGCCGGTGGGCACGGTCTCGTCGAGCTTAACGACCACGTCGCTGCTCGTGCCCTGCTCCACTGCCACGGCACCGACCGTCGGTCCGGGCTTGCCGTCCACGTCGGTGTGCACCGCGATCCAGCCCTGGTCGACCCCCTCGAGGTCGACCGAGCTGACGGTCAGGGTGCTGCCGTCTCCCTCCTGGTCGGCCGCCTCAACGGTTCCGGTCGGAGCGGCGGCGGGCTCGGACGACGACTCCGAGGCCGGGGTGGCGGACTCGGAGTCGTCGCCGCAGGCGGCCAGCGAGAGGGCCAGGCTGAGGCCGACGATGACGGAGGCGCTGCGGCGAAGAACGATGCAGTTCATGGGGATCTCCTGGGTTCGGTGGGTCACTGCTGGACGGTCAGGGTGCCGGTCATGGACGGGTGGATTTCACAGATGAACTCATAGGTTCCGGGCTCGGTTGGGGCGGTCAGCGTGCCCGGCTTCGTGCCGTCGAAGCTGCCGGTGTCGAATGCCCCGTCTATAGCGGTGAGGGTGTGTGGCTCGTCGTCCTCGTCGACAACCTCCACCTTCTGGCCCGATGAGACGATCAGCGGAGTGAACCGGTAGTCCGAGACGGTGTACGGCTCGCCGACCCGAAGCACCGGCCCGGACGAGGAACCGGCCGGCGTACCCGAGGACGGGTTGGCTGGCGAAGCCCCGTCGGACGGCGCCCCGCAGGCGGCGAGCAGGACCGAGCCTACGGCGGTGGAAAGCAGCAGAATAGCGCGCATGACAGGGAACACGAACCGCGACGCCGGACGGTTCACCGGAGATCAGAGCGACTGTTTGTGAACCGGTCCCTCGTCTCGTCCGTGTCCTTCCCCGTGAACCCCTTTCCGATCCTCCACCCGGACCGGACGCGGTGACTCGTCGGACCGTGCTGCGGCCCGTGGACGCTCGACCGCAGACCACTTGCGCAGAAGCCGAGCTGATCCGGCTGCTCCACGACGAGCACGCCGGCGCCCTCTACGCGTTCTGCGTGCGCTACACCGGCGACCCGCAGCGCGCGGAGGACGTCGTCCAGGAGGTGTTCCTGCGTGCCTGGCGCTCCCTGTCCCGGCTCGACGTCGAGACCCGGCCGATGCGGCCGTGGCTGATGGCAGTCGCTCGGAATCTGCTGACTGACCTCCACCGGGCGCAGCGGAGCCGGCCCGCCACCGTCGACGACGACAGGCTCGCGGAACTGCCCACGGCCGACGACATCGACCGGGCCGTGGAGTCGTGGCAGGTCGCCGCGGCGCTGCACCGGCTCACCCCCCAACATCGCGAGGTCCTGGTGTACGCCCACTGGCTGGGACGCAGCGTGAACGAAACCGCCGCCGCCCTGGGCGTACCCCCCGGAACCGTGAAGTCTCGCACCTACTACGCATTGCGAGCCCTGCGGCTCGCGCTGGAAGAAGGCGACGGAGCATGACCTCCCACGAAGAACTGCGCCGCTCTCTCGGCTCCTATGTCATGGGCGCGCTTGAGCCGGCCGAACGCGGCGAGGTCGACGCCCATCTCGTCGGTTGTCCGGCGTGCCGCGAGGGGCTGGCCCGTCTGGCCGGCCTGCCGGCGCTGCTGTCGCGACTCTCGGTGAGCGAGGTCACCGACGCCTCCCTCGTCGCGCCGTCAACCCTGCTACCGCAGTTGCTGTCCAGCGTGGAGGAGGAACGCCATCGCACCGCCGTGCGGACCGGCCGCTGGCGCACCGCCGCCCTTGGACTCACTGCCACCGCCGCCGCACTCGCCGTGGCCCTGGTGGTTCCTGCCGGGAGGAGCGAGCCGAGCCCGGAGTCCCGGCCGCTGGCAGCGGTCGCGGGAAGCACTTCCTCGGGGACTGCCGCGCTAGAGGAGCGCCCCTGGGGCACGTCGGTCCGCCTGCAGCTCGCCGACCTGCCGACTCGGGAAGGGTCATTCACCGCCTGGGCCGTCGACGCCGACGGTCAGTTAAGTGCCGTGGCGACCTGGGGGCCCACACCGGCCGGAGTGGCCGACGTCACCGGAGCCACCGCGATGTCGCCCGACCTGGTGGAGCGGCTGGTCGTGTCGACGACTAACGGGGAGCAGCTGTTGCGCCTTGAGTTGTGAGGGTCGGCGCCGGCTCCGGTCAGCCGGTGGACGCGGCCCGGTTTTCCACGGCCCTTGGCGTGCAGCCGCCCCTGGCGACGCTTGCACGGTTTGGGTCGCAGTGCCTGCTGATGTTCATCCTGACGGTGATTTGGGCGTATCGGTCGACCCGCGGGGTGAACCAGCGGCCGGTCTCGAACTCCTCGACAGGCAGCGGCTTGAGCATCTGCTGCTCGGTGGCGAAGTGCTCGCCGACGGTGTGGGCGCGGCCTGCCGGTAGAGGTGATAGATGCTGGTGAACGTGTCGCGCCAGTGGTACGCATCTGGCAGCACGGTGACTACGGGTGGCTCGAACGCCAGGGCTGTGGCGATCCTCTCGGGGTGCCGGGTGAGCGTGTGGAGCGCGACGATCGCGCCCGAGCTGGCGCCGTAGATGGCCGTCGGCTGCCCGGACAGGTGGTCTATCAGGCTGCATACGTCGTCGGCGTCAGCGTCGAGCCGGCGTAGTGGTTGAGGTCCGTGCAGCGTGCTGTGAGAGAAGCCACGCCGGTCGTAGGTCACGAGGCTGACCTGCTCGGCCAGGGCTGCGGCGAGCGGGCTGAAAGTATCCCCTGTGCCGGAGGCTCCGGGGATGAGGATGAGCAGCGGCCCTGCGCCGCGGGTTTCGTAGTGCAACGCCGCTCGCTCCGGGGACATCAAGGCTGGGCATGGCGATCTGCTGCGATCACACGGCGCGGGGTAGCGAGGCTTGCGTGTCGGCGAGGTCTCGGCGAGGTCGCGGCGTGGCGGCGGCCGCGC
>JAABUN010007210.1_pt1 | contig 12186 bp, 6 predicted proteins | sample 5559311 | NCBI WGS metagenome assembly JAABUN01 (sample SAMN10711877, study PRJNA513370) | rock metagenome | isolation source: Antarctica rocks | place: Antarctica: Victoria Land, Siegfried Peak sud | reverse complement strand
CGTAGCGGGTCGTTCTGGCGGCGGGTCACGGCGCTCCCCCGCCAGTTGCGGGCGACCCCCTCGACACCCGCAGTATCGCACCCGCCAGCAGCAATGGCCACGCCCATGCCAACCGACCCACTAGTACTACAGTTGTAGTTTGGCGTTCGTACTAAGTTCTCGGTCGCGTGCAGTTGAGCGTGAGGCCGCGTCCGTATTGTCCAGCCGCATGTCCGATTCGCGAACTACAACTGTAGTACTAGGGGGTACGGCCCTCCGTCTCGGCGATCGGTGCCGGAGAAGTGGCACCGGGGCGGGCGGTGAGGGCGAGGGCGAGGGCCAGGAAGGCCGCCGTCGCCGCAGCGAGGGCCAGCGCCGCGCCGTCCGGGCCGAGGGCGCGCGGCAGGAGGCCGCCCGCGAGCGCCCCGGCCACCTGGCCGAGGGTGGCGACCCAGAAGTAGAGGCCGAAGACGCGCCCGAGCATCGGCCCCGGCGCCCGGCGCCCGATCGTCGCCTCGGCGATCGTCTCGACGATCATGGACAGCAGGCCGTTGAGGGCCAGGCCAGCGGCGACGAGCGCGACGTGGCGCGCGGTGCCGACCAGGGCCAGGTCGGCCGCCAGGCCGAAGGCCGCCCCGGCCGCGAGGGCGCGGGCCGCCCCCGGCCGCCGGGCCAGCAGGCGCGGGGCGAGGAGGGTGCCGCCGATCCCGCCGAGGCCGACGAGGGCGAGCAGGGGGCCGAGGTCGGTCGTCGGCCGACCGAGCGGCCCGGCCAGCAGCCCCACCAGCAGGGTGTTGAGCCCGATCGCGATCGCCGCCAGCGCGAAGAGGCAGGCGAAGAGGAGGGCCAGGGTCGGGTCGCGCCGCACGACCGCGCCCCCCTCGCGGAGATCCCGCCCGACCGCCCCGCGCGCGACGCCCGCGCGCGGGGGCTCGGCGAGGCGCAGCCGCGCCAGCAGGGCGGCGGAGACGAGGAACGAGGCGGCGTTGAGGGCGAAGGCCGCCCCGACCCCCCAGCGGGCGACGACGAGGCCGCCGAGGGCCGGCCCGACGAAGAAGGCCAGCTCGCCGCTCAGGCCGACGAGCGCGTTCGCCGCCGGGAGCTCGGCTGCGGGCACGAGCGCCGGGAGGGCGGCGCCGCGCGCCGGGTTGAAGAGGGCGGCGAGGCCCTGCATGAGGGCGACCGTGGCCCACAGCCAGGGGAGGTCGCGCGGGTCGTTGACGAGGAGGAGGGCGAGGGCGAGGGCGGCGCGCAGCAGGTCGGCGGCGATCATCAGGCGGCGCTTCGGCCAGCGGTCGGCGAGCACCCCGCCGAAGGGGAGGACGAGCGCGCGCGGCAGGGCCTGGGCCAGCAGGACGGCGGCGACGGCGGCCTCCCGCCCGGTCAGGCGGTAGACGAGCAGCAGGAGCGCGACGCGGTTGATCCAGTCGCCGAGCTGCGAGACCGCCTGCCCGGCGAAGAGCAGCCGGAAGCCCGGCCCTCGCAGGGCCGCCCGATAGGGTCGCCAGGCCGCCCCGGTCGCCATCTCCCCCCGCCGTCGATGGTCTGGATGCTCCCGATCGCGGGGAGTATACGCGCGGCCCGGGGAAACGACGACCGCCCGGCGGCGGCACGGGCCGACGCACGGGCGGACGATCGGCATTCGCCGAGGCAGCGGTCTAAACCGAAGCCCAGGTGAAACCCACATGCTCTACGCCTGCGACCATGTAGATTTCATCGGCGCTTTGGTTTAGGTCCAGCCGGAACCGCACATGACGCCCTCCGTCGCGCCCCCTGCCGCCGGCGTGCCTGGGGCCGCGCCCGCGCCTGGAGCCTCCTCCACCTGGTCCTCCGACCGACCGGGGCACAAACGCGTCGCCCGCCCACGCGGGGCCTCCCCCCAGAGGTGCCCCCGCGCCGCAGCCCGGCGACGGCCTGGGAGTTTCTTCCCATACGTACATCGCCCGCGATCCTGGTCTGCTCCCAGCGTAAGGGCTGATCGTCCCGCTGTCAATAGTCCGATAGTACTGGGCTTGCGTTAGTTCTGTGGACACCCGGATACTGGGGACGAGGGTTCTCGGCAAGGAGTCCACGGGGGCCAAGACTCATGCGCCCTACCCGCCGACCTTCCGGGCCGAGGCAGTCGCGTTAGCGCGGACCAGCGGCAAGGGTTGTGTCAGATTTCAGACGACAGGGCTGGCGGCGCGGGCATGCCTCTGGTAGCGTTGCGCGGGTGACGCGACCGAGAGGAGGAACCGATGCCCTGCCCCCACTACGCCGCGACCGCCGCGGCCGAGCAACGCAAGCGGACCGCACTGGGCTACCGCTGCGCGGCTTCGGGAGCTTCGCGTCGGCGGCGCGCTTCTGCACGGGCTTCGAGGAGCAGCGCCAACACTTCCGGGCCGTTACCACGAGCGGCGAGCGGTGTCCTGGCTACCGGCGCCATCCGCGGCGTCATCCTGGCACTCGCCACCCGGGATTGCGAAGAATTCGGGCCGGATGGGCAGGGTAGATACGGTATTGCGTGTCAAGCCCCTTGGTCGGCAAAGCCTGCCGGGCCACCGGTCAAGCCGCGAGCTGGGACAAGGCCTCGTGGTGTTGTTGTTGATGATCCGGGTCGAAGCGCTGGAGTGTGCTGCCGCGTGCCCAGGCCTGGTGCAGCAGCTGCCTAGCGGCGGCGCGGCGGGCGACCTTCGGCGGCTTGCCGGCGGCGCGCAGGCGCTGGTAGAAGGCCGTGATGGCGGGGTTGTCGCGCGCCGCGCTGCGGGTGGCCATGGACAACGCGGTGCGCAGCCGCCCGTTGCCGTCGTGGCCGATCGCCCGCCGGCCCCGGAGGGTATTGTCAATTTAACTCGGGGCGAGTGACATGTTGGTGCGTGGGGTCATGGTGAGGCGCGGGGTGTTCGCCGCTCAGGCCAGCGCCGGGGTGCCAGTAACCGCCCGCCAGGTGGCGAAGCGTTCCGTTCTGGTCTCGCGGTAGGCGGCGGCGGTGAAGCGGTGGCGGCGCGGGCGGAAGTGGCTGGCGATCGGGCCGTAGGCGGCGAGGAAGCGCTGGGCGTGCCCCGGGGACTTGAACCGCCGCATCCGGCGCTCCCGCTCGCGCGTCGGCTGGTGGGCGTTCTCGGCGCGGTTATTGAGCCCCTTGTGCCGCCGGTGCTCGACGCTCGGCAGCACCACGCGCATCGCCGCGCCGTAGCTGGCGAGCTTGTCGGTGCTGACCACCCGCGGCACGTACCGCAACCCTTTGAGCAGGCGGCGGAAGAACTTCCTCGCTGCCCTCTGGTCCCGGCGGCGCTGGACCAGGATATCGAGCACGTTTCCCCCTTGGTCGACGGCGCGCCACAGGTAGTGCGTTGCACCATTGATGCTGACGAACATCTCATCAAGGTGCCACGTGTCGCCGGGTCGGGGGCGACGACGCCGGAGTTCATTCGCGTATCGCTGGCCGAACTTCCGGCACCACTGGCGGATCGTCTCGTAGGTCACGATGACGCCCCGCTCGGCCAGCAGCTCCTCTACGTCGCGGTCGCTGAGCGCGAACCGGAAATAGAGCCAGACGGCGTGGCCGATGATCTCCGGCGGGAACCGATGGCGTTTGTAGCTTGGGGCGGCGGCGTGTTCATTCATGCGCCGAATATCCCACACCCGGCCTCCCGTGAGGCTGATCAAGTTATCCTGACAGTGCCCCTGGTCGGCCGCTATCGCACCGCCGGGGCGGCGCTCGCGCGCCTGCGGGCCCTGCTGCCCGGGGCGCCGCCGGGGGCGCTCGTCGGGCCGCACGTCGACGCCCCCACGGGGGTGGCCGACCCGCTGGAGACGCTCGCGGTCGCGGGGCTGACCTACCGCTACCCCGACACCGGGCGCGGGATCGCCGACGTCGACCTGACGCTGGCGCGGGGCTCGTTCACCGTCATCACCGGGCGCGTCGGGGCGGGGAAGACGACGACGCTGCTGGCCCTGCTCGGCCTGCTCCCCGGCGCGCGCGGCACGATCCGCTGGAACGGGACGGTGGTGGATCCGGCGACCTGCTTCCGGCCGCCCCGGAGCGCGTTCACGGCGCAGGAGCCGCGCCTCTTCGCGGGCACGCTGCGCGAGAACATCCTCCTCGGCCTGGACCTGCCGGATGACGCGCTCGCGGCGGCGGTGCACGCGGCGGCCCTCGACCGCGACGTGGCCGGGTTCGCGCGCGGGCTCGCCACGCCGGTGGGTCCGCGCGGGGCCATGCTCTCCGGTGGGCAGGTGCGGCGGGTGGCGGCGGCGCGGATGTTCGCGCGGCGACCGGACCTGCTGGTCTGTGACGACCTGTCCGGGGCGCTCGACGCGGCGACCGAGCGGCTGCTCTGGGACCGCCTGCGCGCCGACCCGGGCGCCACCGTCCTGGCAGTGTCGCACCGGCGCGCGGCGCTCCGCCGCGCGGACCGGATCGTCGTGCTGCGGGCGGGGCGGGTCGTGGACACGGGGACGCTGCCGGAGTTGCTCGCCCGCTGCGCCGAGCTGCGCGCGCTCTGGGCGGTTACCGACGCGGGGGCCTGAGCGACCAGGTGCCGCGCGGTGGCGCTGGCCGCGGGCGGACGGGGACGGTGCGTAGCCGGTTCCCTGCGACGGTACTGTCAACTTAAGTTGCCAGGGCGAGCGGTGGGGCGATCGAGGGCCGGCTGCCGCCGGAAGCCGCCGCGCGTCAGGCCATGGCCGGCGTGCCGGTGAGGGCCCGCCGGCTGGCGCCGCGTGCGGCCCTGGTCCGGCGGTGGTCGTGAGCGGTGGGGCGGTGGCGGCGCGGGCGGCAGTGGGCGGCGATCGGGCCGTGGGCGGCGAGGAACCGCCGGGCGTGACCGGGCTCTTGAAGCGGCGCATGCGCCGCTCGCGCTCCCGCGTGGGCCGGAGGGCGTTCGCGGCGCGGTTATTCGGTCGCCGGTGCCGGCACCGCTCGACGCGCGGCAAGGCCGCACGCTTTGGACCTGTTCTGGTGAGGACAGGCGCGCCATCGTATGCTTCCAGTCACAGCCGGAGTACACGCATACGCCTTCCGTTCCGGAAAGGAATGGTTGTAATCACAGCATTTTTCAGGGTCGCGCGCTCCTGCTTGAGGACGTGGTGCTCGCGCCGCAGGCGGCGCAGCTCCTCGCGCCCGTCCGTGGTCAGCGCGCTGAGCCTTTCACCAGCCTATGCGACTGGGGCTCAAATGGCCCCCGCGATGCGACTGAGGCTCACTCCCTCCGCAGTCTCGTGCGACTGAGGCTCAAAATTGCCCCCGAGCGGTGCTGCAAGGCCCGCCCGGGGGTATTCCTTCGTGCGACTGCGGCTCAAGCCGTGCGACTGGGGCGCACCGCGGCACTTTCGTGCGACTGCGGCGCACTTCCTGGCGCGACTGCGGCTCAGCCTTCGTGCGACTCGGGCTCAAATCTAGCGCGACTGCGGCGCACATGCTGATGCGACTGGGGCTCACGCTAGCAAGACGTTCGTGGGACTGAGGCTCAGGAATCGGTGGTCCTTGGACTCAAGGTGACGCAGTCCCGTGTGCTCATCTGAGCCTTTCGCTAGCCTATTACTACAACGTGAGATTGGCGCTACGCCTGCATTTCTGATACGCTTGGTTGCCGATGACATCGCCCAAATTTGGCGTCAGTACTTGGCGCATCGGTGGCCGCCTCCGAAATGTCACGTTGTAGTACTATGCGACTGGGGCTCAAATGGGCCCGCTGATGGGACTGGGGCTCACCCCGTCCGAGATCTCGTGCGACTGAGGCGCAAAATTGCCCCCGAGCGGTGCTGCAAGGCCCGCTCGGGGGCAATTCTTCGTGCGACTGAGGCTCACGCCAGCGACGGACTCGCGCGACTGCGGCTCATACTTGCCCCGGGGCGGTGCCATCAGGCCCTTCCGAAGCAGTCGTTTCGTGCAACTGGGGCTCAGCCCATGCAACTGGGGCTCGTGGCGGCCATTTTCGCGCGACCGGGGGGTGCCATCACGGGCAACGGCGCCGCCGTTGCCCGGATGCGGTCAGCCCGACGTGCGCCTGCGTTGCGCGATGAGGAATACTGCACCTGAGCCGCAGTTGCACCAGAGTTCGGCCCTTTCCGGGCGCTCGTGAGCCCCGGTTGCACGACGATCCGGGTGGTGCGCCTGTGTTGCGCGAAAGCCGCCCCGGCAGACGGGCCAGTTGCACGCACGCGGCCAAAAACCGAGCCCCGGTTGCACGAGCTGGTGCAAGGCACACGCGGATCGCGTATGGCGGGCGGCCTGGTCGCGCGGACGGCCAGTGGTCCTGGTACTTTCGCTCGGTACGTATCGGGACCTTCGGGCGGTACGGCCGCCCACGTCGGGCCGCTATCCTTGCGCGAGAGGCACTTGTCGCCGATGCGGCGGCATGACTGGCCGCGACGGGCGCGGTGAAGGCGGAGGGTATATCCCATGCGAGGGGCGATCGACACGACGGGCGCGCGACAGACGTCCCGGCGCAGCTGGCGGCTCATGCTGGCGTTGCTGCTGGGGCTGGGGCTCCTCGGTGGCTGGCTGCCGACATCCTCGGCGGCGCGGGCGGCGGCGCAGGTGGCGCAGGCCTCGCCGCTGACCTTCGCCTACACCGGCGCGGTGCAGACCTGGACCGTCCCGGCGGGGGTGATGAGCGCCACCTTCGACGTCTATGGGGCGGCGGGCGGTAATGGTAACTTCTCTACCGCTCAGGGCGGGCGGGCGACGGCGACCCTCGCGGTGACCCCGGGTGAGGTTATTCAGCTGTATGTCGGCGGTCAGGGCGGCGGCGTTAACGGGTGTACCAGCCAGCCCGGCCCCGGCGCGGGTGGCTTCAACGGCGGCGGCAACGGCGGTAGCACGAACGCTGGCATTCAATGTAAGGGTGCGGGCGGCGGCGGCGCTTCGGATGTGCGCCGCGGCGGCAACACCCTTGGCGCTCGCGTCGTGGTCGCGGGCGGCGGCGGCGGCTCGACCCCCGGGAGTGCCTGCCCCGGCGGCGATGGCGGCGGGCTGAACGGTGGCGGCGTGTCCTGTTTTGTCGGCACCGCTGCCGGCGGCGGACAGAACGCCGGGACCGGCAGCGGCATGCCGGGTCAGGGTGGTGACGGCGCGAATGGTGGCGAGTTCGGCGGCGGCGGCGGCGGCGGCGGCTACTACGGCGGGGCTGGTGGCCCGGCGACGACGCAGGCCGGTAGCGGTGGCGGTGGCGGAAGTGGCTATGGGCCATCCGGCACCGTCTTCGCGACCGGCGTGCGTGCCGGCAATGGGCAGATCCTGATCACCTTCGTCGTGCCCCAGACGATTACCTTCGATATCCCGGCGGGGAACCCGTCCTACACCGTCGGCCAGACGTTCACGGTCGGCGCGACGGCGAGTTCGGGCCTGCCGGTCAGTTTCGCGGTCGCCGGGCCCTGCAGCCTCGCCGGCACGACGGTGACGGCGACCGGCGCGGGTACCTGCACCGTGACCGCCAGCCAGGCGGGCGACGCGACCTACGGGCCCGCGCCCGACGTGACGCGCAACTTCCCGATCGGCAAGGCCACGCAAACGATCACCTTCGCGACGCCGGCGGGGAACCCGTCGTATATCGTCGGCCAGACGTTCACGGTCGGCGCGACGGCCAGCTCGGGCCTGCCGGTCGGCTTCGCCGCGAGCGGGGCCTGCACCGTCTCGGGTACGACGGTGACGGCGACCGCGGCGGGCACCTGCACCGTGACCGCCAGCCAGGCGGGCGACGCGACCTACCAGGCCGCCCCCGACGTGGCGCGCACCTTCGCCATCGCCGCAGCGCCGCAGGCCGCCGTCGCCCCGGCGGGCCTGGCGTTCGGCGCGCGACAGGTCGGCACCGCGTCGGACAGCCAGCAGGTCACGCTGACGAACGGCGGGGGGAGTCCGCTGACGATCGCGGGCGTGACGCTGACCGGGGCCCACCCCGGCGACTTCGCGGTCACCTTCAATACCTGCGTGGGCAGCGTCCCGGCGGGCGGTTCCTGCGTCGTCGGCGTGCGCTTCGCCCCGACCGCCGTCGCCGCGCGCGCCGCCACGCTGGCGATCGCGGACAACGCGGCGGGCAGCCCCCAGACCGTCGCCCTCTCCGGTACCGGCACCACCCCGCCGGCCAGCCCGGCCCCCCAGTCGGTCGTCACCGCCTCGGCCAGCGGGCAGGGCGGCGTCACCCCGGCGGGGGCGACCAGCTACGCCACCGGGAGCCGGGCGACCTACACCGCCGTCCCCGCGAGCGGACAGACCTTCACCGGCTGGACGCTGGACGGCACCTACGTCGGCTACGCCAACCCGCTGACCCTCACCGTGAACGGCAACCGCACCCTGGTCGCGACCTTCGTCGCCACCCCGCAGTTCAGCGACCTCGGGACGCTCCCTGCGGCGGATCAGCAGATGATCACCTTCCTGGCGGCGCTCGGCATCGTCAACCCGCAGGGCGTGAACGGCTCCGGCCAGTTCCGGCCGAATACCGACGTCGGCCGGGCCGAGATGGCCGCGTTCGTCGCCCGCACCTTCGGCTGGGAGGCCGAGTTCCACGCCAACACCTTCCCGGACCGCTGCGTGCCGGGCGACCCGACCAACTGCATCGACGCCAGGCTGTGGAACGACGTGGCCGCGCTGCGGGACTACGGCGTGGTCGGCGGCTACACCGACACGGCGACCTGCACCGCGGCGGGGTCGACCGCCCCGTGCTACCTGCCGCGCGACGGCGTGAAGCGCGTCCAGGTGGTCAGCATCGTGGCCCGCGCGTTCATCAAGACGCCCGACCTGCGCGCGACCGGCTTCTGGGACCGCCTGCCGGCGGACGGCGCGCAGTACACCAACGTGCCCACCGACGGGACGCAGCGCTCCGACCTGACGACCTATCGCGCCAACGCGGGCGAGATCCCAGGCCAGGCGAGCAGCGCCACCTTCGTCAACCCGGAGGGCAACAGCACCCGACTCTTCGTGGTCCAGGTGCTCTACCAGGCGTTCAATGCCCAGTTCGGCGTCGACCGCCTGCCGTAAGGGCACAGACGAGACGTCGACAGACGCGCGCTGGCCTCGCCCCTCGCGAGGCGGGGCCAGTGGCGTTATCGGGGCCTGTGTCGGCTACCGCCCGCTTCCGCGCCATTCTCGTCTCGGTGCGCGGCCAGGCGATGCGGCGATCGTCATGGCGTGGACCGCCCCAGACGGGGCAAGCGACGCTGCGTCCCGGGATCGCCTGGCCGATCCCGCGATAGGGCCGGGCGTGGTTGACGTAGGCGACGTACTCCGCGAGCGCGCGGCGCGGGTGCGCCGCGCCCGAGACAAGCGGGTGATCCAGGCGTTCGCGGCGCACGCTCGCCCAGAAGCGCCCGCCGGTCGCGTTGGCCTGCAGGATACGGTATGGGCGTGCGCGGCATGGGCAGGCCCGACAGGCGGCCGGGGCGAAGCGGATGATTGAACGCCTTTGCTGGTCAACCGTATGCGCCAGGGCGCCGGGCCGTAGGGTCTCGCCATGCGGTTCCGGTGGACCGTAGGCTGTCGCCAATCGTGTTGTTCGTCGCCGCCAACAGGTGGCGGATAAGGAGGGAGGGAAAGAACTCCACCGCCGATCGGTAGGAGTTCCTACATCGGCCTATAGATGGGACTCAGGCTCACCCCGCCAACGCGTTCATGGGACTCAGGCTCAAAATTGCCCCGGGGTAATTTCTTTGTGGGACTCAGGCTCACCCCTGGCGAATCGGTGGGACTCGGGCTCATGAATGGTGGGACTCAGGCTCAAGGTGACGCAGTCCCGTGTGCTCATCACCGATGGGCGACCCCGATTGCTCGTACGCCGGTTTGGTGGGCCTTGCACTCGCTTGTGCAACTGCGGCGCAACGAGCCCCGCCGGTGCAACTGCGGTGCGCCTTGCACTCGCCTCTGCGACCGGGGCGCAAACGGATCCGCTGACGCCACCGCGGACCGTCCGCGCCGCCGCCCGCTCTGGTCGTGGCACCGGTCCTGCGCCCACGACCCGCCGGGCCTCGCACCCGGTCCGTATGGTGCCCGGGCCGGTGCCGCCGACCAATCAGGGGGGACGGATGTTCGCGGGGCTGTCGCTGCCGCTCTTGTTGCTGCTCTTCGCCGGTGCCGCCGCCGCCGTCTGGGTCGCGGGGGTCGCCCTCTCCGACGCCGTCGACATCCTGGCGACGCGCCTCGGCTTCGGGGAGGCGCTCGGCGGGCTGGTCCTCTTGGCCTTCGCCACCAACCTGCCGGAGCTCGCCATCACCGTCAGCGCCGCCCTGACCGACAACCTCGGCCTCGCGATCGGCAACATCCTCGGCGGTATCGCGATCCAGACGGTCGTGCTGGTCGCCCTCGACGTCTGGGGCGCGGGGCCGACCGAGGCCCTGACCTACCGGGCGGCGAGCCTGACCCTGGTCCTCGAGGCGGCGCTGGTGATCGCGGTGCTGATCGTGGCGATCATGGGGAGCCGGCTGCCCGCGGGGCTGATCGTCGCCCGCCTCGCGCCCGGCGACGTCCTGATCGCGCTCCTCTGGGGGGGCGGCCTCTGGCTCCTCGGGCGGGCGCGGCGCGGGCTGCCCTGGCACGACGCGCACGGGGACGCGCCCGACGGGCAGCGGGAGCCGCGCGGCGTCGCCGAGCGGAAGCGGGAGCAGGCGGCCCGGGAACGCGGAGCGGGCACCGGGCGGACGGTGCTGGTCTTCGCCGTCGGGGCGCTCGTCACCCTCGTCGGCGGGGTGGTGCTGGAGGAGGCCGGCACCGGGATCGCCGGGCACATCGGCATGAGCGGCGTCCTCTTCGGCTCGACCGTCCTGGCCACCGCGACCGCCCTGCCCGAACTCTCCACCGGCCTCGCCGCGGTCAAGCTGGGGGACTACCAGCTCGCCTTCGGCGACATCTTCGGCGGCAACGCGTTCCTCCCGGTCCTCTTCCTGGTGGCCAGCCTGGTCTCCGGCCGCTCGGTGTTGCCGCAGGCGCAGGACACCGACGTCTACCTGGCGGGCCTGGGCATCCTCCTCACGGTCGTCTACCTCGTCGGGCTGATCTTCCGCCCGCGCCGCCAGGTCGGGCGCATGGGCCTGGACTCCCTCGCCGTCCTCATCCTCTACGCGGTCGGGATCGCCGGGCTGCTCGCCATCACGCGGCAGTAGCGCGACGGCGTGTGGTGGTCGCTTCCACCGACGACGGTCGCTATATTGGCGTTGCGACCAAGACGGGCATGCTCTCGCGGTGCTGATGAGCCTTTCGCTAGCCCATGCGACTGGGGCTCGCCCCGTCCGAGGTCGCGCACGACTGAGTCGCAAAACTGCCCCCGCGCGGTGCCGCAAGGCCCGCCCGGGGGTATTCCTTCGTGCGACTGCGGCTCAAGCCGTGCGACTGGGGCGCACCGCGGCACTTTCGTGCAACTGCGGCGCACTTCCTGGCGCGACTGCGGCTCAGCCTTCGTGCGACTCGGGCTCAAATCTAGCGCGACTGCGGCGCACATGCTGATGCGACTGGGGCTCACGCTAGCAAGACGTTCGTGGGACTGAGGCTCAGGAATCGGTGGTCCTTGGACTCAAGGTGACGCAGTCCCGTGTGCTCATCGTCGATGCGCGGCCTCGATTGCCCCTACGCCCGGTTTGTGGGCATCGTGTGGATAGGGTGTTGTAGGAATCAATACTCATTGGGCCTGGACACACCCTTTCAGGATGGCGTGCAACACCTATTGGGCCTGGTGTCACTACTCATTGGGCCTAACCTACATTCGGCGCCGACGTATTGGGCCTAACCTACCGGATTCACACCTGGCAGCGCCCCAGGCCCAATAAGTAGTGATACCTACACACAAGCTTCGCGCAGTCGCACCATGCCCTCGCGGCGGGCTGAGCCCCAGTCGCATAGGCTGGTGAAAGGCATAGCGCGCCGTGCGTTCCCTGCGGCACGCCTCGTTGGCCGCCACACGACCCGGGTCGGCCCTGTCCGTGCACATCTGCCGGTCCATCAGGGACGATAGATCTCGAGCGGCGGCGGGCCGGCCGCGCCTGGGGACGTGCCGCCCCCCACCAGCGCGATGGTGCCGTCCGGCAGGGGGACCGCCCGCCCGCCACTGCGCGGTGCGGCGGGCGGAGCCGCCTGCCAGCTCGCCGTCCCCGCGTCAAAGCGGACGATCGCCAAGACGCCCAGCAGCAGCAGCGGGGCGTCGGGCGTCGCCCCCCGCGTCACCGTGTCGACCAGGAAGGGGGCGGGCGCCACGGGCGTCCAGACGTCTGTCAGGGGATCGTAGAGCTCCGGGCGGGCGGTGC
>JAABUN010007209.1_pt1 | contig 12187 bp, 12 predicted proteins | sample 5559311 | NCBI WGS metagenome assembly JAABUN01 (sample SAMN10711877, study PRJNA513370) | rock metagenome | isolation source: Antarctica rocks | place: Antarctica: Victoria Land, Siegfried Peak sud | reverse complement strand
CTCCGGGAGAGGGTCGGGGTGAGGGGGCCTTCAAGAACCGTCCATGCCCGCCGCAGCCCCGGTCCGGCGATACCTGATGGTCCCCGCTCCGCAACCAAGACCCCCTCACCCCGGCCCTCTCCCGGAGGGAGAGGGAGCAGGCAGCGGTCCTCGCGCCGGATGTGGCTGTCCCTGCGTTGTCCCATCGTCACACCCGCTGGCCCATGCTGTCGAACACGTAGGCGTGGGCCGGGTCGAACCCGGCGCGCAGCGTCTCGCCACGCTGCACCATCACGCGGCCGGGCGCGCCGATGGTCAGCGTGTCGCCGCCCGGCGCCTGCGCGTAGATCTGGCTGCTGCCGCCCAGGTGCTCAGCGAACTCCGCTTGCAGCAGCAGGGCATTCGCGGCATCGCCGCCCAGCACGAGATGCTCCGGCCGCACCCCGAGCGTGACCGGGCCTGCAGGCCCGTGCAGGGGCAAGGGCTGCGCCAGGGCGGGATGGTGGACCGCCGCGCCGTCGGACCGCGCGGCCAGCATGTTCATGCGCGGCGAGCCGATGAACCCGGCGACGAAGGTGTTGGCCGGACGCTCATACAGGTCCAGCGGCGTGCCGACCTGCTCCACCTTGCCGCCGCGCAGCACCACGATGCGGTCGGCGAGCGTCATGGCCTCGACCTGGTCATGCGTCACATAGACCATGGTGGCGCCAATTTCCCGGTGCAGCCGGGCGATCTCGACGCGCATCTGGGTGCGAAGCTCGGCGTCCAGGTTGGACAGCGGCTCGTCGAACAGGAACAGCTTGGGGTCGCGCACGATGGCGCGCCCTATGGCCACGCGCTGGCGCTGCCCGCCGGACAGGGCGCGCGGCCGGCGATCCAGCAGCGGCACGATCTGCAGCACGCGGGCCGCCTCGTCCACGCGCTTGGCCACGTCAGCGGCGGACACGCCGGCCATCTTGAGGCCGAAGCCCATGTTCTGCCGCACGCTCATGTGCGGATACAGGGCATAGGACTGGAACACCATTGCAACGCCGCGCCGGGCAGGATGGATGTCGGTCACGCGCTGGCCGTCAATCCAGACCTCGCCGCCGTTCGCCTCCTCCAATCCCGCCAGCATGCGCAGCAGGGTGCTCTTGCCGCAGCCGCTGGGGCCGACGAACACCACGAACTCGCCGCGCGCCGCTTCCAGGCTCACGCCGTCCACGACGGTCAGCTCGCCGTAGCGCTTCACCATGTTCTCAAGGCGGAGGAATGACATGCTCAGGATTCCATGGATGCGGGCGGGAAGGCGCGTTCGAGCAGGGCGGCCTGCTCGTCCACCGCGGCGCGGGCGTCGAACAGGCGCAGGTATGCAGCGTAGGCCGCATCGTGCGCCGCCGCCCAGCGCGGGCGGGCGGCGACCGTGGTTTCAGGCCAGGCCATGGCCTCCTGCGCGGCCAGCAGGCCCGGGTGCAGCCCGGCGGCGGTGGCGGCGACCATGGCGGTGCCCAGCAGCACCGGCTCGGGATGCGCGGCCAGCACCAGGGTGCCGGGCAGCGCGTCCGCATACAAGCGCACCAGCAGCGGGTTGTGCCGGTGCCCGCCCGTCAGGCACACGCGGTCCAGCGCATAGCCGTGGCGGTTCATGTGCTCCATGACGTGCCGGACCTGCAACGCGATGCCGCGGGCTGCGGCGTAGTAAGCCTCCACGAAGGCGCGGCGCCCGGTCTCCTCGCCCACGCCGGTCAGCACTGCGCGCACGCGGCCGTTGCCGAGCGGCGCGCGGTTGCCCAGCCAGTCCGGCAGGACGTGGCGGCGGGCGGCAAAGGCCGGGCCTTCCGCGTCCAGCAGCGCCAGCACGTCCGCCGCCGCCGCCGCATGGCCCTCGGCGGAGGCGGCGCCAGGACCGCCGGGATGGTGCAGCAGCAGCAGGTCCAGCGCCGCGCCGGTCAGGCTCTGCCCGGCCTCGTGCAGCCAGGTGCCGGGCAGCACGGCATCGCGGAACGGACCCCATACGCCGGGGATGCGCCGGGCGCTGGTCGTCATGGCCATCAGGCAGGTCGAGGTGCCGGCGATCAGGGACAGGGTTCGCTCCATGCGCGCGGCATAGCCCGCGCCGAAGCCGCCGATCATGCCGGCCTCCGCGTCAATCAGCCCGACCGCGACCGGCAACCCCTCCGGCAGCGCAAAGGCCCGGGCGGCGCTGCCTTGCAGGTGCCCGTGCAGCGTGCCCACCGGCCGCGGCGGATCCGACAAGGCGCCCAGCCCAGGCAGCCGCGCGAGGCCGAGCCGGTCCAGCAGCCCGGTGCGCCAGCCCTCGCCGGGCAGGTAGGCCCACTTGCAGGCCAGGCCGTTCAGCGAGTGCGCGTCCACCCCGGTCATCCGGTGCGCTAGGGCGTCGCACAGGTCGCGCGCCCCGGTGACGCGCGCCCAGGCCGCCGGATCGTGCCGGGCGAGCCAGGCGAGCTTGGGCAGGTGGATCTCGGGGGACATGCCGCCGCCATAGGCGTGCAGCAGCGCGTCGCCGCTGGCGGCGATCTCGTCCGCCTCCGCCTCGGCCCGGTGGTCCATCCAGCACAGCACGTCCGCCCCGCCCGCCAGCGGCGCCGCACCGTCATGCGACAGCACGAGCGACGAGGTCGCGTCCACGGCGATGGCCTGCACCGGCCTGGCCCGCTGGCCGGTGCAGCCGCGCACGGCCTTGGCGACCGCCTGCCAGATGTCCTCGAAGCGGTAGGCCGCCTGATCCCCGGACGGGCGCAGCAACGGGAACTCCGCAACGGCCGCGGCCAGCAGCTCCCCGTCCGGCGCCAGCAGCCCGGCGCGGGCGGACAGCGTGCCGACATCAATTGCCAGCAGCGCCATCAGGACCCGTCCAGCAAGGCTTGCGCCACCGCCTCGTCCGTCACCAGCCGGCGCACGTAGCCCGCCCGCAGGATGGCACGGATCACCGCCGCCTTGTTGAGGCCGCCCGACGCCAGGATGGAGGCGGGCACCCGCGCCAGGTCCGCCGGCGGCAGCGCCATCACCCGGCGGTTCAGCGGATGGACGACCGGCACGCCCTCCGCGTCCAGGAAGGTGCCCAGCACGTCGCCCACCGCGCCGGCCGCACGAAGGTCCGCTACGTGCTCCGCCACCGTGGGCGTGCCGGCCAGCAACGAATGCGCGCCGAAATCGCCGCAGGACACCAGCGCAGCGGACACCTGCCGTGCCCGCTTCATCACCGCGGCCAGGCCGGCATGGGTCAGCAGCGCGTCCCGGCTGGCCTCGGACGGGCAGTAGATCGGGGCGGCGAGATACCAGCACTCCGCGCCCAGCGCCTCCGCCAGCCCGGTCGAGACCTCGAAGGTGTTGGTGCCGGAACCGCGCGTCAGCCCGCCCATCAGCGACACCACCCAGCTCGCGGCATGGGCGCGCGGGCGCACGCAGCGCAGGCTGGCGCGCAGCGTGCGCCCCCAGCCGACGCCGACGGACCGGCTGTCCTGCAGCAGCCGGTCGAGCATGGCGCCGGCGGCCTCGCCGACCACGCGCTGACGCTCGGCGTAGTCGGGCACGTCCGGCACCACCGCCGCCTCGTCCAGGCCGTAGCGGGCCTCCAGCGCGGCCTCCAGCGCCACACAGCCCGCCAGCGGCATGTTCACCTGCACCTGCACGGACCCGTCCGCCCGCGCCTGGGCCAACATGCGGTTGACCCGCAAGCGCGACAGGCCCAGCCGGTCCGCGATCTGCTGCTGCGTCAGGTTGCCCTCGTAGTAGTACCAGGCCACCCGGGCCGCCACGGGGTCGGGCGTCATGCGAAATGGCGCCGCAGCGTCGCGACCGAGCGGCGGATGCCGTCCAGCACGGCGGCATCGGTTTGCTCGAACGGGTAGAACGCTTCCAGGAACACCGGCCGGCCGGCCAGGCCGTGCGCCGCAAGCTGCGCCGCCACCGCCCCCGGGTTCACCAGGCCCGGCACGGTGAAGTCCCAGTGCCGGTCCGCCTGCCCGTCCGTTTGCTGGATGTGCAGCAGCCCGGTATCCCGTCCCAGGGCGGCGAGCCAAGTCTCCATGCCGGCGCCGGGTCCATACAGCGGCGCGACGGTGCCGTGCCCCCAGTCGAGGCACCAGCGCCAGGGCACGGCGCTGCCGGCGAGGTCCGCGGCCATCCGCCCCGCCTGCGCCACGGTCCAGGGCCACTCGCGCCGCAACGGCGTCGGCTCGACATAAAGCGCGGCCAGCCCCTCCGCCCTTGCGGCCCCTGCCAACCGGTGCAGCCGCGCGATGAGGCCGGCATAATCGGCAGGTGGGATCGCGTCAGCCTCATGCCCATCGCGACGCGACGCGACGGCCCCCAGCGGGCCGCCCACGGCGGGGATGCCGGCATGGGCCGCGAAGCGGTAGGCGCGCCGCAGCCAATGCTCCGCCGCGTCGCGCACGTCGGGGTCCGGGTGCAGCAACTGGCAATGCGTGTAGTGCGCCAGGCCGATGAAGGCGCTGTGGACCTGCACTCCCTCACCCGCCGCCACTTGCCGAAGCTCGGCCGCCAGGCGGTCCAGCAGGGCGTCCGGCCAGCGCGGGTCCACGAGGTCATAGCTGAACTGCACCACGTCCACGCCCATGCCGCGCACCAGCGGCGCCCACAGCGCGGGCGTGACCCAGCGCTTGACGCAGAACGACAGGTTCAGCCCAAGGGTCAACGGCCCGCCATCACCTGAACGGGCGTCACTTGGAGGCGCCCATCGTCAGCCCGCGTATCATGTGCCGCGACACCAGCAGCGCGAAGATCGTGACCGGCAGCACGATCAGCGTGCCGGTCGCCATGATCTTGCCCCACGGCAGCTCGTAGCCGGACATGAAGCTGGTGGCCGCGACGGGCGCCGTCTGCACCGCGCGCCGGGTCAGCACGAGGGCGAACAGCAGCTCGTTCCAGGAGAAGATAAACGAGAAGATGGCCGACACCGCGACGCCCGGCAGGCCCAGCGGCAGGTAGATGCGCCAGAAGATGCCGAACTGGTTGACCCCGTCCAGCCGCGCCGCCTGCTCCAGCTCGTGCGGGATGGCGCGGAACTGGTCGGTGCAGATCCAGACGACGATGGGCAGCGTGAAGGTGAGGTACACCAGCACCAGCACCAGGTAGGTGTCCAGCAGCCCGGCGTTGCGCGCCAGCAGGTAGATCGGCAGCGCCAGCACGATGGGGCTTATCATGCGGTTGGAGATAAACCAGAACCAAAGGTCCGACTTGCCGCGGAACTCGAACCGCGCCAGCGCATAGGCCGCAGGCGTGCCGAGCGCGATGGCCAGGCCCGTCGTGCAGAGCGCCACCACCAGGCTGTCCACGATGGCGGACGTTACCTTCTGGTCCGCGAACACCTCCCGGTAGTGGTCCAGCGTGGGCGCGAACAGCCAACGCGGCGGGGACGCCAGCAGGTCCGTGCCGGATTTGAAGCTGCTGCTCACCATCCAGTAGAACGGGAACACCGCGAACACGAGCACCGCGAGCAGGCCCAGCAGGTGCAGGATGCGCGCCGATTTCATGCTGTGCCTACCTTTGCGTGCTTCAGGCGCCCCGCGCCCCGACCGTGCCCGCCCCTGTGGGCCGCTTGCGGCGCGGCAGTCCAGGAGCGGCAGGGGTTCCGCCGGCGTCCCCTGGATCGCCGCGCCGCTGCGGTCCTTGCGATGGCGTTCGGGGTGGAGCAGCCGGCGCCTGCGGCCGTCGGCACGACCCCGCTCATGCGATCTCGCGATATAAGAAACGGATATACAGCCGGCTCAGCACCACCGTCAGCACGAGCAGCAGGATCGCCTGGGCGCTGGCGATGCCCATGTCGAACACCCGGAACCCCACCCGCTGCACCAGGATGGAGATGACCTCCGTCGCCGTGCCGGGGCCGCCGCGCGTCATGGTGAACACCATGTCGAACAGCTTGAGCACGTCCGCCGACCGCAAGATCAGCATGGCCGTCAGCCCCGGCAGCAAGTAGGGCAACTGGACGTGCCGCAGCACCGACAGCGGCCGGGCCGTTTCCAGCCGCGCCGCTTCCTCTACCTCGACCGGAACCATGCTGAGTCCGGACAGGAAGATCAGCGCGCAGAACGGCGTCCACTGCCACACGTCCATGATGGCGATGGCCGCGAACGACCCGGCGGAATTGCCCAGCCAGTCCAGCGGACCCAGCCCGAACCAGCCGATGACCTGATTGGCGACGCCGAACTCCCGGTTGAACACCAGCCGGCCCAGCAGCCCCACGACGGCATAGGTGGCGGCCAGCGGGATAACCAGCGACACGCGCGCCAGGGCGCGCACCGGGCCGAAACCGGGCTTGTGCAGCAGCAGCGCGATGCCGAGGCCCAGCGCAAGCTCGACCGGCATGACGGTCAGGAAGAACCGCCCCGTCGTGCCCAGCGCGTTCCAGAACGAGCCGTCCTGCAGCACGCTGGCGTAGTTGGCCAGCCCCACGAACGGGAAGCCGTCGCGCACCCGCACCAGGCTGTACTGCCGGAAGCTGGTCACGACGGCGAAGATGGTCGGGTAGATGCCCACCGCGAACAGCGTCAGCACCGCGGGCAGCAGGAAAAGCAGCGGCGTCCAGCGCGCGTGCTCCAGCCGGGTGCGGCTCATTCCAGGTTCGTGTGCCGGGCGCGCATGGCGTCCGGCGCCACACCCAGCCGGTCCCGCAGGCGCAGCACCATCACCTCGAACAGCATGTAAATCGCACCCTCATACAACGATCCCATCGGCAGCACGGAAGCCGCGCCCGTGGCGCCCATGATCGTGTCGTCCGCCATCGTCTGCGCTGGAACGTGCAGCACCAGGTCCGCACGTTGTGCCGCCTCGCCGTCCCGCGCCGTCACGACCAGCGTCCGCGCACCCGCCGCGGACGCCACCCCCATCAGCGCCAGCACGGTCGAGAAGCTGCCCGGCCCGGCGGACACCAGCAGCAGGTCGCCCGGACCGACCGGCGGCGCGGTCATGTCGCCCACCACGGCAGCGTGCAGGCCCAGATGGTGCAGGCGCATCGCCAGGCCGCGAACCTGCAGCCCTTCCCGCCCCACGCCGTAGCAGGCGATGCGCCGGGCACCGGCCAGCGCCTCGACCGCCGCATCCACCTCCGCCTCGTCGAGCCGGGCGAGGACCCCGCCCAACTCGTCGAGGGCCTGCTGATACAGGCCGGGCTGATGCGGGCCGGGCTGACGCAAGCCGGGCACTACTGCAACAGCGGCTTCTTGCCGTCGTAGTAGCCCTCCTTCTGCAGGATGGCCTCCATGCGGCGGCCGATCTCGTCCGACCCCTGCTCCACCGTGACCTGGCCAAGCTGCATCTTGCTGCCCCATTCCGCTACGACCTCGCTGATCGCCGGCCAGGACGGGAAGCGCGGGCGGAACTCCGGCACGCCCTTCTGCCAGGACGCCACCATCGGCTCGACGAACTTGTAGGCGGCCTTTATCTCGGGCAGCGCATACACGGCCTGCCGTCCGGACACGCCGCCGGCCTCGACATACTGCTTGGCTATGGCCTCGCTCGTCGCCCACTGGATGAATAGCCAGGCCGCCTTCTGCTCTTTCGCCGGGGCCTGCGACGCGACGGCGAGCGAGAAGCCGCCCAGCGCCGGCAGGCGTCCGGCCGGGCCGGCAGGCTCCGGCGCGATGGCCACGCAGTCCGTGACCTTGCTGGTCTTGGGGTCCGTCACCGTCGAATAGAACGCTGACCACTCCGTCAGCATCGCCACCTGCCCCTGCGCGAAGGCGTTGACGGCGTCCGAGTGGTCCATGCTCACGTAACCCGGCGGCATCACCGGCGCGAGGTCCTGGCGAAACCGCAGCCCGGCCTGGCTGCCCTCGGCCTTGAGATTGGAGCGGAAGTTCTTGTCCAGCAGCGAGCCGCCGAACGGCCACAGCATGCGCATGAAGCTGTCGGCGGACTGCGTCTCGCCGCGCAGGGATTGCAGCACATAGCCGTAGCGGTTGCGCGCCTTGTCCGTCAGCTTCGGGGCGTAAACCTTCGCCAGCTCGTCCCAGGTGGCAGGCGGCTTGTCGAAGCCGGCCTCCTTCAACATGCAGGCGTTGTAGTAGAGCAGGCCGGAATAGTTGTCGAAAGGCAGGCCATAGACCTTGCCGCCCCAACTGCCGAACGCGTTGAGCAGCAGCGGGAAGAACCCGTCCAGCTTGAGTGCCGGGTCGGCAATGGAGGCGTCCTTGGTGAAGGTCTCGGCCGGCACGATCCAGCCGTTCTCCGCGAACTCGCCCATCCAGACCAGGTCCACGAGCGCCACCGTGAGGTCGCCCTTGGCGGTGAAGTTGAGCACCTGCTTCTCGCGGGAGTTCTCATACGGCACGATCTCATAGATGACCTTGATGCCGGTCCGCTGCTCGAACTCGGGCAGCAGCTTGATGATGGCGCGGTAGCCCGGGCGGTCCAGGAAGGTCACGTTGACCTGCGTGCCCTTGAGCGGGGCGGCGGCAGACTCCAGCGTCCATGCGCCCCCCGGGGCAGGCGCCTGGGCGGCGGCGGGTTGGCACAGCAGCGCAGCCGCGCACACGGCGGCCATCAACGAATTCCTCATGCGTTTAGCTCCCTAAATTTTTTATTGTGGGTGGATGACCGTCTTCACGCGCCCGGGTTCATCCCTAGCATGGGCCGCGAAGGCAGCCGGGCCGCCGTCCAAGCCGGGCTGGTGCGTGACCATGCTGGTCACGTCAACCTTGCCGGACGCCACCAACCGGATGGCGCGGGGATAAACCTCGCCCATGCGCCGGGCGAACTTGATGCCGAGCGCCCGGCGCCGCGCCTCCGCCGCCGGCATGGTGTAGGTGTCGCCGTCCGGAATGCCGACCAGCACCAGCCGCCCGCCGATGGACGCGGCGCGCACGGCGTCGCGGAAGCCGTCCGGCGAGTTGGTCGCCTCGACCACCAGCGGCACGCCGTCGCCCCTGGTCATGCCCGCGACCTCCGATGCGTCCGCGCCGGCCTGCGACGCACCGAGGCGAAGCGCCAACGCGCGGCGGTGCGGCTGCGGGTCTATGGCGATCACCTCGCCCGCGCCGCCCGCCAGCAGCACTTGCAGCACCAGCAGCCCGATGGGGCCGCAGCCGACCACGGCCGCACGCTCCAGCAGGCGCGGCTTGGCCAGGTCCACGGCGTGGACGGCGACGCCGAGCGGCTCCAGCATCACGGCATCCAGCGGGGTGAAGCCCTCCGGCAACGGCACGACCTGCTTGCGCGGCACCCACAGGCGCCCGGTCATGGCGCCGTCGAACGGGGGGGCGCCGATGAACTCGACGTTGGGGCACAGGTTCGGGTGCCCGGCGTGGCACTGCGCGCAGTGGCCGCAGGCGCCGTTCGGGTCCACCGCCACCAGGGCGCCCTCGCACAGGCCAAGCTCCGGCACGTCTGCCTCCAGCCAGCCGCCGAACTCGTGGCCCGGCACGAACGGCGATGCGATGCGGGCCGCGCCGATGCCGCCGTCCTTGTAATAATGCAGGTCGCTGCCGCACAGGCCGACGGCGCCGACGCGCAGCAGCACCTCGCCGGGCCGGCCTTCACGCAGGTTGAACGGGGCGACGCGGGCATCGTGCGGGCCGTGCAGGAACAAAGCTGTGGACATGGCGGGACGATACGTTTGTATTTTTGTCCTTGCAAGTGTTCAAAGCAGCCTTTCTGCAACCCTCCGCTCCGCCGGGGCGTTTGCCTGCGGGAACCAGGGGAGACCGGCATGGGCGACACGACGGTAATCAAGGTGGACAGCAGCCACTCGCCGCACGGGCCGGACGGCCAGGTGTATCTTGCGACCGGTAAGCACATCGCCATGCGGATGTGGCGGGACGTGGCGCCGGGCAGCGAGCAAGCGCCGGTGCGGCGGGATTATGACTGCGCCGGCTATGCCATCAGCGGCCGGGCGGAGCTGCACACGGAAGGACAGGTGATCCTGCTCAACCCGGGCGACTCCTGGATCGTGCCGCGCGGCGCCGAGCACAGCTACAAGATCCTGGAGGCGTTCACCGCCGTCGAGGCCACGACGCCCCCGGCCGCCGTGCATGGGCGCGATGAAGCTGGAAGCTGACCGTGGCGGGAACGGAGCGGTTCGAGCAAGCCTTCGGAGACCTGCGCACGGGTGAAGCCTAAGCAGGCTTGCGCAGCCGGCCCCTGCTGGATGCAGCCGTGCGCCGGGCTGTGCAGACCTGCTCAGGTGTCTGGCGACAGCCGGCGTTCCAGCATCGAAAGGCCGCGGGCGATGACGCTGTTCATCGCCAGGTAGATCGCCCCGGCGCACAGGAACACCTCGAAGGCGCGGAAGGTCTCGCCGATGATGTCGTGGGCGATGCCGGTCAGTTCCATCAGGGTGACGACGCTGGCCAGGGCGGTGGACTTCACCATAATGACGACCTCGTTGCCGTAGCCCGGAAGAGCCTGGCGCAGCGCCAGCGGCAGCACCACCAGGCCATACAGGCGGACGCCGGACAGGCCGAGGGCGCGGGCGGCCTCGACCGGGCCGGGCGGCACGGCGCGCAGGCCGCCACGTATGATCTCGGAGCCGTAGGCGGCGGTGTTTAGGCTGAGCGCCAGGATCGCGCACCAGAACGGCTGGCGCAGGAAGGGCCACAGGACGGAGCCGCGTATCGCCGGGAACTGGCTGAGGCCGTAGTAGATCAGGAAAAGCTGCACCAGCAGCGGCGACCCGCGCAGCACGAACACATAGGCGCCCACCAACGCGCCGCCGATGCGGGACGATGCGCGCAGCAGCGCCAGCAGCAGCGCCAGCACGGCGCCCACGGTGACCGACGACGCTGCCAGGAGCAGGGTGAGGGGCAGGCCGGGCAGCAGGCGGCCCATGACCTCCACCAGGAACGGGAAGTCGGGCAGCATCAGGTTCCTGCCCCGCCGGGTCCGGCGCGCACCATCCCGCGCTCCGACCGGCGTTCCGCCCAGGCGAAGGCCAGGCCGGACAGGGTGGTCAATACAAGGTAGATGGCGGCGCCGGTGGCGTAGAACTCGAAGGGGCGCCGGGTCGAGCCGGCGGCGATGCTGACCTGGCGCATCAGCTCGACCAGGCCAGTGACGCTGACCAGGGCACTCTCCTTCACGACCATCTGCCACACGTTGCCCATGCCGGGCAGCGCCACGCGCAGCACCTGCGGCGCCAGCACCAGGCGCGTCACCAGGGTGGGGCGCAGGCCCAGGGCGCGTCCGGCCTCGGCCTGCCCGCGGGGGATGGCGAGGATGGCGGCGCGCAGCACCTCGGTCTGGTAGGCGCCGGACACCACGGCGACGGCCAACGCCCCGGCCACGAAGCCGTTGAGGCCCAGAAAGCCCGTGCCGCCGAACAGGTGCCCAATGCCGGTCAGCACCTGGCTGCCGCCGAAATAGAACAGGTAGATCACCAGCAGGTCCGGCACGCCGCGCAGCACGGTGGTGTAGGCCGTCGCCGCCCCTGCCGCGACGCGGGAGCGCGACAGCTTGGCCCACGCGCCCAGGGCGCCGAGCAGCAGCCCCAGGGCGAAAGCGGCAGCCGACACCAGCACGGTCGTTCCCGCCGCCTGCAGCAGCAGCGCGCCCCAGCCGCCCGGCCCGAAGCCGATGATGCCGAGGAACGGCATCCCGGGCGGCAAAGGGTTCAACCCCAGCCTTTCAACCCTGACCTATTGCGGCTTGAGGCCCGGCGGCGTCAGGTCAATCTTGAACCATTGCATCGTCAGCCGGCCCAGGGTGCCATCAGCGGCGGCGGCCTTGATCGCGCCGTCCCACATCTCCTTCAGCTCCGGGTCGGACTTCCGCAGGCCGATGCCCGAGCCGATGCCGATGGGGCCGCCGCCGAACATCGGGCCGGTGAAGGCGATGTCCTTGCCGTCCGGGCTGTCCATCGCCGCTTGTATGTTGGCGGCGGCGGCCAGCACGGCGTCCACGCGGCCGGCTGCCAGGTCCAGGAAGAACTCGTCGGAGGTCTTGTAGGTGCGCACCTCGACGGCGCCCTTGAAGTAGGTGTTCAGGAAGTCGGCCTGGATGGTGCTGACCTGGACGCCGACGGTCTTGCCTTGCAGCTTGCCGCGCATGGCTTCGGTCGCAGCCTTGGCGGCGGCGGCGTCCGACAGGTCCACGCGGGCGCCGCCACCGGGCAGGCCGGCCAGCGGCGTGCCCTTGGTGGCGGCGAACACGGTGGGGCTGGACACGTAGGGGATCGAGAAGGCGATGACCTCCATCCGCTTGGGCGTGATGCTCATGGCGGCGATGATGGCGTCGTACTTGCCGGCGTTCA